>OWJQ01001639.1_pt1 | contig 10410 bp, 6 predicted proteins | sample 1732711 | NCBI WGS metagenome assembly OWJQ01 (sample SAMN05065745, study PRJEB22554) | human gut metagenome | biome: ENVO:2100002; feature: ENVO:00000062; material: ENVO:00002003 | host: Homo sapiens | place: USA | reverse complement strand
TCTCGTGGGCTCGGAGATGTGTATAAGAGACAGGATTTGCTGTGACTTGCATCCGGCAGGGACAGGACAGCGTTTTCTGTGACATCAATGCGCTGAAATCCAGCAGCATTACGGTACAGTCCGAACTGGCACGCAGACAGACCGGACTTGTCGTCCAGCCAGTACAGGCCAGTTCTGCACCAAATACTTCTCCGGGACAAAAACGGCAGATGCTGATTTGATTGCCATTTTCATCATACAAAAATTCTTCCATCGTGCCATCCAGCAGAACACCCGTATTGTGGCTCTGCTCACCCAGCTCGACGATGTGCGCACCACGAGGATATTCACGGACAGTCGCATTCAAGCAACGAAGGACTTCCCTATATTTTCGCGGCTGGATGCCGTTGAACATGCCGCATTGCTGTAAAATTGAATAATACTGCTCCATCTTAAAATTTGCTTTGCCGTTGCCATAACAACGGACACTCCGAGGTAGTTGTGTTAAACTCTTGGTTAGAGATGTCTAATTAAGAGGTATCATTATTATACGGTATAAAGTTTGAAATGTCAAACCCTATAACGTTCAGGGTTGATATCGAAGGAGTGACACAATGCTTTCGTTGGGAATGGATATCGGTACATCAACGGTCAAGTTGGTGCTGTTGAAAAATCAAGAAATTGAAAAGCAGTGGATGGCGGTGCATCACGGCAACCCTTTTGTCTGCCTGGAAAAGGGTCTTTCCACGTTGGAACTGGCGATGGATACTCCGTTTTCACTCTGTGTGACCGGAAGCAACACGGAGGCTCTGCTGGAGCAAGATTCAGCCATTCCCTCTTTAGGCGATATCCCAGCTATCGTCGAGGGTGTGCGCTGGATCATTCCGCAGGCCGGTTCGATTATTGAAATCGGCAGTCAGGGTGCGCGGTTCATCACGGAAGTCCAGAGCCGGACCCCGCAGTTTGCGGCCAACGAGCATTGTGCAGGCGGTACCGGTTCCTTTTTTGAGGATCAGATGTCCCGTGTGGGCTGCAAGCTGGAGGATTATTCTGCGCTGGTTGAGCAGGCGCTTAACGCGGGGGCACGCGGCTTTCTTTCCAAACGCTGTAGCCCGGATGAACTCATTGCTGCGGTGCATACGGTTGCCACGGGCGGCTGTTATCTGACGCCGGATATTGCCATTAAACTGGCATCCGGTCGTCAGGACCCGCTAACCAAACGTGAACGCCAGGTGGCGGAAAAACTGGCGCAAGGAATGGCGGTGAAAGAGATTGCCGCCGAACTGGGCTTGTCACCGAAAACGGTACACGTCCATCGCGCCAATCTGATGGAAAAACTGGGCGTCAGTAACGACGTAGAGCTGGCGCGCCGCATGTTTGATGGCTGGTGATGAAGACGTTTTTCTCCCGCTTAATTACCGTTATTGCCTGCTTTTTTATCTTCTCTGCCGCGTGGTTTTGCTTGTGGAGTATCAGCCTGCACCTGGTTGAGCGCCCTGATATGGCGGTGCTGTTATTTCCGTTTGGTCTGCGTCTGGGGCTAATGCTGCAATGCCCGCGCGGATACTGGCCGGTGCTGCTGGGCGCGGAGTGGCTGCTGATTTACTGGCTAACGCAGGCGGTCGGTTTAACCCATTTTCCGTTATTGATGATCGGTAGTTTACTGACGTTACTGCCCGTAGCGCTGATCTCGCGCTATCGCCATCAACGTGACTGGCGCACCTTGCTGTTACAGGGGGCGGCGTTAACAGCGGCGGCGTTGTTGCAGTCGCTGCCCTGGCTTTGGCACGGCAAAGAGTCGTGGAATGCGCTGTTGCTGACTTTAACTGGCGGCCTGACGCTGGCCCCGATATGTCTGGTGTTCTGGCACTATCTCGCCAATAACACCTGGCTGCCGCTCGGCCCGTCACTGGTTTCTCAGCCAATCAACTGGCGCGGGCGACATCTGGTCTGGTACTTGCTGCTGTTTGTTATCAGTCTCTGGCTCCAGTTGGGATTGCCGGACGAACTGTCGCGCTTTACGCCATTCTGTCTGGCGCTGCCGATTATCGCGCTGGCCTGGCACTACGGCTGGCAAGGGGCGCTGATTGCGACGTTGATGAACGCCATCGCGCTGATCGCCAGTCAAACCTGGCGCGATCATCCGGTGGATTTATTGCTCTCGCTGCTGGTGCAAAGTCTGACAGGGTTGTTACTGGGCGCAGGCATCCAGCGGTTGCGTGAACTTAACCAGTCGCTGCAAAAGGAACTGGCGCGCAATCAGCATCTGGCTGAACGGTTGCTGGAAACCGAAGAGAGCGTGCGCCGTGATGTGGCGCGTGAGCTGCATGATGATATCGGTCAGACCATCACTGCTATTCGTACTCAGGCGGGCATTGTTCAGCGGCTGGCGGCAGATAACGCCAGCGTGAAGCAGAGCGGGCAGCTCATCGAACAACTATCGCTGGGCGTTTACGACGCGGTGCGCCGTTTGTTGGGTCGGTTACGTCCGCGCCAGTTGGATGATCTCACCCTGGAGCAGGCCATCCGCTCACTGATGCGGGAAATGGAGCTGGAAGGGCGCGGTATTGTCAGCCATCTCGAATGGCGAATCGATGAATCAGCGTTAAGCGAAAACCAGCGCGTGACGCTGTTTCGTGTCTGCCAGGAAGGGCTGAACAACATTGTGAAACATGCCGATGCCAGCGCGGTCACGCTGCAAGGCTGGCAGCATGATGAGCGGTTAATGCTGGTGATTGAAGACGATGGCAGCGGTTTGCCGCCGGGTTCCGGGCAACAAGGTTTTGGCCTCACCGGAATGCGCGAGCGCGTAACGGCGCTGGGTGGCACATTACACATTTCCTGTCTGCACGGCACGCGTGTCAGCGTTTCTCTACCTCAACGTTATGTCTAAGGTTCGATGATGTTGCCGTTTCTGAAAGCGCCTGCCGATGCGCCATTAATGACTGATAAACATGAAATTGATGCCCGTTATCGCTACTGGCGTCGGCATATTCTGCTGACCATCTGGCTGGGTTACGCGCTGTTTTACTTCACGCGGAAAAGTTTTAACGCCGCCGTACCAGAAATCCTTGCTAACGGCGTGCTCAGCCGTAGCGATATCGGCCTGTTAGCGACCCTGTTTTACATTACTTACGGCGTGTCGAAGTTTGTCTCCGGCATTGTCAGCGATCGCTCAAATGCCCGTTATTTTATGGGGATAGGGCTTATCGCCACTGGCATCATCAACATTCTGTTTGGCTTCTCGACGTCGCTATGGGCGTTTGCCGTGCTCTGGGTGCTGAACGCCTTTTTCCAGGGCTGGGGTTCACCGGTGTGTGCGCGTCTGTTAACCGCCTGGTATTCTCGTACCGAGCGCGGCGGTTGGTGGGCATTATGGAACACGGCGCATAATGTCGGCGGCGCACTCATTCCCATTGTGATGGCAGCGGCTGCGCTGCATTACGGCTGGCGTGCCGGGATGATGATTGCTGGTTGTATGGCGATAGTCGTGGGGATTTTTCTCTGCTGGCGGCTACGCGATCGCCCGCAGGCGTTAGGTTTACCAGCGGTCGGTGAATGGCGGCACGACGCGCTGGAAATTGCTCAACAACAAGAAGGGGCAGGGTTGACGCGTAAAGAGATCCTCACCAAATATGTGTTGCTGAATCCGTATATCTGGCTGCTTTCGTTTTGCTATGTGCTGGTCTATGTGGTTCGGGCGGCAATCAACGACTGGGGCAATTTGTATATGTCCGAGACGCTGGGCGTCGATCTGGTCACGGCGAATACGGCAGTGACGATGTTTGAACTGGGCGGATTTATCGGTGCGCTGGTAGCGGGTTGGGGTTCGGACAAACTGTTTAACGGCAACCGCGGGCCGATGAATTTGATTTTCGCCGCCGGAATTTTGCTTTCAGTCGGCTCGCTGTGGCTGATGCCATTTGCCAGCTACGTGATGCAGGCAACCTGCTTCTTCACCATTGGTTTTTTTGTCTTTGGCCCGCAGATGTTAATCGGCATGGCGGCGGCAGAGTGTTCCCACAAAGAGGCGGCAGGGGCGGCGACGGGGTTTGTCGGCTTGTTTGCTTATCTTGGTGCGTCGCTTGCTGGTTGGCCGCTGGCGAAAGTACTCGATACCTGGCACTGGAGCGGATTTTTTGTGGTTATCTCTATCGCCGCCGGGATTTCCGCACTGCTGTTACTGCCCTTTTTGAACGCCCAGACACCGCGAGAAGCGTGATGCATCTCACCTTTTCACTTCATATCCGGCAAAACTAAGAAATTTTCCAGGTTTTGCCTGGACGCTATCTCAGGCCTGATTTGCTGCTGATTTTTACAATGCATGCCTCACGCAGGTATTCATTTCAGGAGTAACCCATGCTGGCTTTCTTAAACCAGGTTCGCAAGCCGACCCTGGACCTTCCGCTCGAAGTGCGGCGCAAAATGTGGTTCAAACCGTTCATGCAATCCTACCTGGTGGTCTTTATCGGCTACCTGACGATGTACCTGATTCGCAAGAACTTTAACATCGCGCAGAACGATATGATTTCGACCTACGGGTTGAGCATGACGCAGCTGGGGATGATCGGCCTGGGTTTCTCCATCACTTATGGCGTGGGTAAAACGCTGGTTTCCTACTACGCCGACGGCAAAAACACCAAACAATTCCTGCCGTTCATGCTGATCCTCTCTGCTATTTGTATGCTGGGCTTCAGTGCCAGTATGGGCAGCGGCTCGGTTAGCCTGTTCCTGATGATTGCCTTCTACGCCTTAAGCGGCTTTTTCCAGAGTACCGGCGGTTCGTGCAGTTACTCCACCATCACCAAATGGACGCCGCGTCGTAAACGCGGGACATTCCTCGGTTTCTGGAATATTTCTCACAACCTTGGCGGTGCAGGCGCAGCAGGTGTGGCGCTGTTCGGGGCAAATTACCTGTTCGATGGCCATGTCATCGGCATGTTTATCTTCCCGTCGATTATCGCGCTGATTGTCGGTTTTATCGGCCTGCGTTACGGCAGCGACTCCCCGGAATCTTATGGCCTCGGCAAAGCTGAAGAACTGTTCGGCGAGGAGATCAGCGAAGAGGACAAAGAGACAGAATCTACCGATATGACCAAGTGGCAGATCTTTGTTGAGTATGTGCTGAAAAACAAAGTGATCTGGCTGCTGTGCTTCGCCAACATTTTCCTCTATGTGGTACGTATTGGTATCGACCAGTGGTCAACCGTATACGCGTTCCAGGAACTGAAACTCTCTAAAGCGGTGGCGATTCAGGGCTTTACGCTGTTTGAAGCTGGTGCGCTGGTCGGTACGCTGCTGTGGGGCTGGCTCTCTGACCTGGCGAACGGTCGCCGTGGCCTGGTGGCCTGCATCGCGCTGGCGCTGATTATCGCCACGCTCGGTGTGTATCAACATGCCAGCAACGAATATATCTACCTGGCTTCTCTCTTTGCGTTGGGTTTCCTGGTCTTTGGCCCGCAATTGTTGATTGGTGTGGCTGCTGTTGGCTTTGTACCTAAAAAAGCGATTGGCGCTGCCGATGGTATTAAAGGCACCTTTGCTTACCTGATTGGTGACAGCTTTGCCAAGTTAGGTCTGGGAATGATTGCCGATGGGACGCCGGTATTCGGCCTTACCGGCTGGGCAGGCACCTTCGCCGCGCTGGATATCGCCGCTATTGGTTGTATCTGCCTGATGGCGATAGTGGCGGTAATGGAAGAACGCAAAATCCGCCGCGAGAAAAAAATTCAGCAGTTGACAGTGGCATAAACGTAACTGGTGACTTTTGCCCGGCATGACGCCGGGCTTTTTTTATTATTCCGTGACTTCCAGCGTAGTGAAGGCAAACTTCTCGCCATCAAATAGCCCCTGACTGGTTAGTTTTAGCGCGGGGATCACTGGCAGAGAAAGAAACGCCATCTGAATAAACGGCTCATCGGGTAACGGACCGCATTCACGGGCGGCAGCTTTCAAGGCGTCAATTTGTTCCGCCAGCGACTGCGCCGTGTCGGTGCTCATCAGCCCGGCAATGGGTAACGGCAGATGGCTTTGGACCTGGCCGTTACGTACCACGCACAACCCGCCGCCATCCTGAATCACCTGATTGACCGCCAGCGCCATCTCTTCGGCACTGCGACCGATCACCACAATATTATGGCTGTCATGGCTGACCGTCGCAGCCAGCGCGCCTTCATTCAGGCCAAAGCCGCCGAGCAAACCACAGGCCGGAGCCAGTCGTTGCCCGTAACGCTCAAGTACGGCAATAAAGCACACATCATCGCGATCAAAACCATTTTCGCTGTAGACGCTGGAGTGGGAGTGCGTAATCAATTCGTTATGGATGACGTCAATGACCCGATAGCGTTTTCCGGGCGTAAATTGCAGGGCAAAGTCGCTGGCGGAAACGGGCTGGCGGGCAATGGTATTGCCATACGGCGGAGCGGATTGTGCCAGTCTCGCCGACTCTTCCGCCTGTAAGGTTTGCGCATCAATCGGCTCGCCTTTCACCAGTACCTGCTGCACCGTGACCTTACGCGCATCGCTCAACAGGACGATATCGGCCTGCTTGCCGGGTGCCAGTAAGCCGAGGTGATTCAGACCAAAGTGGCGCGCCGTCGACCAGCTGGCGACGCGATATGCCACATGCAGCGGCACATTGTGTTGTTCGATCAGGCGGCGAATTAAGGCATCGATGTGTCCTTCATGGGCGATCTCCCACGGGTTACGGTCATCGGTACAGAGCATGCATTGCGGGCTGTTAAATTCGTTGATCAACGGTGCCAGCGCGTTGAGATTGCGGGCAGCGGACCCTTCGCGGATCATCAACGACATGCCGAGTTGTAATTTCCGGCGTCCTTCTTCCAGCTGATAACTTTCGTGGCAGTTTTCAATACCCGCAGCAATATAGGCGTTAAGTGCTTTACCACCCAAACCCGGGCAGTGACCGTCCAGCGTCAGGTGGCGAAATGCATCCAGTTTATCGAGCAGCGCATTCTGCCCGCTAATTACGCCAGGGTAGTCCATCATTTCTGCAAGGCCGGTAACCTGCGGATGGTCTCGCCAGGCGAGCATCTGTTCAAGGGTAAAACTGGCACCGTTAACATCGCAGCCTTCCAGGGCGGGTACGCAAGAGCTGACCTGTAAGTACTGGTTTTGCCTTGCCTGTTCGGCACAGCGGGCAAACCAGGCGAATCCGGCTTCTCCCATCACGTTGACGATTTCATGAGGGTCGCAAATAACGGTCGTCAGGCCGCGCGGCAGGGTAGCGGTTTCAAAGGTGACCGGCGTCATCATGCTGGATTCAATATGCAGGTGAGCATCAATAAACCCTGGCACCGCCGTTGCGCCGCGGGCATCAATCCGCTGCAAAGCCGGAGCATCAGTGTATTCTGCGCCAACACCGGCAATGTAACGTCCTTTAATCACAATTGGGCCGGAAATTTCTCCGCCATTGATCAGGTCGAGAATAGAGACATTATCAATAATATAATCGGCAACAGCGTCGCCACGGGAAACGGCTAACAATTCCTGGTATTCAGCCCGGCTAATGTGATGAAATTTATGGTTAATAGAATTATTCATATTTTTCTCATTTTGATTTTATCAATTTGATTATTATTTATCATAAAGAAACGTCGCGAGATTATTAAAGAATATCCATTAATGTGCAATTGAAATGTGATAATTATCACTGAACCGTTGTTGTCATTTGTTTTACAAAAGCAAGGGATTAAATCTCCTCCAATGGACAAAAAAATGAATAATGACAATACCGATTACGTGAGTAATGAATCAGGGACGCTTTCGCGATTATTTAAACTACCTCAGCATGGGACCACCGTCCGCACAGAATTGATTGCGGGGATGACCACTTTTTTAACCATGGTGTACATCGTTTTTGTGAACCCGCAAATCCTCGGCGCGGCACAAATGGACCCGAAAGTGGTGTTTGTTACCACCTGTTTGATTGCCGGTATCGGCAGTATTGCGATGGGGATATTTGCTAACTTACCCGTGGCGCTGGCTCCGGCAATGGGGCTGAACGCCTTCTTTGCCTTCGTGGTCGTGGGGGCGATGGGCATCTCCTGGCAGACCGGGATGGGCGCAATATTCTGGGGCGCAGTTGGACTATTTTTGCTCACGCTGTTTCGTATCCGGTACTGGATGATCTCCAACATTCCCTTAAGTTTACGTATTGGTATCACCAGCGGAATTGGATTATTTATCGCCTTAATGGGATTAAAAAATACTGGCGTTATTGTCGCCAATAAAGACACGCTGGTGATGATTGGCGATTTAAGTTCTCACGGCGTGTTGTTAGGTATTTTAGGGTTTTTTATTATAACCGTGTTGTCATCACGTCATTTTCATGCCGCGGTGCTGGTTTCTATTGTGGTGACGTCTTGCTGTGGATTATTTTTCGGTGATGTTCATTTTAGCGGCGTCTATTCCATTCCGCCTGATATTAGCGGCGTCATTGGTGAAGTAGATTTGAGCGGCGCGTTAACACTTGAACTCGCCGGTATCATTTTCTCCTTTATGCTGATCAACCTATTTGATTCATCAGGAACATTAATTGGTGTAACTGATAAAGCGGGCTTAATAGATGGTAACGGTAAATTCCCCAATATGAATAAGGCGCTGTATGTTGATAGCGTCAGTTCGGTGGCGGGTGCGTTTATCGGCACCTCGTCTGTTACTGCCTATATTGAAAGTACTTCTGGTGTGGCAGTCGGTGGCCGCACGGGGCTGACTGCGGTTGTGGTTGGCGTTATGTTCCTGTTGGTTATGTTCTTCTCACCGCTGGTGGCGATGGTTCCTCCTTACGCAACCGCCGGAGCGTTAATCTTTGTTGGCGTGTTGATGACCTCAAGTCTGGCGCGCGTTAACTGGGATGATTTTACCGAATCGGTGCCTGCGTTTATTACCACGGTGATGATGCCCTTTACTTTCTCGATCACCGAAGGGATTGCACTCGGCTTTATGTCGTACTGCATCATGAAAGTATGCACCGGGCGCTGGCGCGATCTGAACCTGTGTGTGGTGGTGGTCGCAGCTCTGTTTGCACTGAAGATTATTCTGGTGGATTAGTAACTGGCGAGGGTTTCCAGATATCATGAGTTCTGATTACGCAGGAGAACTCATGATCTGGATAATGCTCGCCACGCTGGCGGTAGTGTTTGTGGTTGGTTTTCGGGTGCTGACATCCGGGGCCAGAAAAGCGATTCGCCGTCTCAGCGATCGGCTGAATATCGATGTCGTACCCGTGGAGTCGATGGTCGATCAAATGGGAAAGTCAGCCGGTGACGAATTTTTACGTTATTTGAATCGCCCGGATGAGTCGCACCTGCAAAACGCCGCGCAGGTGTTGCTCATCTGGCAAATTGTCATTGTCGATGGTAGCGAACAGAACCTGCTGCAATGGCATCGGATTTTACAAAAAGCCCGTCTTGCCGCGCCGATTACCGATGCTCAGGTCAGGCTGGCGCTGGGTTTTCTGCGCGAAACCGAACCTGAAATGCAGGATATTAATGCTTTTCAGATGCGCTATAACGCGTTCTTTCAGCCTGCCGAGGGCGTTCACTGGCTGCATTAAAACCGCTTCGTCTTATCAGCCTACAGACCGCGCCTGACCTGTCGGGTGGATAAGACGTTCACGCCGCATCCGGTAATCTTTGCCCTGTTCCGTTTCGATCTTAACTCCAGCTCAAGCAACACCGTAAAAGTTGCAAAAACGTTAAATGCGTCACACATTTCAATGTTAAAGTGGTCGGCTTTTCCCCTGAAACATGCCACGGGTAACACCATGAGTGAATTTATTGCCGAAAACCGCGGCGCGGATGCCATCACCCGACCGAACTGGTCAGCCGTTTTCTCGGTGGCGTTTTGTGTCGCCTGTCTGATTATCGTTGAGTTTTTGCCCGTCAGTTTGTTGACGCCAATGGCCCAGGATTTAGGCATTTCGGAAGGGGTTGCCGGGCAATCGGTGACCGTGACCGCCTTTGTGGCAATGTTTGCCAGTTTGTTTATTACCCAGACAATTCAGGCTACTGACCGCCGCTACGTTGTTATTTTGTTTGCCGTTTTGCTGACGCTCTCCTGCTTGCTGGTTTCCTTTGCTAACTCATTCAGTTTGCTTTTAATCGGTCGTGCCTGTCTGGGGCTGGCGCTGGGCGGGTTCTGGGCGATGTCGGCGTCGCTGACCATGCGTCTGGTGCCGCCGCGTACGGTGCCGAAGGCGCTGTCGGTGATCTTCGGCGCGGTTTCTATTGCGCTGGTGATTGCCGCGCCGTTGGGCAGTTTTTTAGGCGAGCTTATCGGTTGGCGCAATGTCTTTAATGCGGCGGCGGTGATGGGCGTGCTGTGTATTTTCTGGATTATCAAATCATTGCCTTCACTGCCAGGCGAACCCTCGCATCAGAAACAAAATACTTTCCGCTTATTACAACG
>OWJQ01001598.1_pt1 | contig 10620 bp, 9 predicted proteins | sample 1732711 | NCBI WGS metagenome assembly OWJQ01 (sample SAMN05065745, study PRJEB22554) | human gut metagenome | biome: ENVO:2100002; feature: ENVO:00000062; material: ENVO:00002003 | host: Homo sapiens | place: USA | reverse complement strand
CTCGGAGATGTGTATAAGAGACAGGTCCCGCCCGCTGTCCTCGTAGGTGAGGGAGTCGATGGTGCCCTCCACCTTCAGATCCCCGCCGTCCAGGCTCAGCTTCTCGATGTGCAGCTCCTCCCCCCGCACGATGAGGGTGCCCCGGTTGGTGAGCATGACAATGGTGTTCTCGTCAAAGCTCTCCACCTCCTCCACGCCGGAGACTGAGAGCTGTTCGCGCTCTTCCAGAATGATGTGATGGGCCGCCTCCGCCCGCGGACGGTTTTCTTCGTACGGCATGGCTCTCCCCCGCCTTTCCATAGTCTTGTCTCATATATATGGGACAGGTGGGCGGGTTATGCCAGGGCCCTCAGCGGCGGCTGATCCGAAGGGCGGGGGCCAGGCGGCGGCTCAACAGCCAGGCCAGCGCCAGCTTGACTGCGTCGGGCAGGAGGAAGGGGAACACACACCAGCCCAACACGGTGAACATTCCTACCGGCCCGGAGGAGCTGGTGTATACCGCGTAGTACCAGACGGAGCCGAACAGGTAGCACAGGATCTGACCCACGACGGCGGAACCGAGAAAGACGGGGGCGGATTTTCCCAGCCATCGCTCGGCGCCCCACATGGTGAGGGCGGTAAAAAGGAAGCCCACCAGATAGCCGCCCGTGGCACCCAGAAAGGCCCCCAGGCCGCCGTGGAAGCCGGCAAAGACGGGCAGTCCCACGGCCCCCAGCAGCAGATAGACGGTCACCGCCAGGGTGCCCAGCCTGCCCCCCAGCAGGCCCAGTGTGAGAAAGACGGAAAAGGTCTGTAGGGTGAAGGGGACGGCGGTGGGGATGGAGATCCAGGAGCAGACGGCGATCAGAGCCGCCAGGATGCCGGTGTAGGCCAGTTCTCTTGTCTTCATGACAGGTGTTCCCTCCTGATTGTAAACTTAAAAATGATTATAGTTTACATTTAATAAAATGTCAACTAAAAAGAGATATAGGTTGACGATTTAGGAGGGGACGGGTACAATAGAGGGCGAAAGGAAGTGGAGCGGATGCTGCGGGACGAGGTGCTGGCGCTGTTAAAGGCCCGGGAGGGGAAGCCCCTGTCGGGGGAGGAGATGAGTCGTGCCCTGGGGGTGAGCCGGGCGGCGGTGTGGAAGGCCATGGAGTCTCTGCGGGACGAGGGGTATGTCATCTCCTCCGCCCCCCGCCGGGGCTACGCCCTGGAGGGCTCGCCGGACCGGCTGTCCGCCGGGGAGCTGGCCGGAGCCCTGGCGGGCCGCCGGGTGGGCCGCGCGCTGGTGTGCCTGGAGACGGTGGACTCCACCAACAACGAGGTCAAGCGCCGGGCCCTGGCCGGGGCCGCCGACGGCCTGGCGGTGGTGGCGGAGCAGCAGACCGGCGGCCGGGGCCGCCGGGGCCGCTCCTTTGTCTCCCCTGCCGGGCAGGGGCTTTATCTGTCGGTCCTCCTCCGCCCCCGGTGCCCCCTGGAGGAGGTATCGGCCCTGACGGCGTGGACGGCGGTGGCGGTGTGCAATGCGGTGGAGCGGGTGTGCGGCGTGCGGCCCGGGATCAAGTGGCCAAACGACGTGATCCTGGACGGGCGGAAGCTGTGCGGCATTCTCACCGAGCTGGAGCTGGAGGCGGAGAGCGCCGCCCTGCGCCATGTGGTGGTGGGGGTGGGGATCAACCTCACCCAGACCGCAGCCGACTTCGGGCCGGAGGTGGCCCCGGTGGCCGTCTCCCTGGCCCAGGCTCTGGGACGGGCCCCCCGCCGGGCGGAGATGGCGGCGGCCGTGCTGGCCGCCCTGGACGAGCTGTACGCCGCCTTCCCGGCAGAGCGGGCGGCCTGGCTGGAGCGGTACCGGGCCGACTGCCTCACCCTGGGCCGGACGGTGCGCCTGCTCCGGGCGGGCGGGGAGGAGGAGGCCTTTGCCGAGGCGGTGGACGATACCTTCGCCCTGGTGGTGCGCCGCGCCAACGGCAGCCGGGAGGCGGTGTCCTCCGGCGAGGTGTCCGTCCGGGGACTGCTGGGGTATGTGTGATCTCCAAAAGCGCGGGACGTGTCCCGCGCTTTTTGCTTGACAAATCCGCCTGTTCCGCTATAATAAGACAAGTTATGTGTCATGACATGTGTAAAGGAGAGACGGAAATATGGGAGTATGCAGCGCATTTCTCGAGCGAAAAAATATTGTCCTCTCGGCAAAGCGGTATGGGGTGGACGCATTGGGGGCCATGGCCCAGGGGCTGTTCTGCTCCCTGCTCATCGGCACCATTCTGGACACGCTGGGCAAGCAGCTCGGCATCGCCTTCCTGGTGACGGTGGGGGGCTACGCCTCCGCCATGAGCGGCTCGGCCATGGCCGTGGCCATCGGCTACGCCCTCCAGGCGCCGCCTCTGGTGCTGTTTTCCCTGGCCACGGTGGGCTATGCCGCCAACGCCCTGGGCAGCGTCACCCTGTCCGGCGGCAAGGGGGCAGGCGGGCCGCTGGCGGTGCTCTTCATCGCCGTCATCGCCGCCGAGCTGGGCAAGGCGGTGTCCAAGGAGACGAAAATCGACATTCTGGTCACCCCCCTGGTGACCATCCTGGCCGGAGTGGGGCTGTCCGCCCTGCTGGCCCCGGCCATCGGCACCGCGGCCTCCGCCGTGGGGGACGTTGTCAAGTGGGCCACCGTGCTCCAGCCCTTCTGGATGGGGATTCTGGTGTCGGTGGTCATCGGCGTGGCCCTTACTCTGCCCATCTCGTCGGCCGCCATCTGCGCCGCCATCGGCCTGACGGGGCTGGCCGGCGGGGCTGCCGTGGCGGGCTGCTGCGCCAATATGGTGGGCTTTGCGGTGCTCTCCTTCCGGGAGAACCGCTGGGGCGGGCTGGTCAGCCAGGGCCTGGGCACCTCCATGCTCCAGATGGGCAACATCGTCCGCAATCCCCGCATCTGGCTGCCCGCGATCCTCACCTCGGCCATCACCGGCCCCCTGGCCACCTGCCTGTTCCGGCTGGAGATGAACGCCCCGGCCTCCGCCGTGGCCTCCGGCATGGGCACCTGCGGCATGGTGGGCCCCATCGGGGTGTACGCCGGATGGGTCAACGATGTGGCCACCGGGGCCAAGGCGGCCATCACCTCCTTCGACTGGGCCGGGCTGGCGCTCATCTGCTTTGTCCTCCCTGCGGTGCTCTGCTGGCTGTTCGGCCTCTTCTTCCAGCGCATCGGGTGGATCAAGGAGGGGGATCTGACCCTGGAGTGACAGGGCCCGGCGTATCGCCGCGCGGGCAGCACGCGGCGCGCGCCTGTAGGGGCGGCCCTTGTGGCCGCCCGCGGACGGGGAGGAGCCCCGCCCTGGCGGCCCGGGAGGAGAAGCTGCAACAGCTATGGGTGCCCATGCTCTATTCTGAGGATGAGGCGGGCCGTGTCCAGCCTGTGCCGGCGATATGGCTCATCGACGAGGCGGGCAACCGCTATCGGGGCTGTTCTATCTGGCACATGCCCGCCGCGTGGGTCACTGATGAGGCGGGCAACCGCTACGAGCGATACCGGGTCTTCCCCGGCCCGGCGGAGGAGTACTGGCCGGAGTTCCGGCTGCTGGAGGAGCCAGAGGGGAAGATTACGGCTATCGAGGTGGAGGCGCTGGTTTTCAACATTCTGCGCACCGACCGGCCGCGGGAGGTGGAGACCCGGTCGTATACATCCACTTATAACCCGCTGAACTGGGTGATCGAGTTGCCCTAGATCACACACCCGCCCGGCGGGGCTCCGGCCCCACCGGGCGGAGCAGCCTTTCACATGCGCTTTCCCTCCGAAACGCTTGGCAAAAGCGTTTACCGGCAGACTCACCCGCCAGGGGGGTTCTCCTCTTTTCCGCCATAGACAAAATCCTATGGGCGGCGTATAATATCCCCATACTACATAGATTGGGGAACGGTCATGGACACGAATGCCAACAATAACCGTGAATCCTTCGAGGATCAGCAGGTCATTTTTGTGGATACCCATCTGATTCAGAAGGCGGTGGAGGGACTCCAGCGCGCCCGCGAGGAGTTCCAGACCCTGCTGGAGCAGGCGGAGGGCGGAGACGCCTCCGTCTATTACGACCTTGGCGTGCGCTATACCGAGGGCGACGGGACCGACAAGGACCCAGCCCAGGCGGCCCGCTGGTTTGCCCTGGCCTCGGAGGACGGGGATCTCCGGGCCACCGACCTGCTGGGGCGCTGTTACCAGTCTGGCGCAGGGGTGGAGAAGGACGAGGCCCGGGCGGCGGAGCTCTTTCAGCAGGCGGCGGAGCAGGACTACGCCCCCGCCCAGTGCGACCTGGGCCTGAGCTATGAGAACGGCTCCGGCGTGGAGAAGGACGAGGCCCGGGCGGCGGAGTGCTACCTCCAGGCGGCGGAGCAGGATTACGCCCCGGCCCAGACCAATCTGGCGGTGTGCTACTTCAACGGAATCGGCGTGGACAAGGATGTGGAGTGCGCCCACCAGTGGCTGGAGAAGGCGGCGGAGCAGAAGTTTCCCCGGGCGCTGAACATTCTGGGCGACTGCCACTGGGACGGCACCGGCGTGGAGCAGGACCGGGGGGAGGCGGCCCGGCTCTACCGGCAGGCCGCCGAGCAGGACTATCCCCCAGCCCTGTGCAACCTGGGCCTGTGCTATGAGCACGGGGACGGCGTGGAGCAGGACAAGGCCAAGGCGGTGGAGTGCTACCGGAAGGCGGCGGAGCAGGACTACGCCCCGGCCCAGTGCAATCTGGGCGTGCTCACGCTCCACGGCGTGGGCACCGAGGCCGACCCGGCCGCGGCGGCGGAGTGGTTCCGCCGGGCAGCGGAGCAGAGCTTCGCACGTGCCCAGGATCTGCTGGGCGACTGCTATCTGGACGGCAAGGGCGTGGAGGCCGACCCGGCCCGGGCGGCGGAGCTCTACCGGCAGGCCGCCGACCAGGGCTACGCCCCAGCGCTGTGCGACCTGGGCCTGTGCTACGAGAACGCCAACGGCGTGGCGGAGGACAAGGTCCAGGCGGCGGAGTGCTATCGGAAGGCGGCGGAGCAGGACTACGCTCCCGCCATGTGCAACCTGGCGGTGTGCTATCTCAACGGCATCGGCGTGGAGGAGGACATGGCCCAGGCGGTGGCGTGGTTCCAGAAGGCAGTGGAGGGCGGCTCCGCCCGGGCCAAGAGCATCCTGGGGGACTTCTACCTGGATGGCCGTGGGGTGGAGCAGGACAAGGAGAGGGCCCTCTCCCTCTACCGGGAGTCTGCGGCGGACGGCTACCTGCCCGCCATATGCAGTCTGGGCCTGTGCTATGAGACCGGCGACGGCGTGGCGGAGGACAAGGCCCAGGCGGTGGAGTGGTACACCAGGGCCGCCGAGGGGGGCTATGCCCCGGCCCAGACCAATCTGGCTTACTGCTTTCTCACCGGCATCGGCATGGAGGCGGCGCCGGAGAAGGCCATCCCCTGGCTGGAGAAGGCGGCGGAGCAGGGCCAGGCCCGGGCCCAGAGCCTGCTGGGAAGCTGCTACCGGGACGGCGACGGAGTGGAGGCCGACGCGGCCCAGGCGGCGGAGTGGTATGGAAAGGCCGCCAAACAGAACTATCCCCCGGCCATGTGCAGCCTGGGGCTGGCCTTCGAGCTGGGGGAGGGGCTGACCGAAGACCCGGCCAAGGCGGTGTACTGGTACACCAAGGCCGCCGGGGAGGGCTATGCCCCGGCCATGACCAATCTGGCCGTGTGCCTGCTCAACGGGACCGGCGCGGAACGGAGCGCGGAGGAGGCCGTAGGCTGGCTGGAAAAGGCGGCGGAGCAGGAGTTCCCGCGGGCCCAGGGGATTCTGGGGGATCTGCTGCTCACCGGCAACGGCGCGCCCGAGGACAAGGCCCGGGCCGTGGAGCTCTACCGGGCCGCCGCCAAGGGCGGCTATGTGCCCGCCATGTGCGACCTGGGGCTGTGCTATGAGAACGGGGATGGCGTAGAGGAGGATCTGCGCCATGCGGTGCTGTGGTACCGCAAGAGCGCCGAGGAGGGCTATGCCCCGGGCCAATGCAACCTGGCGGTGTGCTACCTCAACGGAAACGGAGTGGAGCGGGACGCGGCCGCCGCCGTGCGGTGGCTGGAGAAGGCGGCGGCCCAGGGGAATGCCCGGGCACAGAGCATCCTGGGCGACCTGTGCCGGGACGGGGAGGGCACCGAAATGGATGCGGCGCGGGCCTTCCAGCTCTATACCCAGGCGGCGGAGCAGGGCTATCCCCCCGCCCAGTGCGCCTTGGGCTACTGCTACGAGGTGGGGAGCGGCACGGCGGAGGACAAGACCAAGGCGGTGGAGTGGTACGAAAAGGCTGCCCAGCGGGGCCATGCCACCGCTCAGTGTAATCTGGCCTACTGCTACGAGCAGGGCATCGGCGTGGCGGAGGACAAGACCAAGGCCGTAGAGTGGTATGCCAGGGCCGCCGAGCAGGAGCACCCCAGGGCCATGTGCAACCTGGGCCTGTGCTATGAGTACGGCGAGGGTGTGGCGGAGGACAAGACCAAGGCGGCGGAGTGGTATGAGAAGGCCGCCCGGCGGGGGTATGCCCCGGCCCAGTGCAACCTGGGCTTCTTCTATGACCGGGGCGTGGGCGTAGCGGAGGACGCCGCCAAGGCCGTGGAGTGGTACGAGCGGGCGGCGGAGCAGGGCTATCCCCGCGCCCAGTGCAACCTGGGCTACTGCTATGAGAGCGGCAAGGGCGTGAAGGAGGACAAGGCCCGGGCCGTGAAGCTGTACCGCCAGGCCGCCGAACAGGGCAGCTCCGTGGGCCAGTGTAACTTGGGCTACTGCATGCTCAAGGGGATCGGCATACGGCCTGACCCGGCGCAGGCGGTGTATTGGTTCCGAAAGGCCGCCGAAGGCGGCTCCGGCCGGGCCATGTGCCTGCTGGGTGACTGTTACCGGGAGGGCCAGGGCGTGGAGGCCGACGCGGCACAGGCCCGGACGTGCTACCAAAAGGCCATTGACCTGGGCTTCGACGCCAAGGAGGAGCTGGAGGAGCTGGACAAGGCCGCCCCCGCCGGAGCGGCGGAACAGCCGAAGAAAAAGAAGTCCTTCCTGGGCCGGCTGTTTGGAAAATAGGACAAAATCAATCGCGGGCCGCAGGCATTGCCTGCGGCCCGCGATTGTATGATCCCCGACCGGGCGGGGCGGCCGCCTCCCTCAGCCGATGCGTCCGAAGTCGGAGAAGGGGAAGCAGATGAACTCCGCCTTGCCCAGCAGATAGCGCGTGTCCACGGTGCCCAGGGTCACGTCCCGGCTGTCGTTGGAGTGGTTGCGGTTATCCCCCATGACGAAGACCGACCCCTCCGGCACCGTCACGGAGGTGAGATCCTCATACCAGGGCTCCTCCATGGGCTCGTTCAGATAGGGCTCGTCCAGGGCTTCGCCGTCCACATAGACGGCGCCGGTCTGGTAGTCGATGTCCACCGTCTGGCCCTCCACGGCGATGATCCGCTTGACGATGGGCCCCCTGGCGGCGTCAAACTCCTTGGTGAGCACCACGATGTCCCCCGGCTGGGGATCGGTGTAGCCGATGTCCCGGATCAGCATCACATCCCCCTCGTGGAGGGTGGGCAGCATGGACTCCCCCACCACCGGGGTGATGCGCCCCACGAAGGTGAATACCAGGATGATGGTCACCAGCGCCACAATCAAAATCTGAAGCCACTCGTAGGCCTCCTGAGCGCCGCTGAGGGGCTTTTCTTCTTTTTTCGGTTTTTTCATGGGCAAACTCCCCGCTTTCGACAAAGGAGGGGCTGTCCAGCAGCCCCTCCCGTGCGTATCTTATTTCGCGTACTCGATGACCTTGGTCTCCCGGATCATGTTGACCTTGATCTGGCCGGGATACTCCAGCTCCTCCTCGATCTTCTTGGCGATGTCCCGGGCCAGGAGCACCATCTGATCCTCGCTGACCTTGTCCGGGGCCACCATAATGCGCACCTCGCGGCCGGCCTGAATGGCGAAGGACTTCTCCACACCGGGGAAGGAGGAGGTGACCTCCTCCAGCTTCTCCAGACGCTTGATATAGTTCTCCAGGTTCTCGCGGCGGGCGCCGGGGCGGGCGGCGGAGATGGCGTCGGCTGCCTGGACGATGCAGGCCACGATGGTGCGGGGCTCCACGTCGTTGTGGTGGGCCTCAATGGCATGCACGATGTCCTCGTTCTCCCGGTACTTCCGGGCCAGCTCCACGCCGATCTGCACGTGGGAGCCCTCCACCTCGTGGTCGATGGACTTGCCCAGGTCGTGGAGCAGGCCGGCCCGCTTGGCCTGGGTCACGTCGGCGCCGATCTCAGCGGCGATCAGCCCCGCCAGGTGGGACACCTCGATGGAGTGGTTGAGCACGTTCTGGCCGTAGCTGGTGCGGTAGCGCATGCGGCCCAGCAGCTTGATGAGCTCGGGGTGCAGGCCGTGGACATTGGTCTCGAACACGGCGCGCTCGCCCTCGGCCTTGATGGTGGCGTCCACCTCCCGCTTGGCCTTCTCCACCATCTCCTCGATGCGGGTGGGATGGATGCGGCCGTCCTGGATGAGCTTCTCCAGGGCGATGCGGGCGATCTCCCGGCGCACCGGGTCGAAGCAGGAGACGGTGATGGCCTCCGGCGTGTCGTCGATGATCAGATCCACGCCGGTCATGGTCTCCAGCGTGCGGATGTTGCGGCCCTCGCGGCCGATGATGCGGCCCTTCATCTCGTCATTGGGCAGGGGAACCACAGAGACGGTGGCTTCGGCCACATGGTCGGCGGCGCAGCGCTGAATGGCCAGGGACAGGATCTCCTTGGCGCGGGTGTCGGCCTCCTCCTTGAACTGGGCCTCGATCTCCCGCACCTTCATGGCCGACTCATGGGTGACCTCCTCGGCAAGCTGGTTGATGAGGTAGTTCTTGGCCTCCTCGGCGGTGAAGCCGGAGATGCGCTCCAGCACCTCCATCTGGGTCTTCTTGACGGTGGCCACCTCGTCCCGGGCCTCGTCCAGCTCGGCCAGCTTGCGCTGCAGGGTGTCCTCCTTCTTCTCGATGTTCTCGGTCTTGCGGTCCAGGTTCTCCTCCTTCTGCTGGAGCCGCCGCTCCTGCTTCTGCAGGTCGGCCCGGCGCTCCTTCACCTCGCGCTCATACTCGTTGCGGGCCTGGAGAATCTCCTCCTTGGCCTCCACCAGCGCCTCCCGCTTCTTACTCTCGGCGCTCTTGATGGACTCGTTGATGATGCGCTTGGCCTCCTCCTCCGCACTGTTGATCTCTTTTTCCGCGGTGCGTTTGCGGATTTGAATGCCGATGGGAATGCCTATGATGAGTGCGACCACGGCCGTGATCACACAGGCGATGACAGTCTGCATCAAGGGTTCAACACACCTCCATATCTTGGATTTTCAAAGTTCTTTTTCATGAAACGGATGCACGCGCTCCCGCCCGCTCTTGGGCAGAGCGCACAAAATTTGAAGAGCTTACCCCTCGTTCTTCAAAATATTACACCTTATCTATTTTAAGTCTGCGGCGGCCTTCTGTCAAGAACATTCCTGTTCGGAATCAATTTCTGCGGCCCTGCGCCTCAAGGGGATCGGGACAGGGAGTCGTCCTCCCGCACCCAGTCGGCCACCTCCACCACCCGGTACTCCGTGCGGGTGTCCCGGATGACCACCCGGGCGATGCCGGCGTTGATGATGAGGCGGCGGCACATGGAGCAGGAGGTGGAGCCGGGAATCAGCGCCCCGGTGTCCGGCTCCACGCAGGCCATGTAGAGGGTGGCGCCCAGGGCCTCGCTGCGGGCGGCGGAGATGATGGCGTTGGCCTCGGCGTGGACGGAGCGGCACAGCTCATACCGCTCCCCGGAGGGGATGTTTAGCGCCTCGCGGGTGCAGTAGTTCAGATCCACGCAGTTGCGCCGCCCACGGGGGGCGCCGTTGTAGCCGGTGGAGATGATCTCGTCGCTCTTGACGAGAATGGCCCCATAGCACCGGCGCAGGCAGGTGGAGCGCCCGGCCACTGTCTGGGCGATGTCCAGATAGTAATTCTCCTTGTCGATGCGTCCCATAAACGCCCCTCCCATGCTTTTTTACCAGTATACCGGGTTTTTCGCTATCCCGCAAGCCCCGGAATGGCTGCCCCGGGCGGACAATTCACATATTGTTTACGTTTCCTTCCTTGACGAAGAAACAGGGAGGCGCTATCATAAGTTCAGAAAAAATTTATTTTTAACTTCAAAGGAGACGACCGTATTTCATGGTGATGAACTTCATTCGAAAATTGATGTACGGCCGGTATGGAAGCGACCAGCTCTCCTTTTTCCTCCTCGTGGTCTATATCGTCCTCATTCTTCTGTCCGGCCTGCCCCACCTGGAGGTGCTCTCCTGGCTGGCGCTGGCAGTGCTCCTGTGGGATCTGTTCCGCATGTTCTCCCGCCGTATCGACCGCCGCCGGGCGGAGAACGCCCGGTTTCTGGCTCTGGCCGGACCCGCCATACGCTGGCTGCGGATGCGCCGTACCATCCGCCGGGACAAGGAGCACCGCTACTTCAAGTGCCCCAACTGCGGACAGTATCTGCGGGTGCCCCGGGGGAAGGGGAAGATCACCGTCAACTGCCGCAACTGCGGCGCCCTGTCTCTTATACACATCTGACGCTGCCGACGATCGCATAAGTGTAGAT
>OWJQ01001589.1_pt1 | contig 10663 bp, 13 predicted proteins | sample 1732711 | NCBI WGS metagenome assembly OWJQ01 (sample SAMN05065745, study PRJEB22554) | human gut metagenome | biome: ENVO:2100002; feature: ENVO:00000062; material: ENVO:00002003 | host: Homo sapiens | place: USA | reverse complement strand
CGAGATTAGCGAGTGTCTCGTGGGCTCGGAGATGTGTATAAGAGACAGCAAGGAGAATCTGTCATGGATTTTGAGAAGGTTAAAGAGATTATTGTGGAGACCCTGAGCTGCGACGCCGACAAGGTGACACCCGATGCCCGCCTGGCGGAGGATCTGGAGGCCGATTCCCTGGCCGCCGTGGAGCTGTCCATGGCTCTGGAGGAGGAGTTCGGTGTGACCATTGCCGACGAGGAGCTGCCCAACATGAAGACTGTGGGCGACCTGGTGAAGTACCTGGAGGACCACGCTGAGTAATAAGGAACCTGGGCACCGGTGCAGGCCGGTGCCTTTTTTCCGAAAGGAGCCGTTATGACCAATCAAGAGATTTTTGAGCTGATGGCCCGCTTTGACGCCAGCACCGCCACCACCCTGAAGCTCTCCACCAAGGACTTCTCCCTGGAGCTGGGCAAGGGCGGCCCAGCCGCTCCCATTCCTGCCGCCGCCCCGGTGCCCGCCCCCGCGGCCGCTGTGCCGCCGGCGGCTGCTCCAGCGCCTGCGGGCAAGTGCATCACCGCCCCCCTGGTGGGCACCTTCTACGCCGCCTCTGCCCCCGATGCTGCTCCCTTTGTGCAGGTGGGCGACCATGTGAAAAAGGGTCAGACCGTGTGTCTGATGGAGGCTATGAAGATGATGAACGAGGTGCAGGCCCCCTGCGACTGCGTCATCGAGGAGATCCTTCAGGAGGACGGGGCCCTGGTGTCCTTCGGGGAGCCGCTGCTCCGCTACCGGGAAGGGTGAGCCCATGTTCAAGCGCATTTTAATTGCCAACCGGGGCGAGATCGCCGTCCGGGTATTCCGGGCCTGCCGGGAGCTGGAGATCGAGCCCGTGGTGGTCTACTCCCAGGCGGACAGGGAAGCTCTCCATGTCCAGCTGGCGGAACGGGCCTACTGCATCGGCCCCGCCCGCTCGGCAGACAGCTATTTAAACGTCAATGCCATCCTCACCGTGGCCCAGGCCGCTGGGTGCGACGCCATCCATCCCGGCTACGGCTTTCTCAGTGAGAACGCCGACTTTGCCGACGCCTGCGAGGCCGCCGGCATCACCTTCATCGGCCCCTCCGGCGACGTAATCCGCGCCATGGGCAACAAGGCCGCCGCCCGGAAGCTGATGCAGAGCGCCGGGGTGCCGGTGGTGCCCGGCTCCGACGGGGCGGTAGACACCGCCGAGCAGGCCAAGGCCCTGGCCGACTCCATTGGATACCCGGTGCTCATCAAGGCCTCCGCCGGCGGTGGAGGCCGGGGGATGCGCCGGGTGTATGAGCCGGAGCAGCTCATCCCCCTGTTTGAAGAGGCCCGCAGCGAGTCGCTGGCCTGCTTCGGCAGCGGGGAGATGTACCTGGAGAAGCTGATCGTCAACCCCCGCCACATCGAGTTCCAGATCATGGCCGACGGGCGGGGGCACGTGATCCAGTTGGGCGACCGGGACTGCTCCATTCAGCGGCGCAACCAGAAGCTGCTGGAGGAGTCCCCCTCCAAGGCCCTGACCCCGGAGCTGCGGGAGCGGATGGGCGCGGCGGCCGTGGCGGCCGCCAGGGCCGCGGGCTACGTCAACGCCGGCACCATCGAGTTCGTGCTGGCCCCCGACGGCCAGTTCTACTTCATCGAGATGAACACCCGCATCCAGGTGGAGCACCCAGTCACCGAGCTGGTCACCGGCCTGGACCTGGTGCGGGAGCAAATCCGCGTTTCCGCCGGGCTCCCCCTCTCTGTTACCCAGGAGGAGGTCCTGTTCCGCGGCCACGCCATCGAGTGCCGCATCAACGCCGAGGACCCGGCCAAGGGGTTCCAGCCCTGTCCCGGCCGCATCGACTTCCTCCACCTGCCCGGTGGCTACGGCGTGCGGGTGGACACCGGCCTCTATACCGGCTACGAGCTGCCCCCCTACTACGACTCCCTGATGGCCAAGCTGATCGTCTATGCCCCCACCCGGCTGGAGGCCATCCGCCGGATGCGCCGGGCCCTGGAGGAGCTGGTCATTGAGGGACCGGCCACCAACACCGACCTGCTCCACCAGATCCTCCACCACCCCGACTTCGTCCGGGGCAACTACTCCACCGGCTTCCTGGAGGCCCATATGGACACCCTTCTGGCCTGGAGCGGCAGCGGGGAGGTGCGTGAGGTATGAGCAGCGTCTTTGCACAGCGCCGCCAGAAGCTCCTCTCCCTCAAGGCCCTGCGGGGCTCCTCCCCCGCTCCGGCCCACACCGAGGAGGCCTGCCCCGCCTGCGGCAAGGCGGTACCCCGCCGGGAGCTGGTGGGCCACTGCTATGTCTGCCCCCTGTGCGGGCACCACTACCCCGTGGGGGCCTATTACCGCCTGAGCCTCATCCTGGACAAGGGCACCTTCCGGGAGCTGGACGCCCCCCTGGCCTCCAACAACCCGCTGGACTTCCCCGGCTATGAGGCCAAGCTGGACGGCGCCCGCCGCCGCACCGGCATGAACGAGGGCGTGGTCACCGCCGCCGGCCGCATAGGCGGCCAGCGGGTGGCCGTGGGCGCCCTGGACAGCCGCTTTTTCATGGGCAGCATGTCCGCCGCCGTCGGGGAGAAGGTCACCCGGCTGGTGGAGTACGCCGACAAGTACAAGCTCCCCCTCATCCTTTTCTCCGCCAGCGGCGGGGCCCGGATGCAGGAGGGTATCCTCTCCCTGATGCAGATGGCCAAGACCTCCGCCGCCCTGGAGCGGTTCTCCCAGAAGGGCGGCCTCTATATCTCGGTGCTCACCCACCCCACCACCGGCGGCGTCACCGCCAGCTTTGCCAGCCTGGGGGACATCATGCTGGCCGAGCCCGGCGCCCTGATCGGCTTCGCCGGCCCGCGGGTGATTGAGCAGACCATCGGCGAAAAGCTCCCTGAGGGCTTCCAGAGCGCCGAATATCTGCTGGAGCACGGCTTCCTGGATGCCATCGTTCCAAGGGACGCGCTGCGCGCCACCCTGCTCCATCTGCTGAAGCTCCATGGAAAGGGGGGCGACGCGCATGGCAAGTAAGCTGACCCCCGCCCAGAGGGTAGCCCTGGCCCGCCACCCGGAGCGCCCCGGCACGGCAGATTTCATCAAGCACCTGTTTACCGATTTCTTTGAGCAGCGGGGCGACCGCCTGTGCGCCGAGGACGGCAGCATCCTGGGCGGCGTCGCCCTGTTCCACGGCAAGCCGGTGACCGTCATCGGCCACCGGAAGGGCCGCTCCCTGGAGGAAAACCTGTCCCTCCACTTCGGCATGCCCTCACCGGAGGGCTACCGCAAGGCCCAGCGGCTCATGCTTCAGGCGGAGAAGTTCCGCCGCCCCGTCATCACCTTTATCGACACCCCCGGCGCCTACCCCGGCCTGGAGGCCGAGGCCCGGGGCCAGGCGGAGGCCATCGCCCGCACCCTGGCCCTGTCCAGCCGTCTCACCGTGCCTGTAGTCTCCGTGGTCACCGGGGAAGGAGGCAGCGGCGGCGCCCTGGCCCTGGGCGTGGGCAACCGCGTGCTCATGCTGGAGAACGCGGTGTACTCCGTCCTCTCCCCGGAGGGCTTTGCCGCCATCCTGTGGAAGGACGCCTCCCGCAGCGACGAGGCCTGCGGCGTGATGAAGCTCACCGCCGCCGACCTGCTGGAGCTGGAGGTGGCCGACCGCATCATTCCTGAGCCCGAGGGAGGGGCTCACACCAACCCCGCCGCCCTGTTCCGGACTCTGGACACCGCCTTGGTCAAGGAGCTCAACGCCCTGGGCAAGCTCAGCGGTCCGGCTCTGGCTGCCGGGCGCTATAAAAAATTCCGCGCGATGGGCGCGAAGGCCCTGAGAAAGGAGCGTACATGAACGGGATTAAGTTAATCAGCACCGGCTCCGCCGTGCCCAAAAAGGTCGTGACCAACGATGATTTGGCCAAAATCGTGGATACCAACGACGAGTGGATCTCCACCCGCACCGGCATCCGCTCCCGACGCTACTGCACCGACGGCGAGAGCCACACCTCCCTCTGTCTGGCCGCCGCCCGGCAGGCACTGGAGCGGGGCGGCGTCGCCCCCGGCGAAATCGGCATCTGCCTGGTGGCCACAGTCACCCCGGATTTTCTTTCCCCCGCCGCCGCCTGCCTGCTCCAAAAGGAGCTGGGCTTTCCGGAGGATACCATATGCTTTGATCTGAACGCCGCCTGCTCCGGCTTTGTGTACGCTCTGCACACCGCCGAGTGCCTGCTGGCCTCCACCCCCCGGAAGTACGGCCTGGTGCTGGGGGCGGAAATCCTCAGCCGGGTCATGGACTTTGGCGACCGGAGCACCTGTGTGCTCTTCGGCGACGGTGCCGGGGCCGCCCTGGTGGAGTGGGGGGCAAACTACCCCTCCCTCCACGCCGTGCTGGGCTGCCGGGGCAACTCAGAGGTGCTCTACGTCCCCGGCGTCAACACTGCCGCGCCCCCCCATGTCCATATGGACGGCCAGTCGGTGTTCCGCTTCGCCGTGGAGGCTGTGCCCCGCTGTGCCCGGGAGGTGCTGGACCGGGCCGGCCTTACCCCGGAGGATATCGACCTCTTCGTGTTCCACCAGGCCAACCAGCGCATCATTGACTTTGCCGTGAAGAAGCTGGGCATCGATCCGGCCAGGTGCCCCGGCAACATCGAGCGCACCGGCAACACCTCCGCCGCCAGCGTTCCCCTGCTGCTGGACGAGCTGGTGGGCGGCGGGGCCATCACCTCCGGCCAAAAAGCCCTGTGTGTGGGCTTCGGCGGCGGGCTGACCTGGGCCGGGGCTCTGCTGGAGCTGGCGTAGCTTCCAACAAGCGGCAGAGCCGCTTGTTGGAGAGAGATGCAGCCCCTGCGCGCAAGTTTTGTCCGGCTTCGCCGGATAACACTCACACTTGTGGGCTGAGAAGTGTTTTCGTCCACGCACATATCGCGTCCGAAAACGGATTTCATTTTATTTCCCCGCCTGCGGGCGGGGAAACTCTGCGAGGCTTTTTCGTGGAGGCGTTTCATAAGGAGTTTCTATGAAATTAAACGAGCTTTTGGGGATTGAGTTCCCCATCATCCAGGGCGGCATGGCCAACATCGCCACCGGAGCGTTCGCCGCCGCCGTGTCCAACGCGGGTGCCCTGGGCCTGGTTGCCTCCGGCGGGATGGACGCCGAGGCCCTGCGGGCCGAGATCCGCGCCGCCAAGGCGAACACCGGCAAGCCCTTCGGCGTCAACCTGATGCTGATGAACCCCCACATCGACGCTCTGGCCAAGGTGGTGGCAGAGGAGGGGGTGCAGGTGGTGACCACCGGCGCGGGCAACCCCGGCAAATACGTCCCCGCCTGGAAAGAGGCGGGTATCAAGGTGTTCCCCGTGGTAGCCGCCCCCATTCTGGCCAAGCGGCTGGAGCGCTATGGCATCGACGGCATCATCGCCGAGGGCTGCGAGAGCGGCGGCCACATCGGCGAGCTGACCACCATGGCCCTGGTGCCCCAGGTGGTGGACGCGGTGAGCGTCCCCGTCATCGCCGCCGGCGGCATCGCTGATGGCCGGCAACTCACCGCTGCCTTTGCCCTTGGGGCCTGCGGCGTCCAGGTGGGCACCTGCCTGCTGGCCAGCGAGGAGTGCCCCATCCATGTCAATTACAAGCAGGCCGTGCTCAAGGCCGGCGCCAACGACACCACCGTCACCGGCCGCTCCACCGACGCGCCGGTGCGGGTGCTCAAAAACAAGATGGCCCGGGAGTACCTGCGCATGGAGAAGAAGGACGTCCCGCTGGAGGAGATGGAGAAGCTCACCCTGGGCTCCCTGCGGAAGGCCGTGTTCGACGGCGACGTGGACGGCGGCAGCTTCATGGCCGGCCAGGTGGCCGGTATGGTGCACGAGATCCGTCCCCTGCGGCAGATCTTTGAGGAGCTGATGGCCGGATATGCGGCCGTGCGAAAGGGGCTGAGCGAATGAGTCTGGCCTTTCTGTACGCCGGGCAGGGCAGCCAGCACCCCGGCATGGGGGCCGATCTCTACGAGGCCCATCCCGCCTTCCGCGCCGTGCTGGACACCGCCGGCGTGGACTTCGATCTGAAAACCACCATGTTCACCGACCCCGACGGGGTGTTGAACCTGACCGAGTACACCCAGCCCTGTATGGTGGCCTTTGCCGCCGGCATGACCGCCCTGCTGGCGGAGCGGGGCATTGTCCCGGACTACGCCGCGGGCCTCTCCCTGGGCGAGTACTCCGCCCTCCAGTGCGCCGGGGTGTTCACCGCTCCCCAGGCCATTTCCCTGGCCGCCTTTCGCGGCAAGGCCATGGCCGCAGCCGCGGCGGGCCGCCCCTGCGGCATGACCGCCGTGCTGGGCCTGGACCGCGAGAAGCTCCAGGAGGCATGCCGGCAGGCCGCCGGCGCGGGGGTGGTGGAGATCGCCAACTACAACTGCCCCGGCCAGTTGGTCATCGGCGGCGAGCAGGCCGCCGTGGACAAGGCCGCCGCACTGGCCAAGGAGCTGGGCGCCAAGCGCTGCCTGCCCCTGAAGGTCAGCGGGCCCTTCCACACCTCCCTCCTCGCCCCCGCCGGCGACGCCCTGCGGGAGAAGTTCAAGGAGACCGCCTTCGGCGCGATGCGCATCCCCGTGCTCTTCAACTGTCTGGGCCAGGAGATGGGGCCGGAGGACACCATCCCCGCCCTGCTGGAGAAGCAGGTGCAGACCTCCGTCTACATGGAGGACACCATCCGCCGCCTGGCCGAGCTGGGGGTGGACACCATCGTGGAGATCGGCCCGGGCAAGGCCCTCAGCGGCTTTGTCAAGAAGACCGCTCCCGCCATCAAGACCTACGCCGTGGAGACCTGCGCCGATTTGGACGCCCTCTCCGCCGCGCTGAAAGGATAACGCTATGAGCTTTACCGGAAGAACCGCCGTCGTCACCGGCGGCAGCCGCGGCATCGGCCGCGCCATCTGCCTGGAGCTGGCCCGCCGGGGGGCCAACGTGGTCTTCTCCTACGCGGGCAACACCGCCGCGGCAGAGGCGACCCGAAAGGAGCTGGAGGCCCTGGGCGTCCAGACCCGTGCCGTCCAGGGCAGTGTGGCCGATCCCGCCGCCGTAAAAACCCTCATCGACACCGCCGTGAAGGAGCTGGGCTCCCTGGACATTCTGGTCAACAACGCGGGCATCACCCGGGACAACCTGGCCATGATGCTCAAGGAGGAGGACTTCGACGCGGTCATCGAGACCAACCTCAAGGGGGCCTTCCTCACCATGAAGGCCGCCGCTCGGCCCATGATGAAGGCCCGCTACGGCCGCATCGTCAACCTCAGCTCCGTGGTGGCCCTGCGGGGCAACCCGGGCCAGATCAACTACTGCGCCAGCAAGGCGGGGCTCATCGGCATGACCAAGTCCCTGGCCAAGGAGCTGGGCGGCCGCGGCGTCACCGTCAACGCGGTGGCCCCCGGCTACATCGCCACCGACATGACCGCCGCCCTGCCCGACGCGGCCCGGGAGGCCATGCTGGCCGCCATCCCGGCGGGCCGCCCCGGCACCCCGGAGGACGTGGCCGCCGCCGTGGCCTTCTTGGCCTCCGAGGAGGCCGGATACATCACCGGCCAGGTGCTCCAGGTGGACGGCGGAATGGGCATGTGAGGAGGAACGCAATTATGGAAAAACGCAGAGTGCTGATTACCGGCCTGGGCACCGTCAACCCCCTGGGCCACAACGCCGCCGACACCTGGCAGGCTGTCCGGGACGGGGTGTGCGGCATTGGCCCCATCACCCGGTATGACTGCTCCGCCCAGAAGGTCCACCTGGCCGCTGAGGTCAAGGACTGGGACCCTACCACCGTGCTGGACAAGAAGGACGTGCGGCACATGAGCCGCTACACCCAATTGGCCGCCGCCGCCGCCAAGGAGGCCCTGGCCGACAGCGGTCTGGACCGGGAGAAGGAGGATCTCACCCGCTGCGGCGTCATCGTCTCCAGCGGCGTGGGCGGCATCGAGATGGCCGAGAGCGAGGAGCTACGCTGCTCCCAGAAGGGCTTTGACCGGGCCTCCCCCTTCTATATCCCCACCACCATCGCCAACATGGGCGCCGGCTTCATTGCCATCATGGCGGGCTTTCAGGGCATGTGCACCTGCCCGGTAACCGCCTGTGCCGGCGGCTCCAACGCGGTGGGCGACGCCTTCCGCCACATCCGGGACGGCTACGCCGAGGTGATGCTCTGCGGCGGCGCCGAGGCCGCCATCACCCCTCTGTCCATCGGCGGCTTCACCTCCATGCGGGCCCTCCACGTGGGGGATGACCCCAGCCGGGCCTCCATCCCCTTTGACGCCGAGCGCAGCGGCTTCGTCATGGGTGAGGGCGCGGCCGTGCTGATGCTGGAGGAGTACGGGCACGCCATGGCCCGGGGCGCCAAGATCTATGCCGAGGTGGTGGGCTACGGCGCCACCTGCGACGCCTACCACATCACCGCCCCCGCCCCCAACGGGGAGGGCGGCGCCCGCGCCATGGCCCAGGCCCTGACCGACGCCGGGGCGTCCCCCGAGCAGGTGGGCTACATCAACGCCCACGGCACCTCCACCCCCCTCAACGACTCCGGGGAGACCGCGGCCATCAAGGCCGTGTTCGGCGCCCACGCCGCCAAGCTGGCCGTCAGCTCCACCAAGTCCATGACCGGCCACATGCTGGGCGCCGCCGGCGCGGTGGAGGCCATCTTCACCGCTCTGGCCCTGCGGGACGGCTTCCTGCCCGCCACCATCCACTACCAGGTGCCCGACCCGGCCTGCGATCTGGACTATATCCCCAACCAGGGCCGGGAGCAGCAGGTGGAGTATGCCCTGTCCAACTCTCTGGGCTTCGGCGGCCACAACGCCTGCGTGCTCTTCAAGAAGTGGGAGGGCTGAGCCATGATGCAGTTGAATTCCAACCAGATCGCTGAGATCATCCCCCACCGCTACCCCTTCGCCCTGGTGGACCGCATCGTGGACGGCGAGGTGGGCAAGTGGGCCAAGGGCATCAAATGCGTCACCGTCAACGAGCCCTTCTTCCAGGGCCACTTCCCCCAGTACCACGTGATGCCCGGCGTGCTCATCATTGAAGCCCTGGCCCAGGTGGGGGCCGTGACCATGCTGTCCATGCCGGAGAACAAGGGGAAGATCGGCCTGTTCGGCGGCATCAAAAACGCCCGCTTCCGCCGCCAGGTCACCCCCGGCGACGTACTGGAGCTGGAGTGCACCATTCTAAAGCAGAAGGGCCCGGTAGCTGTCGCTGAGGCCAAAGCCACCGTGGGCGGCCAACTGGCCGTTTCGGCAGAGCTTACCTTTGCCTTGGCCAAAGATTTGTGATTGCCCTTCCCTCCGCTTTTTGATAAAATGAAAAAAATATGACAATGCGGGGGCGCCGGCATGTTGGAACAGAAATTTGAAATCGTGTATACCAAATTCAAGCTTCATTTTTATCAGGAGATCTTCGAGCGCTTTCAAAACCGCGAGGCCAGCCTGACCACGGTAGAAACCTTCGCCATGGAGACCATCCAGGCCCTGGGCTGCCCAACCATCAACGAGTTCGCCTCCTTTATGCGCATCTCGCCGCCCAACGCGGCCTATAAGATCAACAGCCTGATCCGCAAGGGCTATGTGCAGAAGATCCAGTCCGCCCACGACAAGCGCGAGTACCACCTCCAGGTCACCCAGAAATACAAGGACTACTACAACATCAGCAACGACTACGTCCATGCCGTGACCGAGCGCATCCGGCAGCGTTTCTCCCCGGAGGAGTGCGCCAAGCTGGAGGAGATGCTCACCATTATCAACCAGGAACTGATGCCCGAGGTGGATCTCGGTCATTCTCAAACTCTGTAATCTGTAAACAGAAGGGGCGCGGCCCTTTAGGGCCACGCCTGAGGCTGTCGATAAACCCTCCAGCGAAAAGATTCGGAGGGAAGAATAGTGTGAAAGGGAACCGTCAGGGTTCCCTTTCGCGTTGGATCAAACAACATTTTGAAACTTTTTTGAAGTTTCAAAAAGTTCGGCAGCCTGTCGAAAAGACCTTTTCGACAGGCTGAGCGGAGGCCCAAAGGGCCTCCGCTCTTATAGAGAGAAAGAAGGTTCTTTATGTTTCAAGGCTTTTCCGGCGCCACCGTGGACTTCATGTGGGGCATCCGGTTCAACAACGAAAAGGGCTGGTTCGAGGCCCACAAGGAGGAGTACCTGACCACCTTTCAGCGGCCCATGAAGGCGCTGGCCGACGAGGTGTACGGGGCCTTTACCGACCGCCATCCCGACCTGGACCTCATCTGCAAGGTGTCCCGCATCTACCGGGACGCCCGGCGGCTCTTCGGCCGCGGCCCCTACAAGGACCATCTGTGGCTGAGCCTGACCCGCCCCCACGAGGAGGGCTGCGCCGAGCCGGTGTTCTGGTTCGAGCTGGGCCCGGAGGGCTACTCCTACGGCATGGGCTTCTGGCAGGCTCCGGCCGTCACCATGGCCAAGTTCCGCGCCCGCATGGACCGGGAGCCCAAGGCCATGGAAAAGCTGGCCCGCCGCTTCCAGAAGCAGGACGTATTTGTGCTGGAGGGGGAGGACTACAAGCGCCCCAAGGCCGCCCCCTCCCGGCTGCTCACCCCCTGGTACAGCAAAAAGAGCTTCGCCCTCTCCCACGACTGTCTCTTATACACATCTCCGAGCCCACGAGACACTCGCTAATCTCGTA
>OWJQ01001560.1_pt1 | contig 10826 bp, 8 predicted proteins | sample 1732711 | NCBI WGS metagenome assembly OWJQ01 (sample SAMN05065745, study PRJEB22554) | human gut metagenome | biome: ENVO:2100002; feature: ENVO:00000062; material: ENVO:00002003 | host: Homo sapiens | place: USA | reverse complement strand
GAACATGTTGTGGATGATGTGTAATTGCTCAAGACGTTTGCCCTCCGCTAAACCCTCCGCTAAACCCATCGCTAAGCCATCCTCATGTCCATCCGCATAGCTGTCCCTGCGTTCCATCTTAATATACTCATCCATATCGAATTCTTCCAATAACATACCAACGACCTCCGATCTGTGTTTGGTGAGAAAATCCTGCAAAATACCGTCCCTGATACATTCCTGTACAGCAGCATCCGCTGCCGGTTCTAATGGAATACCGTTTCTGACTTTCGAAGAAATTCTGCCAATCAGGATAGAATATTCCTCTAAAGTCCGGCATCGTGCCATTAATTCCTGATTGTGTCCATAATTAATGTTGTAAACCCGTGCAGTGCACTCTAAGCAGGGGCGGGTGCTGATGGGGCTGGACGTATTTTGCGCAGCGGAGTCAGGGACATCAATATCAGAAACAGGCATATCAGTAGTAACGACTGGCTGTCTGGGTGCAGCATCTGTTGTCAGGTGGTTTGATCCGGCACATACAAATGCATCCGAAAGATGCAGTTCCATATAATCTTTGTCATCTTCTAACGGTTCAAATCCATTATAAAATATAACAAACTGCGGAAACGGTAATGAAAGCAGCTTTTTTCCGTAAATGTTCAGGTTATTTTGTTTAATGTAGCTCTCATACTGTTTGCCGAAATAGATCAGTCCGCGGATCGGCATGTTTGGGTTTAAGGTACTCTGGTGTTCATACAGATTTAATGTACCACGGACAATAAATGACACATCATTTTTATATCCGAGATAGATCACATCATCGATCGTGTAAAAGATCAGTTCATCTGCATCATCGTAATCTGTCTGATTCAGGGCATTGTACAGTTCCAGCAAAACCGGTTTCTCATTAAAAATTCTGCGGAATAAGGCATCCCGGTACTTCTTCTGCACAAAAACATGTTTTGTGTGACTGCGTTTTCCTTTGTTTTTCCCCATGTAGTTTTCTCCTTTGATTATAAAAAATTTAAACGTTTTTCACAATAGTTTTCTGAAATAGCTGGCGAAATGCCGGAATGAAAAAGAGTGATATTCAGAAAATGATCTTATGGAAATAAAATCGAATTGCGATAGATGTAGTATACATGGGGAAATCATAAATTGCAAGAAGAATCTGCCGTTGTATGGATTCACATAGACAAATCAAAACGAATTGTTTATACTTGATTTATGACAACATCACCCAAAAGAGGAGAAATCAATGATTTTATATTTTGTACGTCACGGAGAGACGGACTGGAATGTAAAAAAGAAAATACAGGGCAAGACAGATGTGCCGTTGAATGAGAATGGAAAGCAGCAGGCAAAAGAGCTTGCGGACATGCTTCTGGATCGGAAAAAGGAAGGGACTCTTCAGGTTGTGCGGGCATATACATCCCCACAGCTTCGTGCAGCACAGACGGCACAGGAGGCGGCGATCGCGCTTGATATTCCATGTATTGCGGCGGATGGTCTGCGGGAAATGGATATGGGCGACTGGGAAGGCAGAAGCTGGGAAAGCATTACGCAGGAAAATACGAAAGAGTATCAGGACTGGGATGCCAACAGGCGTTATGTCCATACACCGCATGGAGAATGTTACAATGAAGTGCTGAGGCGTGCGCTTGATACACTCGGAATGATCTTAGAACGGGAGACGGAAGATGTGTTGATCGTAACGCATAGTGGCGTACTGATGGCATTGCGGTGTTATATTGCCGGACAGACATTTGAGGAAATGGGTATCATACGGTATAAGACGAAAAATGCAGAGGTGGTTGAAATTTTTGCGGATGATGTAAAAGATGCGATCGAACGTTTTCAAAAGGGGGAGTAAAGCGTTTATGATCGTGTGAATAACGGAAAGCAGTGTGAAAAAGCAGCGATTAGTATAAATTAGATCAAAAATATAAAGACTGTCGTAAGAAACGGCTTCCTGGTAAAGAAACAGGACTGATTCTTCCGGCAGTCTTTTTTTTGCACTTTCCACAATTTTTAAAATGAATTTTTGTGAATGATTTTGACGGATTTTGATTGACTGTGACGGAATGGAATCATATAATAAAGCTATCAAAGATGAACGAATTTGAACGGTTGTGAATGAAATTGGAGGAAAAGATATGCTGACAGAAGAAAGATTTACAAGAATTTTATCCATACTAGAGAGTATGGGCAGCGTGACCGTTCAGCAGCTTATGACAGAACTGGATGCATCAGAGTCAACGATCCGGAGAGATTTAAATACACTGGATGCAAATGGTCAGCTCATTAAAGTCCATGGCGGTGCAATTTTAAAAAACACCTCATACAGTACCGAGGATGACGAAGTCATGCAGCGTAGAGAACGGAACAAAGGTGCAAAAGAAAAGATCGCAAAATATGCGGCAGGGCTGATCGAACCTGGAGATTTTGTTTATATTGATGCAGGTACGACGACGGATCTGATGATCGATTTTATTACGGTCAGACAGGCAGTGTTTGTGACAAATGCGATCACACATGCAAAAAAACTTGCGCAGAAAGGTTGTACGGTATATATTCTTGGCGGCGAGTTCAAGACGGTGACAGAGGCAATCGTTGGAGAGGAAGCTGTTTCTTCGGTTAAAAAATATAATTTTACAAAAGGATTCTGGGGAGCAAACGGAATCAGCGTGCAGCGTGGATTTTCCACACCGGAGCTGAAGGAAGCACTCGTAAAAAAACGTTCCATGGAGAACTGCAGAGAATGTTATATCTTAGCAGATGACAGCAAGTTCAATCAGATATCAAGTGTGACATTTGCTCCGTTTGAGAGTGCAAAGGTCATCACGACAGGTCTTACAAAACCTGCGTACCGTAAATGTAAAAATGTAATTGAAGTATAAAAAATACGAAGACCTGCGGAACAAAAACGCGGGAAAAGCAGAAAGGAGACTGAGAAAATGATTTACACTGTTACATTTAATCCATCACTGGACTACATTGTGACAGTTCCGCATTTCACCTGCGGAATGGTCAACCGGACATCAGAGGAGAAGATTTTTCCGGGTGGAAAAGGAATTAATGTATCCATGGTGTTAAAAAATCTTGGACTGGAGAACACGGCACTTGGGTTTTATGCCGGATTTACCGGAAACGAACTGGAGCGTCTGATCAGGGAAAAAGGAATCCGGGCGGATTTTATTCCGGTAAAAGAAGGAATGACAAGGATCAATGTAAAAATGCGTTCCGACGAGGAGAGTGAGATCAACGGACAGGGACCGGCGATATCAGAAGCTGACATCAAAACACTTTATGAAAAACTGGATCGGCTTTCAGATGGAGATGTTTTGGTTATGGCGGGAAGTATCCCGGATGTGATGCCGCAGACCATCTACATGGATATCATGAAATATCTTGCAGATAAGGATTTAAAGATTGTTGTGGATGCGACAAAAGATCTGCTCGTAAATGTATTACAGTATCATCCGTTTTTAATTAAACCGAATAATCATGAGCTTGGTGAGATTTTCGGTGTGAAAATAACAGAAAAAGAAGATGTGATCACTTACGCAAAGAAGATGCAGGAAAAGGGTGCAGGAAATGTCCTCGTTTCCATGGCTGGCGACGGAGCAGTGCTGGTTGCTGAAGACGGCAGCATCTTTCAGGCGGAGGCACCAAAGGGTAAGGTCGTCAATTCGGTTGGCGCCGGGGACTCCATGGTAGCCGGATTTGTAACAGGTTATTTAAAGACGGGAAGCTATAAAGAAGCTTTCCAGATGGGGGTTTGTACTGGAAGTGCATCGGCATTTTCCGAGGAACTGGCAACAGAACCGGAAGTTTTGGCGCTTTTAGATAAAAACAAAGGCATATTTAAGTAGGAGGAGTAAAATCCTCTGCTCCTGCAAGGGCACATGCTATGCAGGCATAGCAGACATTTTGCTCCGTAAAACAAGGAGGATTTAAGCATGAAAATCAGGGATTTACTTGCCGTAGAGAGTATTGACTTAAATGGCAAAGTCACTGGAAAGAACGAAGCCCTTGATGCAATGGTTGCATTGATGGCTAAGAGCGGAAAGATCAACGATGTTGAAAAGTACCGCAAGGGCGTATACGCCAGAGAGGAAGAAGGAACAACCGGAATTGGTGAGGGAATCGCCATTCCACATTGCAAGTCAGATGCAGTCAGCAGACCTGGTCTTGCAGCAATGGTCATCAAAGACGGGGTGGATTTTGATGCATTAGATGGAGAAAAGGTCAGCCTGATCTTCCTGATCGCAGCACCAAATACGGAAGACAACGTACATCTGGATGTACTTAGCAAGTTATCTGTTCTTCTGATGGATGAGAATTTTACAAGCGGACTTCGCAATGCAAAGACGGTTGAGGAATTTTTAAGTGTGATCGACCGCGCGGAAGCTGAGAAAGATGCCGAAGAAGAGAAAAAGAACAGCGCAGATACAAAGAATGCGGCAGAGGAGAAAAACACAGAGAATGGAAAGCTGATCCTCGCTGTAACCGGATGCCCGAACGGAATCGCACATACTTATATGGCGGCAGAAAATATTGAGAAAAAAGCGAAAGAGCTTGGATGCCGTGTGAAAGTTGAGACAAGAGGTTCCGGCGGTGCCAAAAATGTATTGACAAAAGCTGAAATTGCAGAGGCTGCATGTATTATTGTTGCAGCGGATACACAGGTTCCGATGGATCGTTTTGCAGGCAGACCTGTGATCCAGTGTAAGGTTTCTGATGGAATCAGTAAGGCGGAAGAATTGTTAGACAGAGCGTTAAACGGCAATGTTCCATTGTATCAGGCGAAGGGAAGCAGTCAGGCAGCAGACAGTGAGGAAGAATCTGACAGCGTTGGACACCAGATTTACAAACACCTGATGAATGGAGTTTCCCATATGTTACCGTTCGTTATCGGCGGTGGTATCCTGATTGCGATCGCATTTCTGATCGATGGTTTTGCAGTTGACTTAAACAGCCTTCCATTTGATGAGCGTTCAAACTTTGGTACGATCACACCGATGGCGGCAATGTTTAAATCGATCGGTGGTGTTGCATTCGGATTTATGCTTCCGATCTTAGCCGGATTTATCGCAATGAGTATTGCAGATCGTCCTGGTCTTGCGGTCGGTTTTGTCGGCGGAGCAATCGCAGCAAACGGAACATCCGGATTCCTTGGAGCTCTCGTTGCAGGTTTTGTTGCAGGCTATCTGGTACGTCTGTTAAAGAAACTGTTTGAGAAACTGCCGGAAGGCTTAGAGGGTATCAAGCCAATGCTTCTCTATCCGGTAATCGGTATCTTTTTGATCGGAGTGATCATGACTTATGTGGTAGAGCCTCCGATCGGAGCATTAAACGTTATGATCAACAACGGATTAAACAGCATGAATGGTGCAAAGGCAATCCTGCTTGGCGCACTGCTCGGCGGAATGATGTCCGTAGATATGGGTGGCCCGGTAAACAAAGCAGCATATGTATTTGGTACCGCATCTATCGCAGCAGGCAATTACAATATCATGGCAGCTGTTATGGTCGGTGGTATGGTTCCACCGCTTGCAATCGCACTTGCAACCATGTTCTTTAAAAACAAATTTACCGAAGAAGAGAGAAAAGCAGGACCGACAAACATTGTTATGGGACTTTCCTTTATCTCAGAGGGAGCAATCCCGTTTGCAGCATCGGATCCATTGCGTGTGCTGCCGTCCTGTATCATTGGTTCCGCAGTTGCAGGAGCATTATCCATGGCATTTAACTGTACATTAATGGCACCACATGGTGGAATCTTCGTATTCTTAACCGTAGGCCATCCGCTGTTATATCTCATATCACTGGCAGTTGGTTCTGTTGTAGGATGCGTAATCCTTGGACTTTTAAAGAAGGATGTATCAAAAAGATAGGAAACGGAAAAGGTAATTAAAATCGCAGGCTTTATGTTGCAACAATATAGAGACTGTGAATATGTAATCATAAAACAATGTGTTATGTACAAAGAAAGGAGAAAATCATGAAAGAATTTAAATACGTGATCACAGACAAGGGGGGAATCCATGCAAGACCGGCAGGAGCACTTGTAAAGGAAGCAGCAGCATTTCCATGCAGCATTACCATTGCAAAAGATGGAAAAGCAGCAGATGCAAAACGTATTTTTGGAGTTATGGGACTTGGTGTAAAATGCGGCGAGGAGATCACAGTCTGCACCGATGGAGAGAATGAAGAGGCAGCAAGTGCTGCAATCGAGGCATTTTTGAATGCAAATCTGTAAAAATTGATAAAAACAGAAATAAAAATCTAAAATGGAGGTAACGGGCATGGAACTGCACGGCAAAAGTGTATTCGGCGGAATTGCCATGGGCAGACTGTCTGTCTATCATAAGACGGATAACGCAGTAAAACGAACAAAGATAACGGATATAGAAGCAGAAAAAAAACGTTTTGAGGATGCAAAAGAAGAAGCCAAAAGGCAGCTTGGTGTTTTTTATGAAAAAGCAGTCAGGGAAGTCGGTGAAGTCAATGCGGCAATTTTTGAGATGCACCAGATGATGCTGGATGATCTCGACTATGTAGAGTCGATCACAAACATGATCGAAACCCAGCAGGTCAATGCAGAATTTGCAGTTGCTTCCACCGGAGATAATTTTGCGCAGATGTTTGCTGCGATGGATGATGATTATATGAGAGAACGTGCAGCGGATGTTAAAGATATCTCCAACCGCGTGATCTCTATTTTACAGGGAGACGGTGATGCAGGTTTAAGCGGCGATGAACCGTTTATCCTTTTAGCGGATGATCTTGCACCGAGCGAGACCGTGCAGCTTGATAAATCAAAAGTACTTGCTTTTGTAACACGTCACGGTTCCACCAATTCCCACACGGCGATCTTAGCGAGAACCATGAATATTCCGGCATTGATCGGAGTTGATTTTCCGGAAGAGGGCGTGGACGGACAGTTCGGTATCGTGGATGGATTTGATGCAAAGTTTTTCGTAGAACCGGATGAGGATACGAAAGCGGAATACCGGAAGTTAAAAGAAGAAAATGAGCAGAAGAAACGTCTGCTTCAGGAATTAAAGGGTAAGGAAAATATCACAAAGGATGGAACGAAGATCAATCTTTATGCCAATATCGGGGGTGTTTCCGATGTGGCAAATGTACTTGCCAATGATGCGGGTGGAATCGGACTGTTCCGGAGTGAGTTCCTTTATTTAGAGTCGGAGGATTACCCAACAGAAGAAGCGCAGTTTGCAGCATATAAGACAGTTGCGGAAAATATGGCGGGTAAAAAAGTTATTATCCGTACACTTGATATCGGAGCAGATAAACAGGTCGGTTATTTTGACCTTGAGAAAGAAGAAAACCCGGCAATGGGTTACCGTGCGATCCGGATCTGCCTCGACCGCACTGAAATTTTTAAGACACAGCTTCGGGCAATCTACCGTGCCAGCTATTATGGAACGATTGCGATCATGTTCCCGATGATCATTTCCGTAAATGAGGTGAAAAAGATCAAAGAAATCATTGCGGAAGTGAAAGCGGGACTTGATGCCGACGGTATTCCGTATAAGGATGTGGAACTCGGTATTATGATCGAGACACCGGCGGCAGTTATGATCAGTGATCTTTTAGCGAAAGAGGTTGATTTCTTTTCGATCGGGACAAACGATCTGACACAATATACACTTGCAATCGACAGGCAGAATCCGAAACTGGATAATATTTATGATTCACACCATGAAGCAGTCCTTCGGATGTTAAAAATGGTTGTGGATAACGGACATAAGGAAGGATGCTGGGTCGGCATCTGCGGTGAGCTTGGCGCGGATGAAACGCTCACAGAGACATTCCTCCGGATGGGATTTGACGAGCTTTCCGTATCACCGTCCATGATCCTTCGGATCAGGGATAAGATCAGGAATACGGATTTGTCAGTGAAATAAAAGTGCATCAGGGATCTGCAGCGTATGATTCGCATGCAGATCCTTTTTTGTAGGATAACGCTATAAGGTGTCGGCATGATTGTCAGTTGTGCGGTGAAATGGGCATATACAGCAGAAACGCTGCTGTTATGCTTATTTTTTTGTGTGATTTTGGGCATAATCACAAGGTTTTTCCTGTATATGGAAAATGAGGAGCCGGATAAAAAGAATACATGGTATAATGTTGGTATGATATGGGAATTAATTATGTAAGACAGAAAGGCGCAAAATGCGGATTCTGATCAAAACAACGGTAAACAGGATTTTTACAGTCACCGGACATAAAACAGGAGGCACACATGAGCAATTACTTACTGATCAAACAGGGAACGATCCACAACGCCATAGAGGAAGAGCCATTTGTGGCAGATATTTTAGTGGAGAATGGAAAAATAAAAAAGATCGCACCGGTCTTAGAGGGGAAGATCATCAATGACGCGGATGTGATCGATGCAACCGGGATCGATGTTTATCCGGGATTTGTGGATGCGCACTGTCACATGGGATTAGACGGGTATGCGACCGGATTTGCCGGCGAGGATTATAACGAATTAGGGGATCCTGTGACACCGCAGCTCTCCGCGGTGGATGCAGTCAATCCGCAGGATGAGACATTCCAGATGGCACGCGAAGGCGGTGTGACCTGTGTGTGCACCGGACCGGGAAGCTCAAATGTCATTGGCGGAACATTCTGCGCCATCAAGACTTATGGAAAGCGTGTGGATGACATGTTAGTCAAAGAAAAAACAGCCATGAAGATCGCTTTCGGTGAGAATCCGAAAAACTGTTATAAGGAAAAAGGTGTTTATTCGAGAATGTCTGTTGCCGCGAAGCTGCGGGAGGCACTCACAAAGGCAAAAATATATGACACAAAATTACACGCTGCCGGCTGTCCGGAGGGCTGGAATGAACTTGAGATGGAACAGGCACAGGAACAAGTGATGGACGATTCGCAGAAAACAGACGCGGATAGGAAGGTGGATTTTTCAAAGATGCCTGCTTACGATGCAAAAATGGAGGCGCTTCTTCCAGTTATCCGCGGTGAGATGCCGTTAAAAGCACATGCACACCGCGCCGATGATATCTACACCGCAATCCGTATTGCAAAAGAATTTCATGTGGATCTTCGGATTGATCATACAACGGACGGAGCATTGATCGCAGATGATCTTGCAAAGGAAGGATTTCCGGTTGCGGTGGGCCCATCTTTTGGACATGCAACCAAATATGAACTGCGCCACAAAGGATTTCATACCCCTGCGGCACTTGCAAAAGCGGGATGTCAGGTTTCTATCATTACGGATTCCCCGGTGATCGAGGAGCGCTATCTGGCACTTTGCGCAGGAAGGGCGGTATTTAACGGGTTAAGTGAATTTGATGCGTTAAAGGCAATCACGATCAATGCAGCGAAACATATCGGAATCGAAGACCGTGTCGGAAGTATTGAGGCGGGAAAGGATGCGGATTTCGTGTTGACGGGGGAAAATCCATTTGCCGTGGATACTCATATTTTGTATACGATCATTGATGGAAATGTGGTGTACGAGGGCGGGGAAGCGTAAACGGATTGTGAAAGTGCACTATTGTATAATTCTTCCATGTCTGATATGATGATGCAATAACTATAGTACCAGATATAAGGTACAATCGCGGGAGGATACCATGATAAAAAGAAAAAATTGGACGAAAAAGATGTTGGCGGTTGCGGCATGTGCAGGGCTTCTGATGACGAACCCGGCGTTTACTGAAGCTGCAACAGCGGCAGAACGCAGCGCATATCAGGCAGTTTTTGATGCAGATTATTACCGCAGTGCATATCCGGATGTAGCCGCTGCTTTTGGCAATAATAAAGCAGCACTTTTTAATCATTTTGTAAATTACGGATTAAGAGAAGGAAGAAGCTGTTCTGCGGATTTCAATCCACAGGCATACCGGGCAAAATACGCAGATCTGCAGCAGGCATTTGGTGACGACATGGCAGCATATTGCCGCCATTATGTGACATGTGGTAAGGCAGAGGGCAGAGACGGAGGCGGAACAGGAAGCGCATCCGCTGCTACTGTTACTGATGCAGCTACAACGGATACTGCCACGGTACAGGGCAATGTGATCGGTACCTGTACAACAGAATATGATGCGACAGTTCCGAGAGCTGTTAACGTAGAGCTGGCAGCAGCCCGCATCAATGGTGTTGTAGTACAGCCGGGAAAATCATTTTCCTTTAGCTCGACTATTCTGCTGCGTACATCAGCGAACGGTTATGTTGTAGCACCGATCTATATCAGTGGAACGGTCGGCACGGGAACCGGTGGAGGTGTGTGCCAGGTATCATCGACACTTTACGCTGCAATGTTGCATGCAGGTCTTCCTGCAACCGAGCGTTATCCGCATTCACTGCCGGTAATATATCTTCCGGCAGGATATGATGCAGCGATCGCAGGAACGAGCAAAGACCTTAAGTTTACCAATACTTTTTCACAACCGCTTCTGATCCAGGCATCTGCATCGGGTGGAGTATTGACGGTAACACTTTCATTACAATAGAGGACACAAGCAAATTAAATCCTTACAAAGTCTGTTGTATTTACAGACAATGTAGGGATTTTTTTGATATAATTGGGAAAAAACAGAATATATGTTCGATAATCATTGCTTTTTTTCGAGGTATAAAGTATAATAAAAAGACAAGATGGAGGAGATCGTATGCTGAAAGAGATAATGAAAAATACAATTGAATATGTAAATTCTTTTCCTAAAAAAGAAAGAAAGAGCTACGGTCAGTTTTTTACTCCGATACAGACGGCAGAGTATATGGCATCTGTCTCTTATACACATCTGACGCTGCCGACGATCGCATAAGTGTAGATC
>OWJQ01001553.1_pt1 | contig 10856 bp, 9 predicted proteins | sample 1732711 | NCBI WGS metagenome assembly OWJQ01 (sample SAMN05065745, study PRJEB22554) | human gut metagenome | biome: ENVO:2100002; feature: ENVO:00000062; material: ENVO:00002003 | host: Homo sapiens | place: USA | reverse complement strand
AGTGTCTCGTGGGCTCGGAGATGTGTATAAGAGACAGTGACTATCTTTTTATCGGGTTTGCGTGAAGCATCTTAGATCGTTCTATATATTGAGGAGATTGGAGCGGTTTTGAAACAGGATGAACAGATCAGCAGACATTTTTACGGTTGTATGACAGACCGTATCGCTGGAAATCAGACAGGGATTTCCATCTTATTAGAATCAATTATTGTCAATTTATTTCACAGAACAATTTTTATTGCCAAAGGCTGTTTCAGAGGGATATCCCGCCTTTTTTGTAATGGGAAAAAGGAGCGGACATGTCTGTAAAAATAGCATTCTGGGGTATGGAAGAGTCCTGCCATATAACAGAAAATATGATTGTGATGTCATGGCTTCTGGCAAAAATCAGACCGGCACATAGTATTTTTGTGCATAGGGAGAATGGCTGGCAGTGTATTTTTTCCGGTGGAAAAGACAGAATTTTATTTGCAGATTGTGGATGTGGCAGAGACAAAAAAACACAAAACAGTTTAAAAAATGCAGATGTTATTGTCGCAGGGATCCATACCTATCCGAGTGAATGGCAGGAGATCATACGCAATTTTACAGTCAGACACAAAAAGGTTCTTTATCTGGTCGAAGGCTATGCATTGCATGCAAGCCGGTTAAAGACGGATATGATGGACAGGTATCGTATTGCGCCGGAACAGATAGGCTATATCCCGCAAAACGGGGAATTGGAGTGGGTGTCAGCGCAGGGAAAAATTGATAATTTTATGAAGTCATGGAGACAGAAATCGAGAACAGAACGTAATGAAAACTTTTTCGAAGAAATGGAACATAATCTGTTTCTTCTCATGAAACAAATGGAAAAAAATGAAAATGGAGGATATCAATTATGGAACAGGTAATGAAACATTATGGAAATGCAATTCTTGCGGTAATCGTATTATTGGCATTAGGTGCGATCATTGTGGCGGCACTGTCGTCGGACGGATATGTTGCAATGGAATTTAAGAATACACTTACCGGTTTTTTTGACAATATGAATGCGCTTCGTCCTTAGGAAGAGGCAAAGAAAATGGAGAAGGAGATAGAATCTGGAAAAGATGAGTGAAAAGATTATTTTTGAACCCACACCGGAACAGTTCGGGATATTCTGGAAATATTTAAGCAGACCGGAGGTGACGGATGTAGACTATAACGGGCAAAAATTATGGATCACAGATCTGAAAGAGGGGAGGTACTGTGCAAATGAGGAGATACCGGAATATTTTATCAGTACATTTACACACAATATCTCAAATTGTATCAATAAACAATTTAATAATGCAAACAAAATACTGGAAGCGGATACAAAAGAACTGAGAATCAGTATTATTCATGAGTCGGCGGCGATATCGGGGATCAGCATCTGTATCCGTAAATCCCCGTGTTTTGTAAGAAATACCTTAGAGAATCTGCTGGATCAGAAGTACTGTGAGAAAGAAGTGCTGCATCTGCTGTTAAATTGTGTGCAGGCGAAGATGAATCTTGTTTTTGGAGGGGAGCCGGGGGCAGGCAAGACAGAATGTGCAAAATTTTTTATGCAGTTTATCAGAAAGGAAGAGCGTGTTATCACGATAGAAGATTCGTTGGAGATCCATTATGCGAACATCAATCCCGGTGCAGATGCGGTTGAACTTCGTGTCGGAAAGGGATTTGATTATACAGATGCAATCAAAGCCTCACTGCGTCAGAATCCAAGCTGGCTGATGCTCTCGGAGGCGCGCTCTGTGGAGGTAACATCATTGTTGGAGCAATGGAGCACAGGCGTTCATGGATTTACGACGATCCATCTGGATGATGTGAGAAAACTTCCGGATCGGATATTAAATATGATGAATAATGTCAATGATGCACAGCGTATGGAAAATCGGATTTACCGTTATGTGAATGCAGCAGTTCTGATCCGAAAAATCGAATCTTCCGATGGAAAGGTCAGACGTTATATAGATCAGCTATGTTTTTTTTCGCGTGAAGAAGGGAAAAACAGAATTTATATGATCGTCGATGATGGGGCGCTTGTATCGAAGGAATTGCCGCCGGATATCAAAAAAAGGTTCAGGGAAACAGGCGTGGAGGAGCCTTTTGTATGCAGACAGTTTGAAACGTATCTTAAAGAGAACCGATGAAAGGAGAGGATGTATCGTGGGGTGGCTGACTTTTTGGAATCCGAAAAATCTGCAGAAAAAAGTGGATATGTATGGGTATCATTTTTCGTGGAAAACCCATGCAGTGATGATTTTTCTGGCACTCGCAGGGGTGATTGGCATAGGTGCCGTGTTCCGGCTTAAAGCGGGCGGCGTTGTGATCGCGTTGACCGCGGTTATCATGATGCTTCCGGTTCTGGTGCTGGATATGTACCATAAGATGTACGAGCAGAAACGATTTGCGGATGCTGCGGAATATATGGAGCAGATGTTATATGCATTTCAGAAAACAGGAAAAATTTTAAGTGCATTAAAGGAAACCAGAGAAATATTTGAAGAAGGGAAGATGCGTTCCTGTATTGAGCAGGTGATTCTGAAACTGGAATTTGGAGACTTCTCTGCAGGAGAAAATGTCTTTGAATCAGCATTAGAACCGATTGAAAGTCAATATCAATGCCCTAAAATAAAAATGCTTCATGAGCTTTTGATCAATGCCGAGGAACATGGGGGAGAGATGAGTGAGTCTGCACTGCTCCTGTTAGAAGATATCGAATTGTGGAAGCGCAGAGGCTATCAGCTTCAGGCAGAGAAGAAAAAAAGTCATACGGATAACATTATTTCTGTGATTGTATCCGTTATTTTGTGTGCGACGGCATTGTATGTGTTAGATTCCATGAAAGATCTTTTTGTGGTGAAAACGGATTTTAATATTTTTGGAGTAGGGATCATTCAGGTCTCATCACTTGTATTTCTGCTTTTCCTATTATGGGTATTTGTAAAGAGTTCGAGGAATCTGACGAATGACTGGCTAGCCACAGAGAAGGTGGAGAAAGAACAGGAAATCAGTTCAAGCTGTGAAATGGTGTACCATTACAATGAGAAAAAGGAAAAAAGAAAAAGTATGTTATGGGCATTGCCGGCGGCTGGTATGATGTTAGCTGCTGTATTGGCCGGAAAACTTATTCTCGCAGGAATTTTATTCCCAGTGACGCTTTTTTTAGCCATGCAGCATAAGGTGGGGTATCAGATTGCAAAAAGAGATGTGAAGGAGGCTGTTTATCTGGCTCTTCCGGGCTGGTTTATGGAACTTGCTCTGTTATTGCAGAATAATAATGTACAGGTTTCAATCGAAAAGTCAAAAAATAGTGCACCGCCGGTGCTCAGATATGAGATTGAATGTCTGGAGGAGCGATTAAAAAAAACGCCGGAAAAACTGAGTGCATATACAGAATTTTGCAAAGAATTTGATGTGCCGGAAGCACAGAATTGCATGAAAATGCTTCATGCTGTTGCGGAGATGGGAACCGGGGATGCAGTGACACAGATGAATCATCTGATCATGCATGTGAATGAAATGCAGAACCGGGCAGAAGAAATCCGAAATGGAAAAATCGCATTTAGACAGAAAATGATATTTTCTTATCCTGTTATAGCGGCAACCGTAAAACTTCTGATCGATCTGACAGTTGGAATGATAATGATGTTTCATATGCTTGGAAGTATGGGAGGTGCAGTGCAATGAGGCAGATAATCGGGGCATTTGGTATTTTATTTATAATGATGGCAAATATTTTTATATGTACAGGTCTGATCGGGGCGAGTGGGCAGGTTGCTGCTGCAAAAGAGTATAAATCACAGGTGGTTGCGGAACTGGAAAACAGTAATTTTAATCCGGGTGTGATCGATGCCTGTAAAAAGAAGGCGGCAGAGGACGGATATGAACTGGAGATTTCGGATTGTGTTTATGACGCATGGCAAAATATGAGAGCTGCACAGGTGGCATTAAAGTATCATTACCGCATACCGGTACTTGGAATTTACGAAGAGAATATTACATATGCGATTGCGAGGTGATAGATTTGAGCCTTATGATGATCGTGGAAAAATTTGGTGGAGCGTTTCTGGGGATTTTGGCTGGCAGTGCAGTGATAAGAATGTTTTATGAAATTTTAAATTATGTGTCATCTTTTTAAAGAACACAGGAAAGGGAAAGCAGATGGAGGATATCATTGAGGAATTTGGAAGTGGATTTCTGACAATTACCGTGACACTTTTTTTAGTTGGTTACTGGTATGAAAATATGAGGCAGGGCGGAGCCGTTTATGAATTTGTGCAGCAGTTTCTGAATTGTATCTGCGGCGGATAGGAGGTGGATATGCATGAAGTGATCAAAGTTTATGGGAAAACAATTCTTCAGGCGATAATCCTTGTGGGGGTAATGTGGCTTGTTTTTAGGGGAGTGACGGATGAAAACGGAAATAAGGGAATCGTTGAGATCGTATCTGGTCATATGGATCGGCAGACGGAAAACCCGGCAGATTTTGAAACGTTTTATGAGGAATCACAAAAAAAACCACCCCATTTTGAAACAGCCATAACAGGATATCTGAAAATTGGAACATATCAGATGACAGATATTATAAAGGCGTGGGATTATGCAGAAAATGAATTGCAGATACAGTTGATGAAAGTTATTTCACCCGATGGAACAGTGCTGGAAAATAAACTGGATTTTCAGATGCCGGGGGTGTATGAAGTAAGTGTGATGACAGAAGATCATGATAACAGAGTCAGATATGCCGTGGTAAATATACCGGTAAATGAATGACAGATAAAGGGTGGGAAAAGTGAAAAATATGATAACTATGATGATTGGAATCGTAATTGGTGCAATAACAATTCTGATAATATTAACGGTAACTGGCCGTATGAATTACGCTACAGAGCTGGAAAGCCAGCTTCCGGCGGTTGTGAAAATATACTTTGTAATGTAAAGATAAAACAGTTGTATAATGTAGCCGATAATCAGGAATTTACCGCGGATGTGACAGAACAGATTGCAAAGGAGCTGGATGCCCAAACCGGTATTGTAATGCGGATCATGGGAGCTGATAAGGAGAAGGGACTATTTTCTGTGGGAGTAGATAGAACGTTTGTGCATCCGAATGGAAAAACCGGTACTGTGAAATGCAGCCGGACTGTATTGGCAGACAAGTTGCAAATAGTAGAAATTCAGAAATATTATGTACAGTTTTATAAAGATGCAGATAACAGTGAATGTTATAAAAAGTACTGTGTGACGGAAGGAGATACGATCAGTGCACCCGCAGTGCCGGAATACAAAGACAGGGAGTTCGCAGGCTGGCAGGACGACAAGGGATATGAGGCAGATTTTTCACAGCCGGTCGAACAGAACCGGAATTATTATGCTGTCTGGAAATAATATTTACAGAGACACAAAAGAAAAACAGCCGCACCCTATAAGCGCGGCTGTGAAAACGGTAATGCATGATGATAAATCTGTGTGTGATTTATAAAGATTGCTTTGCAAGATTTTTGTTTGCAGTTGAGAGCATCAGTTTGATACGGTTCAACTGGTTTACTTCACTTGCACCCGGATCGTAGTCAATGGCAACGATATTTGATTCCGGGAAACGGTGGCGCAGCTCTTTGATAACACCTTTTCCTACAACGTGGTTCGGCAGGCAGGCAAATGGCTGTGTACAGACGATGTTTGGTGTACCACTGTGGATCAGCTCCATCATCTCGCCGGTTAAGAACCATCCTTCACCGGTCTGGTTACCTTCGGATACGATATCTCTTGCATAATTTGCAAGATCGTCGATATGAGCAGGCGGATCAAAATGCTTACTCTTTTCAAATTCATCTCTGGCAGCGCTTCTTAACCATTCAAAGAAATTGATGCCAAGTCGTCCAATGCGTTTGGACTTTTTGCTGAAACCGAGGTTGTCAGCCTTAAATCCGGTGTTATAGAAGCAGTAGAGCAGGAAGTCGGTCAGATCCGGCACGACAGCTTCTGCGCCTTCGGATTCTAACAATCCGACTAAATCGTTGTTTGCAGCAGGATGGAATTTTACTAAGATCTCTCCAACGACGCCGACACGCGGTTTTTTCACATCTACACGGTCAAGGTTGTCAAAATCGCGGATGATCTGACGGCACATCTGCTTAAATTTGCGGTGGGACAACAGTTTATCTTGTGTGATAAAGGAGATTACTTCTTTTTTCCATTTCTCATGCAGTGCATTCGCAGATCCTTTTACTGCTTCATAAGGACGTGTGCGGTACAGACAGCGAAGGAAAATATCGCCAAACTCTAATGCATATAGTCCGTGCTGGATCAGTGAAGGCGTCAGTTTAAAGCCAGGATTGCTTTCAAGTCCGCTTAAGTTGATGGAGATTACCGGTACATTCGGATATCCTGCTTTTTCAAGAGCACGACGTATAAAACCGATGTAGTTGCTGGCACGACAGCCTCCGCCGGTCTGCGAGATCAGGATCGCTGTTTTGTTCATGTCATAATTTCCGGACATAACAGCACTCATAAGCTGTCCGACCACAATAAGTGACGGATAGCAGGCATCATTATTTACATATTTTAATCCGACATCCACACAGGTGCGGCTTGGAACATCCGGTACCACCAGGTTATAACCGGCTGCACAGAATGCAGGTTCTAACAGCTCAAAGTGGATCGGTGACATCTGCGGACAGAGAATTGTATAATTTTTACGCATTTCTTCCGTGAAAACAACTCTGTTATAGTTGGAAGGAATAATTGTCCGTTTTGTCTGTTTCTTCTCACGCACACGGATGGCGGAGAGCAGGGAACGGATACGAATCCTTGCAGCACCTAAGTTGTTAACCTCATCAATCTTTAAGCATGTGTAGATCTTGCCTGATTTTGTCAGGATGTCGTTGACTGCGTCGGTGGTAACTGCGTCTAAGCCACAACCGAAGGAGTTCAACTGGATCAGATCAAGGTCATCCCTGGTTTTTACAAAGTTTGCAGCCGCATACAGACGGGAATGATACATCCACTGATCCATAACGATCAGAGGGCGTTCCACTTGATGAAGGTGAGAAACGGAGTCCTCAGTCAGTACGGCAATACCATAGGAATTGATCAGTTCCGGGATACCGTGGTTGATCTCAGGGTCAACATGGTATGGACGTCCTGCTAATACAATACCGCGTTTGCCGGTTTTCTCCATATAAGCTAAGACTTCTTCACCTTTTTTCTGCATTTCCATGCGGACAACAGCAAGTTCTTTGTAACCTTCGGAAACAGCGTCACGGATCTCTGATTCCGGGATGGCAAATTCCGGTGCACCAAAGGTTTTTACAAGCTGGGAAGATAAAGTTTCTTCGCTGGTAAATGCCATGAATGGATTATAAAAACGTACCTTGCCGGAAGTGATATCTTCCACGTTATTTTTGATATTTTCCGCGTAGGAGGTTACGATCGGGCAGTTGTAATGGTTGTTGGAATCCGGAAATTCATTGCGCTCATAAGGTACACATGGGTAGAAAATAAAGTCTACATTCTGATGGATCAGCCAGGTCACATGTCCATGTGCAAGTTTTGCCGGATAACACTCGGATTCACTTGGAATTGAGTCAATGCCGAGCTCATAGATTTTTCTGGTGGACTGTGGTGACAGTACAACGGAAAATCCGAGTTTTTTGAAAAAAGTAGCCCAGAACGGGAAATTCTCGTACATATTTAAAACTCTTGGGATACCTACTGTTCCACGCAGGGCTTCTTCCGGCTTTAAGGAAGGGTAGTCGAATAAGCGTTTATTCTTGTATTCAAATAAGTTCGGAATATTTTCTTTGTTTTTTACGCCGCCGACACCGCGCTCACAGCGGTTTCCCGTGATATACTGGCGGTTTCCGGAGAAACGGTTGATCGTCAGCAGACAGTGGTTGGTACAACCCTGACATCTTGCAAGTTTGGTATCAAAAGTTAATGCATTGATCTCGTCGATGGAAAGCATCGTTGTCTGATAGTCAGCTTCATGACGTTCTCTTGCGATGAGAGCAGCTCCGAAAGCACCCATGATACCTGCGATATCCGGACGGACACATTCACAGCCGGAAATCTTTTCAAAACTGCGGAGCACGGCATCATTGTAAAAAGTACCACCCTGTACGACGATATTTTTTCCGAGCTCACTTGCATCGGAGAGTTTGATAACCTTAAATAAAGCATTTTTAATGACGGAGTAGGCAAGTCCGGCAGAGATATCTGCTACGGAAGCTCCTTCTTTCTGTGCCTGCTTTACTTTAGAGTTCATGAATACAGTACAGCGTGTTCCAAGATCAATCGGGTTTTTGGCAAATAAAGCTTCTTTTGCGAAGTCCTGTACAGAAAAGTTTAAGGATTTTGCAAATGTTTCGATAAAAGAACCACAGCCGGAAGAACAGGCTTCGTTTAACTGTACACTGTCTACCGTCTGGTTCTTGATCTTGATACATTTCATATCCTGACCACCGATGTCTAAGATACAGTCTACCTCAGGATCAAAAAATGCCGCTGCATAATAATGGGCTACCGTTTCTACTTCACCATCGTCTAACATCAGCGCTGCTTTTAAGAGAGCTTCACCGTAACCGGTAGAGCAGGAGTGTACGATATGTGCATTTGCCGGAAGTTTTTCATAGATCTCCTTGATGGAACGGATCGCAGTGGAAAGCGGGCTTCCGTTGTTGTTGCTGTAAAATGAATACAACAGGGAACCGTCCTCGCCGACGAGAGCGATCTTTGTTGTTGTGGAACCGGCGTCGATACCGAGATAACAGTTGCCTTCGTAGGTGGAAAGATCACCTGTCTTTACATTGTGTCCGTCGTGGCGGGCACGGAAGGTATCGTATTCTGCCTGATCTTTAAATAACGGATCAAGACGTGCTACCTCGAATTCCATATGTATATCAGAGTTTAATTTCTCAAGCATGGAAGAGAGAGTGGTATTCTGTTCCGGTTTGCAGTTTAAGGCAGAACCGATCGCTGCATAAAGGTGCGAATTGTCCGGCGTGATCGCATGCTCATCATCTAAGTTTAAGGTGCGGATAAATGCAACTTTTAACTCAGATAAAAAGTGGAGCGGACCACCTAAGAATGCAACGTGGCCGCGGATCGGCTTACCACAGGCAAGACCACTGATCGTCTGGTTTACCACCGCCTGGAAAATAGAAGCAGAGAGATCCTCTCTTGTGGCACCTTCGTTGATCAGAGGCTGGATGTCTGTTTTGGCAAAAACACCGCATCGGGCTGCAATCGGGTAGATTGCTTTGTAATTTTTCGCATATTCATTCAGACCGGAGGCATCTGTCTGAATCAGGGAAGCCATCTGGTCAATAAAAGAACCGGTACCGCCTGCGCAGATACCGTTCATACGCTGTTCAACGTTACCGCCCTCAAAATAAATAATTTTTGCGTCTTCACCGCCGAGCTCGATCGCAACGTCTGTTTGTGGAGCATAGTGCTGTAATGCGGTAGACACAGAGATAACTTCCTGTACGAAAGGAACATCTAAGTGCTTTGCAAGTGTAAGTCCGCCGGAACCGGTGATCATTGGAGCAACCTTCCGGTCACCGAGCTGATCGAATGCTTTTTGGATCAGAGAAGAAAGCGTTTCCCGTATGTTGGCAAAATGTCTTTCATAATCGGAAAAGAGCAGATTGTCATGCTCGTCGAGCACAGCAACCTTTACGGTGGTAGAACCGATATCAATTCCAAGTTTGTGAAGCGTATTATTTTCCATAATTTCCTCCAGTCAGTAACTCCGGAAAATCCGGATAATATATAAATAAAGTGGCTGTTTCTTCTTATTAAAAAGAATGCCGGGCAAAAGCCAAGCAAAGTACATTATACGACATGATTTTACAAAAGACAATGTGCAAATCGGGGAAAAATATAAACTTTTTATGAATAAAATCAGCCTGGATTGACAAAGCACAGGCATACGGATATACTGAAAAAAGTAGTGTTTTCAAAGAAAGGTTAGGGTTTTATCCGATGAACTGGTTAAATAAATTAGAACGTAAAATTGGTCGTTACGCTGTTCCAAATCTGATCATCTGGCTGATAGGGGCATATACAATCGGCTTTGTATTCAGAAATGTATCGCCTGGTATATTAAACTATCTGACACTCAGTCCGTATCATATTTTACATGGGCAGATATGGAGATTAGTGACTTGGGTGTTTATGCCGACCGATTCAAATTTGATTTTCTTACTGATCATGGCATTGTTTTATTATCAGCTTGGCATGGCACTGGAACGTACCTGGGGAACTTTCCGGTTTAATGTATATATTTTCGGTGGAATGATATTTACCGTGATCGGTGCATTTGTTCTGTACGGTATTTATTATGCAATGAATGCATCTGTAATTTCACAGATGCCTGCACTGGCAGCACAGTTATCTTATTCGATTGCGTCGGGATTTTCCACGAATTATATCAATATGTCCATTTTCCTTGCATTTGCAATCATGTATCCGGATATGCAGGTAATGCTTTACTTTATTATTCCGATCAAGATGAAGTGGATGGCGATCGTATATGTGGTACTGACACTCTATGAGTTTGTAATTAGTGGTTGGGCGGACAGGATAGCCATTTTTATGTCCCTGCTCAATTTTATCATTTTCTTCTTTTCAACGCGGAATTTCAAACGTTATTCGCCGCATGAAATACACAGGAGACAGCAGTTCAAGTCCCAGATGCGTCAACCCAGACCGGGTTCCGGCATTACTAGGCACAAATGTGCGATTTGTGGCAGGACAGAACTTGATGATCCGAATTTAGAGTTCCGTTTCTGTTCAAAGTGTGACGGCAATTATGAATATTGTCAGGATCATCTGTTTACACA
>OWJQ01001549.1_pt1 | contig 10892 bp, 8 predicted proteins | sample 1732711 | NCBI WGS metagenome assembly OWJQ01 (sample SAMN05065745, study PRJEB22554) | human gut metagenome | biome: ENVO:2100002; feature: ENVO:00000062; material: ENVO:00002003 | host: Homo sapiens | place: USA | reverse complement strand
GTGGGCTCGGAGATGTGTATAAGAGACAGTATAAGAACAACCCCTATTTGATGTCTGGCTGGTTATTTTTACGAAATTTCCATAAACAAAAAATTAACAACATTTCACAACGTAACTATATAAATTTGTTGGTAGTTTTAACGATTAAGATTGCAAAAGCAACAGATAGAACGGTGTTTGCTCATCAAGCGAACATAATTAATACAGACTTGTTTTGCGTGATAAAAAAAATAGATGTTCTCACGCTCTTAATTATTTAGCAGGTTATCTGAACGCAAAACATTATTGCTGCATGGATAATAAAGCGAGAAATAATTTTCAATTAATAAGACAGAATAATGTAAATGAAGCCGGATGATATTAACGATCATCCGGCTTTATTGATTTACGAGACTAACATCCCGGTAAACACATACGCCTGCAGCAGGGTGATAATGCCGATAACGCTGGCAAAAATCAGACTGTGCTTCACGGTGTAGCGGAACAGTTCAGATTCTCGGCCCACCATGCCCGTCGCGGCGCAGGCCACGGCGATAGATTGTGGGGAGATCATCTTGCCAGTTACGCCGCCGCTGGTATTTGCTGCCACCAGCAGAGTGTCAGAGACGTTGATTTGCTGCGCCGTGGTCGATTGCAGTGAACCAAACAGGGCGTTAGAGGAGGTGTCCGAGCCGGTAAGGAATACCCCCAGCCAGCCGAGGAATGGCGAAAAGAACGGGAACATCACACCAGTACCCGCCAGTACCAGCGCCAGCGTGGTGGACATGCCGGAATAGTTGGTCACGAAGGCGAACGCCAGCACCATGCCAATCGACAATATCGGCCACTTCAGACTAATTAGCGTTTCGGCAAAGACGCCAATACCTTTCTTGATCCCCACACCGAGGATGAAGATAGAGATAATCGCCGCAATAAAAATAGCGGTGCCGCCAGCCGAGAGGGGGTCAAATTTAAACACCGCATCCATTGGCGTTGGTTGGGCGACAATGGGTGCCGCTTTCAACACTTGTTGATGCAAATGAGGGATCTGGAAATTAATCACCAGTGAATAAAACGCGCCGCCCGGAGCAAATAACGCTTTAAACGGCTTCATGGTCCAGATGGTGACCAGCACCGTTAAGATTAAAAACGGTGACCACGCACGAATGATTTGCCCCAGACTATATTCTGAAGGCACGGGACCGCCAGAAGATGGTTTATTCACCACCATCGCACCTGCGGATTGTCCCATGCTGATTGCCGTTTCGGTATTTTTTGGCCGCCAGACTTTAAGGAATAAAGCGAGTGAGACGATACTCACCAGCGCCGAAGTAATATCCGGCAGTTCCGGACCAATATAGTTAGAGGTAAAGAACTGCGTGACAGCGAAGCTTCCCCCAGCAACCAGCGCCGCTGGCCACGTCTCTTTCACCCCTTTCCAGCCGTCCATCATTGCTACCAGCCAGAACGGTACAAGAACCGACAGGAACGGTAACTGACGTCCCGCCATTGCGCCAATGTGGAACGGATCGATTCCCGTTACCTGACCGGCGACCAGAATCGGCACGCCCAACGCACCAAACGCCACCGGCGCAGTATTGGCAATCAGACACAGCCCCGCCGCGTATAACGGTTTGAAGCCCAGGCCCACCAGCAGCGCACCGGTAATCGCCACCGGCGCACCAAAGCCAGCCGCCCCTTCCAGCAGCGCGCCAAAGGAGAAACCAATCAGTAACACCTGCAAACGCTGATCGTCGGTGATGGAGATAACCGAGCTGCGGATAATATCGAACTGCCCGCTGGCAACGGTTAATTTATACAGGAACACCGCCGCGACAATAATCCACGCAATTGGCCATAATCCATAAATAAAGCCATAGCCCGCAGCAGCAAATGCCATATCAATCGGCATTTTAAAGGCGAATATCGCAATCAGAATAGATAATATAAGGGTTATTGCTCCAGCGACATGTCCTTTCAGACGTAATACCGCGAGTGCAACGAAGAAGAATATTATCGGGATCAGGGCGACCAGAGCGGATAGCCCCAGTCCTCCCATCGGCATATACATTTGGGTCCAGGTAACCATATTGTTCAGTCTCTTATTATCTTTATATGCTTGATATACTTAAGGTTGTAATAAGCAAAAGAGGACTGAACTGTAAAATATAGGCGTTATACTTTACAGCAACAGTACGCTGCTAACGCAATTGCTACCTCTGGCATAACAAGTATATCGGGTAAGGGTTTCTGTTCCGCACACGCAGGCGCAGAATATCGTTAAGATGTCCATATTGTTGTTTTAGGCCCGCTAGTAATGCGCTACGGGTATTTAATATTGTTAAACCCTGATAATCGCTCCGGTTATTTCCGGGATAAATGTACTACCGCAGTTACTATCATAGCCCCGACAATAAAACTTGCCGGGGCTTTTTTGACGCTATTAATGACTTTCTTTTTCGCGTAAACGCCAGGCGTGTAATAACGGTTCGGTATAACCGTTTGGCTGTTTCACGCCGAGGAAGATTAAATCGCTGGCAGCTTTAAAAGCACACGAGTTAGCGAAATTCCCCGACATCGGACGATAAGCCGGATCGCCAGCGTTTTGCTGATCAACCACTTTCGCCATATTCTCCAGCGACGCCTGCACCTGTTCTTTAGTCAAAATACCGTGACGTAACCAGTTGGCGATATGCTGGCTGGAGATGCGCAGCGTTGCGCGGTCTTCCATCAGCGCCACATTGTGAATATCCGGCACTTTTGAACAACCAATCCCCTGCTCCACCCAGCGCACCACGTACCCCAGAATCCCCTGCACGTTGTTATCCAGCTCTTGTTGGATCTCTTGCGCCGACCAGTTAGCGTTTTCAGCAACCGGAATAGTCAGCAGATCGTCCAGCAGCGGTTCAAATTCAGCATTGAACTCGGTCTGGGCAATGTTGGCTTGTACGCTCTGTACGTTGGTTTGGTGGTAGTGCAGCGCATGGAGCGTAGCAGCGGTTGGTGACGGAACCCAGGCTGTGTTTGCCCCGGCACGCAGTTGGTCGCCCTTCTGGCTGTACATGTCTGCCATCAGGTCCGGCATTGCCCACATGCCTTTACCAATTTGCGCTTTACCGCGCAGCCCACAGAACAGACCGGAAAGCACGTTATTACGCTCGTAGGCTTTGATCCAAGGCGTCGATTTCATCTGATTTTTACGCAGCATCGGGCCAGCTTCCATCACCGAATGCATTTCATCGCCGGTACGGTCGAGGAAACCGGTATTGATGAACGCCACGCGGTTGCGCGCCTGAGCGATACAGCTACGCAAGTTCAGCGAGGTCCGACGTTCTTCATCCATAATGCCCATTTTCAGGGTATTCGGTGCCATACCGAGCATTGTCTCAATGCGGGTAAACAGTTTGTTGGCGAACGCCACTTCCTGCGGACCGTGCATTTTCGGTTTCACAATATAGACGCTGCCAGTGCGTGAGTTTTTCTGCACTTTTAAATCATAAAGGGCAATCGCGCCTGTCATGATGCCATCAAGAATGCCTTCCGGGATTTCATTGCCTTCGCTGTCCCAAATCACAGGAATGGTCATCAAATGACCCACGTTGCGGATAAACAGCAGCGAGCGTCCGTGCAGAGAAATTTCAGAGCCATCGGCGGCGGTGTAATGACGATCGTCATTCAGTTTACGCACGATTTGCCGACCGTTTTTCTCCATTTTCTCTTGCAGAGTCCCCTGCATCAGGCCCAGCAGGTTGCGGTACAGCAGGATTTTATCTTCCGCATCAACCGCCGCGACCGAATCTTCGCAGTCGAGAATGGTACTGATGGCCGCTTCGACGATAACATCGTTGATGTGCGCCGGATCGTCTTTGCCAATCCGCCCGTTGGCATCAATTTGCAGTTCAATATGCAGACCGTTATTTTTCAGCAAAATGCAGGTCGGCGCAGCGGCATCGCCACGGTAACCGACAAACTGCGCCGGGGTACGTAACGTGGTTTCTTTACCATTTTTCAACTGGATGCGTAATTGTTTATCGACCACCTTAAACGCCACCACATCCTGATAGCTGCCGTTTTCCAGCGGTAGTGATTCATCGAGGAAACGCCGAACCCAGGCGATAACCTGCTCACCGCGCTGCGGATCGTAGCCGCTGACCATCGCCCCTTCCTGCGGGATGATGTCGCTGCCGTATAACGCATCGTATAGTGAGCCCCAGCGAGCGTTCGCCGCGTTCAGCGCGTAGCGGGCGTTCATTGCCGGAACCACCAGCTGCGGCCCCGCCTGGCTGGTGATTTCGCTGTCAATGCCCGTGGTTTCCACCGTCACGCGCTCCGGTTGCGGCACCAGGTAGCCCAGTTCACGCAGGAAAGATTTATAGGCCGCTTTATCTTTTACCGGCCCCGGATTGCTGCGATGCCACTCATCAAGCGCTGCCTGAATGCGATCGCGTTCTGCCAGCAACTGACGATTTTCTGGTGCCAGATCGTGAACGATCTCATCAACATTGTGCCAGAACGCGGCAGCATCCAGTTCCACGCCAGGCAAAACTTCTTCATCCACAAAACGTTTAAAATTGGCGTCAATGCGTAAACGGCCCTGGGTTATGGTTTGACTCATTGTTTCTCTCCTCGTTTTCGCTTATTTCGCCAACACCGCTGCTGCCGCTTTCGCGACCTGCGCATCCTGTGCTCCGGTTAAACCAGAAACGCCCACGGCACCAATAATTTGCCCATCAACAACAACCGGTACGCCACCTTCCAGCGACGTCAGTAACGGCGCAGTCACGAACGCGGTACGTCCGTTGTTCACCATCTCTTCATAGCCCTTAGTTTCACGACGCCCCAGCGCGGCAGTACGCGCTTTCTCCTGGGAGATGTAAGCCGCAATTGGCGCGCAATCATCCATGCGACTTAACGCCAGCAGATGACCGCCGTCATCGGCAACAGCAATGGAAACAGACCAGTTATTTTTCTGCGCCTCTTCCTGACCTGCGGCAATAATTGCACTCGCCATTTGCTGGCTAAGAATGACTTTAGTTTTCATTTTGTTATTCCTTTTCAAGGGCTTGTTCTACAATTTCAATCCAGTGACGCACAGAGGTACGACCGGCGCTCGCCAGATGCGTCTGGCAACCAATGTTGGCGGTGACGATCATTTCCGGTTTGCCGCTTTCCAGCGCATTCATTTTGTTATCCCGCAGCTGGCGTGCCAGATCGGGATGCGTTAACGCATATGTTCCCGCTGAACCGCAGCACAGATGGCTGTCGGGAACGTCCGTTAAGGTAAATCCAAGACGAAGCAACACTTTTTCCACTTCGCCGTTCAGCTTTTGCGCATGTTGTAGGGTACACGGGCAGTGGAAGGCCAGTTTTTTATCGCCGCGAATTGCCAGTTTTTCCAGCGGTTCCTCGCGCAGAAGCTCGACTAAATCGACCGCCAGTTCACTGACTTGACGCGCTTTATCGGCATATAACGCATCGTTTTTCAGCATCTGCCCGTACTCTTTGACAAACGCGCCGCAGCCGCTGGCAGTCTGCAAAATAGCCTCGGCACCTGCTTCAATCGCGGGCCACCAGGCATCAATATTATTGCGCGCCCGTGCCAGCCCTTTCTCCTGCGCATTAAGATGATAGTCCACCGCGCCACAACAGCCTGCTTCGTTAGCTGACATGACGCTGATCCCCAGACGATCCAGCACTCGCGCAGTTGCCGCGTTGGTGTTGGGCGAAAGCGTAGGCTGGGCGCAGCCTTCCAGCATTAAAACCCGACGCTTATGGCGCAGCGGCGGACGCGGTTTAGCTTTCACCGTTTCAGCAGGCAGTTTTGCTCTGACCTGTTCCGGTAAAAACGGTCGCAGCACCAGCCCTACCTGCGTCAGCGCACGGAAGACCGCCGGACGCGGCACTACCTGGCGCAATCCTTCGCGCAGTATTCGCTCCGGCAGTGGGCGTTTCACTTTCTGCTCGACAATATCACGCCCGATATCCAGCAAATTGTGATAGCGCACACCAGAAGGACAGGTGGTTTCACAATTGCGGCAAGTGAGACAGCGATCGAGATGCTCCTGTGTTTTAAGCGTGACTTCGTTGCCTTCCAGCACCTGTTTAATCAGATAGATGCGCCCGCGCGGCCCGTCCAGTTCATCGCCCAGAAGCTGATAGGTTGGGCAGGTTGCGGTACAAAATCCGCAGTGAACACAGGCGCGCAGGATGCTGTCGGCTTCCAGCGCGCGCGCGTTCTGCCGCATCTCTTCGGTTAATCGGGTTTGCATAGCCTGCTCCTCAAAGTTCCGCGTACATGCGACCGGGGTTAAACACGCCGCAAGGGTCGAGCTGCTGTTTAAGCTGCTGGTGATAGCGGAATAAAGGAGCCGATAGCGGGGCAAAACCACCATCTCCGGCACTAAAGCGGGTCGCATGACCGCCAGCGTTGCGGGCGATGCGATGGATTTGATTGTCATCGGCTGTCGATTTCAGCCAGCGTAGCGCCCCGCCCCAGTCGATCAGTTGCTCGCCGGGTAAATCTATCATCGGCGCATCGCTGGGTAAGGAAATGCGCCATAAGGTACCTGGTAACGAGAAGAACGGCAGTTGTTGTTCACGCAATTGCTGCCAGAACTGACCCGCAACCTCTTCGCCCCCCAGCAGTTCACGCGCCGCTTTTACCGATCCTTCGCCGCCCTCAAGGCGGATCCACAACGCATTGTCGAAGTAACATAAGCCACTAATGGGTAATGGCTGGAGTTGCCACTGGGCGATTTCATTCATGGCTTCTTGCAGGCTGATTTCCCGACGCAGACTCAGGGTGGCGCGTGGTCGCGGTAACACTTTCATCGAGATTTCAGTGAGCACCCCCAGACAACCGTAGCTTCCGGCCATTAACCGTGAGAGATCGTATCCGGCAACGTTTTTCATCACTTCGCCACCAAAACGCAGATGTTTTCCAGTGCCGGTAATGATGCGCGTGCCGAGGACAAAATCGCGGACCGAACCGCTCCACGGGCGACGCGGCCCCGCCAGCCCGCAGGCGACCATCCCGCCCCAGGTGGCTTCTTCACCATAATGCGGCGGCTCGCAGGGGAGCATTTGCCCGGCGCTCTCCAGCGCCGCTTCAATCGCCACCAGCGGCGTTCCGGCACGCGCGGTTATCACCAGCTCGGTCGGGTCGTAATTAACAATGCCGCGATGACAACGCACATCCAGCGTTTGCCCGGTGACAGGGCGACCTAAAAAGGCTTTGCTATTGCTGCCCTGAATCACCAGCGGCGTTTTATCGCTAATCGCCTGATTCACCTGCTCCAGCAGCGCCTGGCTGTAATCACACTCGCGTAGCATCAGAAACGCTCCAGTTCAGGGAAAGGTAAATGACCGTGATGCACATGCATGGCACCAAATTCAGCACAGCGGTGTAGCGTGGGAATGTTTTTCCCAGGGTTCAGCAAACCATCGGGGTCAAACGCCGCCTTGACCGCATGCAAGGTCGTGATTTCATCGCTGTTGAACTGGGCGCACATTTGATTGATTTTTTCTCGCCCGATGCCATGTTCCCCACTGATGCTGCCGCCAACTTCAACGCAGAGTTCGAGGATCTTCCCGCCCAGCTCTTCCGCGCGGGCAAATTCACCGGGTTCGTTGGCATCGAAAAGGATTAACGGGTGCATGTTGCCATCTCCGGCATGAAAGACGTTGGCAACACGTAAATCATATTGCTGCGATAAACGGGCAATGCCTTCCAGTACGCCAGGCAGGGCGCGACGCGGGATGGTGCCATCCATGCAGTAGTAATCCGGGGAGATACGTCCTACCGCCGGGAACGCATTTTTGCGACCGGCCCAGAAACGTACGCGCTCTGCTTCGTCCTGTGCCAGACGGACGTCAGTCGCGCCCGCTTTCAACAAGATGTCGTTAACCCGCTCGCAGTCTTCCTGTACGTCAGACTCCACGCCGTCCAGCTCGCATAACAAAATCGCTTCGGCGTCGACGGGATAACCGGCATGAATAAAATCTTCCGCCGCGCGGATCGACAGGTTATCCATCATCTCCAGCCCGCCGGGGATAATGCCATTGGCGATGATGTCACCAACTGCAAGTCCGGCTTTTTCTACCGAGTCAAAGCTGGCTAACAGAACCCGCGCCACGGGCGGCTTCGGCAGCAGTTTTACCGTCACTTCGGTGGTCACGCCGAGCATACCTTCCGATCCGGTGAACAGCGCCAGCAGGTCAAAACCAGGTGAATCCAGCGCGTCCGATCCCAGCGTCAGCGCCTCGCCGTTCAGCGTTTGCACTTCAATTTTCAGCAGGTTATGTACGGTCAGACCATATTTCAGGCAGTGGACGCCACCGGCATTTTCCGCCACATTGCCGCCAATTGAACAGGCGATTTGTGAGGAAGGATCCGGCGCGTAATAGAGATTATGCGGCGCAACGGCCTGGGAGATCGCCAGGTTACGCACTCCAGGCTGCACGCGCGCGCGGCGACCAACGGGGTTAATGTCGAGGATCTCTTTAAAGCGCGCCATCACCAACAACACACCTTTTTCCAGCGGCAGCGCGCCACCAGAAAGCCCGGTGCCTGCACCACGGGTCACCACCGGTACACGCAGGCGATGGCAGACAGCAAGAATCGCTGTCACCTGTTCCATTTGCTTAGGCAGAACAACCAGTAATGGACGCGTGCGATACGCGCTCAACCCGTCACACTCGTAAGGAATGATCTCCTCATCGGTATGCAGGATCTCAAGTCCAGGGACATGCTCACGCAGTGCCATCAGTACCGATGTGCGGTCGACATCGGGTAAAGCGCCATCAAGACGCTCTTCGTACAAGATGCTCATGAGTAGGCTTCGCTTTGTTGTGTTGTGTGGCAGCTGATTTTTGCGCGCTGCTTCTGTGAACAGTTATTAAGCGGGCTTTTCGTTTTCGTCTATCTCTTTAGCTACCGGTCAGACCATTTTTTTTCCAGCTCTGTGACCTTGCCTTGGTTAACTCAATGTTAAATTGATGTAACATAATCACTTACGTGATGTGCGTGTTTTGCGAGTTAAGAACAGAAAAATTGGTCCTACCTGTGCACGAGGTCCGGGAATGAAAGATGAACGTCGCCCTATTTGCGAAGTGGTTGCAGAGAGTATCGAACGGTTAATTATCGACGGCGTACTGAAGGTCGGTCAGCCGCTTCCCTCGGAACGTCGACTGTGTGAAAAGCTCGGCTTCTCACGCTCCGCACTGCGTGAAGGGCTGACCGTGCTGCGCGGGCGCGGGATTATTGAAACAGCGCAGGGTCGCGATTCTCGTGTCGCACGGCTTAATCGGGTGCAGGACACCAGCCCGCTGATCCATCTGTTCAGTACGCAGCCGCGAACGCTGTACGATCTGCTCGACGTTCGCGCATTACTGGAGGGCGAATCGGCAAGGCTGGCGGCAACGCTGGGAACCCAGGCTGATTTTGTTGTGATAACCCGCTGTTATGAAAAAATGCTCGCCGCCAGTGAGAACAACAAAGAGATTTCGCTGATCGAACATGCGCAGTTGGATCACGCTTTCCATCTCGCCATTTGTCAGGCTTCTCACAATCAGGTGCTGGTGTTTACACTGCAATCATTGACCGATCTGATGTTTAATTCAGTGTTTGCCAGCGTAAATAATCTCTACCATCGACCACAGCAAAAAAAGCAGATCGATCGCCAGCATGCGAGGATCTACAACGCGGTGTTGCAGCGGCTGCCGCACGTCGCCCAGCGCGCAGCACGCGATCATGTGCGGACCGTGAAAAAGAATCTCCACGATATCGAGCTGGAAGGCCACCATTTGATTCGCTCGGCGGTGCCGCTGGAGATGAACCTGAGTTAGCTGGTATTAAATCTGCTTTTCATACAATCGGTAACGCTTGTACGGCTCCGCCCCAATGCGTTCCAGCATGTTATTCATGCCTGTATTGGTTTCGAGGATCCATGACATCTCCAGCGCATCGATCTTCCGGCGGGCAAACGGATCGCGTAAGGCTTCAATCAATAACAACGCAATCACCGGGCCGATGCGGCTGAACTGATACTCGTCCCGCACGCCCATCAGCGGTACTCGCGCAGTTCGCACACCGCTGACTTTCAAACGCCACAGCAATTTTGCCCAGCCGAAGGGAAAGAGCGATCCGTTCAGATCGGCAATCGCCTCGTTGATGTTCGGCAAGCCGACAATAAACGCGCAGGGTGCAGAATCAATCTCAGCGATATAGATCATATCGTCCGGCACCAGATATTTAAGTTGATCGCCCATGGTCGCGAATTCATGTTCGGTAAACGGCACAAATCCCCAGTTGTGCTGCCAGCCAGAGTTGAAAATCTCACGCAGGATCTGCATCTCTTCGGCAAACCGCTGACGATTGATGCAGCGAATGGTCACCTTTTTGCGCACCTGATCCATCAGTTTTTTTAGCGCCGGAGAGAAAGTGAGATCGGTTCGCTGCATCCACCACGCCAGTAAATCAATGCCTTTGTGATAACCCAATTGTTCAATATGCGCGGCATACCACGGTTTACCGTGCGGCATCATCGCACAGGGTGGTGTGTCAAAACCTTCAATCAGTAATCCGCTTTCCTGATTGATATTCAGGCTGAAAGGCCCGCTGATCTTACTTGCACCTTGTGACTTCAACCACGCTTCCGCTGCGCCAAACAACGCGGCAAAAACCTGCGGATCATCAATGGCGTCAATCATGCCGAAATGACCGGTATCTTCACCGTAACGCTCGCGGTGCAAGGTATCTATTTGCGCGGTAATACGCCCAACTATCTGCCCCGCTTTTTTTGCCACCCACGCCTGCCAGATGATATGGTCCGTCCCCGGATTTTTCGCAGACAAATGCTCGTTGCGTTCAATGAATAAAGCTGTCTCTTATACACATCTGACGCTGCCGACGA
>OWJQ01001538.1_pt1 | contig 10922 bp, 4 predicted proteins | sample 1732711 | NCBI WGS metagenome assembly OWJQ01 (sample SAMN05065745, study PRJEB22554) | human gut metagenome | biome: ENVO:2100002; feature: ENVO:00000062; material: ENVO:00002003 | host: Homo sapiens | place: USA | reverse complement strand
GAGATTAGCGAGTGTCTCGTGGGCTCGGAGATGTGTATAAGAGACAGTTCTTATTCTTGCTGTTTGCACAAATGTCTTTGCACAGCAAACCAAGAGTATTTCGGGTGTGGTATACGACAGTAATACCGGAGAGGCTTTAATTGGAGTTTCTGTTCTTGAAGTGGGAACGACCAATGGTACTATCACTGATTTTGACGGTAAATATACATTAAAAGTATCGTCAAATAAAGTTTCATTCTCGTATGTCGGTTTTAAAACTGAAATTGTAAACGTAACAAATAGCGGAACGTACAATGTAAATCTAGTGTCCGATAATGAATTGGATGAGGTTGTGGTTATTGGTTACGGTACTCAAAGAAAGAGTGACCTTACCGGTGCTTTGGCTTCTATAAGTAGTAAGGATATTAAGAACTATGCAGTATCTAATGCATCCGAACTACTAACAGGTAAGGCAGCCGGCGTATTTGTTGCCGCCAGTTCCGGCCAGCCGGGATCGGATGCAGTGATCCGCGTGAGAGGTTTAGGGACCGTCAATGACAACAATCCATTGTATGTAGTTGATGGACAGTTCATGGATAACATCAGCAGCCTGAATCCATCTGATATTGAACGTATGGAAGTATTAAAAGATGCTTCAGCCTGCGCTATCTATGGTTCGAGAGGTTCTAATGGAGTAATCCTCATTACTACCAAGGGAGGGGTGAAAGGTGAAACGACTGTAACATTAGATGCTTATGTAGGTGTAAAAAACAGTTATAAAGCATTGAACATGATGAACAGCGACCAATACTACAACTTCATCATGAAAGCGTATGAAAATGATGCAAGCTTTCAAAACTCAATGAAGGATAAGTTTACCAATCAGTATCAGAAAGGTTATAATACCAACTGGTGGAATGAAGTAACCCGTACAGCTTTCAACCAGAACTATAATCTAAGCATCCGTAAGGGGACAGATAATTCGAGATCTTCTTTAAGTTTAGGATATGTAGACGATCAGGGTGCAATCATCACTACTGAATTCAAGAGACTTTCACTTAAAGCGAATCTTGAATATGATATTAACAAATTTATCACTGTTGGCGCCAATGTCAATCTGGCAAAGATAAGAAAACGTGACGCAGGAGCAATTCCTTCATTCGATTTCATTCAAAAAGCTGATCCTTTTACCCCTGTTATCAGCCCGTTGGTAGATCCGTCTTCTGAAAATTACGAATATAACAAATATGCGCCTACCGAGTGGTCTTACGACCCTAATCCGGTAGCCATGCTCGAACTTCCTAATAGATACAATGACATATTCAATGTATTTGGTAATGTGTTTGCCCAAATCAAATTGTATAAAGGATTGAGCTATCGGGTACAGTATAGTTTCGAAAGATACCATGATACTTTCAAAGACTTCCGTCCTGTCTATTCGTCTACTTTTTCGGAAGATAACTTAGCGAATCAGGAAAGTAAATATAATAAAGAAACTCAATTGAATAATAATAGCGCTGTTACTTCTAATTATCAAGTGGAACAACGTCTTAACTACAACACGACAATAGGCAGGCATAAACTGGATGCAATGGTTGCCATGACTTATGAGAAGAACAGCAGCGAAGGCATTAATGCATTTAAGAGAAAGGCTTTAGGTAACGATGAAATCTATCAGATACTTGATGCACAAACAGCCGGAGATAACACCTCGGGAGGTAAAGAAACATCTTCTATGTTGTCGTACTTGGGACGTATCAACTATGTATATGATGACAGATACCTTGCTACAGTCAATTTCCGTGCCGACGGTTCTTCAAGATTTGCCAAACGTAACCGTTGGGGCTATTTCCCATCAGTTTCATTAGGTTGGAGAGTGAGCAATGAAGAATTCTTTAAGAACCTGAACATTGAAAATACAATTTCCAATTTAAAACTGCGTGTAGGTTGGGGACAGAATGGTAACCAACGAATTGATAGAGACGCGCCTCTTACGTTGATTGGCACCAATAATGAGAATCAGTGGTACTTTGGAAACGGATACTCACAAGGTTACGTTCCGACTTATGTGGGAAATGCAGATATTAAATGGGAAACCAGCCAACAAACCAATGTCGGTTTAGATATGTCTTTCTTTAAAAACAGCCTTGATGTAAGCATGGACTTTTATGTAAAGAAAACAAGTGACATGTTGCTGAATATGCCTATTCCTTCTTTTGGCGCCTTCCCTAACAGCCCCTTCTTTAATGCGGGAGACTTGAAGAATACCGGTTTTGAAATAGTAGTCAACTACCGTAACCAGATAGGAAAAGACTTTAATTACAATGTAGGGCTGAACATGTCTACTTATAAGACAGAGGTAACCAAACTTACATCGGAATATTTGAGTGGAAATACCAGCCGTACGTATGTAGGAGGTCCTATCGGACGTTTCTGGGGGTACAAACAAATAGGAATATTCCAGAATCAGGAAGAGATAGACAATTATGTGGATAAGAATGGTACCAAGATTCAGCCTAATGCACAACCGGGCGATTTTAAGTTTGCCAAATTAGGAGAATCAGGCGAATTGAACGATGATGATGACCGTACTTTTATCGGTGATCCTAATCCGGACCTCATTTATGGTTTCAACTTAGGATTTAGTTATAAGAACTTTGATGTAAGCATGGCATTCCAAGGAACTATTGGAAATGACATCTGGAACGTTGCTAAAGGAAGCCTTGCTTCAGCAGGACGCCAGAATGCGTTGGCGGATGCTTACACAAAAGCATGGACAAAAGACGGGGATTTGGATGCTGTATATCCACGCATAACCAACTCTGACTCTAACAACAATATGAGAGGTTCTTCTTTCTATGTGGAGAATGGTTCTTACCTGCGTTTGCAGAATATGCAAATAGGTTATACACTGCCGAGTCACATTTGCCAGAAGAGCAAACTGTTTTCAAGTTGTAGATTCTATGTGAGCGGTCAGAATATATTTACTTTAACCGGTTATTCCGGACTTGATCCGGAACTGGGTATCAATAACCCATTGGATATGGGAGTGGATACTACACGTTATCCGTCTTCACGTACATTCACTTTTGGAGTTAATTTGCAATTTTAAATCTAGCTAAAAAGACATTACATTATGAGAAAAATATTATTTATAATATGCTGGGCTCTTGCCGGAGTGGGGTTGTATAGCTGCTCTCTCGACGAACCAAGTTATGGTAAAACCACAAGCGATAATTATTATCAGAAGGAAAGCGATATTGAACAAGCCTTGACTGGAGCTTATCTTCAATTACGTACAACTTGGAATGAATATGCATTAAATCATTATTTTGTAGGTGATTGCAGTACGGATGATGCTCTAAAAGGAGGAGGAAATGACGGTGACCGTGCCGAAGTACGCGACTTGTCCGACTTTACGATCTACACAACCAATGGTGAAGTAGGACGTCGTTGGGAGATTCTGTACAGATTAATCAATCGCTGTAACGATGTGATTTATTATGCTCCTGATGCAATAGGAAACGAAGAACTATTGAAACGTTATGCAAACGAGGCAAAAGCATTGAGAGCATTCGGGTACTATTGTCTGGTCACTACATTCGGAGAAGTGCCTCTAATCACTACGCCGATGCAACCCGCTGAAATACTACAAATACCCCGTTCCCCATTGGAGAAGGTATATGAATGTATTGTGAATGATTTAACCGATGCCTCCGCACTTCCTGCAAAAGGAGATTACTCTGAAGATGATGCTTATCGTGCAACACGTGGCTTTGCTAAAACAATGCTTGCTAAAACATACATGTTCAAAGGTGATTTTACCTCTGCCGAAACGGTACTTCATGATATTATTGAAGTGGACAAAGACTATACATTGTTGAGTGATTACGGCATGAACTGGCGCACTGAATATGAAAACAGTTCGGAATCAGTATTTGAGATTGCCAACAAAGTATATGATAAAAACATTGCCACAGGTACCAATGTTCCCCACTTCTTCACAAGCAGACGCATCTCCGGTTATCAAGGATATGGATTTCACGTACCAACCCAAGATCTCCATGATGCCTTTGACGCAGATGACCCACGTATTACTTATGTATTCACACAAACTGGTGATAGATATAAAGGTGATACTGAAGCGCAGGACAATGCTGAATCTCCAAGCGGTTATCATGATTACAAGATGACTGTGCCAGCAGTAGAAAAAACAGGTTTCGACGTCTGGATGATTAGTTACAACATTCGTTTGATCCGTTATTCCGATGTTCTCTTGATGTATGCCGAAGTATTAAACGAAAACGGAAAACCAGGGCTTGCACTTCCTTACCTGAATGATGTAAGAGAAAGAGCCCGCAAAACTAATCCGATAGATCCGAGAAGAGATCAACAGGCGTATATCCCTGCTACAACAACTAATACACTGCCCGACATAACAGAAACCGACCAAGAGCGTCTGAAAGAAATCATCTGGAAGGAACGTCGTTGTGAATTAGCAATGGAAGGATGGAGACGGGATGACCTGATGAGACAAAAACGTTTCGGAACCGTTATGCGTGCTTATGCAACCAAATATAATACATCGAAAGGTGCCAATTTTAGAGACGACAGAGATTATCTGTTTCCGATACCGCAAGGTGAAAGGGATAAGAGCAACAATATTCTTTCCCAAAATCCGGGTTTTTAATATGAATAAAATGAGGGGGCGGATTATAAAATCCGCCCTTTTTTAACAACCAACTGACCATGAAAAAGACATTATTATTTCTCGTAGCAGGTTTTTTCTTTCTCAACAACCTGCCGGCACAAAAGCCGATAGAACAAAAAGAGATCCGCTTAGTACAGTATATGCCCAATATACCTTTCCCCTATAAAATGAAAAACTGGAAAGATATAGCCACGAAACAGGACAGACTATTTTACGATTTCAACGCCAAAGGACAGAACTTACCTCTTATCTGGTGGGACGATTCGCAAGTAAACTTTCCATTCCGCACTTTCGGACTTCCAAGCTATGTAGATAAAAGACGATTAGGAGGAAATTCTTATGAATCTCTTCCCACTATGGGCTCACTCATTAGTGCAAGTCTGATAGGAGTAGACAAAAGCAATGATGACGGAAAAGATTATGTATCAATGATACGACAATTCTTCAACAAGAAGAACGGAACCAATCTTATATTGAACGGACTCGACAGGAAAGCCGGAGAAAGTTTCTGGTATGAGATATGGCCGGCAATGGCTTATTCGATGCTGGTAGATTTATATCCTCAAAAAACAGAGATGCAGGAGCCGATGAAGATCACTGTCGACAATTGGTATGCTGCTATCCAGGACTTAAGTGAAGGTAGAGAATATCCGGACTTCAACTTCACCGCCTTCAACTTTAAGAACCGTAAAGGGTATCATAATAAAATATGGCGCGAGCCGGATGCAGCCGCAGGACTTGCTTGGTTGCAATACATCTCCTGGATTAAATACGGAGATAAAAAGTATCTGAATGCTACACGCCAATGCATGGCATTCTTGCAAAACCGTCCCCAGAAAGAAGGTACTTTCTATGAGATAATGATGCCCTATGGGGCTTATCTGGCAGTGCGCATGAATGCGGAACTTGGAACTACTTATGATGAGCTGAAAATGCTGAACTGGTGCTTCGACGGTAATAATTCAGACCGTGACGGATGGGGAGTGATGTGTGAGCGTTGGAACAAATACGACGTACACGGATTGGTAGGACAAAAAAAGGATGAACAATATGCTTTTGCCATGAACACCTTTTCACAAGCTGCCGCACTTGTCCCAATTGTAAAATACAACCCGGCTTATGCTTCCACAATAGGCAAGTGGATGTTGAACTTGGCAAACGCCTGCCGTTTATTTTATGCAGACGAGCACCCCCGCAACCGTCAGTCGAGTTCTATCTGGGAAGGTGATCCTCAACACGTCATTTGTTATGAAGGATTGAGGAAGGACTTGTATCATGGCAATCACTTTGAACCGTTCCAGGGATTATTGTCCGATGAGGGTCCCTATGCTATTGGGGATCAAGTAAAAACCATGTCTTCAGCTACAGATATTTGCTTGTATGGCTCGGCCTGGGTGGGTATGCTAGCCTCTATTGTAGATACTACTAATGTGGAATGTATCCTTCAATTGGATTGTAATGCCACAGACTTTTATTCCACAAGAAAATATCCTACTTACCTTTTATTCAATCCTTATTTTGAAGCCAAAGAGGTAACCTTGAATCAACACTTTACGGAACCTACGGACTTGTACGATCTGGTATCCCAAAAATACATAAAGAAGAATTGTACCGGCGAAACAAGCATTATCCTGAACCCGGACAATGCCATAACTATTGTTTGTATTCCTGCTTCCGCTAAAAAAACAAAGAAACATGGTAAATTGATTGTTGACGGTGAAATCATAGATTATCGTTTGTAATTCGGGTTGACTATTCCACAATTGTATAAATCCTCCGTTACCGATGAAAATATGCGCGGAATAAAATAAATTCCTTATATTTGCTATTATCCTAACCGTATAAATAACATTCATTTACATGAGAAACATCTTATACGCACAATTATTTTTTATTCTGATTATTGCATTTGTCACTTCCACAAAGTCTTATGCTTTTAATGTGGCAAAACACATATCAAATGTTAACGGACTGACAAATAATTCAGTAAACTGTATTTTGGAAGATGCAGAACATACAATCTGGATTGGGACATGGGATGGACTGAATGCATATAATGGAAGAGAAATTACGACATTCAGATATAGCAAAAACAATCCGAATTCTATAAGTAATAACGTTATCCGCCAGATTATCGAATGTAAGGGCAGTTTATGGATAGCAACAGATAATGGAATCAATCGGTTAGATAAACGAACCCGTCAGATAACAAGGTATTATTTAAGAACAGATAATAAAGTACCCAATCAGGAAAAGTCTTTTATTTTAGGAAAGAGTGCGGCAGGAGATATTATCTGCCTCATAAAGGGGCTGGGATTCTTTGTCTACAATGATTCTGAAGATGAGTTTAATCCGATTAACACAGACTTTGCAAGTCATATAAAGGATTATTCCGTGAGTGATTCCGATCGTATGCTTTTCCTTTTAAATAATGGAAATACCGTGCATCTGACTTACAATCTACTCGTTAACGGAGGAAAACAGAGTGATTTACGCACAGTCGACATACAGACGCCTGTAGATAAGATATTTCTGTCGAAAGACAGATTTATCTTAAACAAAGACAACAAACTTTTCCTTTTAAATCCCGACTTTACAGTTTCCCAATACATTGAGCTGGATAGTAACAAACCTGTATCACAGGTTATCTTAGCAGAGAACAAGATGTACGTCAGCTTTATAGAAGGGGGATGTATTCATTATGATTTAAAAAAGAATACTTTTACCTACCTGAACGAACTATCCAGTCAGTTATCAGTCTTCACTCTTTATTCCGGTAGTCAGAACATATTGTGGATAGGAACGGACGGACAAGGATTAATTCAACTTTATCATTACGACTCTTTATTTGAAACCGTTCACACCAGTCACCCTGTGAGATGTTTCTGTGAAGATGAAGATGGTAATATTCTGATAGGCACAAAAGGAAGCGGAATAAAACTGTTGAATCCTGCAACGAAGGAATTGACAGATTATCTGAATGAGAGTAAAGGATTGATTTCCAATTCTGTCTATGCCTTGAGAAGAAATAAAGCGAATGACATTTTTATCGGAACAGAAGGAACCGGAATCAATATATTGAATGCTGCTACAGGGCGACTGGAAAAGCTTGAGATACCTGATAAATACCCGCCTTTCAAGGCTGTGTACAACATTTATTTTACGAACAATGATTCTCTTTTATGGGTGGGAACATCAGGATATGGTTTAATCAAAATAAATATTTCCAGAGAGCAAGGTCGTTATCACGTTAAAGGATTCAGGCAATATAATTCGTCGGATAAGAATATCTCATTGAATAACGATGTTGTTTATGCCATTACATCCGATCCGGAAGACAATATGTTATGGTTTGGCACACGTGGCGGAGGCTTGAACTGTATCAATATGAAAGATAATAGTATAAAATCATTGGAGGATATGGACAGTCGGATTTTACTCACCAATAATGATGTATTGTGCTTACTGCGTGATGATACCGGTATATGGATAGGAACAAGTTATGGACTGAACGAATTGAAAAAGGAGGAGAATGATTTTCACCTGATACAATATGCCGACGAGAAATTGAATAATAAAACAATTCATGGAATATTAAAAGACCACGAAGGAAAGATATGGATCAGTTCCAACCAGGGATTGTCTAGCCTGAATGTAAAAAACAATAAAATAGATAATTATACTTTGAATGACGGATTGCAGAATGATGAATTCTCTGATGGAGCTTTCTTCAAGGATCATCGTGATTTCTTGTACTTTGGAGGAGTAAGCGGGTTTAGTTATTTCAATCCTCGAAATATACATTTGCGCGAGTTTAATCCTCCACTTATATTAAGTAGTTTGAAGATATATAATACGGTACAGGACATTAATGAACGAATCAGAAAAGGAGTGTTGAAACTTAGCTATGAAGAAAGATTCATGACTTTCAATTTCATAGCCAAAGACTTTATTAATAATGAAAACTGTGAATATGCTTATCGCTTGAAAAACCACTCGGATGATTGGGTGGGGATGGGTAATAATCCGAATATTATCTTTACCCAACTTCCTCCGGGTGAGTACCAGCTTGAAGTGAAGAGCACAAATGGCGACAAAGTATGGGGAGATAACATTTATCACTTAACTATAAAAGTAGGTTATCCGTGGTGGCTTAGCGTTCCTGCATTGATTATCTATGCCATATTGTGCATTATTATCTTCTACATCACAAAGTCTGTTATCAAAAATCGCATACGGTTAAGCCGCCAGGTTCTTATAGCCCAGGTAGAGAAACGGCATGAACAGAAGATTTATGAATCCCGGCTCAATTTCTTCACCAATGTGGCACATGAATTCTTTACCCCCCTAACTTTGATTTATACACCTGCACAGCACTTGTTGGAACAGGACGGGTTAGATGGTAGTACAAAGAAATATCTCCAAATAATAAAGAATAATGCCGAAAGGATGCAGAAGCTGATTAGTGAGTTGATGGAGTTTCGTAAAACTAAATCGAGCAATATGGATTTGCATCCTGAAAATGTGAACGTAAAATCATTGATGGAATATGCTTCCAACAATTATGTGGATATCCTGAAAGAGAATAAAATAGACTTCAAGGTAGAGACTCATGATACGTCAGAGATCTATTCCGACCGCAATGCTTTGGAAAAAATTATATTCAATTTACTGTCGAATGCGTTCAAATATACTCCTCGTTATGGATATATTCATGTTGAGATATCACAAAATGAGCCTGATAAAACCTTATACTTGCTCGTAAGAAATTCCGGCAAGGGGTTAACCGAGCAACAGATGGCAGAGATATTTGATAAGTATAAGATATTTGATACTCCGAAATTGGGTAACTCTGTAAGCAATGGCATAGGTTTAAATCTAACAAAGAGTCTGGTTGAATTATTAGGCGGGCAGATAAGTGTAAATAGTGAACTGGGAAAAAGTGTTGAATTTTCAGTCGTGATTCCTTCTTTGCCATCCGATCATTCACTTGTTGTAACGGATGAAAAAGATTCGTTGCAGAAAGAAAAGAACGGGCAGGATCACTTATCCCCTCGCAAAGATACTGTCATACTGATAGTGGAAGATGAAAAGAATATCAGAGACCTGCTGAAAGATGTCCTCTTTGATTATGTGATACACGAAGCAAAAGACGGCGTGGAGGCTTTGAAAGAGATAGAACATAATCATCCTGATATTATTATAAGTGATATTGTCATGCCCAATATGGACGGCTTGAGCTTGATTAATAAATTGAAATCCGATTTGAAAACAAGTTATATTCCAATCATAGGAATATCGGCAAAGGCTTCTGTAGAAGACCAGATTAATGCCTTTAACCATGGTGCGGATGCTTATATCGTCAAACCATTTCACCCGAGGCAGGTGATATCCACCATAGAGAATCTGCTGTCGAGACAAATGCTTTTAAAGGACTATTTCAATTCCAGCATGTCTTCTGTGAAAGTAAAAGACGGGATTGTGCTTCATCCGGAAGACGAAGAGCTAATACAGAATGTGACAGATTTCATAAAAAATAATATAGATGATGAGTTATTAAGCCCTTCTTCTATTGCCGAATTTGTAGGAGTGAGCAAAGCTACCTTGTATCGGAAGTTCAAAGAAATAATAGACAAGACTCCGAGTGAATTTGTACGAGGTATTAGACTGGAATATGCAGCCAAGTTGTTAAGGACAACCAAGTTGACCGTATCCGAGATTATGTTCAAATGTGGATTCTCTAATAAATCTTATTTCTATCGGGAATTTTTAAAGCAATACGGTGTATCTCCCAAAGATTACCGGAATCAATAGATAAAGGATAACTGGATAACTCTTGTTTAAATACCCAAAAGACTATCCGAAAAATAAGTAAATCCTACCAATCTGTCATTCACTTTGTTCAAAACATAGTCAGAACGTAGTGAAGCATCTTTTCTTTGATTAATAGAAAGGACAAATCCTTCTACAAACAGGATGAGAGAGTAAAATGATAGCAATTTGTTTTTTCGGTGACGAAAAATGCCGCTTGCATATTACTGTAAGCGGCATTTTCTTTATCTAAATCATCCAAGATTTATCTATTCATCTATTGATTAATAGTTTTCTTTCTTCACCTCGAAATAAGCCTGCGGATGCAAACATGCCGGGCAAACTTCAGGAGCTTCTTTACCTACAGTGATGTAACCGCAGTTACGGCATTGCCATACCACTTCGCCTTCTTTAGCGAATA
>OWJQ01001534.1_pt1 | contig 10938 bp, 9 predicted proteins | sample 1732711 | NCBI WGS metagenome assembly OWJQ01 (sample SAMN05065745, study PRJEB22554) | human gut metagenome | biome: ENVO:2100002; feature: ENVO:00000062; material: ENVO:00002003 | host: Homo sapiens | place: USA | reverse complement strand
TCTACACTTATGCGATCGTCGGCAGCGTCAGATGTGTATAAGAGACAGGTCCTTCATGGTATAGGAGGTGTCCTCCTCCCAGTCCTCCGGTTCTCCGTCCCTGCACCGACGCCAGCACTTGTAATTGCGCCAGAGAACGTAGATAGGGATGCCGTACCCCTCGCCCCTGGCAAACACCCCCCAGGTGCGGGACAGGGCCCGGCCCCAGGTGAGCTTTCCCCCGTCCCGGTTTCGGACCGCCAGCCCAAATATCCACTTGCCCGGCGTATACCCCCAGGTGCACAGGAGCAGGGGCTCCGCCGCCAGCAGGATGCCGTAAGCGGCGTAGGCATTCAGCAGCCGGACTCCCCAGTTGTTCTCAGGAAACCAGCGGAACAGGAACAGGCACACCACCATCCATAGAAAGCTGCAAAGGCTGTAGTCCAGGCCGCGCGCGAAATAGCGCCGCCAGGGGTGGGAGACGGTGGGGGCCGCGTCGGCCCGCAGATCGAAAAAGCCGGGCTGATCCGCCGGGCGGTCCAGCCGGCTGAGGTACCTGTGGGCGTCTAGGGTGGCAAACTCCACCCCGTCCTCCCGCATGGCGCGGCACACCTGTCCCGCCCAGTCCAGCTCTGCCCGCCGCCGCGCCAGGGCCGCCTCCTGCTCCCCCAGCAGGGCCGCCAGAGGGCGCTCTCCCCGCTGGGCCTGCCGGATCTCCTCCAGGGACAGTCCGAGCTGCCGCAGCAGCTTCACTTTGCGCAGGGTATCCGCGTCCTCCTCCGTGTAGTCCCGGTAGTTGTTCGCCCCCCGCCTGGGGTGAATGAAGCCCTCCTGCTCATAAAAGCGGATATTGGCCCTGGGCATGTCCAGGGCGGCCTCCAGCTCACCGATCGTCATTCTGCTCGCCTCCTTGTCTCCACGGTAGGGTATCAAGTGGGTTTACAGTCAAGACTTTTTTACCGGATTTCCAGCAATTCCAGCGCGGCGGCCAGTTGAGCATCCTCCGCTCCGGTGTTGTATACCTCCGCGTCCAGGGTCAGGCCGGTGCCGATGAGGGAGGCGCCGCTTCCGGTGAAGTAAGCGCCGGTGGAGATGGCCACGGCGCCGCCGTGGGGCAGAGGGAAGGTCTGCTGGGAGTAGCCCTTGCCGCTGGTGGGCTCCCCCACGATCACCGCCGCGCCCTGCTCCTGGAGCTCGGCGGCGAAAAACTCGGCGGCGGAGTAGGTGTCGGCGTTGACCAGCACCGCCATGGGCAGTTCCACACAGTCCGCGTCGGAGTTGGTGATCTCCTCATGGCCCGCCCGGTCGCGGCTGATGAAGATGGGGCCCTCGGGCAGCAGGAAGTCCAGCATGTCGGTGAGCTGGCTCAGGTAGCCGCCGCCGTTGTCCCGCATGTCAAAGACCAGCGCCTCCGCCCCCTGCTCCCGGAGCTGGGTGACGGCCTCCTCCAGCCGCTGGGCGCTGTGGTCGTAGAAGTTGAGCAGGCGCACATAGCCCACCTTTCCCTCCAGCATCCGGCTCTCCACTGGATCGGTCTCCAGCTCGGCCCGCTCCACCTCCACGGTGCGGGCCGTCCCGTCCTCCCCCAGCACCTCCAGGGTGACGGTGGTGTCCGCCTCCCCCTGGATGAGATTCGCGCCCTCATAGCGGGCCTCTCCCGCCAGGGAGACGCCGTCCACAGCGGTAATGACCTCCCCGGCTTCCAACCCAGCCGCCTCGGCAGGGCCCCCGGTCTCCACCGCGAGGATATAGAGTCCCTCCTCCCGTGTGTAGTTGACGGTAATCCCAACCCCCACATACTGGTTGGTGCGGCGCTGGTTCTGGGCCTCCAGCTCATCAGCCGTCAGGTAGTAGCTCCAGCGGTCGCCCAGGCCGGACACCATGCCCTCCAGGGCGGCGTCCACCACCTCCGTCTCGTCATATTCCCCCACAAAGAGGGTGTTGACCAGCCGCAGTCCCTCCACCAGGGAACGCCCGCCCTCCCCCATCCAGGCACGGACGGCCAGGAGTCCGCAGCCCAGCACGGCAACGGCGGTGAGTGCAATGGCCAGCAGAAGCTGGGCCAGGGAAAAACGTTTCTTTCGCACGGGATCAGATCCTTTCCAGAAAAACCAGCGCGGGCGGAGGCCGATGCCTCCGCCCGCCTCTGGGCCTTGCCCGCGCACAGCGGGCGGAATTTCCACAGCAACGCGGCCCTGCCGCTATCCGGACATTACCAGGGGTGGGTCAGGCTCAGGCTGGGGAACTTGCTCTCCGGGTCCACACGGGTGTAGTTGTCCCGCACCTCCAGGTGCAGGTGGTTGCCCGTGGAGCTGCCGGTGGTGCCCACATAGCCGATGGTCTGGCCCTGGGACACCATCTGCCCCTCGCTCACCGCCCGGGAGCTCATGTGGGCGTAGAGGGTGGAGTTGCCGTTGCCGTGGTCGATGACCACGTAATTGCCGTAGGAGTAGTGGTAGGCGGAGGTGACCACCTGTCCGCTCTTGCAGGCCTGAATGGGGGTGCCGCCAGGGGCGGGGATGTCGATGCCGGTATGGCTGTGGGCCTTGCCGGTGATGGGGTGAATGCGGTAGCCGAACAGGGAGGTCAGCCGGTAGTAGCCGGGCAGCGGCCACAGGTAGTTGGTCTCCGAGTCGATGGTGACATTGTTTTGCCGGCGCTCCTCCTCCAGTTGCTTCTGCTTCCGGGCGATCTCCGCCTGGATCTCCGCCGCGCCCTCCATCTCGTCGTCCAGCTGGCGGTTGAGCTCCGCCGCGTCGGCATTGATCTGGTCCAGCAGCTTCTGGGCCTCCGCCACCTTGGCCTGCTGCTCCGCCTTCTTGGCCTCCTGCTGGTCCTTGGCCGCCTGCTCCTCCGCACGGGCGCTCTCCAGCTCCGCCTGAAGCCGCTCCAGCTCCTGCCGGGCCGCGGTCAGCTCCTCCATGACCTGGTTGTCGTAGTCCATCACCGCGTCAATGTCCGCCAGGCGGTCCAGCATGTCGGAGAAGTTCTCGGCGTTGAAGAGGATGGACCAATAGGATACCGTCCCCTCCTCCTCCATGGCGCGCACCCGCTCGCAGAACAGCTCATACTGGGCCTGCTCTTTGGCCTCCGCCTCCTTGCGCTCCGCCTCTTTCTGGGCAATTTCCTGGTCATAGTAGGAGATCTGCGCGTTGATGCTGTCCAGCTCGGCATTGATGGCCTCCAACTGCTGCTGTAGGAGCTGCCGCCTCTGCTGGGCGGCAGCCTGGTCCTCCTTCACGTCGGCCAGCTGGTTCTTCAACTCCTGCTGCTTGACCTGGCTCTCCCGCTGCTCCTCCTTCAGCGCGTCGATCTCGCTCTGCGTCACCGCGCCCACGCCGCCGGCGATCATGCTGATCATGGGCAGCAGCAGCAGGAGGGCCATCACCACGGCCAGCCCGGCCACAAACACCCGGCGCCACTCGATTTTCTGTTTCTGGGGTCTCTTTTTCTGACTCTGCTTCTTTGCCACGTTGCCGCTCCTTTTATGTCCGTTCCATTACCAATTATAGGCCCGAATGAAGGGAAGATTGGGATAATATGCCTCGGGGTCTGTCCGCTGGCCGTTCCGCCGCACCTCATAGTGGAGGTGGGGGCCCGTCACGTTGCCGGTGTCGCCCACGGCGCCGATGGTCTGCCCCTGGGTCACCAGCTCCCCCTCGCTCACCGCCCGCGAGGACATGTGGGCGTAGAGGGTGGTGGTGCCGTCCCCGTGGTCGATGACCACGAAGTTGCCGTAGGACCAGTTGGCGCCGGCGCCATACTCCGACATAATGACCTGTCCGCCCCTGGCCGCGTAGATGGGGACGCCGGTGGAGGCAGCCACGTCAATGCCGGTGTGGCTGTTTGGCACGTGATCCACCGGGTGCATTCGGTAGCCGAAGGCCGAGGTCAGCTTCAAATTGGACGCGGGCAGGGGCCACAGCCAGCCGTCGCCGGTAGGCGGGAGCTGGACGTTGTTCTGCTTCCGCTGCTCCTCCAGCTCCTTCTGCTTCCGGGCGATGTCCGCCCCGATGGCGGCCCACTCCGCGTTCTCTGCGTCCAACTGCCGGTTGAGCTCCGCCACATCGGCGTTGATCTGGTCCAGCAGCTTCTGGGCCTGCGCCACCTTGGCCTGCTGCTCCGCCCTCTTGGCCTCCTGCTGCTCCCTGGCCGCCTGCTCCTCCGCGCGGGCGCTCTCCAGCTCCGCCTGAAGCCGCTCCAGCTCCTGCCGGGCCGCGGTCAGCTCCTCCATGACCTGGTTGTCGTAGTCCATCACCGCGTCAATGTCCGCCAGGCGGTCCAGCATGTCGGAGAAGTTCTCGGCGTTGAAGAGGATGGACCAATAGGATACCGTCCCCTCCTCCTCCATGGCGCGCACCCGCTCGCAGAACAGCTCATACTGGGCCTGCTCTTTGGCCTCCGCCTCCTTGCGCTCCGCCTCTTTCTGGGCAATTTCCTGGTCATAGTAGGAGATCTGCGCGTCGATGCTGTCCAGCTCGGCATTGATTGCCTCTAACTGCTGCTGTAGGAGCTGCCGCTTCTGCTGGGCGGCCGCCTGGTCCTCTTTCACGCCGGCCAACTACTCTTTCAGCTCCTCCTGCCGGACCTGGCTCTCCGCCTGCTCGGCCTTCAGCGCGTCGATCTCGCTCTGGGCCGCCGCCCGCACCTGCCGGGCCAGCCCGCCCAGGCGGGAACCAGCAGCGCGGCCGTCAGCAGAACGCAGGCCGCCCGCCGAAGGGATCTGTCAAACGCCATGGAAGCCTCCTTTTGCCGCTGCCGTTATACCTGCAGGAACCTGCGGATGGCCAGCACCGAGCCGCCCGCGCCGATAACGAAGCCGGTGAGGACGAACACGCCCAGCACCCGTAAAGCCATGGGCTGGAAGGGCAGCACGGTGATCAGGGAGATGGTGTCCGAGCCGCTGATGGCGCTGCCCACCAGCACATAGATGCCCCACTGGAGGAAGAAGGCCACCACCGCACCCACCAGCCCCAGGATCAGGCCCTCAAAGACGAAGGGCCAGCGGACAAAGGCGTTGGTGGCGCCGCACATCTTCATGATGGCGATCTCCTCCCGCCGGTTGAAGGTGGCCAGCTTGATGGTGTTGGCGATAATAAACAGGCTCACCGCCAACAGGATCACCACCAGGATCACGGCCACCGCCCCGGCGATGTTGCGGATGACGGTGAAGCCCTCGGCGATCTCGGGGGCTGATTTAGTCTTGGCCACGCCGGTTACCTCTTTTACCGCGTTCTCTGTCTCAGTCAGCTTGCTGATGTCGTCCAGATAGACGTGGAACCGGTCCCGGTACACATCGGAGGGCAGGCCGTCAAACAGCTCGTTGCCCTCATAATCGGCCTCAAACTCCTCTTGGGCCTGCTCCTTGGTCATGAATTCCGCCCGGGCCACGTTGGGTACCGCCTCGATGTCGTCCTGGAGGGCTTTGGCCTCCTCCTGGGTGAGGCTCTCGTCGATGTACGCCGTGAATTGGTTCTCGGCCTCCAGATCGCTGAACATGTTCTCCGCATTCACCGCCACCAGAGTAAAGGAGCCCATGATGAGCAGGCAGCAGATAATCATACAAACCGCGGCGAAGGACATAAAGCCGTGAGTGAAGATGCTGTGGAAGCCCTCGGAGAGGAAATAGCCGAAATCATATCGTTGTCTCATTGTTGTAATACCCGCCCGTCTCGTCGCTGATGATCCTGCCGTTCTCAATGGCCACCACCCGCTTGGAGAAGCGGTTGACCAGTTCCTTCGCGTGGGTGACCACCAGCACGGTGGTGCCCAGCTCGTTGATGCGCTCCAGCAGCATCATGATCTCCAGGGAGCGCATGGGATCCAGATTGCCCGTCGGCTCGTCGGCGATGATCATCTGGGGGTTGTTCACCAAGGCGCGGGCGATGGCCACCCGCTGCTGCTCGCCGCCGGAGAGCTGGTTGGGCTTGCGGTCCCCCTTCTGGTCCAGGCCCACCAGCTCCAGTACGTAGGGCACACGCTTGCGGATCTCCCGGGGGGAGGCCCCCACCGCCCGCATGGCAAAGGTCAGGTTCTCCCGTACCGTCTTTTTCTCAATGAGCCGGAAATCCTGGAAAATGACCCCCAGGGTGCGCCGCATGTAGGGCACCTGCCGGGGCCGGATGTTGTTCAGATTGTAGCCGTTGACCATCAGCCGCCCGCCGGTGGGCGCGATTTCGGCGGTGATGAGCTTCAGAATCGTAGACTTTCCGGAGCCGGAAGGGCCCACCAGAAAGACAAATTCCCCGTCGTCGATGCGCAGGTTGACCCCCTTCAGGGCCTTTGTCCCGTTGTCGTAGGACTTTTGAATGTCAATAAGCCGTATCACGCTCGGTTACCTCATTTATCGTATTCGAAAGAAATGCCCACTGCCAGCAGGGACGCCGTCTCCGGCGCCCCTGCTGGCAGTGCACTCAGTTGTCGATGCCCCGGGAGATCAGGTACTTCTTGACCATCAGCGCCACCTTGAAGGTGATGGCGTCGTCAAACTCCCGCAGGTCCAGTCCGGTAAGCTTCTTGATCTTCTCCAGGCGGTACACCAGGGTGTTCCGGTGGACAAAGAGCTTCCGAGCCGTCTCGGATACGTTCAGGTTGTTCTCAAAGAACTTGTTGATGGTGAACAGGGTCTCCTGGTCCAGAGCGTCGATGGGGTTCTTCTTAAACACCTCTTGGAGGAACATCTCGCACAGGGTGGTGGGCAACTGGTAGATCAGCCGGCCGATACCCAGATTCTCGTAATTGATGATGCTCTTCTCCGTGTCGAACACCCGGCCCACGTCGATGGCGATCCCCGCCTCCTTGTAGGCCCGGGCCAACTCCCGGATGTGGCCCACGATGGTGCCGATGCCGATGACCACCCGCACATGGAGCTCCTCGGTGATCTTCTCCTCGATCTGCTTGGCGATCTTATAGAGCTCCCGGGGCTCCGCCCCCTCAGAGAGCTGCTTGATGAGGGCCACGTCAGTCTCGCTGATCGAGAGAACGAAGTCCACCTGCTTGTCAGGGAACAGGGTATGCACCACGTCAATGAGGGCGGGATCGCTGGTCTCCACCTGGCGGATCAGGAACACCGCCCGGGGCGCCTCGGAGACAAAGTGCAGCTCCTTGGCGCGGACATAGATGTCCCCCAGCAGAATGTTGTCGGAGATGATGTTCTTGACAAAGGTGGCCTTGTCGTGCTTCTCCTCATAGTAGGTCTTGGCGCCGTTCAGCGCCACCGTGGCCATGGCGCAGAGCATCTGCGCCTCGGAGTCCTCACCCTTGACAAAGGCGGCATAGTCGAACTGGGCCCCCCAGCCGGCCAGGGCCTTGAAGGTGCGCCCATCAAAGCGGACCGCGTCTCCCTCGCCCCTGTTGACCGCCTCCACGGCGCCCGGCCAGTGCTCCCCGATGCAGCTCAACTCATTGCAGGCCACCACCGTTCCCTCAGAATCGATCACGCCGATGGCTCTCTCCGTGCTGTCCTTCATCTGTAAGACAACGCTCTGAAAAATCCTGCTGGACATGGTGATAGCCTCCTTATTTTGATTCCCCCGCAGGGGGACAAACCGCTCTCTCGTCCATTTCCTTTCTATTATACCGGGTCTTTTTGCCCTTTTCAATAGGTTTTGCAAAATTTTTTGTTGAAATTGCCGAAAGCTGACAGGAAGCACAGAGGCCGTGGGCTGGGAGACGAAGGCAGGGCGCAGACGAAACCGCAGCGCTAAGCCAAAGCGCTGGCATGCCCGGCTGTGCCGGGCAAGTTGGCCGTGAACGTTCCCCGCCCGGGCCGCCTCTACGCCTGCCGCAGAGCGGCCACCTCCTCCGCAGACAGGGGCCGCCACTCCCCCCTTTCCAGGGCCGGGTCCAGCATGAGAGGCCCCATGGTCAGCCGTTTGAGGTACACCACCGGCTTCCCCCGGGCCGCCAGCATGCGCTTGATCTGGTGGTACTTGCCCTCGTGCAGGGTAACGAGGGCGGTGTCCGGCTGCTCCAGCACCTCCAGCCCCGCAGGCAGGCAGGCCAGCCCGTCTTCCAGCATCATCCCTGCGGCAAAGGCCGCCGCGTCCGCCCCATCCAGTTCCCCATCCACCCGGACGAAGTAGATCTTGTCCACGTGGTGCCGGGGGGCCAGCAGGCGGTGGGCCAGGGGGCCGTCATTGGTGAGCAGGAGCAGGCCCTCGGTGTCCTTGTCCAGCCGTCCCGCCGGGAAGAGCCCCACCCGGCGCAGATGCTGGGGCAGCAGCTCCAGCACGGTGGGCTGGCGGGGGTCCTCCGTCGCGGACACCAGCCCCGCCGGCTTGTGGAGCATCAGGTAAACCAGCCGCTCCCCGGAAACCGTTTCGCCGTCCACCTCAAAGCGGGCCGCGGGGTCGTATTTCCCGTCCGCCGCCTGGGCCGTCACGCCGTCCACGGCCACCCGGCCGGCCCGCACCAGCTCCCGCGCCTCTTTTCGGGACCACCGACCTGTATTGGCCAAAATTTTATCCAACCGCTCCATAGGCTCCTCCTGTGGCTCGTCCTTTTTTCAACATTTTAGCATACAACGGTGGAAAAGAACATACCAATCATCACGACCACTTTTCGGAAGGGAGCGTTGCGCTGTGTTCATCATCACCGCCAAGGTCCGCAAGGGCCGAATTGCAGCCGTCGCGGCGGCCGCCGCCGTGGTCTGCGGCGTACTGGTGGCGGCCGCCGGGCTGCTGGGGGGGCGGGGCGCGGCGGCCTCCGCTGCGGTCAGCCCCAAGGGAGTCCGCACCAACGAGGACCGGATTGCCTATCTGGAGAGCTACGGCTGGTCGGTCTCCAGCGACCCCATCGCCGTGGAGGAGCTGATCATCCCCGAGCAGTTCGACGAGACCTACAGCCAGTACCTGGAACTCCAGGCCAGCCAGGGCTTCGATCTGACCGACTACTGCGGCAAGCGCGTCAAGCGGTACACCTATGAGATCACCAACTACCCCACCGGTGAGAGCGGCATCCAGGCCGGCCTGCTCGTCTACAAGAGCACGGTCATCGGCGGCGATGTGCTCTCCGCCCAGCTCGGGGGCTTCATCCACGGGCTGGAGATGCCCGCCTGAATGGAAAGCGCGGCGCTCTCGCGCCGCGCTTTCCATTCACTCCTGGAGTCTCTTGGAGGCCCGATAAAGGAAGGTCATATAGAAGACGGCGTTCGCCAGCGCAGCGACCAGTGTAACCAGCAGGAGGCCAACCAGCCTCTCGCCCATGATTGGCACAAGGAGGCCGGAGAGGATCGTGACCGCCAGGCAGGACGCATCAAGTTTCCACACAAACCGCCCCCGGGCTGCCGTGGACAAGTCCCCTTCCGCCTCCAACCGTCTGGCGGTCTTGGTGCAGACCAGGTAGACCACCGCGAATTCGAGGATATAACCGAGCAGATCCGGGACCCCGATCAACCTGCACAGCAGCCCCGACACCCGGGCCACAACAGAGAGCACAAAGGCCGTGTGATAGCCCTTATCCACCCGGCCCGCCTGATACAGCCCCATCATGGGCAGAACCAGCGCCGCCGCAACCGCAAACAGTCCGGCCGGGGGAATTGTGGCCACAATCATGGCCACAATCACAAGAAGCTGCCCGATAAAAATTCGGTTTAAACCGCGGCCGACCTCCACATTATCGCTCACGGCTCGCTCCTCTCCCGCTCCATCAGGTGGACATTCAGATGGTTGTAGGTCATCTCAATGCCGTTCTGGTCAAAAGCCTCTTTAACCTGCTCCAACAGGTCGTAGTACAGCGTCCAGTAATCCCCCGTGGCGCACCACACCCGGACCACATACTCAATGCTACTGTCCCGGTAGGCGTTGACCCGCACAAAGGGCTCCGGCTCGGCCAGGGCCATGGGGTGCGCGGCCACGACTGCCCGCAGAACGCCGGTCACCTGCTGGAGCGGGCTGTCATAAGAGGCGTTGAAGGTGAGATCTACTCTCCTCCGCTCTTCCGTACTGTAGTTGATGATCTTTTCCCCGGAAATCTGTCCGTTGGGCACGGAGATCACCTTGTTGTCCACCGTGCACAGCTTAGTATAGGCCAGCCCGACCTCCATCACCGTACCGGAGATGCCGCCGGCCTCCACGTAGTCCCCCGCCTTGAAGGGCTTGGAGAGCAGCACCTGGATGCCGCCGGCCAGGTTGGACAGAGTGCCCTGGATGGCCAGAGACACCGCCAGTCCAATGACGCTGAGCACCGCCACCAGGCTAGTCATGGGCACTCCCACGTAGTCCAGAACGATACACAGGGTAATCATCCACAAAATAACCCGCAGGGCCGCATGGATGAAGGTATGCAGGCTCCGCTCCAGCTCCAGGCGGAGGAAGGCCCGGTCGGTCAGCCGGAGAACCAGCTTCATGACCACCAGGCAGCCTGCCAGAAGGAGCAGCAGGGTGATGAGCTTCTCCAGATTCAGCCCTTTCAGAAAGTCGGTCACCGTCTGTAAGGTCTCCTCTGCCTCGTCCGGGGTGACGGTTCCCAGGTTGGTCAATATGCTCTGCATGTCTGGCACGCCCCTTTCCACTTCCTGTTGTACCATAAAAAAAGGGGACTGTCCACTCAGCTCGTCCCTTTTCCTTAAAAAATTTCTGGATAAACCAGCTTTTTAAAAAGCAGAAAGCCTGCCGATCGGCAGGCTTTCTGCTGAAATGAAGAAGAACTTCACAAGGTGGATAACAAGGCTTTTCCGCCGGTGCTCACCCTCCTGTGGAAAAGCTCGGGAAATATTACCTCCTCAATGCCGATGACGACGCGTTTGCCACGGTGCGGCCATTCCACAGAAGCTCCGATTCTGTGGGAACCCTGTTCATTTTGCCTGCTCGGCGGAAATGAATTCCGCCTGCGTCAAGGTTTTGTCCTTTGGGCAAAACCCTGCACGCGTCTCCCGGCGCGCCCCACCGCAGATGGGGGCCGGGCGGCCGCACTGCGGCAAAAGAAAATCCCCGCCTTATGGCGGGGATTTTCCAAGGG
>OWJQ01001533.1_pt1 | contig 10940 bp, 8 predicted proteins | sample 1732711 | NCBI WGS metagenome assembly OWJQ01 (sample SAMN05065745, study PRJEB22554) | human gut metagenome | biome: ENVO:2100002; feature: ENVO:00000062; material: ENVO:00002003 | host: Homo sapiens | place: USA | reverse complement strand
ACGAGATTAGCGAGTGTCTCGTGGGCTCGGAGATGTGTATAAGAGACAGACTCTTTATTAGCTTGGAAAAAGATACGAACACTATCCACACTCTTAGCATTAATATCCTTCGCTAACTCCGCACCTTTCGAACGGGCAGTCAACATAAACACACCCAAACCTTCGATATTCACAGACTTACCTTCCAATAACTGCTCCTTCATTTTTTCCACAAAATTCTGGATTACACTCTTGATGTCACCGATAGACAGCGAAGAACGATCCTGCATTTTCTGTGCAATATATTTCAGGTTGACGGACTGACCTAAAGTGATCAGATGCGGATAATATCTCTTAGGAGAATTGGGAACACGCGGGTCTGTTGGCCGCGTAATGACTTTGTAAATTACACTCATACTACGTTTTTTTAAAGATTTAAATTCAAGTTTATTTATTCACGTTTTGTTGATCAACGATGCAAAGGTGAAGCTTTTATTCCGGATAGAAAAGAAAAAAGCCCCTTGCGGAGCTCTTTATATTCAATCAAGTATATAGCGACTTATAAATCAATGATATAATCAAGCATTTATAATCTCCCAGTCCCCAATCGTACACCGTTCGCTATCAAAACTGACAGCCACCTTTACGACAGGCAATCCACATAAAGCAAAGCGTTCCGGATAATTCTTCAAATCAATTTGCTCCATCGCTTCACCCGCACTTTTATCCAATTTCAGTTCCATCACATACAATGTAGTCTTCGTACGAAGTACTATATCTACCCGTCCACGAGGAGTACGAACCTCCACATCCACGTAATATCCCAACAAACTGAATATGATATAAAAGACCTGCTGATAGTGTCCTTCGAACCTTGTATTGTCGCAGTAAGGAATCGTAGACAGAAATTCCTGCAAACGGTGTAAAGCAGCATCCATATCACCATTCTGAATATCATAAAAAAGATAAGCTACCATGGTAGTTGCTTCAGGTGTCTTGTTATTTACATAATAAGGAAGAAGGCTCTCCATAAGTCCCAGCCTTACTTCTTTATTGGGAATATCCAGCGTATAAAGGTCTAGCATCTTATTATAATCCTTAATAGTGATATACCCACTTTGGTACAATAAAGGTACTGCATCAGTCATCGTTTCAGTAGGAGCATCGAAAACTGAAGATTTCAGCTGTCTACGTCCAATTTCGGAAGGTTTCACACCGAATTTATCCAACATCTTAACCAGATATGTAGGAGTACCGCTACCAAACCAATAAGATCCAAATTTTCCATCAGCAAAAGCATTTAGCAAACTGAAAGGATTATATATATCGGGCGAAGGAGATGTAAAATGATAACCATCATAATTTTCTTTCAATTTCATCAAAGCCTCTTCAGGTGTTATCTCCAATTTCTTTGCCAATCCTCCCAAATCATCCTTCATTTGCAAACGTATCTCATCTTCACTAATTCCACAGATAGCAGCGTATGGCTCATCCATACTAATATTCTTTATATTATTCAACTCACTAAAAATACTTAGTTGTGAGAATTTAGTAATACCAGTCAGAAATACATAACGCAAATAAGGATCACAAGCTTTTAACGGACTGTAGAAGTTACGCATGATGTTACGCAATACATCCAGATTTTCCCGTTCGTGCACCACATCCAGCAGAGGAGCATCATATTCATCAATAAGCACAACCACTTTCTTTCCGGTCTGCTCATAGGCACGTTTTATCAGTCCCATCAAACGCTGATTGGGATTAACCTCCTCCTCCAACCGTCCATAAATCTGTTCATAACCATATAGTTTCAGATTCAATTCTTGGAGCAACTGTTCACTATCCGCATGTTTGGCGGTACTCATATCGAAGTGAAGTACCGGATATTCCGTCCACTCCTTCTCCAGTTTCTCCATAGCCAATCCATGAAACAGTTCCTTACGACCGGAGAAATAGCTATGCAGCGTGGAAGTAAGTAATGATTTCCCAAAACGTCGTGGACGGCTCAAAAACATATAGCTGGAAGCCGAATGAGTCATCCGGTAAACATATTCCGTTTTATCAATATAGAGGTAATTCCCCTCCCGTATCTTCGAGAATGTCTGTATCCCGATAGGATATAGTCTTTGCAAATCTTCCATATCAATCATATTTTTCACAAAGCTACTAAAAAATATCCATCAGTCATTGCTTTACAAAAAAAATATCAACTATCTTCACAGACGGTTGATATAATAGAAATCACATCGGATTTACACCGACATGAGGGCGTTGATCAGGAATACACCGCTGTGTATTTCCTGACCACAAAATGTAGGGGTCTTCATGTGTGTAGCATGAAGTTAGGGACCTACATGTTCCATCTCACTTTTGTGTAAAGTATTAAAAGTACTCTATGACATTATTAACTTAAAAAAATCTCGATCACCAATAAAATATATATTGGCGAATTCTATGTCAAAGTTTATTAACCGCTATATTGGTTGAATTTATGACTCCTTGTCATGAAAATGTTCTCCATATCCATAACCGTAACCATAGCGCTTACCATAACCATAGAACTTGCCATATTTACCATAACCGTAATAATAACCGTATTTTCTTCTTTTCAGATCCAAACCATTTATTACAGTACACAGGCTAGGCAATTTATTGTTTTCAGCAAGTTCATTAATCAAAGTATACTCGTTTTTATGAGTATAGTCTGCACGGCAGACATAAACAGACAGGTCAGCCACACGTCCTATCAACAAGGTATCAGTAACCATACCAACAGGAGCTGTATCCAGAATCACATAATCAAAATTCTTCTTAAGAGTTTCAATCGCTTTATCCAGTCCATCACGAGCCAATAATTCGGTAGGATTAGGAGGAACTGTTCCACCGGGAAGAATATAAAGATTCTTACTTACATCAGAAAGCTGTACTAAATCCATCAAGTTCTTTTCCGGATTAGCCAAATATTGAGTTATACCAACTTCTTTTCTCGGAATATTAAATACCTTATTCAAGCCCGGTTTACGAATATCAAGACCAACGATTACTACTTTCTTCCCTAATAAAGAAAGACTAATAGCAAGATTAGCAGAGATGAAAGATTTACCCTCACCACTAACCGTAGAAGTAACCAGAATCACCTTCTTGTCATTTTCAAGCATAAACTGAAGATTTGTTCGGATATTACGGAAGGTTTCACTCATCAGGTTATTTTGATTCTCAAATACAGCAATAGCTCCTTGTTTTTCATCGGTTAATGGGATATCACCGACAATAGGCAAACTTGTGAGCTTTTCTACATCAGAACGACCTTCAATTTTAAACTTGGTTAATTCGAGCAAATAAATAACCCCTACCGGAATTCCAACTCCTAACACTAAAGCAATCAGGTAAATCATTTTACGTTTAGGAGATACAGGAGCATCATCTGCTATCGCGTCATCTATAATCTTTGCATTGTTGGCTGTAGCAGCCAGAGTTATAGCATTCTCCTCACGCTTCTGAAGCAACATCAAATAAAGTCCGGCCTTTATCTCCTGTTGGCGAGCAATACTCACAAACTCACGCTCCTGACCAGGTGCCTCACTAATGCGACGGGAATAACGGTTCGCCTCACGATCCAAATCCGCCTTCGTGATAAATAATCCACGCAACACCCTGTCTAAAGAGACTTGTACATTCTCTTTCATTGCACTAATGCTGGTATCCAGATTTATAATGGTAGGATTATTCTCTGTTGATGTACGTAATAAACGTTTCCTCTCAACAAGCACCTCATTATAACGGTTGATAGCAGCAGCAAGATTCAAATCCTGCAATCCGATATTACTGGGTAGAACCTCATAACCTTCATTTTGCATATATTTCTGCAAATCCTGCAGCAAATTAATCTGGGTTTGATTCTCCACACGCTTCTTTTCATATTCAGCACTACCAGTTAAAGCTATCTGAGCATCACTGGTCAAATCCGTAATACCTGCCCCACGTTTGAAACTCTCCAGATCCTTTTCCGTACTACCCAGTTCTTTGGAGATAATACTAATACGTTCATTGATAAATTCTGCTGTTTTCTGTGCCACTTCATTCTTATCATTATTCGTATTGATATTATACATCTCCAATAACTTATTGATAAAATCCTTGCCGCGTTGTACATTTGAGTTTTTCAATGATATGACAGCCACAGAAGTGGTTTTGGAAGTAGGCTCAATAGTCATATTTTTGCAATACCCTTTCGCTACAGCCAAAGGCTTATTAATTGTTGCTGTAATATTACGTGTAGTCTTTTCTGAATCTGTAATTTTTTCCAATATTCTTTTAGATAATACAGAATCCGGTGTCAGGAAAAAAGCCAATGTTCCTTTATCGGTAGGAAAAACAGCCGGTAACTTTTCGAAATGTTTCTGATATTCATCATCGCCAAGCTTCACATTCACATCCAGACTTCCTTGTGGTTGCAATATCATCTCCACAATTATCGGTTTCTCCAATAAATCGGCCTCCTGCGGAGTCATGCTCACTTGTACTGGTGAAGTTTTATACATATTCCTGGAAAGAAATTCATCCTCATCCGTATAAGAAATATAGAGGCCCAAATCTTCAACCACTTCTTTGACGATAGTCTTGGAACGGAGCACTTCAATCTCATTATCAATATTCTGTGAAGAAGACATCAAACCATCCAATCCCAAACTCTCTAGCCCAGAAAGCATTCCGGCACTACCTCCCTTTTTATCGTCCTTTATTAAAACCGTAGCAGATATGTTATACACAGGAGTAGCTATATACAAATAGACCCATGCTGTAATCAAACATACCACAACCGCCCCCACAAACCAAGGCCAATGGAGCAAATACTTAAACAGCAGTTCCTTGACATCTATACTTTCTTCCTTAGGCTCTTGTGTTCCGTTGAATTCTGTTTCTTTCATTGCAAATCGTTATTTTAAGATGTTTACTAATAGGCTGACAACGGATACCAAGATAGAGGTAGCGGAGAACCAGAGGCTGGTACTATTGCCCACATCGGAATTTCGAGCCTTTGCTTTATTGGGAGTTATATAAACAATATCATTCTGTTGTAACCAATAGTAAGGTGAAAGAATCGTTTCGGCATTATTTAAATCCAAAGTGACAATTTGCTGTTTGCCATTTGCGTCCTCACGAATCAGCTTCACATTATCACGAAGACCGTATACCGTCATATCACCAGCCATGGCCAATGCCTCCAATAGATTCACCTTCTCATTAGAAATAGTAAATGTACCCGGTCGAGCAACCTCTCCAATGACTGATATCTTATAATTTACCATACGTACTGTAACAATAGGATTTTCTTTCATATAAGGCTTCAATTTATCAACGATTAACTGCTCTGCCTGTTTCTTTGTAAGCCCTCCAACTGTCAGTGCTCCTAATACTGGAAAAGATATTTTCCCTTCATTGTCAACCAAATATTGTTGTAACACAGGCTGAGTAGTAGTGTACTGTATTGATAAATTAGACGGGCTGGCAATTGTCAAGTTAAAGGGTGCAGCTAGTTCCGGACTGGTACACGAAACCACAATTGTCAATAAATCTTTCGGCATGATCTTTGCATCATAAAGAGTTTCCTGCTGAGTAGCTTGATTGACTGCTTCCACGTCTTGCAAATAAGGTACCTTTTTATAAGATTGACATGCTGCTAATAAAAAAGACAACAATATCATACATATTAGTTTATTTACTTTTTCCATATTCTTATCATCTTATTCACTTTTAAAAGTAATATCATCTGTAGGGGGGTATATAAATTCAAACTCTAAAGTTCTTGCCAGCCCCTCTCCTAAAGAATAAGGAGCTTTAAAAACAGAAGAATGTATTTTAGCAGCATCAAATTCAGTTGTTGCACAAAACTTCTTCACACGCACAGAACTTACTGCCAATTTCTTACGAGTAATGCAAGCAAATATATCAAAACAATATCCTCCTATCATGCCCAACCAATAAGGGAAATGAGTAGCCGGAATATGTTTATTCATAACTTTGCTCACATGAGCCACTAGTTCATTCATTGTAAAATCCGGCTTGTCAACATAATTAAACACATTATAACCTGTCCGAACCTCATCAATCATGTATTTTACAAAAGCAACAACATTACCGACATAAGCCATTGACTTTTTATTGTTTCCAGAACCAATCATTAGAAACTTTCCACTCGCAATTTGCTTTAATAAATTGTACACATTGCCTCTGTTACGTTCTCCAAAAATGACTGTTGGACGAATAATATCAATATTCCAATCCGGATGTAACTTATACCATTCATGCAAAATTTGCTCTGCCTGCCATTTACTTTTCCCATAGTGATTAAACGGATCTGCCGGATATTCTTCATTTGGATTCTTTTTATTTAGACCATATACTGCAACAGATGAAAAAAAAATGATTCGTTTTATATTATTTTTCTCCATTGCTTTTAATGTCTTTTCTATACCACCTACATTTGTATCATAATAAAGAGATACCGGAACAACATCATCCCGATGCTGTGCTGCTAATAAAACAACACATTCAGCCCCTTCCAATTTCTTATCTAAATAATCCTGATCACGTACATCACCAATTGCTGTAACTTCTGGAAAGAAACGACTTTGTTGCAAATCAATATTCAACATCTCATATCTTTGTGCTTTTTTCAAAAGTGTAATCAAACGAGTCCCGACAAAACCTGACGCACCAATTAAAGTTATTTTCATGTTTTTTACTAATTATCTTTTTACTAACAATTTACAAATTACAGACATCTTTAAATTTCACGCATAGTTTCGCATAATCATATTTTTCGGCTGCTTTTTTCGCTTTATTACATATTGTCTGATACTCATCAGAAGGCAAGTTTTTAAGCGAAAGTATAGCAGCGGCATAATCCTGCGGATCAGTTAACTTACAGTCTATTCCGACACCCTCCTCTAATATGATACTGTATGGCATTCCTACATTACAACATAATGGTTTACCACTTGCCAGTCCCAAAAACATCTTATTCATACTGCCACCATACTTCCCGAAATTAGTAGAATAATTCAGAGCATTCACATCTGCTTTTGAAAGTATATATGGCACATACTCAGGTGATGTCCATTTTGCTTTAAATTTTACGTTTGTAATCTGTTGTTCTTCACAATAATGCTCTAAAAAAGCCCTATCCTCACCATCACCATAAATCAAGACCTGCACACTATTATTCTGCAATATTTTAGCTGAATCTATAAGCAGTTTAAGATTATTTGCCAATCGAATGCTTCCCAGATAAATAATATTGAAAGTTTTATCGTTTGCCAAATCAAAATCTTCTATTTTGTATCTTTGCATGTTAACATTAAACTCAGACAAATCAATACCATTATTTATATAATGCAATTTGTTTAAATCAATTGTCCCCCCCTGATCACTATCCCATCCGTTTTCTCTCACATAATTAACTGCACCAGGCATAGAAAAAACAACGTTGTCTGCTTTACTATAAATATATCGTTCTAAACAATAAGCAATTTTCACGCATGGATTATTTTTTCCCAATAAGCCTAAGCTTACGAATGAATCAGGCCATAAATCTGTAACATCCACGATATATTTTGCTTTTACCTTTTTAGCAAGTTGATAAATTGGAATATCAAAAGGAATACGAGATGTATGAATTATCACATCCGGTTTCTCAAATTGTTTTCTATGGATGAATAATTTAACCGCAAACCTAAAATATGATATAATCCTTCTTATCCCATTAGTAGATCCACAACCTGCATTTACTAAAACAAAAGGGATATTATCATAAGTTTTCTCTTCAAATGTCTTATTAGAGTCAGACAAACATAAGTTTCTATTGTGAACATAACTAGAACAAAACAATTTCACATTATAGCCTTCTGATTGAAAATATTGTGCCAACTTTATTGTTCTCAAATGAGTGCCATAAAATTCAATAGGTGCTGCATCTTTATTTATGAACCAAATAGTCTTTTTTTTCATCATAAGATTATTACTTCCAAGCATTCAACACTTTTACAACCCTTTCAACCTCTTCCATAGATATAACAGGACTCATTGGAATACTCAATTCTTCAGCATGAATCAATTCTGTAATTGGAAAGCTAAGATCATTCCATTCTTTATAGCATTCTTGTTTATGAGGAGGAATAGGATAATGGATATTAGTTTGAATATCATTCTCTGCTAAATATTGTTGCAAGCCATCACGATCTGCACAACGAATTGTAAAAAGATGAAATACATGTGCATTCCAATCTTTCACAATTGGCAAAATAATCGCTGGATTCTCAATGTTTTCTATATAATATTTTGCAACTTCTTTTCTTAATTGTATATCATTATCAAGATAACGGAGTTTAACATCAAGAATAGCTGCCTGAATTTCGTCAAGACGACTATTACGCCCTACATATTGGAAAACATATTTCTTTGCAGATCCGTAATTAGCAACCGACCTTACTATATGTGCCAACTCATCATCATTCGTTGTCACAGCTCCTGCATCCCCTAATGCACCTAAGTTTTTACCCGGATAAAAGCTATGCCCTGCAGCATCGCCTATCGAGCCTGTCATTCTCCCATTAAATTTGCAGCCATGTGCCTGCGCATTATCTTCTACAAGCTTAAGATTATATTTTTCACATAATTCTCCTATTTTCTCAGTATACGCACACTGACCATAGAGATGTACTATAAGTATAGCTCTTGTACGAGAAGTTATAGCTTTTTCAATCTTAGAATCATCAATTTGATATGTTTCCAGATTGGGTTCAACCAACACAGGAATGAGTCCGTTCTCAGTAATGGCTAAAATAGAAGCAATATAGGTATTTGCAGGAACGATAACTTCATCTCCAGGTTTCATTATCCCCATTTCAATATAAGCACGGAAAATCCAAATCAATGCATCAAGGCCGTTAGCACATCCTATAGTATATTTAGTACCAATATATGAAGAATAATGTGTTTCAAACATTGCATTTTCTTTGCCTTGTAAATACCACCCTGAATCAACGACTCTCAATACTGCTTCATGAATCTCTTCTGCATATTTTGCAGTAACTTTCTGTAAATCTAAAAATTTAATCATATCCGTTTTATATTTTATGTTTAACTCCATTTTTATCACACATATTTAAGTCCAGGGCAATACCATCTTTAGTGATATACCCTTTTTTACATGCAGGATTACCAAACCAAATCTCATGTGCCGGAACATTTTTTGTAACAACACTTCCTGCCCCGACAAGAGCGTACTCACCAATAATCAATCCTCCCATTATTGTAGAATTGGCTCCGATCGAACAATGTTCCTCAAGTGTCGTCATTAGAAATTCACTTGGATAGACTTTTGAACGAGGAATCAAATCATTAATAAAAGAGACATTTGCTCCGATAAAAACATTATCTTTTACTCTTAGACCATCCCACAATTGTACTCCTGATTTTACAGTAACATTGTTACCTATAATAACATCATTCTCTACAAAAACATGGGCACATAAATTGCAGTTACTTCCAATAACAGCACCATTTAAGATGACACAAAATTGCCATATAGTAGTCCCGTCACCAATCAATTTACTTTGACAGTCAGCCAGTGGGTGTATCATATATTCCTCGCTTTATATATTTGTTAATACTTCAATGTATAGTTTAGCCTGACTTTCCCAGTTATACTCTTCTAAAACTGCTCGTCGACCATTTTGCCCCATCTGATAAGCCATTTCCTTATTTTCAACTAAATATTGAATAGCCTCCTTTATTTGCTGCGAATTATGTGGATCAACACAAATTCCACAATTATATTTTTCTACAATTTCACGATAGCATTTCACATCCGAAAGCAACACCGGTAACCCCGCCTCCATACTTTCAAATATTTTCAACACACCAAAAGATCCATTCGGACTGCCTGTCCGACTAAAATCCCGAAGAGTATTACTAATAGTCATTTTTGAAAAAACTGTTGATATCTCTTCTTTCTTAAACGGCCCTGCAAAATCCACATTCTTCCAGTTTGGAAAAGTTTCAAGAACATCAACATATCCTTCTTCAATCACACCTGCAACATAATATTTGATATCCGGCAATTCCGCTAAAGCTTTTAATACTTCTTTTTGACAACTAATCCAATAGACTGTTCCAATATATCCAAGAACATTTTTACGGGATAAATATTCCTCCTTGGATAAAGTAAACCTGGAAGATACAACAGGGAAATTTTTAATAACATAATGATTCTTTATTCCCCACTTTTCAAGGCGATTGTCAGTATCATCAGTTACAGTAAATACAGCATTATATTTCTTTAGAGATGACTTCAGATATTTCTCCATCAGCACTGCAATTACATTACGAGCTATTTTAGGCAAATATGCTTTATCATGAATGATGCCAGGATAAAACTCACGAAGATTAAATACAACTTTATATCCCTTATGTTTCAATTTAACCCCAAGAGATAATAGCTCCGGATCAGAAATTTGGTATACATCTGCATTTATCATCAGTGCTTTCCTATAAAGAAATTTCTTGGCATTCAGCATCCTCTCTATACGCGAGCATGGCTTATAGTTACACGAAATAAGCTCAATACCATCAATTGTTTCATTCGGTTCTAAGTCACAAACAACAATAGTAACTTTATAGCCAGCCATTGCCAATGCCTTCCCCTGACGGTCAAAGATCAATGGGTCTTTTCGAGAATAAAGCCCTGTGAGATAACAAATATGCATCATGGATTTAATTTTATATTTTCACGTTTGTCGTGCATTACTATATACATAGAAAATAGAAAGATATAATTAACAGAAAATAACCCAGGACGCTGATATAATGTAGCAAGTAGCAAGGTTATAAATATAAGAATATACCATATCTGTCTCTTATACACATCTCCGAGCCCACGAGACACTCGCTAATCT
>OWJQ01001499.1_pt1 | contig 11126 bp, 10 predicted proteins | sample 1732711 | NCBI WGS metagenome assembly OWJQ01 (sample SAMN05065745, study PRJEB22554) | human gut metagenome | biome: ENVO:2100002; feature: ENVO:00000062; material: ENVO:00002003 | host: Homo sapiens | place: USA | reverse complement strand
TCTACCACCAGTGTGCAAGCACACGTGGTTTCAGACCTTTTGCCCCTGACATCATTAAATTCGAGCTTATCTATAATAATTAAAAGGTACAATGAATATTTGATTAAAGTTTTACTACATTTGTTGCCTGAGGTCCTTTAGCTCCTTCTGTTACATCGAACTCTACAGCCTGACCTTCTTCAAGTGATTTGAATCCATCCATCACCAGTCCTGAATAGTGAACGAAGATGTCATTTCCTTCAGAGTCGGAGATGAATCCATAACCCTTCTGGTTGTTAAACCATTTTACTGTACCTGTCATTGTTGTTGCCCTCCATAAAAAAATAAGTTGTTAGACCGGGAATCAAAAACCCGATACCGTTTTAGAATAGCATATTTAACAATAAAAGTCAATGCAAATCTGATTGAGGTTGTAAAATTACACAAAAATAATGTGCTAAAATTATGCGAAATGCCGAAAGTGATTATTCGTGAAAATAAATGACTGAAAATGATTGACTGTGACTGAAAATGATTTTATTATAAGGGCAGAGAAATGAAAGAAGGAGGTGCAGAGATGCTTACGGAAGAGCGGTTTGCCGAGATTCTGAGAATGCTCGGAGAGGAAAAATCGGTCACAGTGCAGGAACTTACGGAGAGACTGGCAACTTCAGAATCGACGATCCGAAGAGACCTGACAGCACTTGCGGAAAAGGGATTACTGGTGAAAGTTCATGGTGGGGCGACGGCTTTGGAGATGGATTATACAACCAAAGATGTAGAAATCACATCGCGGATGACACAGAATGTAGATGAAAAATCCCTGATCGGAAAGTATGCGGCATCCTTGATCGAGAAAGAAGATTTTGTTTATCTGGATTCGGGAAGCAGTATTGCACAGATGCTAAAATACATGACTGGCAGTGGGGCGGTATTTGTGACGAATGGGATTGCCCATGCACAGAGCCTGACAAAGAAAGGGATTACTGTCTATCTGGTTGGAGGGATGTTTAAAGGAGCAACGGATGCGGTGATCGGAAGTCAGGCTGTGGAGGATCTGAAAAAGTATAATTTTACAAAAGGATTTTTTGGAACGAATGGTGTAGATAAAAAGCATGGGTTTACGACGCCCGATCCTGCGGAAGCGATGATAAAAAAAGCTGCCATGGAACGGTGCAGAACATGCTATATTCTAGCAGATTCAAGTAAAATCGGTCAAATCGCTCCGGTTACGTTTGCAAAATTCGATCAGGCAAAATTAATCACTACAGAACTTACGGATAAGGATCTGAAAAAGGAAAAAAATATTGTAGAGGTGAAAGCATGATTTATACAGTAACATTTAATCCTTCTCTTGATTATGTAATTCAGGTCGATGACCTGACACTTGGGGAAGTGAACAGGACAACATCAGAAAAAATTTATCCGGGTGGAAAGGGCAATAATGTATCCGTAATCCTTTCTAATCTGGGACACAAGAGCAAAGCTCTTGGATTCAAGGCCGGTTTTACCGGAGAGCAGATGGAAACCATGCTGGAAGAATTCGGATGCTATACGGATTTTATCCCGCTGGAAGAAGGGCTGACCAGAATCAATGTGAAAGTGAAATCAAATGAGGAAAGTGAGATCAACGGACAGGGACCGGTTATTACAGATACAGCGATTGAGGCACTCTATCAGAAACTGGATAAGCTGACGGCAGGAGATGTACTTGTACTTGCCGGAAGTATCCCGAATACACTTCCGGTGGATATGTATGAACGGATCATGGAAAGACTTCAGGGAAAAGAGATCAGGATTGCGGTGGATGCGACAAAGGATCTGCTGGTGAATGTTCTGAAATATCACCCGTTCCTGATCAAGCCGAATAATCATGAACTGGGTGAGATCTTCGGCAAGGTACTGGAAAGTGAAGCAGATATCGTGGAGTATGCAAAAAAACTTCAGGAGATGGGAGCAGTCAATGTTCTCATATCGATGGCAGGGGACGGTGCGATCCTGGTAACGGAAGACGGAACTGTAAGCAGTAAAAAACCACCAAAAGGAACGGTGGTCAACTCTGTTGGAGCAGGGGATTCCATGGTAGCAGGATTCCTTGCAGGATGGCTGAATACCGGTGATTATGAAAAGGCACTGGAACTGGGGACAGCAGCAGGAAGTGCGACAGCCTTTGTATCCTGGCTTGCAACCAGAGAAGAAATTACAGAGAAACTGGAACGTACGGAAAAAGAGTATGGTATATAGGAGGAAATGAGTATGAGGATTACAGATTTGCTCAAGGCGTGCAGTGTGGAACTAAATGGTACACCGCAGACGAAAGAAGAGACCATCAAACAGATGGTAGCCCTGATGGAAAAGGGCGGTAATGTGACAGATGTTGAAAAATATAAAGCAGGGGTCTTTGCCCGTGAGGAAGAAGGAACGACGGGAATCGGGGAAGGAATTGCAATCCCTCATGCAAAGACCGATGCAGTTAATGCACCGGGGCTTGCAGCAATGGTGATTCCTGCCGGTGTAGATTATGATGCACTGGACGGACAGCCGGTGGATCTGGTATTTCTGATTGCTGCACCGAATACAGAAGACAATGTACATCTTGAAGTACTGAGCAGACTTTCCATGCTTTTAATGGATGAATCCTTTAAGCAGAATCTTCTGAAAGCAAAGACAGTAGAAGAATTCCTTGCAGTTGTGGATCGGGCAGAAAATGCGAAAAATGAAGCAGAGGAAGAGAAGGCAGTGAATGTACCGGACAGTGGATATCGTGTTCTGGCAGTGACTGCATGCCCGACCGGGATCGCCCACACATATATGGCGGCAGAGAGTCTGGAAAATACAGCAAAAGAGCTGGGTTATACGATCAAAGTTGAGACAAATGGTTCGGGTGGCGATAAAAATGTCCTGACAGCGGAAGAAATTGCTGCCTGTGACGGAATCATCGTGGCAGCGGACAAGGAAGTCAGAATGGCACGATTCGACGGAAAGCCGGTCATTGTCACGAAAGTAGCAGACGGAATCCATAAACCACAGGAACTGATCGAAGACATCATCAATGGCAGGGCAAAGGTATATCATAATGATGGCAAAGGAGAAGAGAACGCCGGCATAGGCGATGAGAGCCTTGGAAGAAAGCTTTATAAAGCACTGATGAATGGAGTATCCCATATGCTTCCGTTCGTTATCGGTGGCGGTATCCTGATCGCCCTTTCATTTATCTGTGACGGGGCAAATGCGGGAACAGATGTATTCGGAAATGGAACTGCACTTGCAAAGTTTTTTAATACAGTCGGAAATACAGCGTTTGGAATGATGTTCCCGATCCTTGCAGGATATATTGCAATGGCGATCGGGGAAAGACCGGCACTGATGCCCGGTATTGTAGGCGGTCTGCTTGCAAAAGCAGGAACAAGTATTTTCCTGCCGGAAGATCAGTGGGTTTCTTCAGGATTTTTCGGAGCATTGATCGCGGGTTTTGTAGCAGGTTATCTGATGGTCCTGATCAAGAAACTGTTAGAAAAACTTCCTCATGCACTTGAGGGGACAAAACCGGTTCTGCTGTATCCGTTTTTGGGGATCGTAGCAATGGGAGCAATCATGATCTTTATTGTAAATCCACCGATGGGAGCATTCAATACATGGCTTAATAATGTCCTGACGAACATGGGAGAGGGCAGTAAGATCACACTGGGAGCAGTTCTTGGCGGTATGATGGCAATCGATTTCGGAGGACCATTCAATAAAGCAGCCTATGTATTTGGCACAGCGTCAATTGCCAGCGGACAGTTCGATATGATGGCGGCAGTTATGGCAGGTGGTATGGTTCCTCCGCTCGCGATTGCTCTGGCAACGACTTTCTTTAAGAACCGTTTTACAAAGAGTGAACAGCAGACAACCGTGACAAATTACATTATGGGACTTTCCTTTATCACAGAAGGAGCGATTCCGTTTGCTGCATCGGATCCGCTGAGAATCATCCCACCATGTGTGGTTGGTTCAGCAATTGCAGGAGCCCTTTCCATGGCATTTGGCTGCGGTTCAAGAGCACCTCACGGAGGAATTTTCGTAATCGGTATTATCGATCATGGTCCGATGTTCCTTTTAGCAATCCTGATCGGAGCAGTTGTGGGAATGGCAGGAATCGTTTTGTTGAAAAAACCACTGAAAGCTGATTGAAAAATGATGGGATGTGTTATATAATGAACGCAACGTCTTAATAAAAGGAGGATATAACTATGAAAGAATTTAAATATGTGGTAACAGACCCGGAAGGAATCCATGCAAGACCTGCAGGAATCCTTGTAAAGCAGGCAGCAGGATATAAGTCAGCAGTTACGATCGTAAAAGGTGAGAAGAGTGCTGATGCGAAGAGAATCTTCGGAGTTATGGGGCTTGGTGTTAAGACAGGCGAAGAAGTTACGATTAAGGTAGACGGAGAGGACGAAGAGACAGCAACAGCAGAATTAGAGGCATTCTTCAAGGAGAACTTATAATTATGATAACAATTCAGGGGAAAAGCGTGTTTGGCGGTGTTTCCATTGGAAAACTGATGTTCTATAAGAGAAATGAAAAAGTCATCAAAAGAGAGCATATCAGTGATGCAGATGCAGAATGGAAACGCTTTGAAGCCGCAAAAGGTCAGGCAGTTGACCAGTTAAAAGAGCTTTATGAGAAAGCTCTGGAAGATGTGGGAGAAGCAAATGCCATGATCTTTGAGATCCATCAGATGATGCTTGAAGATCTGGATTATCTTGAATCAATTGAAAATATTATCCGTTCTCAGGAAGTAAATGCGGAGTATGCCGTTGCGACGACAGCGGATAACTTTGCACAGATGTTCGCATCAATGGATGATGCTTATATGCAGGGAAGAGCAGCCGATGTAAAAGATGTATCGGAGCGTGTGCTGGATATTCTCTGTGGAGTCAGTGCAGGAGTAAAAGAGATGACTGAGCCGTGTATCATTGCAGCAGATGATCTTGCTCCAAGTGAGACAGTTCAGCTGGATAAGAGTAAGGTACTTGGATTTGCGACGATGTACGGTTCAGCTAATTCCCATACAGCCATCCTTGCGAGAACCATGAATATCCCTGCAGTGATCGGTCTGGGAGAAACTCTTTCATCTCAGTATGACGGAAAGATGGCAGTGATTGACGGATTTACGGGAATCCTCTATGTAGATCCAGATGAAGAGACACTTGCCAGAATGCAGGAGAAGCGTGCAAAGGATCTGGAGCAGAAAGAGCTTCTGAATCAGTTAAAGGGAAAGGAAAATGTGACCAGGAGCGGTCAGAAGATCAATGTTTATGCGAACATTGGAAATGTTTCCGACCTTGGAGCAGTACTTAAAAATGATGCAGGTGGAATCGGTCTGTTCAGAAGTGAGTTCCTTTATCTTGAGAACAGCACATTTCCTACAGAGGAGCAGCAGTTTGCAGTATACAAGCAGGTTGCGGAAAGCATGGCAGGAAAGAAAGTTATCATCCGTACACTTGATATTGGAGCAGATAAGCAGGTAGATTATTTTAATCTTGACAAAGAAGAGAACCCGGCACTGGGATACAGAGCAATTCGTATCTGTCTGACAAGACCGGAAATCTTCAAGACTCAGTTACGTGCCCTTTATCGTGCAGCAGTATATGGAAATCTGTCTATTATGTTCCCGATGATCATTTCTGTAAGTGAAGTAAAGAAGATCAAAGAGATCATTGCACAAGTGCAGGCAGAACTGAAGGCAGAGGGCATCCCTTATAAAGAGGATGTAGAGCTTGGTGTCATGATCGAGACACCGGCAGCAGTGATGATAAGCCGTGAACTTGCGAAGGAAGTGGATTTCTTCAGTGTGGGAACGAATGACCTGACGCAGTATACACTGGCGATCGACCGTCAGAACCAGAAGCTGGATACATTTTATGATCCGCATCATCCGGCAGTGCTTGCCATGATCAAAATGGCGGCAGACAATGCACATGCAGAGGGAAAATGGATCGGTATCTGTGGAGAGCTTGGTGCAGATCTTGAACTTACGGAAGAATTTCTTAAGATGGGACTGGACGAGCTGTCTGTATCTCCGGCACTTGTATTGCCACTGAGAAAGAGGATCAGAGAGTGCGAATAAGTTATTGATTTTGCAGAAAGAAGATTACCGAACCGGGGGATTGAGATGTCTTTCCGGGGCGGTTTTCTTCTTTTTTTCTTTTCGCGACTTTTTTTAGAAACTTAAAAGAAAAATAAGTTGTATAAAAGAGAAAATACGATTATGATAATAATAACATGACTGCTCATATTATGAATACAAAAGAGAAGCAGGGAAAGGAGTTATATGGAAAAAGAAGTTTTTCTGTGGCTTGGACTGATGATCCTATTTCTTGTTGTAGAACTTGCCACAGTCGGACTGACCAGTATCTGGCTTGCCGGAGGTGCGTTGATCGCATTATTTGTTGCTCTTGCCGGAGCAACAGTTGCATGGCAGTGTATTGCGTTTATCGTGGTATCAGTTCTGCTCCTGATTTTTACGAGGCCTTTTGCAACGAGATATATCAACAGGCATCATGAAAAGACAAATTGTGATGAACTGATCGGCAGGACGGTCAGGGTAACGGAGCAGGTGGATAATTATGAACAGACCGGTGCGGCATTTGCCAACGGGCTGGAATGGACTGCCAGATCAGAAAAAGACGATCAGAAGATCGAAGCAGGCAGTCTTGCAACGGTGACGGCAATCTCCGGTGTAAAATTAATCTTAAGACCGGTTAAGGAGGAAAAGAAATCATGGGATTAGCTATTTTAATTGTCTGGGTGATCATACTTGGAATTGCGATCTTACTGATCGTGAGCAATATCAAGATTGTTCCACAGGCACATGCGTATGTAGTTGAAAGACTTGGAGGATATAAAGAAACCTGGGGGGTAGGACTTCATTTTAAGATGCCGATCCTGGATCGTGTCGCGAGAAGAGTCTCACTGAAAGAACAGGTCGTTGACTTTGAACCGCAGGCAGTAATTACAAAAGATAATGTTACGATGCAGATTGATACCGTCGTATTCTATCAGATCACTGACCCGAAGAAGTATGCATACGGGGTAGAAAGCCCGATTGCGGCGATCGAAAATCTGACAGCAACAACGCTGCGTAATATTATCGGTGATCTGGAACTGGATGAGACACTGACTTCCCGTGAGACGATCAACTCCAAGATGCGTACGATCCTGGATATTGCGACAGATGAATGGGGAATTAAAGTAAACCGTGTAGAGTTGAAAAATATTATGCCTCCGAAAGCAATTCAGGATGCCATGGAGAAGCAGATGAAGGCGGAGCGTGAACGAAGAGAAGCAATCCTCCGTGCGGAAGGTGAAAAGAAATCTACGATCCTTGTAGCAGAAGGTGAGAAAGAGTCGGTGATTCTGGAGGCAGAGGCATCCAAGCAGGCAGCGATCCTGAAAGCGGAAGCTGAAAAGCAGAAGCGGATCAAAGAGGCAGAAGGTCAGGCAGAAGCCATCCGTACTGTGCAGAAAGCGACTGCGGAAGGTATCGAGTATATCAAGGAAGCCGGTGCAGATGAGGCAGTGCTGACACTGAAGAGTCTGGAGGCATTTGCGAAAGCGGCTGACGGCAAGGCAACAAAGATCATTATTCCTTCTGATCTGCAGGGCATTGCAGGTCTTACGAAGACCATCGCAGAAGTAGCACGCCCGGATGTGACAGAAAAGGTGGATTAATTGGAATCAGGAGAAAAAGTTGTCAGGATTTCGGTCAGAAATCTCGTGGAATTTATTTTAAAAGAAGGAGACATTGACAATCGTATTACGGCAGGGACTGCGGAAAAGGATGCGATGTTAATGGGAAGCCGGCTTCACCGGAAGATCCAGAAAAGTATGGGATTGGGATATCAGGCAGAAGTATCGCTGAAGATTTCTGTTCCCTGTCAGGGATTTACTCTGAGGGTAGAAGGCAGAGCAGATGGGATTATTGTAGATGAAACTTCAGACGGAAAGCTGCAGCAGGTGACGGTGGATGAGATCAAGGGAGTCCTGAGGAATCTGGAACAGATTCAGAAACCGGCAGGAGTACATCTGGCACAGGCAAAATGCTATGCATATATTTACGGAAAAGAAAAAGAACTGGAAAAGATCAGTATCCAGATGACGTATTGTCATCTGGATACTGAAGAAATAAGACGGTTTAAAGAAGAGTATACACTGGAAGATCTGAAAAGCTGGTTTGAAGAACTGGTGCATAGATATGAAAAATGGGCCAGGCTTCAGATTGAATGGGAGCAGATGCGGGATGAGACGATCCGCAATCTGAAATTTCCATTTTCATACAGGGAGGGACAGTTCAATCTTGCCGCATCTGTATATCGTACGATCGCAAGAAAGAAAAAGCTTTTTATCCAGGCACCGACGGGGACAGGAAAGACGATGGCAGTTCTCTATCCTGCTGTCAGGGCGATGGGAGAAGGTCTGGGCGAGAAGATTTTCTATCTGACTGCAAGGACGATCACAAGGACGGTTGCCGAGCAGGCTTTTTTTATTTTAAAGGAAAAGGGGCTGAAGTTCCGTTCGGTGACTCTGACAGCCAAAGAAAAAATCTGCTTTTGTGAAAAAGCAGAGTGTAATCCGCAGGCCTGCCCCTATGCAAAAGGACATTTTGACCGGGTTAATGATGCAGTCTATGACCTTTTGAAAAATGGCGGTGGAATGGGGAGAAAGGAGATCGAGGAACAGGCAGAAAAGTTCCAGGTCTGTCCTTTTGAATTTGCATTGGATCTTTCGGTGTGGGCAGATGGAATTATCTGTGATTATAATTATGTATTTGATCCCAATGCACATCTGAAAAGATTTTTCGCAGACGGAGGAAATAATCACTATCTGTTCCTGGTTGACGAAGCTCACAACCTTGTGGAACGTGGACGCGAGATGTACAGTGCAAGCCTGTATAAGGAAGATGTTCTTGAAGTGAAAAAAATTGTAAAAGGAAAAGATAAAAAGCTGACGAGAAGTCTGGAGAGCATGAACAAGGCACTTCTGGAACTGAAAAGAGAGTGTGAAAATTATCAGATCCTGGACAGTGTATCTGTCCTTGCGTTGAAGGCGATGAATCTTCTGACTGAAATGGAACGTTATTTAGAAGAACAGAGAGAGCAGGGAAGGCAGGATGAAACGGAAGAAGAGATCCTTCAATTGTTCTTTGCATTACGAAGTTTTCTGAATATCCATGATCTGCTGGATAAAAATTATGTGATATACAGCGAAATGCAGTCGGATGGAAAATTTATGGTGAAACTTTTCTGTGTCAACCCGGCAGAGAATCTTCAGAATTGCCTGGAACAGGGAAACAGTACGATCTTTTTTTCTGCTACGCTGTTGCCGATACAGTATTATAAATCTCTGTTATCTGTGGATCAGGACGATTATGCAGTCTATGCAGAATCGACTTTCCCTGCAGAGAATCGGAGAGTACTGCTGACAGATGGAGTCAGTACAAAGTATACAAGCCGTGGTGAAGAGATGTACAGCAGGATCGCACAATATATCGGAAAGACACTGGATAGCAGAGAGGGAAATTATATGGCCTTTTTCCCGTCATACCGGCTGATGGAGGCAGTGTATGAAAAATTCCTGGAGCTTGGGAAGAAAAGTGAAGTGCTGCTTCAGTCGCAGTATATGGATGAGGAAGAACGGGAAGAATTTCTGAAAAAATTTGAAAAAGAGCAGGACGGGACGTTGGTGGCATTCTGTGTGATGGGCGGTATTTTTTCGGAAGGGATCGACCTGACGCAGGACCGTCTGATCGGAGCCATGATCGTGGGAACAGGAATCCCGCAGGTGTGCAATGAAAGGGAGATCCTGAAGCAGTATTTTGGAGCAGAGGGATTTGACTATGCCTATCTCTATCCCGGAATGAACAAAGTACTTCAGTCAGCGGGGCGTGTGATCCGTACGGAAAAAGATAAAGGGGTAATTCTTCTGATGGATGAAAGATTCCAAAGCCCGCATTATAGGAAAATGTTTCCGCGAGAATGGTCGGACTGTAGAAGATGTACGATGGAAAATGTGACAGAGCTGCTGACAGAATTTTGGAAAAAAGATCCCACCTGATCCGGAAAATGTGTCCGGGAAACCGGGCAGACCGGATGCAGGAGGGGATGAGACTGATTCTTCCACCGGATTCTTCTTCCAATGGATTACTCTTCCACCGGATGGAAGCAACTCAGAAATTCCTGCGTTGCCTTGGAAAGCGGGAGCTGCTCATTGTATGCGATGACCAGCGAACGCTCCGGCATCTCTTCGTTCATATCCAGGGTGAAGATACCGTCAGATTCTTTGGAGATACAGTAATCAGGAATAAATGCAATTCCGAGTCCGATGCGTGCAAGGTCGATCAGAAGATCGTTGCTTGTCAGCTCAATCTCAGGAACAAGGTCTAACTGATGCTGCTGGAACAGGCGGTGGAGAAATTCATTGGTGGTACTGTTCTTATCCAGCATGAGGATCGGATAAGCAAGAAGGTCTGAGAGAGAGATCTTTTTTTCTTTTAAATCTCCGTAATTATTCCCTGCAATAAATACATCACGGAAATTCTTGATCTTCATGGATGCGGAAATATTATTCAGGCTGGCATTGGGATAATTGACCACAATGAGATCTACCAGCCCGTTCTTGAGCAGTTCCGTACAATGCAGAGAAGTCTGATTGATCACTTTGATATGTACATTGGGGAACATTTTGTGAAACTTTTCAAGGTATGGTACAAGAAAGTATCTGCAAATTGTATCACTCGCACCAATACGGATCTGACCTCCGGTAGAAGCTGCATCAAGAAGCTGTGCCTCTCCTTTTTGGATCAGATTCATAGCCGGTTCAATATGGCGGAGCAGGATCTCACCTTCCGGGGTGAGCTGGACTTTTTTGGTGCTTCTGATAAAGAGTGTCTGATCCAGTTTCCGCTCCAGTGTCTTGATCGACTGGCTTACAGCAGACTGAGAAATAAAAAGCTGCTTGGACGCCTCTGAAAAATTCAGCGTAGTTGCAACATGGTAAAATACCTTATATAGTTCATAATTTATATCCATCATATTATTAGACCTCCTAATAAGTAATAATAGTATTATCTGTCTCTTATACACATCTCCGAGCCCACGAGA
>OWJQ01001493.1_pt1 | contig 11163 bp, 5 predicted proteins | sample 1732711 | NCBI WGS metagenome assembly OWJQ01 (sample SAMN05065745, study PRJEB22554) | human gut metagenome | biome: ENVO:2100002; feature: ENVO:00000062; material: ENVO:00002003 | host: Homo sapiens | place: USA | reverse complement strand
TAGCGAGTGTCTCGTGGGCTCGGAGATGTGTATAAGAGACAGCCATCGGTGTGTTCGAGGGCACCGACAAGGGTGCCTTCAACCCCACCGGCATCCTGACCCGTGAGCAGGCCGCCAAGATCGTGGCTGTCATGCTCCTGGGCGAGGAGGACGCCAATAAGCTGAGCACTAACTCCACCACCTTCAAGGACGTGGCCGCCAACCGCTGGTCTGCGGGCTACATCGGCTACTGCGTGCAGCAGGGTATCCTGGCGGGCACCGGCAACGGCAACTTCGACCCCGAGGGCGAGCTGACCGGCCTGGCCTTTGCGAAGATGATGCTGGTGGCCCTGGGCTATGACGCGAAGGTTGCCAACTATGTGGGCAACGACTGGGCCATCAACGTGGCCGCCGACGCGGTGAACGCGGGCATCGCCCCCAAGGGCATCGTGCTGGCCGACGCCATGACCCGTGAGCAGGCCGCCCAGATGGCGTTCCAGACCCTGACCGCCGACACTGTGTACTACACCAACAAGGGCACCACTGTCATCGGCTCCGACGGCATGCAGGTTATCGTGGGCGCTTCCGCCCCCGTGAAGGTCGCCAACAGCACGACCGATGATTACCGCACCGTGAAGGGCGACAAGGACGAGGTGCAGCAGTTCTGCGAGAAGTACTTCTCTGACCTGACCCTGAACAGCAATAACCACGACGATTTCGGCCGTCCCTCCGACCAGTGGAAGAACGGCACCAAGGAGATCGGCACCTATGCTTCCACCGCCGACGCCTCTTACTCCGAGAAGGTCAGCTCCAAGACCCTGTACTCCGACCTGGGCCTGGATAAGACCACTACTGTGGATGTGACCGAGGACGGCAAGGCCAATGGCACCTTCACCATCGAGAAGGGCAACAGCGACGACGAGCTCGGCGGCAACGGCGTTCTGGTCGAGGCTTTTGTGGACAACGACGACAACGTGACCCTGGTGGTCATCAACACCTACGTGGGCGAGATCTCCAAGGTTACCGCCGCGAAGGACGGCGATGACCGCTATGTCACCGTGGACGGCAAGAAGTTTGAGACTGAGTCCTTCGAGAAGGACGACGTGGTTCTCTACACCATGGCTGATGGTGAGATCCAGACCATGACCCTGGCCGAGGTGGTTGAGGGCGTCGAGGTCACCAAGACCACCGGCGATTCCAGCTTCGTGGCTGACGGCGAGACCTACAAGTACAGCGCGAAGATGTCCAATAAGGGTGATGTCAAGGTCGACAGCGTGCTGGACCTGTACCTGGATTCCTATGGCCATGTCATTAAGGTCAACGTATCCAAGGCCTCCAGCGACTACGCCTACGTCGTGAACACCGGTGCCGATAAGGGCCGCTATGACGACGAGAGCTCCTACTATGCCAAGCTTCTGCTGGCCGACGGCACCGTGGTCGAGGCCGAGCTCGACGAGGACTGCCTGAAAGGCGACGACTTTGATGCTAAGAAGAAAGAACTGGATAAACTGCCGGGCTACATCGTAGAGTACAGCAAGAACTCCAAGGACATCTACACCATCAAGACCGCCAGCACTTCTGGTCTGGCCGAGGACAAGAAGGTCGAGATCAACAAGGGCGAGTCCGCCATGACTCTGGACACTGAGACTGTCTACGCCAACAGCAAGACCGTCTTCCTGGTGCAGACCGGCACCGGCAGCAAGGCCACCTATAAGTCCTACACCGGCTATGCCAATGTTCCCGACCTGAAGGACAACAGCGGCAACTTTGTTTACTACTGCAAGAGCGGTAGCACTGTGGCTACCATGGTCTTCATCTCCGATGTGTCCGCGAGCTCTGACGACATCGTGTATGTCCTCAGCTCCAAGGCCGGCACCAAGGTGAAGGACAGCGACAACACCTACTACGAGTACAAGGCTGTTGTCAACGGTGAGATCACCACTGTCAAGATGGATGAGGAGCTGAAGGACAGCTATCCCAGCGGCAATGTCCTGAAGACCGATATTCTGCTGAACGTTATCGCCTATGCGGATGCTGAGAACGAGATTCTGGACGCCTCCGCCTGTGAGGAGTACAGCAAGGTCACTACCGATGATACCTATCAGCTTCCCGGCGTGGAGGTCAAGGCTGAGGCCGAGGATGGTATCATCGACCTGGGCGGCAAGAGCTACGCTGTTTCCGACGATGTCGAGGTCTATGCCGTCACCAAGGGCAAGAAGATCGAGACTGGCTCTCTGAGTGATGTGGAGAAGGGCATGACGGTTACCGCCATCGTGAAGAACGGCGAGATCGTCACCATCTTCTACGGCTCCACCACCTCCTCCGGCAGCGACAAGGCTGAGATTTCCGGCAGCGGTGTAAATACTGCTACCGTTGTTAACGCCTCTGATCTGAGCAGCGAAGCCAATGGTGCCTATGTTCTGACCAAGATGCCTGAGGATAAGAAGGATGACATCGGCGGTGAAATCACCGACAACATGTTCTTCACCTTCCGCATTACTGACAAGGATGCTCAGGATGTTGCTCTGTCCATCAAGAACAGCAAGGGTAATCTGATGTACAAGGAAGATGCCAAAGGTGTGACCACTGGTTTCCATTACTTCTATGTGCAGGTCATTGGTGAAGGCATCAATAATTCCTCCAAGGGCTATGAGATGAGCGATAAGGCGCTTGTCGATGGCACTTATACTTGGACGATTGTCAATACGACCACCGGCGATGAGCTGATTGGCGGTACCTTCACTATCCGCTGAGTTCTGATCACCAAATCCCAAGAAGCAAGGAGGCCCCGGGTATTTCCCGGGGCCTCCTTGCTTTCTTGATAAAGCGCCGCGTAATAATAGGTGGTTCCAGCCTCATTGAGCTGCTGGTAGTCGTGATTGTAAAGTCCTCCCCCCAGCTTCCAGCTCAGGCCGTCTTGAGTCCACTCCACCTCAAGCAGCTCTCCATCGCTGGTGCTGAAATTAACCGCCTGCGTGTTCCCCCTCAGAAAGACAGCGTGGCGTGAACCGCAGCTTACCCAAAGCGCCTTGGCTGGAATCCCCAGTGTAAGTGCGGTAGGCTCGGACGGGCCGCAAGTTCCCGTACCCACATAAGAGCCGAACAGAAGGCTGCAATCTCCCCGTCCGGCGAGGCCCGCGTCAATTTTCTGAAAATCCTCGCTGAAGTCTCTCCGTAAAAAGCTGTCCTCCGGTTCCCACTGGTGCAGGTGATAGTGCGCTGTATAGTTTGCCATCTATATTACCCCCTCCGCAGGCAAGGCCACCCCCGCGTCCGGTAGACAGCCGGACGCGGGGTTCCTTTCCCGCAGGGGCCGCGTTTTCCAGTACAGCAAAGGCACTGCCCGCCCCCCCTGCGGGAGGAATGAAAATGGCAGCTTATACCGAACACTATCACCTGCACCAGTGGGAGCCGGAGGACAATTTCCTGCGCACGGATTTTAATGAAGATTTTCAAAAAATCGATTCGGCATTGGCCGCAATTCCGGTTGTGATCACAGGCAGCTATATGGGAACTGGCGCTGCGGAGGTAATCCATTACCATTTGGGACAGAGGCCCAAGCTACTGATTTTGAGCACAAAAAACAACTTTTCTGGCAATACCCATGACTGCTTTCTGGTCGCTGTGGAGGGCATTATGATCAATTTCAACAGCGCGGGTGGTCAATCGGCCAGATACAATGCCTGGCTGACGTTTGACGACAATGGCTTTTCCATCGATCATAGCCAAAACGATATCGTTCTGGGCTATAACCGGGAAGGCTATGAACAGGTCTATTGGGCGCTTTGTTGATATAGAACAGGCCCCCGCTCCATGAGCGGGGGCCTGTTTCATTCTCTCAGGACCGTCTAGATTCTTATTTCACAGAAACAGTGTAGACCTGAGTTGTGGTGTCCTCGGCGGTGACAGTGATAGAACCGTTTCCCCAAGAACTAGAGGTATAGGTAAGGGTCACAGCCGCGCTGACGGAGGCGGCGGCGTCATTGGCAACCGCGCTGACGGTAATCTGGTCACCCTCGTTGGCGGTACCAGTCACCGTGACCTTGATCGTCTTGGCGCTGTTATCAATGTCGCCGGGCTCAACCTTAACATCGGTAATGTCGTCGCCCTTAACCTTGGTAACAGTAGCCGACTTCACGGTCTTGTCGCTGCTGCGGGTATCCGGCATGGAGATAACGGAGATCAGCAGAACCTCGCCGTCGTCCACATAGGCGGTGGCGGTAACGGTGCCACGCTTCATAGCGGCCTGCAACTTGGACAGGCTATCGATCTTGTTGGTGTAGGCACTGTTGTCACGGTTAGAGCCAGTACGGGCATCCACAACCTGGAGGTCAGCGGACAGAGCAATGTCGTTCAGCTTGTTGCTCAGAGCGTCAGCACCGGTGAAGGAAATCAGATCATTGTTGTAGATGCTGTCGATGGTGGTGTCGGGGATAAATCCGGTCTCATCGTCGTAGTTGGAGCCGGAAACAGTGACACCGGAGGCAATCACATCGAGCTCGTACACACCGTTTTTATCGATGCTATAGGTATAGAAGCCCTCGGCGCCAGCCTGGTCAATCGTAACGGTCTTGCTGGAGCCATCCATGAAGTACACAGTGGCCTCATAGCCGTCCTTCACCTCAGTGGAAGAGGCGCCGGTCAGATACAGCACGGAGTCGGTGTTGGTCACGCCGTTGGAAATATTATCGTCGGCCACAATGACCACACTGGCCTCGTAGGAGGAGCCGGACTTGGTAGCGATCAAGAAGGCATCCTTGCCGCTGGCAATACGGGCGCTGCCGGTGTAGGTCTCAACGCTCATGTCGGCGGTGGTGCCATCCACGTCCACCAGGATAAACTTGGTGTCCTTGGTAATGTACGCCTTGGCAGGAGAACCACCGCTCAGGGAAATAGAGCCGGAGCTGGAGTTCACATTCGCACTCAGGCTGTTGCCGCTGTTCACGTAGAAATCGCCAGCGGCCGCGGTGTCGTACTTCACAGCGGAGAGCTTATCGTTGTTAGCCTTGGGGTCAGCAACCGTGGTAACATTGGTGGAACCGTTAGCAACAGTATCACCATTGGCGTTCTTACCGGAGGAATCCTTGGCATCTTTGTCGGTAAAGGTGTAGAGGCCGTCAACCTTCTGGAAAGTATCAGCCGCCGCATCCTTGCCAAAGGTGTTCACATAAGTGGTAGCCTCAATCTCGATCTCGGACTTAGCGCCGTTCAGGTCCACAACCTGAGCATAGAAGGTGGAGGAACCATTGGCGGCCTTGGTGTAGTAGGTGCCGTAGACATAGTACACATCGTCCAGCTTGACAGCCTCAGCACCCTCGATGCCCATGACATAGTCCTCGGCAGTCAGGTAAGCCACGTAGTTGGACTCGTCAAAATCAAAGCTGCTGACGGAGTTGGCATCCTTGTTGCCGCTAATGGTGTACTTGGTGCCATCCACAGTAACAGTCTTGTTGGCCTTATAAGCGGTGACAGGGCCCTCGACCGTCTCAGCCACGTAGGAAGCCACAATCTCGTCGTCGCCATTCAGGGCAATCGCAAGGTAGGTATCCTCGACATAGCTGCCGGCGGCGTAACCGTTAATGTCAGTGTTGTTGTAGGTGCCGTCGCCCACAGAGGCATCACCCAGATCCACCAGGGACACATAGGCGTCGACGTCGTTCTTGGCATCGGCGCTGCTCACGTCGGTGTCCACGTCGTCAATCTTGGCCAGAGTATAACGGGCAACCGCAACGGTAGTCACCTTGCCGTTCGTACGGAAGATCTCCACCACGTCACCGGCCAGCAGAGCGTCGGTAGAGTTGGCAGAATCGCCGTTCAGATAGTAATCAACGCTACCGATATCGGAGCTCTTCAGATTGAAGTAGTCGCTGCTGGTCAGGACGGTACGCATGGTAGCGGAATCGTCAGGGTTAACAACGGTGGTGTCATCCGCGCTCTTGGCGTAAGTACCGACCTCATCGCCGTCGTTCTTCCACACGTTGGCAGGGCGGTCCAGATCGTCATTGCCCTTGCTATCCATCGTCAGGTCGGAGAAGTACTTCTCGCAGAACTGCTGCACCTTGTCCTGGTCATCAGTGACCACACGATAGTCGTCGCTCTGGTTATTAACAACCTTCTCGGGAGCAGAAGCACCCACGATGACCTGCATACCGTCAGAGCCGATGACGGTGGTACCCTTGTTGCTGTAGCGCACCATGTCGGCGGTCAGAGTCTGGAAGGCCATCTGAGCAGCCTGCTCACGGGTCATATTGTCGGCCAGCACAATGCCCTTGGGGGCGATACCGGCGTTCACCGCGTCGGCAGCCACGTTAATGGCCCAGTCGTTACCCACATACTCAGCGACCTTGGCATCATAACCAAGGGCCACCAGCAGCATCTTAGCAAAAGCCAGGCCGGTCAGCTTGCCCTCGGGGTCAAAGTTGCCGTTGCCGGTGCCGGCCAGGATGCCCTGCTGCACACAGTAGCCGATGTAGCCGGCGGACCAGCGGTCAGCGGCAACATCCTTAAAGGTAGTGGAGTTGGTGGTCAGCTTGTTGGCATCCTCCTCGCCCAGCAGCATGACAGCCACGATCTTGGCGGCCTGCTCACGGGTCAGGATGCCGGTGGGATTGAAGTCACCCTTATCGGTGCCCTCAAAAACCCCGATAGCGGTCATTACGTCAACCGCCTCGGTGTTGGTGATTTCATCGGAATCGTTGAAATCACCGCTCACAGCGGAGGCACCGGTAACCATCATGCCGACAAGCATGGCGGAAGCCAGAACCAGGCTGAGAGTGCGCTTGAGGTTTCTCATGTTTGGAATTCCTCCTTCTAAATTTTGAGCTTTCGGGGCATCCTACTCACGACTGCGCGTTTCAGTCAAGTATGACGCCCCTTACAAAGGAGAAATAGGTACAAATATCTGCTCGTTTTCACCTAAAAAACTCGGTGACGGCATGGAAAGGTTTACTTGGTAGGCATTTGGTAGACAATCCTGACAGGGAAAAAGGGCTGAGGCCCTGAAACCAGAAGGGTTTCAGGGCCTCAGGTGGTAGACATTTGGTAGACGGAACCTCCAAACACGGCTGTAGACTGTCCGGGTTTGGGCATGCGGCGGATAGTGGGGTGTCCCTACGTGGGGAGGAGATGTAAAAAATATGGCAAATTATACGGAACACTATCAACTGCACCAATGGGAGCCGTCCGACAGCTTTTTGCGGACGGACTTCAATCAGGACTTTGCCAGGATCGACACAGGCATGCGGGCCGCCAAGGCCCAGGCGGAGCGGCTGGAACGGGAGAAGGCCGAGATCAGCACAGGAGCCTATACCGGCGACAATGCCGCCAGCCGCACGATTCACTTGGGATTCCGGCCCAGGGCGGTTCTGGTGGAGATGGCGCTTGGCAACCGCTATGGAAGCAACGGCGGCGAAAGCATCAGCGGCGGCTTGGCGGTAGACGGCTGGCCAGTGTTCTATCAGGACATCAACGGACCATGCACGCCCGCCATCCAGATCCAGGCCGGCGGCTTCGCCGTTACCCAGGACAGCCGGAACCGCTCCTATATGAACTACAGCGGCACCAGATACCATTATTTCGCGGTGAAATAGAACATCCCCCCGGGTATAGCCCGGGGGGATGTTTATACAGTTGACGTTCTTGGTTACGGCACAGCAAATGTGATAGTGGCGCCGGTGGCGGGCATCGCAAGTGTAGCGGTGGCTTTATTGTTACCATCGGCGGCGGTGCTGCCGGGAATCTGAGCGCCGTCGTTTTTGATAACGTTAGTATCGGTGTTGGCGTTGGACTCCAAGAAGATGCTTACGCCAGTAGCCACATAGGACCCGCTGGGTGTAATCTCAGTGGCTTGGTTGTCCTTACCGTCGTAGGCCTTGACATCGGTAATTGTAAGAACCGCGGCGGGAATCAGGTACAGGTCACCGTGCACAGAGGTGAGAGCAACGGTGTTGTTGGTAGCGGTGGCATTCGCAGTCAGAGCCCAGTGGGTATCCGCACTATTCGCCCGAATGACGCCGGTGCCGTTACCAGCATCGACCGTGATGTGCAGGGTCTTGCTGGTGGAGACATAGGCAGAGTCGTTCTTGCCGACCAGAAGAGCGCCGCTGCCATTGGTATCCTTCACGGTCACGCCGTCACCAGCGTAGACCTTAACCACCTCCGCCGTGGTGTCCAGGGTGACGTCGGAACCGGGCATCGCAAAACTCAGCTCATTGGCGGAGGTTACCTTGACGGGGTCAACGATACCGGGGATGGTCCAATAAGAGCCCACAGTAAAGCTGGTGGAGATGATCTTCACGGTGTCGCCCTCGCTGATGCCGGTGTACCACTTGTCGGTGCCAACCGTAATCTCGTTACCGGCCTTGAAGTTGACCAGCACGGAAGCACTGGTAAACTTGTTGGCGTCGGGCAGCTTCAGAGTCAGGCTGCCAGCCGCAGGAGCGGCGGCCACGGTCACTTTCACCACATCGTCAGCAGTGGTGGCAACCTTGCCGGTCTCAGTATAAGTAGCCACGACCTTGAAGTAGTGAGCGCCAGCGGTGAGGACGCCAGCCTTCACATTCAGGACACTGGTGACACCAGAGGAGCTGACCGTGTAGTTGGCATCGTTCTTCAGGGAGACAGGATTGCTCCCGGCCGCGTCATCACACTTGAACCACTCGTAGGTGAGGGCGCCGGTGCCGCCGGCGGGCTTGGTCACGGTCGCGGTGGCCAGCTTGGTGCTGTTGGTATTCACACCAGTCTCAGCGGCCGCAGCGACACTGATCTGACCGGCGTACACGCCGTCCAGGGTGCTCAGGATGTAGGCGGCGCGGACAATGTTCTTGTCGGTGTCGATAACCATGACGACCTTGCGGCCCACGTTCTCGGAGAAGGAGCCGACAGGAGCCTTCTCATAGCTGTTGTCCACGTCCTCCACGTTCCAGATGTTGTTCTCGTAGGTGAAGGTGCCGTCGCCGTAAGCACCGTTAACCAGGTTGGTCATGGTCTTGTCGGTGTAGAGGGCCACAGTGCCGTTGCGCAACTGGCGGGCATAGCCGCGGACCACGGGCAGAACACCCTCGTTATCGGTGGCGCTGGTAAAGCCGGGGTCAGTCAGCTCGGAGACGCCGTTGCCGTCGGTGGTGTAGGCGTAGGGGATGCCGAAAGCATCGGGATCACCGGCGAAAGTGCTGTTGTAGTCGTCGCGGGTGATCTTCAGGGTGGTCACAGTGCCGTCCATCAGAACCACGTTCAGGGTGGCGTACTTGCTGTCCACGTTGCTGCGGCTCAGAACGAAGGCATAGTCCTTCTCCAGGGTCACACCCTCGTAGTCGAACAGGACGGTGGAGGCCAGGGTGCCGGACTTGGCGCTCAGCTTCTTGGCCAGGAAGTTCTCGTTATTGGGAACGTCGGTCATCTTGTCGTAGCCAACGGCCACACCGTAGATGACATCGCCAGCCTTGTAGGAGCTGCCCGCATAGTCGCCTCCAGGCTGCAGATCCGCCTGAACCACCTCATCATAGTAGAAGGCGACGGTGTTCTTGTCCACGGTGACCTGCTTGCTCTGACTGCTTTCATTGTAGCGGATACGGGCGGAGCCGGTCTTATAATCGTGGGACAGAGTGCTCTTTACATCCGCGGGGTTGTAGGTGACTGCAGTATCCTCGTGGTTGGAGCCCACGATGGACTTAATGGTCAGCACGTTGTCATCGTTCAGGGAGTAGGCGATGACATAGCCGGCGGCGCGGCCGTCCTTGTAGTCGGCGGCATCGTAGTCAGTGTCGCTATTGATATCCTTGTGAGCAAAGGCGCCGGTGCCACCGATGGCATTCTGCCAGGGGGCGGTAGCGGAGTTGTCGGAGTCGGAGGTGCCCAGGAAGCCCTTCAGCTCCTGAATGCCCTGATTCTTGCTGTACGTCTCAGTGTGGCCGCCAGCGACGGTAAGATCGTCAGCAATCTGCTCGCCCACGTTCTTGGCGGAGGCGGAGAAGTTCAGGGTGTAGATGCCCTCGGTGCCGTCGGCCAGCAGGACCTTGATCTTGCCGGAGGTGTCGGAGGTAAAGGCACCGGGCTTATAGCCGGAGTCCAGAACCAGGGCGTAGTCGTACAGGCCCTGCTCGGAGGGACGGTAGGCAATGACGTTGCCGTTGCTGTCCAGGATAAAGTCGTAGTCGGAGTCGAACTCCACGCCGCCGTTGTCGCACTTGAGCACGTCGAACTCATAGGTGTTGTCGGCGGTGTCAGCCTTGTACTGGATGTAGGAGGGGTGGTACTCGGTGCCGCCCACGGTGATGGTCTGCTCCTTCTCCTTGTTGGCGGTGTAGGACTCCATCTGGCCGGTGATCACCTGGGGCTCGGAGACATAGTAGCGGCCGCCGTAGGAGACGGTCAGAACCAGGTCGCCCTCATCCAGGCTGGCCTCGGTCACGATGTCCTCGTTGTCAATGGCCTTGTTGGAGTTGAAGCTGTTCAGAGTGGTGGTCTCCTTGGAGGCGCTCTTGGCGATGACCTGGGACAGGGTCTCCTGGAGGTACAGCACGTACTCAACCTCGCCGTCGTTATCGTTGTCGATGGCGGTCAGCTCCACGCCGTAGCCGTTGGTCTTGCCCTTCACGCTGTTGAAGCGGTCGCCGGACTCGAAGCCCATGGCCTTGGTGGCGGCAGTCTCGCTCTTCATCACGCCGTAGTTGACGTAGTAGGCGGTATCGCCGTCCACGCTCAGGCCGGTACCCTTCAGGAAGTCCTTCATGGTGTCCTGGGTGTCGGCGGTGGTCTTGACCACGTTGTTGTTGCCGTTCACATACACGCCCAGAACCTCGGAGTTGGCCAGAACGGTAGTCTTGCGCACATACATGGTCACAGTCTGACCCAGCATGTCGACGGGAGTGGACACGTTGAAGATAACGGGGTTCTTCTCCTCCTCATACTCGCCCACAACGGTGTTGCTGGTGGTGGACTTGTAGACCTTTACGTGATCCATCTTGGTCTTGCCGGTGGCCAGGGCATCCTCGCTGTCGGTATCCTCCAGCTGGGCCCACTCGTTGCCGGTGACCACGCCCTCCACCTTGTAAACGCCATACTTGGTGGACAGCAGGGTACGGTGATCCCCAAAGGCAATGGCGTAGCCGTTCTCGTACTTCTGGATCATTTCGATGTCCAGAGCGTTGTAGATCAGCAGCGCCGCGTTGTCGCGGGTCAGAGGAT
>OWJQ01001489.1_pt1 | contig 11180 bp, 9 predicted proteins | sample 1732711 | NCBI WGS metagenome assembly OWJQ01 (sample SAMN05065745, study PRJEB22554) | human gut metagenome | biome: ENVO:2100002; feature: ENVO:00000062; material: ENVO:00002003 | host: Homo sapiens | place: USA | reverse complement strand
TTTCTACTTCATCATATTTTATCTTTTCTTTGTTGATAATAAAGCGTTGGTAGTAGGAGAGCATCAAAGTTGTTAGTGGCAAGGCGATAATCATGCCGAGCATTCCCATTAATGAACCCCAGATAGAAAGAGATAAAAGGATGATGGCAGGATTCAGTCCGGTAATCTTTCCCATGATTTTGGGGACAAGGAAGGTATCCTGTATGATTTGTACGATCGCAAAGACGGCTAATGCACATGCAATGATAATCCAGAAGTTCTGTCCGGTGTCGGCAGCTTTGAGAATTGCCAATAAAATGGTGGGAAGGAAACCGATGATTTGCAAGTAGGGAACCATATTCAATGCTCCGATGAAAAGTCCCAAAGCGATAGCCATGGGAAAATCGATAATTAGGAAACCAATGCTGAAAAGGATACCTACGCAAAAAGCAACCAAAGCCTGTCCACGGAAATATCTGTTCATACCATCCTGTACGTCGTGAACCAGGTTGGAGGCAAACGTACGGTATTTATTGGGTAGCAGATGTAACCATCCTTCAGCTATTGCTTCGTAATCCAATAATATAAAGATTACATATAATAATATAATGAAGGAGGCAAGGATGCTGAATAGAATGTTGAGAGATTCTGCAAGCAAAGTCCACACTCTGGGGACGGTATCCTTGATTGCCGCCAGGATATTCTCTTCACTTAATACACGGTTCAACGCCTGAAGATCAATGTTCTCGTGGATAAATTCAGAAAGATTCTTAGGTACATTGTTACCGGCTCCATTGGTGAGGTAAGTCACCAACAAATCGTTCATTCTGCCTATTTCCGAAATCATCGGTGGCACTAATAGGTAGAATAAAGTGACTCCGATAACCGTAATGAGGAATAAGGAACAGAAGATGGAAATAATGCGGCTTTTTAATCGTAGCTTATACTGGAAGAATTTGACTAACGGATAGACCATATAAGCTATCAGCCACGCAATAAAGAAAGGCAATAACACTCCGCTAAGACGTTCCACGAGCATTAATATTCCTACAACTAACACACATCCGATGGAACCGCGTATAAAACTGTCGAATGTTATCTTTTTCCTTTCCATAATCTGTTTCTTTATAGAGTTTATACTTTCTGCTCATCTTCCTCTCGTGCACGGAGATAACATTCCCTGCACAGAGGCTCATATTCGGCTGTTTCGCCTAAAAGAACCTGTTTCTCATTCTTGACTGTACGATGTGAGAAAGAAGCCAGCTGACCACATTTCACACAGATCGCATGAACTTTGGAGACTTCATCGGCAATGGCGCACAATTGTGGCATAGGTCCGAACGGATTTCCTTTGAAGTCCATATCTAATCCTGCAATGATAACACGGATTCCATTGTTGGCAAGCTGGTTGCATACATCAATCAAACCACTGTCGAAGAACTGTGCTTCATCAATACCTACTACATCTATCTCAGAAGTAAACAGTAAAATGCTGGCTGACGAATCGATGGGAGTGGAGGCGATAGAATGGCTGTCGTGAGAGACTACGTCTTCTTCTGAATAACGGGTGTCGATAGCAGGTTTGAATATCTCGACACGTTGTTTCGCGAATTTCGCTCTCTTCATTCTGCGAATCAATTCCTCTGTCTTTCCGGAGAACATAGAACCGCAGATTACTTCGATCCGGCCTCTTCTTCTAGTCTCCTGTATGTGGTCTTCTGAAAATAATACCATGAGATTTTGTGTTTTCTTGATTAAATAAATATGTGGACAAAGGTAAGCAATTCAATGTGCAAGAACTGTTAAATTATCCATTATTTTAAGTTATTGCATAAATTATTCCTACATTCGCACCGTATAAACAATGGACTGACATGAAACAGAAGCTATTAACAGATATTGAGTTGGATGTTCATGAGTTGAAGTATCTCATGGATTCATTTACCAAGGAGCCGACTCCGACTTTGTCTGAACTGTTGAAGCGGAGCATTACACGGATGCAGGGGCGTTTGGACGAACTGCAGCAGGAGGTGGATGCTGTTCAGGTAATTTCTCCGTCAGCTGTGGAAGAGACAGCGGAAGAGGAGGATGAAGTTGCCGGGTCTGAAGAGGATTCCCCCGTGATTATACAATCTCTCGAATCGGTTGTTGTGAAAGAAGATGAGGAAGGAGAAGCCATTGTTGCGGAAGAGAAACCTGTCGTAATAGCGGCAGCTGCAGAGACAGCAGCAGAAGAAGCAGCAGAAGCAGCAGCAGCAGCAGAAGAAGAAGAAGAAGAAGAAGAAGAAGGGAAAAAAGAGGAACCGGTAATTGTTGAGGAGCCTGTTGTTGAAACTGTTGTGAAAGAGGAAGAACCTAAATCGGCTGTGTTGGGAGAAAGTCTCAAACTATCTGCCGGCTTGCGACATGCTATCAGCTTGAATGATTCTTTCCGTTTTTCTCGTGAACTGTTCGGAGGCAACACTGATTTGATGAATCGGGTTATCGAACAGATATCAGTAATGAGTTCCTACAAGACTGCAGTCGCATTTCTGTCCTCGAAAGTCGAATTGAATGAAGAAAAGGAGGCGGTGAACGACTTTCTGGAGCTACTAAAGAAATATTTTAATCAATCAGCATAAAACAAAAACAAGATGGGAAAGCTATATGTGGTGCCTACGCCGGTAGGGAATCTGGAGGACATGACTTTTCGGGCTATCAAAGTCCTGAAAGAGGTCGATCTGATTTTGGCGGAGGATACACGTACTTCCGGTATCTTGTTGAAACACTTTGAAATAAAGAATGCAATGCAATCCCACCACAAATTTAATGAACATAAAACGGTGGAAAGTGTTGTTAATAGAATAAAGGCAGGTGAAACGGTGGCACTTATTTCGGATGCCGGAACGCCTGGAATTTCCGATCCCGGATTTCTGGTTGTTCGTGAATGTGTGCGCAACGGTATTGAAGTGCAGTGCTTGCCGGGGGCAACCGCTTTTGTTCCGGCACTCGTTGCATCGGGATTGCCGAACGAGAAGTTCTGCTTCGAGGGATTTCTCCCCCAGAAGAAAGGACGGCAGACACGACTGAAGACATTGGCGGAAGAACACCGCACGATGGTGTTTTATGAATCACCCCACCGTCTGTTGAAGACGTTAACACAGTTTGCCGAATATTTCGGTGCTGAACGTCAGGCAACCGTGTCGCGTGAAATATCCAAACTCCACGAAGAAACAGTTCGGGGCAGTTTGGCTGAATTGATAGAACACTTTACCGCTACCGAACCCCGGGGCGAGATTGTGATAGTATTAGCAGGAATAGATGATTAAATAACTTCATTAAAAAACGTAAAACGTAAACGTATGAAAAAGTTAGCTGTTTTATTTGTATGCGTAGCCTTGTTGGCTTCGTGTGATGGCTTTAAAGGTGGAAGTAAAGACCTGAAAGCTGAAAATGATTCTCTTTTGATGGAACTGAACCAGCGCAACGCTGAACTGGATGATATGATGGGGACTTTCAATGAAGTTCAGGAAGGTTTCCGTAAGATCAATGCTGCCGAAAGCCGTGTTGACTTGCAGCGTGGAACCATCACTGAAAACTCTGCCAGTGCCAAGCAACAGATTGCTTCTGACATCGAATTCATCTCTAAGCAAATGGAAGAAAACAAAGCACAGATTGCAAAGTTACAGGCACAGTTGAAGAATAGCAATTACAATTCTGCACAGATGAAAAAAGCTGTTGCCGCTTTGACTGCTGAATTGAACGCTAAACAACAGCGTATCGAAGAGCTTCAAACAGAACTGGCTTCCAAGAATATCCGTATTCAGGAATTGGATGCTGCTGTCAGCGATCTGTCTGTAGCAAAAGAAACTCTGGCCGCAGAAAACGAAGCGAAAGCTAAAACCGTTGCTGAACAGGAAAAGAGCCTGAATGCTGCCTGGTTCGTATTTGGTACTAAATCTGAGTTGAAAGCTCAAAAGATTCTTCAGAGCGGAGACGTGTTGAAGAGCGCTGATTTCAACAAGGATTATTTCACGCAGATCGATATCCGTACAACCAAAGAAATCAAGTTGTACTCTAAACGTGCTGAATTACTGACTACTCATCCGACCGGTTCTTATGAATTGGTAAAAGATGATAAAGGCCAGTTGACATTGAAGATTACTAATCCTACTGAATTCTGGAGTGTATCCAGATACTTGGTTATCCAGGTAAAATAAGGTAGATATCCCTTTTGAATTGCCAATGTGCTGATTCCTGGATTCAAGAAATTAGCACATTGGCTTTTTTGTTTCTTATTATATAACTACTGATGAAATATAAAAATCTTTTTTTTGATCTTGATGATACCATCTGGGCTTTTTCTCAAAATGCTCGTAACACCTTTGAGGAAGTATATCAGAAATATTCGTTCGACCGCTATTTTGATTCATTCAATCATTATTATACTCTTTATCAACAAAGAAATACCGAACTCTGGGTTGAGTACGGTGAAGGAAAGATAACGAAGGATGAATTGAACAGCCAACGTTTCTTTTATCCTTTACAGGCCGTGGGAGTGAAAGATGAAGCGCTCGCTGAACGGTTTTCGAGAGATTTTTTCGCTATTATCCCTACTAAAAGTGTTTTAATGCCTCATGCAAAGGAGGTATTGGAGTATCTTGCTCCCAAATATAACCTCTATATCCTTTCCAATGGGTTTCGTGAATTGCAATCACGTAAGATGCGTTCGGCAGGAGTGGACGGGTATTTCAGAAAGGTGATTCTCTCGGAAGATCTCGGAGTGCTGAAGCCTTGGCCGGAGATATTCAATTTTGCTTTGTCTGCTACTCAATCCGAGTTGCGCGAATCCTTAATGATTGGTGATAGTTGGGAAGCGGATATAACCGGAGCGCACGGAGTAGGGATGCATCAGGTTTTCTACAATGTGACAGAACGGACAGCTTTCCCTTTCCTCCCTACTTATCACATCCATTCCTTGAAAGAATTAATGGATTTATTATAGGTTTTCTGGATTAAGTCGTATTTTTGTTGCGTTTTAGTTTTGCATAAAATACGATATAATCATGGATAGTACGCTTCTGCCTTTCGCCTTACTTTGTTTCACTTCATTCTTCACGTTGACCAACCCGTTGGGAACGATGCCTGTCTTTCTTACCATGACTCATGGTATGACGGATAAAGAACGTCAGTCTATCGTACGTCGTGCTACTATTGTGTCGTTTATTACATTGATGGTATTTGTCTTTGCCGGGCAGTTTCTTTTCAAGTTCTTCGGTATCTCTACCAATGGTTTCCGTATTGCCGGTGGGGTGATTATCTTCAAGATAGGCTTTGATATGCTTCAAGCCCGCTATACACCGATGAAGTTGAAGGACGAAGAAATCAAAACGTATGCGGATGATATCTCTATTACTCCTCTCGGTATTCCTATGTTATGCGGTCCCGGAGCGATTGCCAATGCAATCGTTTTGATGCAGGATGCGCATTCTTATGAAATGAAGGGGATATTGATCGGTACTATCGCCCTGATTTATCTGTTGACTTTCTTTATTCTTCGTGCTTCCACGAAATTGGTAAAAGTCTTGGGTGAAACGGGTAATAATGTGATGATGCGTCTTATGGGACTGATTCTGATGGTGATTGCAGTGGAATGTTTCGTTAGCGGATTGAAGCCGATTCTGGTAGATATTGTGAGAGAAGGAATGAAGTAGCAATACTGCTTATATCTCCTCTATGAAATGAACAGGGTATTTATTCCAATATTTTTTATATACCCTGTCTTGTTGGTCATCGAAATTTAATTGATACATTCTAAATGTAACCAGATAAAGTTTTGGTTGCCAATATTCTTCATAAGAATATTGGTATTTCATGCCTATAGCCTGCATAACTTTTCCACTTCTCGGATTGTTTACATCGTGCGTAGCTGTGATATAGGGAATATTTATTTGTTTCAGCATATCGATTACTGCCTGACAAGCTTCTGTACAAATCCCTTTGTGCCAAAACTCCTTCTTAATGCTATACCCCAAATCATGGCTGTCATCTCCGTTTATATGGATACAACCAATGGGTACATTGTTTGTTTTCATACAAATAGCATAGTAGAATCCTTTCTGCTGAATCCAGCTTTTTATATATTGGAGATAGTCTTTTGCTTCCTCTATATCTTTTAATGGGAACATCGGTAGAAATGTATTAACGTCTTTATCACTTAGAATTGAGAACAAGGCGTTTATGTCTTCTTCTGTGAAATGTCGCAATATCAATCGTTGGGTTTCTATATGATTCATCGTATTCTATATTATTCAAGCGTCTGCAAATATAACAAAAGTATAGTTTATGATGTATCGTATGAACCGGGAAAATCAGTAGACATGTATAGTTGTTATAATTCTCTTGGCATAATTGTGACTGAATGTTCTGTTTACACCTCTCAAACTTGATATAAAGAAATGAGACTGAATTCCCGCCTTTCCCCTAGAGAATTCAGTCTCATTTATATGATTCAAGTCAATGGATTATCTGCTTCCACCTGCCCACCAAACGTTTTCACTATACACATATTGTCCATTTCCGTAAGCTGCTTTCACTTCGGCATTTGTTGTTGTGTCGCTATTGCCATAAGGACAACGTAATGGGAAAGAGTTTGGATTTTTTAGCTCAATAAAGTTTTCGCCTAGTCCTTTCATTCTGCGAACATCATTGTAAGATTCTGTCGCTTCTCCTGAGGCTCCCCATAATGCGAAGTATTTTTGAATCATTGTTGTTTTCAACGGTTCGGCTGTATATTTGGCTTCTATTGTATTGTCAAAGTAACTTTCGGCTTCAGCTTCCGTAATACTGCTTGCTGCATTGATGAGTGTTTTGCCCAACTCTTTTCTTGAAATAGTAAAGCTGTTTTCCGCATTTAACAGTCCAGCCACTACTGCATCTTTTAATGCACTTTTAGCATCACGTTCCAATCTGCACAGAGCTTCTGCTTCCAGGAATTTTAATTCATGATAACTCAACAACAGTGTTGGTGCTGATATAGAATACATAAATAAAGAAGTTCCATATTTGGAAGTGCCTTGTTCTGGTGTACCGTTAGGCGCATATACGGCGTTGTCAGCAGTTCCCGGGGCTTGTTCTTTTCCAGATGCACCTTGTTTAGTGATGAAAGCTCTGGACAGGCGTGGGTCGTTGTATTCTGCCAGTTTGCTTCTCATGCTTTCGCTTGCACCTAATCCGGCACGTGCCACAAAGAAACCGTAAAGCGGATTTATATTGTTGGCGTCATATACGTCGAATGCTGCTTGCTCTTCTGCACTTTCGAAAGAGTTATCCACATATTCCAAAACCTTCTCCATGTCAGCGTCTTTGTTGGCAGATCTTTTAAGAAGGTGCATTGTGTAACGCGCTTTCAGACCATACGCCAACTTTAGCCATTTTTCAGCATCGCCCTGATATAACAAATCTTGAGCTCCCGGGTCTATCAGATCCTCTTTCTGCAAGTCTGCAATAGCATCGTCCAGGTATTGCATTGCTTGTGTATAGATCTCTTCTTGTTTATCCATTTTAGGAGTCAGGTAAACAGGAGAACCATTTTCGTCAACTAAGGCTGCCTGGCTGCATGGAGCATCTCCGAACATATCGGCTATCAATGCACAATTATAAGCAGCCAACACCTCTGCCATACCTTTGGTTGCAAAATTTCCATAATCTATTCCTCCCTCACTGCATTGATTGATAATGATACGGGCGGATTTCAATGTGGAATACAGACCATTCCATGTATTATTGAAAGTGGAAGATGAGGTCGGTTCGCTTTCTCTGGTTTCTGCATAATACAACTGGTTGTCAACACCTACTTCATATTCAATGTAAGCAGATAGATAAGTATTGAAATCACCTCCTGCGTTAGAGAATGCGGTAGAGGTTATTACATCTGTCAGAATGAATCTTCCGGCCACGCTTTGCGTATGTCCGTGATCCTTATTGATTCTATCCATTGCATCTTCCGAACATCCGGAAAAGACAACTGATAAAACAGTAGCGGCAAAAATGCCTTTGATTATATTATATGTTTTCATCTTTCTTTTTAGCTAATTAGAATTTTACATTAAATCCAAAACCATAGCTGGCTGTTCCCGGAAGAGAGAAACGTTCGAATGCACCTCCCATATTGTCATTACCCTGTGAAGCTTCCGGATCGAAGCCTTTCATTTCAGACCAAACCAAAATGTTGCGGGCAAAAACATTCACATTCACATTCAGCCATTTCTTTGAGAATACCGGATAGCTTACTGATAATTCACGCAGTTTGATATAAGAATTATCATAAATGTAGGATTCGTCAATGGATCTTCTTCTTGTGAAATATGCTTGAGCGTCTGTTACCTTTATATCATTGGGTGCATAAATTGAGTTACCGTCTGCATCTTTTCCTGTTTCTTTAACGGAGTTTTCCACAATGAATTCGGTATTACGCATATCACCAGATAATTTGCTCACACCGTAATAGTTCATTTCACCTGCGGTACCACTATACATCTGTCCTCCTTGTTTCCAGTCGAATACTGCAGAAATACGGAACTTGTACAATTCGATATTTGTATTGAAACCTAAACGGAAGTCAGGAGATACAGTTCCGATAACCGCATCTTCTCCCTGCATGGGAAGTCCGTTTTTGTCTACTACAATCTTGCCTTCGTCATTACGCATATAGCTTTTTCCATAGATCACAGGGAACTTGTCACCAATTCCGGCACGTACCTGCGGAGTTACAAATCCTCCTAACATAATACTTTCTACTCCTGGAGCCAATTCGTCTACGTAATTGTCGATTTTGGAGAAGTTGAAAGCGAAGTCGAGTTTGAAGTTTTTGGTATCTACCGGAGATACGCCCAATGTCAACTCGTGGGTATTTGTGTGGATTTTACCTCCATTCATTATCATACTTGAGGCTCCGGTTGAACCTGCCAAAGGAACTTCGAATATCTGATCTTTCACATTCTGACGTGAATAGGTATAATTCAAGGTTACCAGTCCGTTTAAGAAAGTAAGATCTGCTCCCAGTTCGTATGATTTTGTATTTTGTGGTTTTAAGTTAGGGTCATATACCTTATAATATGGAATGTAAGCCATTGCTCCATTAATTGGATAAACAATAGGATTTCCCATATAGAAGCCGCCACCATAAGACGGAGTATAATAATAACTTTGAGTATAATCACCGGCCATACCAACTTCTGCATAAGAAGCACGTATCTTACCGAAAGTCAATATGTTATTCTTCAGGGGAGCCAGTTCGGTGAAGATGAATCCTAATGACACTGAAGGATAAGTGAAAGAACGGTTGTCACGTGGCATGCTTGAAACAATATCGTTACGTATACTTCCACTTAGATAGAGCATGTTTTTCCATGCTACTGACAAGTTGGCGAAATTACCTACCGTCCGTTTCTTGTTGTATTGGCTTTCGTTGGAGAATACAGAAGCATTATTCAGATGATTCCATCCGGGGAAATTGAAATTCATGCTATATGCGTATTCATATTTTGTCTTTTTATCCACAAACTCATTACCAATCAATGCATCCAAGGTCCATTCTTCGTTGATATTCCATGTGTAAGCGGCAGTTAACAGTGAGTTTAATTCATTAACAGTGTAATGGTACTCTGAATCTTCACCTGTAGGTGCCCAAGTACTTCCATATCCGTAGATTTCTGAATAGTTGGTAGTGTAAGCGTCATCACCGATCTGGTATTTAATATCCAGTTTGTGGTTGTCTGTTCCAAATTTAGTAGTATATTTCACGAAAGCATTTCCGAAGAAACGTTGTGAACGTTCGGAGAACTGGTTATTGTCAACTGCCCAATATGCATCGTCGATCCAGCTGTCTCGATATGTATTTTGTGTGTAAGGGTCGCCTTCTATGTGAGAAGGAATACCGGCCATATTATAGCTGACGGGTGCATTATAGATCGTAGCAACCACACTGGTGTTGGCTGTAGACTGTTTGGAGATTTTTGAAGTCACAAAGTTTCCATTAAATCCGGTAGTCCAGTTAGGATGGAGTTGTGCTTCGGCGGACATTTTCACGTTATATCTATCCATACCGGTTGATGGAACGATACCATTACTGGTGGTGTTACCCAAAGAAAAGGAGTAGTTACCTTTGTCGAATCTCTGGGCTACATTGACGTTATTGCTCCAAGATACACCTGTTTCAAAAAAGTCCTTCATGTTGTTATATGCTTGTGGAGTAGCCCACGGATTCATGCCGGCAGCTGCAAGTTGAGGAACATAGTATTTTCCGGACTGTTTACCATATTGGCTGGTGTAACTGTTGTCTGTATTTCCTCCGTAGGTAGGGTCGTTAGCTAATTCGGAAATCTTAGGACCCCATGCGAAAGGAGATGACGGATCGAAAGTACCGCCTGAACCTTGTGCATATTCTTGTTGCAGTTCCGGAAGAGTTGAAATCTTATCAAAGGAAAGGTTAGTACTGAAAGTAATAGTCGGTTTTCCTTTATCTGCTCCTTTACCACTTTTGGTGGTGATAACGATAACACCATTGGAAGCTCTCATACCATACAAAGCAGAAGCGGCTTGTCCCTTTAATATATTGATACTTTCTATATCATTAGGGTCAATGTCGACAGCACGGTTAGCATAGTCCGTTCCATACGCTCCATCGGTAAGAGAAGTACTCACATCTGCGGTAGAAGCGATAGGCATACCATCAATTACATACAATGGAGTATTGTCTCCAGTGAAAGAACGAGAACCGCGAATCGTGATCTTTGAAGAAGCACCCGGCATACCTGATGATGGGGTGATGTCAATACCTGATACTTTTCCTTGTAAGGCTCCCGCTAAATCTGTATTAGCAGCACGTGTCAACGCATCCGATTTGACGTCTTGTACGGCATATCCCAATGCTTTCTTCTCACGTGAAATACCCATAGCGGTAACTACTACTTCGTCTAGCTTTTGGGCGTCAGCCTTTAATACAACTCTCAAATTTGGCTTAATAACGACTTCTTGTGTTTGCATTCCGATATACGAAATCTGCAAAGTCTTTGCAGAACTAAATATTTTGTATATTATTGATTATCAATGATGTAATATCTAATATTTAGGCGTGGAGAGCTTTTTCTTTTCTTAATTAATGATACATATATGCCTGTCTCTTATACACATCTCCGAGCCCACGAGACACTCGCTAATCT
>OWJQ01001480.1_pt1 | contig 11213 bp, 13 predicted proteins | sample 1732711 | NCBI WGS metagenome assembly OWJQ01 (sample SAMN05065745, study PRJEB22554) | human gut metagenome | biome: ENVO:2100002; feature: ENVO:00000062; material: ENVO:00002003 | host: Homo sapiens | place: USA | reverse complement strand
CGAGATTAGCGAGTGTCTCGTGGGCTCGGAGATGTGTATAAGAGACAGGTGTAATACTCCGATGTGTCCTGTGGTGCCTCTACCTGCCGGTATTCCTCAAACGCGCACCTCACGCTTGCGCCGATAAGCTGTTGAAGCTCGTCGCGCGATACCAGTACCATTTCTGTCTTATCTGTCATAATTCTCTGATTTTAAGTTCATGGCGGCAAAGGTAGAGCAATAATAAAACCTGTGAATTTGTGGTATTCTGTGAAATGACACCGCATGAAAAAAGCCGTCAAACAACTGGTGCTTAACGGCTTGTGGAAGTCTGTGGGTTGTGGTGAATTGTAGCCACCTGTGGGTTATGTCACTATTTTATCATGGGAAGCAGCTCTTTGAGCTTCGCTATAAAGGTTTTCTCCACGTTATACTTGGCGAGGCTTTCGGGTGTCAGCCCCATGGAACGGGCAGCGGATGCCCTGTAACCTTTCCAGTCCTTGAAGTAGGCTTTGGACAGCAGGATGGCGACACAGCGCATCTTGCCTTTCACGCAACTGCCGTATATCGTGGAATAGTCGGCACGCATGACGGCACGGAGGAAGTCCCGGTCGGAAACGGCATTGCCGTCCAATAGAGGCTTGCCTTTGTCGGAGCCGCTCTGTACGGTGAAAGTGGTAAGGAAACGGTACAGCCTTAAAACGGGAACCTGCGCGGTCGTACTGAACGCGCCGCCTTGCATTGTATCTGTGGCGGTAAAACCGGAGGATGCTTCTTCCGTACAAGAGGGTATTGTTTGGGATGTTGCCGACTTGGATGCGCTTTCATACAGCACGTTTCTTTTGACATATCCCATCGTCATGGCGATATGGAACATCTTTATTCCGGCGGACTGTGCTTTCACATCATCATTTTGGGGCAGCGTGGAAAGGTGGACGGCTTCTGCAAAATATTCCGTGAAGAGTTGTGCCAAATCCTTGTCGTTGGCATTGACAATATACTCCTTGACGGCTTGGATTTTCGCCTTGTCCACTCCGGCAAGCATGGCATACATCTCTTTCCCTCTGTTCCCGTCTGAATCCTTTGCACACTTCCGTATGGCGGCACGGATGGTGTCGATGCAGTCGGTGGCTTCGGTACGTGTCATTGGCTTGGGAGAAATATCAGAACCTTCCGGCGATACTTGCCCCTGTTCCTTTTCTGGGAAGAAGTATTGCCTTATGACTTCCATGCTCAGGTAAGCCACACCTGTACGGAAAGCCGCCTTGTTCAAGTCCGCATATTTGGAGCAGATGCCGTGAAGCCTTTTCATGTCATCGTGCAGCCCGACGAATTTCCGTGCCAGTTCCTTGTCCTCGTGTTCGGTGACATATTCCCTGATGCCGGCCAAAAGAAAAGGCAGGGGTTTCAGGCTGTATCGGACGTTCCGGCAAATATCCTTGCAATCCGTTTCGTCGCTGCCGGAAGATTTGTCGTAAAGCGGTTCCGCAAGTTTCAGGCTCTCACTGATTACGTTGGACAGCTTGAAAAGGTCGCTAATAATGTCAAACCTTGATTTTTCCATAAGCACCTCCTTATATTTCAATGATACCCTTGAAGTCCTTTAACGCTATGACAGCCTTTTCCTCCGCGTCCAGTTTCAGGTAGCGGCGCAGTTGCGCCTCGCTGCTGTGTCCGGTGATGGCTTGGATGGAAGGCAGAGGGACACCAGCCTTGTACGCGTTGGTGGCGAAACTTCTCCGGGCTGTATGGGAAAGGAGCATGTCGCAGAACCTCCTTCCCCGTTTGGGGTTGAGACGCTTCTCGTCAAAGCCGCAGTCGTGTGTCCAGCCGAGCAACAGGCCGATGGTCTTCACCAGCTTGTTCATTTCATTGGGATGAACCGGTGGCAGCTTGCCGTCATATTTGGCAAGTATGGCTCTCACGCGCCTGTCAACGGGGATATAGACTTTCTTCTCCGTCTTCTGTTGGGTGATGAGTATGAACTCCGTGCCGCCTATTTCCGTTATCACGTCCTCACATATCCTTGAATAGTCGGAAACGCGCTGCCCGGTCAGGCAGCCCACGATGAAAATGTCCCTCACGTGCTCCAGTGTCCTGATATGGGTGATGCGGCATTTGGAAAGTTGTGCCAATTTCTCGTCCTCGCTGATGTCAAGTGATTCCAGTCTCTTTTTCACAGCTTCCTTGGTGGAAAGGTCAAGGTTGAGCATTTCCTGTATCTGTTCCGGCGTGAGGTAGATGTTGTCCACCTCCTCCTTTTTCGGCACGAAGTCGGAATGACGGAAATCATCGCATTTGGTCAGCTTGTCCTCATAGGCCGCCTTTGCCACTGTGCGGACATCGGTCATGTACGAGTTGATGGCGTTGGGCATCAAGCCTCGTTCTTTCCAGTAACCGACAAGGCTGTTGCGTGTCTCCATCGTCATGTCATCCAATCCGAGTTTGCGGTGTGTTTCCTTTTGGTAGTTGCGAATCTGTTTTTGGATAATGCGCAGACCTTTTATATAGGCAGGTGATACTTTCACGGTACGGCCTTTCTTGGTGCGCCGTCCGGTTTCCATGTCTTCTATATAAGAGGTAAGGAAATCCTCGAACAGCATCCTGCCTTTGGGCTTGACCTCCACAATCTGCATCATTCCGTTGAGCACGTCGTGTTTCACGCTCTCGATGATGTTCTTGGCCTCCTTGGGGTTGAACCCGTCCGCTTCGAATGCCGCCTTTATCCTCGCGAGGACTTGGGCGAACTGCCCGTACTTTATTCCGATGCTTGACATCAGGGCTGACGAGGTGTATTGCAGGCTGCGATACTTTTCCCATTCAAGCTGCTTGATGGTGAAGCCCGTCACGACTTTCATGTTCGCCTTTCCGGTGCGCACACGGGCATAGATGGAACCGTAGTCCTCCTTTCCTGCCTTGGATGATTTGATGAAGATGAAATCCATACGCGATATATCTTGGTTACTGTGATGCAAAGGTACAAAATATATCCTGAAATATGGTATCAAATAGTACCAATGTTTTCTAAAACCGTGAAATTTCGTGAGTATTCAAACCAAATGAAAACATCTGTAAATAACTGATATACAAAGATAACCCATAAAATGGAATTTCACTGAATATATTTAGTGAATAGTGGGCTACGATTTACTGCCAGCAAATCCTACTTGGAATGCTCACGATATTCGGGCCTATACAATGGGCGTTTAGTCTTTTGCCAAAGTGGGAAAGCTCTTGGGCAAAGTGGCTCACACGCTATTTGACGGTACATTTCTATGGAGCGATGCTCTATTTCGTCGGCTTCTACGTTTTGCTACTCTTCGACATCGTTCTCTGCATTCAAGTTGAGAATCTGACCGCAATAACAGTGTCTGAACAAACAATGGCCGCCTACCTGCAGAACTCATTCTTCTCTGCCGGCTATTTGATGGCCGCAAGTATTGTAGCCTTGAAGTGCTTGAACCTTGTTCCTGACTTGGCTGCATGGATGATTCCTGAAGGCGATACTGCTTTCTCAACCCGTAACTTTGGTGAAGGTGTAGCCCAACAAGCAAAGATGTCTGCTACAGGGGCCATGACCACCATGATGAAGTAACAATCAAATAATAACGCAATATGGTAATCAAAAATCTCGAAAACAAGATTAAGCTCGTCACCATCATCTGCTCGATGTTCCTTGTGGGATGCATTCTCATCAGTATCTCCAGCATTTGGACAGCAAGAAGTATGGTGGTTGATGCTCAAAACAAAATCTACGTATTGGATGGCAATGTGCCCATCTTAGTTCAGCGAACCACCATGGAAGAAACCTTGGATATTGAAGCGAAGAGTCACATCGAACGCTTCCACCACCTCTTCTTCACATTGGCTCCTGATGACAAATATATCAAGTACACCATGGAGAAAGCCATGTATCTCGTGGATGAAACAGGATTGGCCCAGTACAACACCTTGAAGGAGAAAGGCTTTTACTCGAACATCATGGGTACAAGTGCCGTATTCTCCATCTTCTGCGATAGCATCAAATTCAATGAAGAAAAGATGGAGTTCACCTACTATGGCCGTCAACGCATTGAGCGACGTACCAGCATTCTTACTCGTGAGTTAGTTACTGCCGGTCAGTTGAAACGAGTGCCTCGCACCGACAACAATCCTCATGGATTGCTTATCGTGAACTGGCGCACCCTGCTCAATAAGGACATCAATCAGAAAACAAAAGCTAACTATTAAAAGGTACGCATATGAAAGGATTCAAGAAAATGCTTTTCGGAGAGAAAATGCCTGATAAGCAAGATCCGAAGTATAAAGAACGCTACGAGCGTGATGTTGCAGCTGGTCGCAAGTTTGCCAAAACACTTCGCATTGACAAAGCAGCCGCTAAGGTGCAGAAGTTTGCCGACATCCATCGAACGTTGTTCCTGGTCATCGTTTTCAGTTTTGTGGCATTCATCTTTGGTTTCAACATCTTCCGCATCGTGAAAGTGTACAACCGAGGTGAAGAACGCCGCACAGCCACAGAGCTTCAAGACTCGCTCTTGAAGGCTCGACATGACCGTTTGGTGTCCCCTATTCAAAAGAGTGATAACCCTAAAATAAAAGAGCAATGAAGCTGACAGATAAAATCAATTTTCGACAGCCTAAATACATGCTGCCGCTCATCGTGTATCTTCCAGTGATTGGCACGGCCTACTTCGTCTTTGATATGTTCGACACAAAGATTGAAGATAAGCCGGCTGCCAATCTTCAAACTACCGAATATCTGAACTCAGACCTTCCTGAAGCTCAGATTAAGGGAGGTGACGGCATTGGAGGCCGCTACGAAAGTATGGTCAAATCATACGGTAAGATTGAAGACCATAGTGCTATAAGTAACATCGATAGAAATAATCAAGATGAAAAGGAAGAGTACGAATCAAAATACTCAGATGCCGAATTGGAACTGCTGGATAAAGAAGCAGCCCAAAGTGCATCCATGCAAGATAAGGAACTGCAAGAAGCCAACGCCAGAGAAAGAGACCGTGAAGCTATTGCCGAACTCCAGAAAGCGCTGGCTGAAGCTCGCCTAAATGGGCAGAAAGGGCTGGAACCTGATAGTGATAAATCCGATGGAAGCCCTGAATCCGACGGTAAGGTTGAAATGAAAGGCAAAATCGAGATTAACGACAAAGCAGTGAAAGGTCTTTCTGATGCAGAAAAGCCCAATGAAGTGGTCAAGAAAGTAAAGACCTCTTCGGACTATTTCAATACCTTGACCGAAAATGAGAAAGAGCCCAATCTCATCAAAGCCATCATCGATGAGAACGTGAAAGCTGTTGATGGCTCACGTGTTCGATTGCGCCTACTCGATGACATAGAAATAGGCGAAACCGTGGTGCGAAAAGGGTCTTACCTCTACGCCACCATGAGTGGTTTCGGATCTCAACGTGTCAAGGGTAACGTGAAAAGCTTGTTGGTAGATGACGAACTGGTAAAGATTAACCTCTCCATCTACGACACCGACGGTTTGGAAGGATTGTACGTTCCCAGTAGCAGCTTCCGAGAGACCACTAAGGAAGTGGCCAGTGGAGCCATGTCCAGTACCATGGATATGAACACTACAGGAACAGGAAGCAGCTTCTCACAATGGGGAATGCAGGCCGTAAGCAACGCCTATCAAAAGACAAGCAATGCCATCGGTAAAGCTATCAAGAAGAACAAGGTGAAGTTGAAGTACGGCACCTTTGTGTATCTCATCAATAGTAATAACAACAAAAAATGAAGTGAATATGGTTGAAGCTAACGAAGAAGGAAAACAAGTGGAGCAAGAATACGGGTATCACTCTTACATACAGCCCGGCGAATACATTGCAAAACTTGAAGGTCGTACATGGTATGGTAAACACAACTGCATGGGACTCTGTTGTTACTTCCACACAAAAGAAGGAGAACAATTAGCACTATATGCTTTCAGAACCCGTTGGGCTCCATACATCTACACAACCAAAAAACGTAAATATGATTTTCATCCATCTGGAGAAATCAAAGATGGAAGCTGGTGGCGATGTACCGTAGGAATCTGTAAATCAAGTGGACGAAGCACATGGATAAAAGCCGAGCCAATAGAAGAAAAAGAGTTAGAGGAACTTGAAGTACTGTCTAGTAAAGAAAGAAATAACAAAAAAGAATCAGAATAATGAAAATATCAAAGCTTCTATGCGCATTTGCAATAAGCGCATTGTCTGTGACCAATGTTATGGCACAGCAGACCTACGAGGAAATGGAACAGCTCACAGTCAACGAGCAAGTGACCACCGTCATCACAGCCACAGAGCCTATTCGCTTTGTGGATATTTCTACTGATAAAGTTGTGGGCGACCAGCCCATGAACAACACCATCCGCTTGAAACCCAAAGACAGTCTTTATGTGGATGGTGAAGTGTTGGCCATCGTAACCATCGTCACCGAGCGCTACCGCACACAATATGCTTTGCTTTATACCACTCGCTTACAAGAGGCGGTAACTGACAAAGAGGTGCAGCGCCAGGAAATGATGCCATATAACAATCCTGCGGTCAGTATGTCCACAGAAGAAATGACAAGGTTCGCTCGTCAAATATGGAACTCTCCTGCCAGAATCAGAAACGTGAGTACCAAGCAGCATCGGATGGTGATGCGACTCAACAATATCTATTCAGCCGGTGACTACTTTTTCATTGACTACTCGATCGAGAACCGTACCAACATTCGCTTTGATATTGACCAAGTTCGAGTCAAACTCTCAGACAAGAAACTATCCAAAGCAACCAATGCACAAGTGATAGAATTGAACCCCGTTATGACGCTTGAACAAGCCAAGTCGTTTAAGCATGGATTCCGCAATGTGATAGTCCTGAAGAAGATGACTTTCCCCAACGACAAGGTGCTTACTATCGAAATGTCCGAGAAGCAAATATCAGGTAGAAACATCCTTCTTAGCATTGATTATGAGGATGTTTTGTCTGCCGATTCGTTCAATGCTGTTTTGTTAGAGGAGGAATAAGCCTATGAAAAAGCATCTCCTAACCTTAGTATGTACTACAATACTAAGTATATCAACCTTTGCCCAAAGTGGCAGCGGACGTGTGTCTTTAGGCACTGGTTTGCTCTATGAAAATGGCTGGGATGTGACCCTTGCTTATGAGCATGAAACCAAGTATCATAACGCTTGGGAGTTCTTTGGTAATGTCTATCTAAAATGGGATGAATGTGCTTCTTGCAAGCACATCTGCCCTGACAGTTTTTGGCAGAACTATCGCTCGTATGGCGTAGGTGCAGCCTACAAACCTTGTGTAGTCAGAGGACGCAACTACCATGGTAATCTCAGATTGGGCGCATCAGCCGGAAGCGATACAAAGGACTTTCTTGGCGGCTTGCATGTAGGCTATGAGCACAACTATGCACTTCGTTCGGGTGTGCAGCTTTTTTGGCAAGTGAAGTCAGACGTGATGATTGAAGGCAAGGACTTGTTCCGTACAGGAGTAGTCCTTGGTGTAAAACTACCTCTAAAATAAAATGACATGAAGCATATTACATACTTACTGCTGGCATTCGCTTCGTTGTTGATGACAGCTTGCGATGCCCATCAGGATTTCCCTGACACCACCATCAAGCCCTGCCACATCCTTTGCACCGATGGCAAGGTTGTGCCCTATTCTCAGTATGAAGCTGAAAACAAGCAGGCCATTGCCGTAGTGTTCAACACCCATAAAGGTGAGAACATGGAAGGTACTGGCTATGCCGTCTATCTTTGGGACATCGAACCTGTCGCTTTTTCCGACAGTTTGGGTTGTGCCCAAGGTACTTCTGCTGACCTCATGGCACATGATGGCAACCTCAATACCTACAAAATGTATGAAGGGAAGGAAGTCGGATCACCATTGGCCAATAGTGTATTTGCTATTTGGGCGTATGGTCAGAGTGCCTACATTCCTTCGGTCGCTCAGATGCGTTTGCTCTATGCTGCCAAGGATATTGTCAACCCCTATATCAAGAAATGCGGCGGCGACCCCATCCCTGATAATCCCGATGAATGTTGGTATTGGACATCTACAGAAGTGCAAAACCAAGATTTGGTAAAAGCATGGCTCTACTCACTTAGCAGTGGTGCCTTGCAGGAAACGCCCAAGAATGCCTCGCATAAGGCACGTGCAATCATCTCATTGAATCAGTAAATCATCAATTTATGGAAGAAAGCAAAGAGTTACAAGGAGCCTATAAGATATTCCGAGCGGTCATCTACATTTCTCTTTTGGTGGAGTTCTTTGAGTATGCCATCAACCCTGAAATGCTTGACCATTGGGGCGGTGTCTTATCAGACATCCATGGCCGTATCAAGCAATGGATGATATACCAGGATGGGAACCTTATCTTCAGTAAGGTGGCCACCTTCTTGCTCATCTGCATCACCTGCGTCGGCACCAGAAACAAGAAGCATCTGGAGTTTGATGCCCGTAAGCAGGTGCTCTACCCTTTGGTGAGCGGCGTATTCCTCATAGCCCTTTCTGTGTGGCTCTTCGGCAATACGATGGATATGCGTCTTTATTCCCTTAGATTGAACATCATTCTCTACATGATTGCCACAATCATAGGAACCGTGTTGGTGCATATTGCCCTCGACAATATCTCCAAGTTCCTAAAAGAGGGATTATTAAAAGACCGCTTCAACTTCGAGAACGAAAGCTTTGAGCAGTGTAAGGATAAGCAGGAGAACAAATACTCGGTGAATATTCCCATGCGCTACTACTATAAAGGCAAGTTCCGGAAGGGATGGGTGAACATCGTTAACCCTTTTCGCGGTACGTGGGTTGTGGGTACTCCTGGTTCTGGTAAGACGTTCTCCATCATCGAACCTTTTATTCGCCAGCATAGCGAAAAGGGGTTTGCGATGGTGGTTTACGACTATAAGTTTCCGACTTTGGCCACAAAACTCTACTATCATTACAAGAAAAATCAGAAGTTGGGTAAACTTCCAGAGCACTGTAAGTTCAACATCATCAACTTCGTAGAAGTGGAATATTCACGTCGAGTGAATCCTATTCAGCAGAAGTACATCAATAACTTGGCAGCAGCCAGTGAAACGGCTGAGACCTTGTTGGAGTCTCTGCAGAAAGGTAAGAAAGAAGGTGGTGGCGGTAGCGACCAATTCTTCCAGACCTCTGCGGTCAATTTCTTAGCAGCTTGCATCTACTTTTTTATCAACTATGAGAAGGAACCCTATGACAAGAATGGCAAGATGTTGATAGCCGAGAAGAACTTGGACACTAAAACAGGTCGAATGATACCTACAGGTAGAGTGTTTGATGAGAGTGGCAAGGAGGTACAGCCGGAATACTGGCTTGGCAAGTATTCGGATATGCCGCACATCCTTTCCTTCCTCAATGAGAGCTATCAAACCATTTTTGAGGTGCTTGAAACCGACAATGAAGTGGCCCCATTATTAGGGCCTTTTCAGACGGCTTTGAAGAACCGCGCCATGGAACAGCTCGAAGGTATGATTGGTACGTTGCGTGTCTATACCTCTCGTTTGGCTACCAAGGAGAGTTACTGGATATTCCATAAGGATGGTGATGACTTCGACCTAAAAGTGTCGGATCCAAAGAATCCAAGTTATCTACTCATTGCCAACGACCCTGAAATGGAAAGCATCATCGGTGCGCTGAATGCTCTTATCTTGAACCGATTGGTCACTCGTGTGAACACCGGTCAAGGCAAGAACATCCCTGTAAGCATCATTGTTGATGAGCTGCCGACGCTCTATTTTCACAAGATAGACCGATTGATTGGTACCGCCCGAAGCAACAAGGTATCGGTAGCGTTGGGCTTTCAGGAACTTCCTCAGTTGGAAGCTGACTACGGCAAGGTTGGTATGCAAAAGATTATCACCACCGTAGGCAATGTTGTTTCAGGTTCCGCTCGTGCCAAAGAGACGCTTGAATGGCTTTCCAGCGACATCTTTGGTAAGGTTGTTCAGCTTAAAAAGGGTGTAACAATAGACCGTGACAAGACATCCATCAACCTCAATGAGAACATGGATAGCTTAGTTCCTGCCTCGAAAATCTCTGATATGCCTACTGGTTGGATTTGCGGTCAGACGGCACGTGATTTTGTAGCCACCAAAACTGGTCGTGGTGGGTCGATGAACATTCAGGAGAGCGCAGAGTTCCAGACCTCGAAGTTCTACTGCAAAACAGACTTCAATATGGCCGACATCAAGAAGGAGGAAGAGAGCTATGTGGACTTACCCAAGTTCTACACTTTCAAGTCCACCGATGAACGTGAGCGCATTCTCTACAAGAACTTCGTTCAAGTGGGTGAAGATGTAAAGGCCATGATCAAGGACATTTTCCAAAAGAAGAAGGCTATCTAAAGATTGGCCTACCAAAAGAAACAGATAATGAAACTGAAAATCAAGTTGCTGGCAGGATTCCTGCTCTTATGCAACACTCTAATGGCACAAGAGCGAAGCCCCACTCGTGAGGCTTCGTCCTTGTTTAGCCTCCCTCCCTTTGAACGAGCTGTACGATGTATCAAGTTCTATGAAGGCTTTCATCAAAAGCGCCATTATCCCTACATCGGCTATGGTCATCGATTGCTGCCTGGTGAACGGCTTACATGGCGGCTCACCGAAAAGCAGGCCGACTCTCTGTTAAGGAGCGATTTGCGCAAACTCTGTGCTTTGTTTCGTTCCTATGGCAAAGATTCATTGCTGCTGGCCACGCTCAGTTACAATGTTGGCCCCTACAAAGTTTTGGGCAACAGCTCCATACCCGAAAGCCGGCTAATCAAGAAGATAAAAGCAGGAAATAGGAACTTCCAGAAAGAGTATCTTGACTTTAGCAGATACAAGGGAAAGGTTGTCGCTTCGATTAGTCGAAGGCGATGGACAGAACTCAAGTTGTTGCTTCAGTCATAAACGTTCCGTTAGTCCTCATTTTGAGGCAACTAACGGGCGTTTTTATGTTATATAGCATATATTTTGTTCGATAATCGGAAAACAAAGAGTAGAAAATAGGAAAAACAGGAAAAACTATTGGGATTCTCATAGAAAATTACTACTTTTGAAGCAAATATCACGCTAATATTGGCGTAAAATCATCAGAATATGGCAGAAAATCGCATTAAAGCCGTCCTTGCTGACAAGAAAAAGACGTGCAGGTGGCTGGCTCAAGACTGTCTCTTATACACATCTCCGAGCCCACGAGACACTCGCTAATCTC
>OWJQ01001478.1_pt1 | contig 11220 bp, 9 predicted proteins | sample 1732711 | NCBI WGS metagenome assembly OWJQ01 (sample SAMN05065745, study PRJEB22554) | human gut metagenome | biome: ENVO:2100002; feature: ENVO:00000062; material: ENVO:00002003 | host: Homo sapiens | place: USA | reverse complement strand
CGAAGGAATACATCCCGGCTATCGACAACGGTATCCAGGGTGCTATGAAGTCCGGCGTTCTGGCAGGCTATCCTGTCGTTGACGTCAAGGTCACCCTGTGGGATGGTTCTTATCATGAGGTCGACTCCTCTGAGATGGCCTTCTCCATTGCAGGTTCTATGGCCTTCAAGGATGCTATGCGCAAGGCTGATCCTATCATCACCGAGCCTATCATGAAGGTCGCTGTCATCGTTCCCGATGAGTATCTGGGCGATGTCATCGGCGATCTGAATGCTCGCCGTGGTCAGATCCAGGGCATGGAGGCAATGGCTGGCACCCAGCGTGTCAACGCATTCGTTCCTCTGGCTCAGATGTTCGGCTACGCCACCGACCTGCGTTCCAAGACCCAGGGCCGTGGCCAGTATGTCATGGAGCCGTCTCACTACGAGCCGGTGCCTAAGAACATCGCTGATCAGATCATCGCAGGCCGCACCAAGGGCTGATCGTTGAAAAACGGATAAAGATTTTGCCGGGGTAGTGTAGCTCCGGCAAAATTTCCTGTAAAACACTTGATTTTACAGGTGGAATCTAGTAGAATAGTTTTGCAATGCAATTCTGTATTAGCAGGACTGTTGTAACCAATATCAAAACCTAATTTAAGGGAGGATATTCCAATGGCTGAAAAGGCAAAGTTCGACCGTTCTAAGCCGCATGTGAACATCGGCACCATCGGTCACGTTGACCACGGCAAGACCACTCTGACCGCCGCTATCACCAAGTACCTGGCTCTGAAGGGCGACGCAGATTTCATGGATTATGCCAACATCGATAAGGCTCCTGAGGAGCGTGCTCGTGGTATCACGATCAACTCCGCTCACGTTGAGTATCAGACCGACGCTCGTCACTACGCTCACGTTGACTGCCCGGGCCATGCTGACTACGTTAAGAACATGATCACTGGTGCTGCTCAGATGGACGGCGCTATTCTGGTCGTTGCTGCTACCGATGGTCCCATGCCCCAGACCCGTGAGCACATCCTGCTGGCTCGTCAGGTCGGCGTGCCCTATATCGTCGTGTTCATGAACAAGTGCGATATGGTCGACGACGAAGAGCTGCTGGATCTGGTCGAGATGGAGATCCGTGAGCTGCTGACCGAGTACGACTTCCCCGGCGACGACACCCCGATCATTCGTGGTTCCGCTCTGAAGGCTCTGGAGTCTACCTCCACTGATCCCAATGCTCCCGAGTATGCTTGCATCAAGGAGCTGATGGACGCTGTTGACACCTATATCCCCAACCCCGATCGTGAGGAAGACAAGCCCTTCCTGATGCCCATCGAGGATGTCATGACCATTTCTGGCCGTGGTACTGTTGCAACCGGTCGTGTTGAGCGTGGTATTGCTAAGGTTGGCGATGCTATGGAGATCGTCGGCATCAAGCCCGATCGTCTGAGCACCACCATCACCGGTCTGGAGATGTTCCGTAAGTCTCTGGACTTCGCTGAGGCTGGCGATAACATCGGCGCTCTGCTGCGTGGTGTTGATCGTACCCAGATCGAGCGTGGTCAGGTTCTGGCTAAGCCCGGTTCCGTGCACCCCCACAAGACCTTCGAGTCTCAGGTGTACGTTCTGACCAAGGACGAAGGCGGCCGTCACACCCCGTTCTTCTCCAACTATCGTCCTCAGTTCTACTTCCGCACCACCGACGTGACCGGTATCATCACTCTGCCCGAAGGCACTGAGATGTGCATGCCCGGCGATAACGTCATGATGCACGTTGAGCTGCTGACCCCTGTTGCTATGGAAGAGGGCCTGCGTTTCGCTATCCGTGAGGGTGGCCGTACCGTTGGTTCTGGCGTTGTTGGCAAGATCATTGAGTGATTTTGACCCTTCGCGCCTTTCCTAAGGCTAAAGGTTAAACTTACGAGAGACCTTCCCATTCCGGAGAGTGGGAAGGTCTCTTTTTGTTTTAGATCCTCTGTCCGTAAGGGCAGGGGTGTATGCCGGATTTTTCAGAGACACGCTTCCACCACGAAATTTATCTGAGTGATCCTCGCCGCGCTGCACCGGGAACACTGAAAACAGTTCTGCGGCATCCCATACGTGAAAAATAAAAACAGGAAAATTCACAAATGATGTCGCTTTTATTTGGCAGATGTGCTATACTGATTTTATCTGTAGAAACACATTGAATGGATAAGGGAGGAGAGAACTTCATGCAGCATGAAACTGTCATCGTGCTGGACTTTGGCGGCCAGTACAATCAGCTGATCGCGCGCCGCGTCCGCGAGAACAATGTCTACTGTGAAATCTATTCCTATAAAACCGATCTGTCGGTTATCAAGGCAAAGAACCCCAAGGGTATCATCTTTACCGGTGGCCCCAACAGCGTTTATCTGGAAGATTCCCCCACGATCGACCCTGAGATCTTCAACTGGGGTGTGCCTGTGCTGGGCATCTGCTACGGCAGCCAGCTGATGATGCATCTGCTGGGCGGCCATGTCTGCCGCGCACCGGAGCGCGAGTACGGCAAGACTGAGGTGTTCGTGGACACGAACAGCAAGATGTTCACCGATGTGCAGCCCTCCACCATTTGCTGGATGAGCCACAACGACTATATTGAGCAGGCAGCGCCCGGCTTTAAGATCACTGCTCACACGGTCAACTGCCCGGTAGCTGCGGCAGAGAACGCTGAGAAGGGCCTGTACGCGGTCCAGTTCCATCCGGAAGTGCTGCACACTGCGGAAGGCAAGAAGATGCTGCGCAACTTCGTGTACAACGTCTGCGGCTGCACCGGTGACTGGAAGATGGACTCCTTTGTGGAAAACAACGTCAAGGCCCTGCGTGAGCGCATCGGCGATGGCAAGGTGCTGTGCGCCTTGTCCGGCGGCGTGGATTCCTCCGTTCTGGCAGCTATGCTGGCTAAGGCCATCGGCAAGCAGCTGACCTGCGTGTTCGTGGATCACGGTCTGCTGCGTAAGAACGAGAAGGAAGAGGTCTGCTCTGTATTCGGCCCGGGCAATGCCAACGGCTTTGATATCAACTTTATCTGTGTGGATGCCCGCGAACGCTACTTTGCAAAGCTGGCTGGTGTCACCGAGCCGGAGCGCAAGCGCAAGATCATCGGCGAAGAGTTCATCCGTGTGTTTGAAGAGCAGGCCAAGAAGATCGGCAAGGTGGATTTCCTGGCACAGGGTACCATTTACCCGGATGTCGTTGAGAGCGGTCTGGGCGGTGAGTCCACTGTTATCAAGAGCCACCACAACGTTGGCGGTCTGCCCGACACCGTGGACTTCAAGGAGTTGGTGGAGCCGCTGCGCAACCTGTTCAAAGACGAGGTGCGTCAGGCCGGCCGTGAGCTGGGCCTGCCCGAATATCTGGTCAGCCGTCAGCCGTTCCCCGGCCCGGGCCTTGGTATCCGCATCATCGGCGAAGTGACCCCGGAGAAGGTGGCTATCGTGCAGGATGCCGACGCGATCTGGCGTGAGGAGATCGCAAAGGCAGGTCTGGATAAGGAGATCAGCCAGTACTATGCAGCCTTGACCAACATGCACAGTGTGGGCGTCATGGGCGACGAGCGCACCTATGATTACGCTGTGGCGCTGCGTGCTGTGACCACCACCGACTTTATGACCGCAGAGAGCTATAATATGCCTTGGGATGTTCTGGGCACTGTCACCAGCCGCATCGTCAATGAGGTCAAGCATGTGAACCGCGTGTTCTATGATTGCACCGGTAAGCCGCCGGCAACCATTGAGCTCGAGTAATCTGCAAACCCTGAAAAGTATTGATGCAATGCAATATTTTGAGAGTCAAAAGGCTCTGTGATACTGCTTTGATACTATCAGGCGATTATTCATAAAGAGAGACATGAGAATGCCCTCTGAGAAACGGTAAGTTTTTCAGAGGGCATTTTTATGTCTTTTATTCTTTGCGCCACTTTTTCTTCGGCTCGTACCGGCCGCAGCCGTCGGCGGTCTGTGGCCAGTTGAGCTTCCATTCCAGATACTCTTCCTTGGTGATCTCGCCCTCCCGGAGCTGCTTCTTACGGAGCTGCCACTCCTTTAAGAAATCATCCAGCAGACGATAGCGGAAGCTGACTGCCATGTGCTTTTCAGGGAAATCCGGGTCGGTGGTGTCTGTGACCTCGTAGAGCCGGGTGCCGGGATAGTGCTCGTCCAGCTCGAACAGAGTGTACATCACATCCTCTGCGGCGTACAGGGTCGGCTCATAGAGGGAACGGTAGTTCACGTCCAGTACCTCCGCAATCTTGCGGAGCAGTTCTTCCTTGGGAGTGCGGGTGTTGCTTTCGTATTGTGCGATACGGATGTCTGCGCTCTTCTCCTCAAACCCGATGGCAATGCCCAGTTCTTTCTGGGTCATACCTCGGAGGTTGCGGGCACGTTTGATGCGGTCACCGACAGCCATGCGATTGCCTCCTGACTTAAACATATTTGTTGAACCCAGTATAGCACAGAAAAACAGGAGGTGCAATAGAAAATAAACAAAAAAGTTTAAGATTTTACCCGAAAACCTCTTGACTTAACGGAATGTGTTTAGTATAATGAGGACACAAAAAGATAAGCAAAAATGCTTAGTGAAATTGAATGACCGCCAAACTGACCCAAACCGCCAAGACCTTCCGAAAGGAAGCGAGCGCTCCGTAAGGGGACGGCACAGCACCGCAAAGGGGATATGCCTGCCGGAAGTCAGCGAGGATGAAGCGGCACCGAAACGAAATCGACAATGAAAGGACAAAAAATGGCAAACAGCATTTTTATCAAGGCAGACGAGCTGGCAAAGGAACTGGACATCTCCCAGGGTCTGGCGTACAAGATGATCGCCCAGTGGAACGAGGAACTGAAGGCCAAAGGCTACACGACCGTAGGAGGCCGGGTAAGCAGGAGGTACTATCAGGAGAAAATCTACGGGGCAGGGGAGGAGTGATAGGATGCCAGCCTACAAGGACAGCAAACAGGGCACATGGTACGCTTCCTTCTACTTTGAGAACTGGCAAGGTGTGAAGCAGAAGAAGCTGAAACGAGGGTTTGCCACCAAGAAGGACGCTCTGGCGTGGGAGCGGGAGTTCCTTCTTCAGCAGGCAGCAGACCTGACCATGACCTTTGAAGCGTTCGTGGAGATCTATATCACGGACAAGAAAAAGCGACTCCGGGAAAACACCTGGTCTGTCAAGGAGCATATCATCCGAACGAAAATCTTACCGTATTTCAAAGAAAAGCGGCTCAGCGAGATCAAGCCACGGGATGTGATCGCATGGCAGAACGAGATGCTGAACTACCGGGACAAAAACGGCAAGGCCTACTCGCCGACCTACCTCAAGACGCTGCATGGACAACTCAGTGCCATTCTGAATCACGCCGTCCGGTTCTACGGGCTGAAATCAAACGCAGCAGCCACAGCCGGGTGCATGGGGTCAGAAAAGCACAAGGAAATGCTTTTCTGGACAAAGGAAGAGTACCTCAAATTCGCAGAAGTCATGATGGAAAAGCCGCAATCCTATTACGCTTTTGAGGTCCTCTACTGGTGTGGCATCCGGGAGGGCGAGCTGCTGGCTCTGACTCCGACAGACTTCGACTTGGACAAGGGGCTGCTCTCCATCACCAAATCCTATCAAAGACTGAAAGGCTGGGATGTGATCACCGACCCGAAAACGCCCAAGAGCGTCCGGGTCATCCAGATGCCGCAGTTTCTGACGGACGAGATCAGAGACTATCTGAAATCCCTCTACAAAGTCCAGCCAGACCAGCGGATCTTTGAGGTGACCAAGAGCTACCTGCACCACGAGATGGACAGGGGAGCCAAGGCAGCCGGAGTAAAGCGGATACGAATCCACGACCTGCGGCACCCGTATGTCAAGCCCACGACAAAAAAATTTATAACTTTTTTTGAAGTTTTTCGGGCAGCCTCATAGCTGCCCATAGCTGTTTCAAATGGGTGTTCACGGTTATACCTCCTTTTCAGATTCCTTTGTTTCTAAGAAATCCTGTGTTGCATATTCAATCTCAATCCGCTCTCCTGGAAAGACGTAAACTTTGTTGATAAGCCGGTCAATCAGAGCTTTTGTCAGCATATTGGCGTTTCCGACTTCCTGCATAATTTCCTGTTGTTTCAACTTGATTTCATAATCACTTTTTATCTGCTTTGTCTGTGCAGTAATGACAGCATGAACATTTTTGGCTTGTACCAGTTCCGTGTCATAAACCGCTTTTCGTGTTCGATAGGTTTCCAAATCAATCTCTCCAAGTGCATACTGCTCATAAAGATGCCGCTTGCTGTCTTGAATAGAACGGAGTTTTTCTTCATGTTCGGCCTGCTGGACTGTCTGCAAATCCAATTTATCCTTATTGCTGTCAATTCCCAATGCCGGACACATTTGAGCCCGAATTGTTTCAAATACAACCTGCTCCAGATCAGCCATCTTTATGCGCACACCATGACAAGGAAGCGTTTCAGCCACCTCGGAATGACGGCAATAAAACCACGCACCATTTCGTAGAGACATTGCATGATCGCAGCATCCACAGAATACCTTACCGCGGAGCAGATAATCACGCGGTTTTTTATTTGACAGAGAGAAACGCTTAATTGAAGCATTGGCTTTTTCAAATAGATCCACACTTATAATAGCCGGATGATGGTTCGGGATTTTGAACCACTCACTTTCATCCTTTAACTGTGTATGTCGGCTGCCAATCTCTTTTACCTTTCTCTTGCCAATTACATAGGTACCGATATATCTTTGATCTTCTAAAATACGCAGGACCGTTGATGTACTCCAAACGCCGTTTGTTCGGGAAACATTGTAATAGTCCTTGCCTTTAAGTTTGCGATATTCCCCAGGGGTGGGGATATTCATGGCATACAATTTTCTTGTGATCTCGGCTGCGGTGTTGCCTTCAGACGCCCATTGAAATATCATCTGCACATTCGAGGCAACATCCTCGTCCGGTTCCATACGTCCGTCTGCACTCTTGCGATAGCCGTAAGGACAGATGACACTCTGATATTCCCCACGACTCATTTTTGCGTATTTTGCACTTTTGGTTTTCATGGACATATCCCGGCTATAACACTCGCTGATAAGATACTTGAAAGCAATATCAATCCCTCCGGTATCACCTTTGAAATTAGCTGTGTCAAAATCATCACTGACGGAAATAAAACGGGTGTGGTAAAGAGGAAATACCCGCTCAATAAAATAGCCGGTTTCAATGCTGTTACGTCCAAATCGGGAAAGGTCTTTTACAATAATACAGTTGATTTTTCCGGCCTGAACCATTGTTAAAAGTTCCTGCACCGCCGGACGCTCAAAGTTTGTCCCCGTATGACCATTGTCAATAAATTCCAAAATCTCGCTGTTATCCCATTCCGGCAGAGACATAGCTTTTTCACGAAGAATCAGTTTTTGATTTGGTATGCTCAAACTTTCAGTTTTGAAATCTTCCACAGAAAGACGGATATAAAGAGCAATCACATAGTTGCGCACGGTTCCACCGCCTTTCCCTGAAATTCATTTTTGAAACGGAAGGTCACATGAATATTCCGCTCGTGGTCTATCTCAATTCGTTCAATGAGCCGTTCAATCAGTTCCGCAGTCAGCACATGATCCTGTGCCAGTGTTTTTGCATCCTTTTCCATTGCACGGTATCTGGCAAGCTGGTTGTCCAGGGAGTCCATAGATTTTTCAAATACTTCAATCTCACCAGACAGAGCATTGATAGCATGTTCATAATCCGCTTTCAATTCAAAGTATTCGTCATTTGTCAAAATACCCTGTACAAAATTTTCATATAGGCCACGGATCAGCCGGCGTGTTTTTTCAATTTCCTGCCGTTTGGCCGACATCTGAATTTTCAGCTTATCTTTTTCCTGTTTTTGTCTTGCCTCCAACTGAAAGAGTGGCAGCGACATTCCCAGCGCAACTGTCAGCTCTTTTTCAAGAATAGCCGTAACAGTAGAAATCAGTTCTTTCTCCTGTATCATCGCACCTTTGCAGCTATCTTTTTCTACCCGGCTGTTTGTAAGGCAGTGGAACCAGTAAGTGTCGGGTCCTTTCCGGCGCTCGGCGCGTTGCCTGTGAAGGCTTCTGCCACAATCAGCACAGAACACTTTACCTTTGAAAATGTTTGGTGTGTAGGGACGTTTTGGAGTTGCTTTGCTTTCTTCACAGATCTGTTTTCTGTATTCCTGAACTGCATTAAACAACTCATGGCTGATGATCGGTTCATGGGTGCATTTTGCAATAATCAGATTATCTTCTCCAGCCTTGACCTGCTGATGATCTACAATCTTTGTTTTTCCTTGCACCAGATCGCCTGTATAGACTTCGCTTTCTAAAATTTTCATCACTGTACGGGTCTGCCATTTGCCGCTTCCAATCAGACCCGGACTGGTAATCTCGCCAGTGGCCTTTTTATAATGGCTCGGTGCCGGAATCCCCATCTCATTTAGATTGCGGACAATCCGGTTCAGTGCCACATGCTCATGTGCCCATTCAAAAATCTGTTTTACCACAGGGGCAGTATTTTCATCAATCAGAAGTTTATGGCAATTATCAGGATCTTTCCTGTAACCGTAAGGTGCCCGTGCACCAATATAGTCGCCGTCTTTCATAGCCTGCCGCGCTTGTGCTTTGATTTTTCGTCCAATGTCCAGAGCATAGGCTTCATTGATCATATTTTTCAAAGGCAGCATGATACCGCCATGAAGATTTCCGGAATCCGCTGTATCAAACTGATCCGTAACAGCAATGAAACGAACATTATGAGCATGGAAATACTGTTCGATATAATAACCTGTGTCAATAGAATTTCGCCCTAATCGGGAAAGATCCTTAACAATCACACAGTTAATGTGGCCTGCTTCAATATCAGATAGCATTTGCTGAAATCCAGGGCGGTGAAAATTTGTCCCTGTCGCTCCGTTGTCGATATAGGTATCATACACAACGAAGTCCGGTTTATCTGAAAGAAAGTCATTCAGTACCAGCTTTTGATTTTCTACTGAGCAGCCCCGCTTTTTGTTATCCTCCACAGAAAGACGGATATACAGAGCTACATGTACATATAAAGATGGTGCCGGCATAGGTGCCGCCGTCTGTTTTCTGCTTTTTCTTGCCATTTAGCCCACCATCCTTTCTTCATTTTTTGTAGCAATCTGTTCCGCCAAAGAGATTGCTTTCTGATATTCATCCTGGTAATTAAATTCAATATGCAGTTCATCTTTACCCATTACCCGTATGCTTCGGATAAGCTGCATGACTGCCCGGCGGTCAATATCCTCCATAGTAGAAAATCTCATAAAATGGTTGATCCAACGATTTCGTTCGCTTCGGTTTTCCAATACATCTGTAAGTTTATCGTTCCATTCAGCGATTGCCTTTTGGAACAGTTCAATATCTGCATTGTATTTTCGCTTATAAGAGAGAAATTCTTCCTTTGTCAGAATTCCACTCACCAGATTTTCATAGAGTTTTGCCTTAAAGCCCTCGGTCTGTGCTACACGCTTTTCATTTACTCTGATCTGTGCGGCATATTCCTGTGCCAATTCCCGGTTGATCCGTTCCTGACTGATACTGGACAGCAGGGCATCCAGAGAAGCAACATTTTCAATATGTCCTTTCAAACTGTCCTGCACACATTCAATCAGATCCGACTCTTTCAGCATGACCGACGATGTGCAGCCATTCTTTTTGCCGGTCGGGCAGTAATAATAGTGATACTCTTTATCTTTATAGCGGTTCGTCTTGCGGGTCATACGGCAGCCACAGCAGCCGCAGATCAAAATACCGGAAAAAAGGTAAACCTTATCCGATTTGGGAGAAGTCCTTGTGTCAATCCTGCGGAGCCGTTGCACCAGATCAAAATCGTGCTTTTGTATGATCGCTTCATGGGTTCCCTCCACACGAATCCATTCCGAAGAAGGTTTGTCCTCACGCTCTTTTAATTTGAAATGGGGCGTTGTCTGCTTGCCCTGGACCAGTGTTCCGGTGTAAGTTTCATCCTGTAAAATGCGGATGATTGTAGTTGCAGACCATTTGCAATCCTTTCGGTCTGTATAGCCACCTTTTGCATGAGGCATTCCGTGATTGCGCTTATACGCCAAAGGTGAAAGAATTCCTAATCGGTTCAGTTCATCCGCTATATGGGAAGCGCTGAATCCTTCCAGCCGTTTTCTGAAAATATCCCGCACAACATTGGCAGCATATTCGTCTACTTCCAGGCTCTTGTGTTTATCGCCGACTTTCACATAACCATAGATGGTAAAAGCACCTACAAAATCCCCGCTGCGCCGTTTTACTTCCAGGGCGCTCCGTGTCTTAACAGAAATATCCCGACAGTAAGCCTCATTCATAATGTTTTTGACAGAAACCGTGAGATCATCGGCAGCGTCATTTTCTGTGTCCACATTATCGTTAATTGCGATAAAACGCACTCCATAGGCTGGAAATACCCTGCGCATATAACGGCCTGTTTCTATGTACTCACGACCTAAGCGGGAGAGGTCTTTGACAATCACGCAGTTAGCTTCGCCTTGTTCGATCATCCGCATCATTTCCTGAAATGCCGGGCGATCAAACAAAACACCACTATAACCATCGTCAATTTTTTCTGCCACAACCTCAATTTCCGGGTGTCGGGCTATGTAGTCATCGATCAGGCGCCGCTGGTTAGCAACGCTGTCACTTTCTACTGTTTTATCATCCGTATAAGAAAGACGGATGTACTTAATCGCTTTGTAAACCTGCATAAAAAACACTCCTTTCGTTGCACAGAAAAATCCCCGCAATTCAAGAAGTGTGGTTAATCCATATTCAATTCCTTTTCCGATTCTTATTCTACCATGCTTTTACGGAAAAGTCAGCCCCTTTCTTAAAATTGCAGCTATCGCAAAATACCTTTGATACATTCTTCCAGGGTAGCACCTTCAGCAGAAAAGCTGGCCTGTACAGTAAAACGCCCACACTTAAAATGGTATGGATTTTTGATTTGCTGAACGAATTCTGCAATTCGTTCATCACGGGAAAGTTCTTTGTTGACAGAGACATCCCGAATGTCTACCAGTGTACCCACTTCACTGACAATGGTATTCAATTCCATAGTATCAACTCCCTTCTGAAAACTGTGTTATCAAAACCACATGAATAGGTCGGATCTATGGTTATTACACACATAAATCCGGCCCATTATATCTGATTTCGATTTTACTGCCGTATTTGCCA
>OWJQ01001428.1_pt1 | contig 11467 bp, 10 predicted proteins | sample 1732711 | NCBI WGS metagenome assembly OWJQ01 (sample SAMN05065745, study PRJEB22554) | human gut metagenome | biome: ENVO:2100002; feature: ENVO:00000062; material: ENVO:00002003 | host: Homo sapiens | place: USA | reverse complement strand
TATGCGATCGTCGGCAGCGTCAGATGTGTATAAGAGACAGGACGAATGGAGATGTACCAGAAGTAAGAGTGGAGCTCTATACCTACGAAGAGGTAAATCGGAAATAATAAAAAGCGCCTCAGCCGGATGGCGAAGCGCTTGAGATGTGTTGCGAAAAAGCGAATGGCGATTAAGCGGCGTGATAAGACGTCACGCGCTCAACTTCTTCTTTGGCACCGAGGAAAACGGCCACGCGCTGATGCAGTTTTTCGGGCTTGATCGAAAGAATGCGTTCGTAGCCGTTGGTGGCGCGGCCGCCGGCCTGTTCCATCAACCAGGACATGGGATTGGCTTCGTACATCAGACGAAGCTTGCCGGGTTTGGAGGGATCGCGGTTGTCCTTGGGGTACATGAAGATTCCGCCGCGGCAAAGGATGCGGTGTACTTCGGCAACCATAGCCGCCACCCAGCGCATGTTGTAGTCCTTGCCTCGAACGCCGGTTTTGCCGGCAAGAAGTTCTTCGATGTAGCGGTTCACGGGAGCTTCCCAATGGCGCTTGTTCGAGCAGTTAATCGCAAATTCCTTGGCCTGTTCGGGCACCTGCACGTTGTCGTTGGTGAGGATGTAGGTGTTGGTGCGGGGATCAAGCGTAAACATCACTACGCCGCGGCCGAGAGTGAGCGCCATCTGCGTTTGCGGACCGTACATGATGTAGCCGGCGGCAAGCTGACGGTCGCCGGGCTGCAGAAAGTCGGCGTCCTGCGGAGCGGTAGCGTCCTCGTGCGGATTGGGCAGGATCGAAAAGATCGTTCCGATCGAGACGTTGATGTCGATGTTGCTTGAGCCGTCAAGCGGGTCGTAGCAGATGAGATAGGGGCGGCGATCTGTACAGTCGGCTGCCACACAGTGATCCATTTCTTCCGAAGCACAGGCGGCGACAACGCCCGACTCAAGCACGGCCTTGGTGACGATGTCGTTGCTGATGACGTCGAGTTTTTTCTGCTCTTCGCCCTGCACGTTTTCGCTGCCTGCCATGCCGAGCACGCCCATGAGGGCGCCGCAGGCGACTTCGGAGCTGATTTCCACGCCGCAGGCAGCCACGGTTTCGATCAATCGGGCGAGTTTTTCATCAAGGCCGTTGGTCTTGACTTCGTTGGCGAGCATGTCGCTTAAAGTGATCTGTTGCATAACTCTTCTCTTTTTTTAGAGCAAGGACGGATGATGGGTAATCAGTAGGTGTTGAGCGCTTTTTCCACCACTTCGCTCACGCCGGCCGAAAGATTTTCGGTGCGGGCGACTTTGGTGAGAGCCGCATGCATGAGGCGTGCGAGTTCCGGCGTATAGCGGCGCCAGTTGTCCAGCGCACGGGCCAGGCGGGCAGCCACGTGACTGTTGATGGAGTCGAGCTGCAGCACCATGTCGGCCCAGAATTCGTAGCCGGCGCCGTCGGGGCGGTGGAATTCAGGTTCGTTTGCCACGAAGAACGTATTGACAAGCGCATAGACGTTGTTCGGGTTCTTGAGCGAGAACACAGGACACTGCATCAACGACTTGATGCGGTCGAGCACCGGACATTCGTTGGGATAGACGCGTGCCGTGGCCTGCACCGAGAACCACTTGTTAATCAGAAGCGGCTCGTTGCCCCAGAGTTTGCCTGCGGCATTCAAGACGTCGATCTTGGCCGGGCTCTGGCTGTTGACGATCATGCGCAGAGCGGCAAGACGATCGGTGAGGTTGTCCGAGAGTTCGAACTGATCGCGGGCATCCAACAGGGCTCGGGCGTTGCCGCCGGCGAGAAGATACTCGAGCGTGAGATTGCTCAGGGCGCGTTTGCCGGCTTCCTTCGGATCGAATCGGTATTCGAGCGTCATATTGCGCATGTTTTCGGTATGAAGCGGCTGACCGAGCTTGTGCGAGAGTTTGCGGCCGATCGTTTCCATCACGAAGATGCGGGCCTGACGAATGGCCTGCGGGTTGATCATGGCGCGGTGAGCCGCGATGCTCTTTTCAGAAGGCAACGTGAGCACGGTGGCGCGGTATTCGGGCGACAGATTCGTGTTGGTGAGAATGCCTTCGAAAGCCGAAATGAGCGTGCCGTGAACGTCGGGTTCCACTCCGTTTTCGATCATGGTGACGACTTCGTTGATGACGGCAAGCATCAAACGCTCGAAAGCGTCGGCGCGGTTAAAACCGTCGGAATCGTGCAGTGCCAGGAACTGAAGCTCTTGCAGCGTATAGGCGTAATCGAAGATCACGGGAGCCGAAAAGCCTCGACCCAGAGACAGAACCGGATTTTCCGCGATGCCTTCAAAAGTCCATTCGTCATCGGCCGTTTCAAGAACGAGTTTGGCGGTGGTGACGGGTTCCTCGTCGGAACCGACAAGCTTCAAGGGCAGATCTTTGCCGTCGCGACCGATCAAACCGACGAGAATCGGAATCACAAGCGGGTACTTTTCAGCTTGCCCGGGTGTCGGAGGCGTCGACTGCGAAGCGCGAATCGTGAAGGTGCAGTCGTCCTGATTCCAATTCGTTTCCACGGAAACGCGCGGGGTGCCGGCTTGAGACCACCACAGACTGAAATTGGTGAGATCAACGCCGTTGGCGTCGGCCATGGCCTGAATGAAGTCGTTACAGGTAACGGCCGATTCGTCGTAGAGCTGCACGTAACGATCCATGCCCTTCTTAAAGCCGTCTTTGCCGAGGAGCGTCTGGAGCATACGGATGACTTCGGCGCCCTTTTCGTACACCGTCATTGTGTAGAAATTGTCGATTTCTCGGTAACTTTCCGGGCGAATCGGGTGAGCCATGGGGCCGGCGTCTTCCGGGAACTGGCTACTGCGAAGCGCGCGCACAGCGTGAATGCGTGCGACGGCGCGGCTCGATTCGTCAGGCTGCATGTCGGCCGTGAATTCCTGCTCGCGAAACACCGTCAGGCCTTCCTTGAGCGTGAGCTGGAACCAGTCGCGCAGCGTGATGCGATCGCCCGTCCAGTTGTGGAAGTACTCGTGACCGACAATGGATTCAATGTTTTGGTAGTCCGTGTCGGTGGCAATAGAGGGCGAAGCCATCACATAGCGGGAATTGAAAATATTGAGGCCCTTGTTTTCCATAGCCCCGAAGTTGAAGTCGTCGGTGGCAACGATCATGAAGCGGTCGAGATCAAGTTCAAGCCCCCAACGTTCTTCATCCCAAGCGATGGCTTTTTTGAGGCTTTCGAGCGCATGCTCGGAATTGGGGTAGTTTTTTTCTTCTGTCCAAACCTGCAGAAGAACTTCGCGGCCGCTTTTCGTTTTGATTTTGTCTTCGCGGGCCACGAACTGACCGGCTACCAGAGCAAAGAGGTAGCACGGTTTTTTGAAGGGATCTTCCCAGCGCACCCAATGACGATTGTCGGCCTCGTCCCCCTCGGCGACCAGATTGCCGTTGGAAAGCAGAACGGGGTAGAGCGTCTTGTCGGCGTGAATCGTGACGGTAAAGCGACTCATCACATCGGGGCGATCGGGCCAATAGGTGATGTTGCGAAAGCCCTGAGCTTCGCACTGGCTCATGAAGGCGCCTCGGCTCATGTAGATGCCCGAAAGCGACGTGTTGTTCACGGGAACGATGCGGTTGACGATGGTGACGGTCGACTGCTTGGAGATATTTTTGATGGTGAGCTGTCCCTGGCCCATCTGATAGCGTTCGTTTGCCTGCTGACCGTCAATGAGGACCTTTTCGATAAAAAGATCGTGTCCGCCGTCAAGGACAAGGTCATGGGTGGCGGCACCGCGCAGCGGCGTGACGACCATGGTGGAGGTGACCGTTGTGGACTCGGGATTCAAGACAAAGTCGAGCTCGACCGAGTCAATGCTGTGAGAGTAGGGACGATAGTCCTTGCGGTAAACGGTGGTGTGTTCCTGAGACTGCATGGAGACTTTCCGAAGGCAAACAAAAAGTTGGCCGTGACAAATACTAAGCGCTCGACATTTGGTGCCGAGACGAAATCAACACACGATTGTACCGCGCCTGCGGCCGGCGCAAAAGCAAAGAAAAACGCCTGCGCGCGGCAAAGGTGGGCAGGCGTTGCAAGCCGAAAATGTCGACCGTACGAATTATTCGTACTTGTGGCCGGCCGTGCTGTGGCAAGCCACGCAGTCGGTCTTGGGCTGATCGGCAAAGGCCTTGTGCATCGGCGCAACCATCGGCTTGGCCGGGTTGACCTTCATGTTGCCGATGTCATGGCAGCCGCGGCAGGTGACGTAATCAACGGAAACCATCCACTTTTGAACGGATTCAGCCATTTCTTCACGCTTTTCAATCTGCTTTTCGGGCGTGCTGAGCGTGCCGCGGATTTCACCCCACAGAGAGTTGGAGCCGGAAACGGCCTTGTGCCAGAGCAGGCCGACGACCTGAGCCTGACTGATGGAGTGCACGGATTCATACTTCAGGTGGCAGTCCACGCATTCGGCCTTGGCGCCGGAGAAGGTCTGGGCGTGCTGGCCCTTCTTGTAGGACGCGTAGGCGGCGTCCATCGAGTGGCAGAAAGTGCCGCAGAATTCGGTGGAACCGGACCAATGAACCACAGACGTGCCGGCGCTCACGAGAGCAACGCCGATCACGGCACCAACCAACACTAGGCCGGCACCATACCACTTGCCGTTCTTATTGAAAGCCATTCGAAAATCCTCCTTGTTGTTTGATCTTGCTCTTTGCCGCCGTTTGACCTGTATGTTGGAGCCGTTTATTTATCTTGTTCGGCAGACAAAGTCTCTGCGGTGTTTTAGGAATGTCGTCCGCAGAAAGCAAGTAAGGACAAGGACATTCGACCGCGAGGTTTAGGCCGCAATCATAAACCGCGCTTAAACAAACCTGAAGAGCGAAAGCAGGATTTGCTTTGATTTATATCAAAAAGCGTTTGGGCATGGCCGTTCGGCCTAATTCCTTGCGTGGATCTCCGGTGTACCGCATCCTCAGCCTGTAAGAGGATGTTCCTGAAGCGGCCTGCCCGAACGAATGATTTGGCCTAGGCGATTTGCGCAACGACCACGGCTTGCGCGGTGACGAGCGCTTCGGCATGGTCGCCCAACTTCAAACCGTGACCGGCACGGGCAAAGCCGACAAGGGATGTGCCGCCGGCCAGGCGCAGCGTAACTTCTCCGCCCTTATCCTGACGCGCGCTGCGAATGACGGTGCCGGAAATGACGCTTGAGCCCTTGATCGGTTCGACGTGATGAGCAACTTCCACACTTGTGGCTTTGAATAAGGCGAGCGCCTTGTCGCCTTGGTTGAGACCGAGCAACTGTGCGCTTTCCTGCGTGAGCGTCGCTTTGAGGTTGTTGACGTCGTCAATGCGCATGTGCACGCGCACCAGGGCAGGACCGCGGGCAATGTGCATGATCGTGACGGGAAACTGATTTCGCATGGAGGTGCGCAAGGTAGCCGAACTCAATGGGACAAGTTCGGGGGTGACGCGGGAGGCGAATTGCATCAGAACGGATTCGCGCGCCTGCGTGAGTTTTTCGGAGAGTTCCAGGACCGTTACACCGGCTGCGGTGAGTTTCGTACCGCCGCCTTTGCTGCCGCCCACTTCTTTTTCCACCAACGGAACGCCCGCGAGGTTGGTGAGCGTTTCGAGCGCTTGCCAGGCGGCTTTGTAGGAGACGTTGGAGAGGCGAGCTGCCTCCGAAATCGAGCCTGTTTCGTGAATGCGCCGCAAAATGTTGATGCGCTTGTCGACGAGCTGCTCGAGTTGGCGGGTGAGCGCAATCGGCGCGGCAACAAGTTGCGAGGGCGAGTTTTCAGGACGTTCGGTGTCGGAGGTGGTCATACGTCAATTCCCTTAAAAACATTTCGCTAGTTTACGGCAAGTGGTGGGGTGTTGTTCTTTGCGGTATTCATAAATGTGATAACGTTGCGCTATTCAATATTTGAATGGCGCGGATGTCAACCGATATCTGCGGTCGAATCTTGGAAAGACACTTCATCTCAATTTGGGAGAGAAAACATGAAACTCGTCAAAACCGCCGTTGCCGCCGCGCTGCTCGGTACCGTTTTTTGCGTGAGCGCAGCTGAAGTGCATGTAGCTGTGGCCGCCAACTTTACGGCTCCGGCCAAGGAACTGGCTCCGATTTTTGAAAAGCAGACCGGCCACAAGTTGGTTCTGAGCTTCGGCGCCACCGGTATGTTCTATGGCCAGATCAAGAACGGTGCGACCTATGACGTGCTGTTGGCGGCTGACGCCAAGACGCCCAAGAAGACCATTGACGAAGGTTACGGCGTAAAGGGGACGAGCTTTACATATGCCGTCGGCAAGCTCGTTTTGTGGAGTGCGGACGCAAATAAGATCAAGGACGGCAAGGCGCTGCTTGCTTCGGGCGACTTCAATAAGTGCGCCGTGGCCAATCCCAAGCTTGCTCCTTACGGTCTGGCCGCCCACGAAACCCTCAAGTCTTTGAAGCTCTTTGATAAGGTGAGCCCGAAGTTTGTGGAAGGCGACAATATCGGCAAGACTTTTAATTTTGTGAAGACCGCCAACGCCGACATCGGGTTTGTGGCTCTGAGTCAGGTTTATAAGAACGGCAAGATCACCTCGGGCTCCGGCTGGATCGTTCCGGCTGAACTCTATGGCAAGATCGCTCAGGACGCCGTGCTACTGAAGCAGGGCAAGAATCAGGACGCGGCCAAGCAATTCCTGAAGTTCCTGCAAGGCCCGGAAGCGGCCAAGGTGAAGCTTGACTACGGCTACGGCGACAAGTAATTTCGTCGTTGGCACTGTCAAATCCGGCACGAAAGAGAACAAATGGAAGCTATTTCACTTGAACCCGTTTGGTTGAGTCTGAAGCTTGCGGCGGTCACCACAGCATTTTTATTGGTGCTAGCGACACCGCTTGCCTGGTGGCTTGCCCGCACCAAAAGCGCCTGGCGTGCGCCGATCAGCGCCGTGGTGACCTTGCCTTTGGTGTTGCCGCCTTCTGTGCTGGGTTTTTACATTCTGGTTGCGATGGGGCCGCACGGCCCCATCGGCCAGCTCACGCAATCGCTTGGATTGGGGCTGATGACCTTCAATTTTTCCGGCTTGGTCGTGGGCTCCATCATCTATTCCTTGCCCTTTGCCGTGCAGCCACTGCAAGGGGTGTTTGAGTCCATCGGCAACCGACCGATGGAAGTGGCGGCAACTTTGGGGGCCAAACCCCTGGACGCCTTTTTTTCCGTCGTGATTCCGCTGGCTCGACCGGGGTTCCTGACTGCCATGGTGCTTACCTTTGCGCACACCATCGGAGAATTCGGCGTGGTGCTGATGATCGGCGGCAATATTCCGGGCAAGACGCAGGTGGTCTCAACCGAGATCTACACTTTCGTGGAAGCCATGGAATATGACAATGCGCATGTGCTTGCCGGCGGCATGCTTGTCTTTTCCTTCCTGGTGCTGCTTTTTGTGACGCTCTTTAACCGTCGTGCCAAGGCCGCCAATGTGTCGGCCACGCCGGTGTAGCGTTTTTCTTCGAATTTTCGACTCCGAAACCGTTTTGAGTGTGGACATGGCCGAGAACACTGACGATCGCATTCGCCTGACGCTTTCCCGCAGCACGGGCTTTACGCTGGATGTGGACCTGACGCTTCCGAACGGAGGCGTGACAGTGCTTTTTGGCGTATCAGGGTGCGGCAAAACCACAGTGTTGCGCAGTGCGGCCGGATTGGAAAAAGCGAAAGGTTATGTGCGAATCGCCGGCCAGGTTTGGCAAGATGACGAAAAGAGGATTTTCGTGCCGACCTATGAACGCCGCATCGGTTATGTGTTTCAGGAAGCCAGTCTGTTCGATCACCTCAATGTTCGTGAAAATTTACGCTTCGGCTTGAAGCGCATTTCGGACAAGGACGGTGAGAAGCGACTCGATGATGCGGTCGAATTATTGGGGATCGGGCATCTGCTCGAACGACGTACGTCGGAGCTTTCCGGCGGCGAACGTCAGCGCTGTGCCATTGCGAGGTCGTTGGCAATCAAACCGACGGCGCTGTTTATGGACGAACCGCTTGCCGCCTTGGATCACGCCCGTCGATTGGAAATCATGCCCTGGATTGATCGGCTGAAGAAAGAACTCAATTTGCCGATTCTTTACGTAACGCACTCCGAAGAAGAAGTGATGCGCCTGGCCGATCGATTAGCTGTGATCGATAACGGCAAACTTGTTGACAACGGGCCTGTGGCGGAAACCTGGTTGCATCTGATGCGGAAAAAAGGCCGCAAAGCCAGCCGTTCGTTACTGGTGATGGGAACAGTAGAGGAGCGCGACAGCGACTGGAGTCTGATGAAAGTCGTAAGCGACGCCATGCACTTCTGGGTACGTGATACAGGGGTGGCACTCGGTAGCAGCGTGCGCCTGATGGTCAATGCCGATGACGTGTCGCTCTCCGTCAGCAAACCATCTCAGACAAGCATTCAGAATGTGTTTCCCTGCACGGTGGCCGCCATTGACGACGGCAGCGATCCGAGTCGCAAAGTGGTGCAGGTTGAGGCGGCCGGAACGGTCATCATGTCCGAATTGACGGCACGTGCGGCTCACGAACTTCAATTGCGCCCCGGCATGGATGTGTGGGCTCAGGTTAAGACGATTGCCGTGCACTAGGTAAATAGCCTCGGTGAGGTATCGTCGGGATCCGGAACTCTCTCTTACACTTTCTTGGTGTTGTTTCTGGTGTTGAAATACTGCATGAGGCAGAAACGAAAAAGCCTTCGGCAGGATGCTGCTGAAGGCTCTTCGGTGGTGGTGCCCGGGGAGAGACTCGAACTCTCACGCTTTTTAGGCGGAGGATTTTGAATCCTCTGCGTCTACCATTCCGCCACCCGGGCAAAACCTATTTTTTTACAACAAACCTCCAGCCGCAAGGGCTAGAGGTTCGGAATTCTGGGGTGGGAGATGGGACTCGAACCCACGACAACCGGAATCACAATCCGGGACTCTACCAACTGAGCTACACCCACCATCAAATTTTTGTTCCCGTCTCGCTTGGCCTGCCCGGCAGGATTCGAACCAGCGACCCTCGGCTTAGAAGGCCGATGCTCTATCCAACTGAGCTACGGGCAGAGATGCTTCTGTCAAGCAAGTGGTCGGGGTGAAGAGATTCGAACTCCCGACATCCTGCTCCCAAAGCAGGCGCGCTACCGGGCTGCGCTACACCCCGCGGGAATCACGCATTATAAGAAAACTTTTGTTTCTTGCAAATTTTTCCGCGAAAAAAGTTCGACCTACGAAAACTTGATTTTTCGGCGGTCAGAAATGCGTTGTCGGTTCAGGTAAAAAACACTGCCGAAGAACAGACAGGCGATCGCTCGTCGATACAATCTAGACGTACCGAAAAAGGATTGAGCCGTTGCGCTCTTAGAAAGTTATGACCGATATTTTGGAAAAGATTCTTGCTGTCAAAGCTCAAGAAGTTGAGTTGGCAAAGACTCAAGTCGAATTACCGGCGTTAAAGGATCGGGCACTTGCCCAATCGCCGGCCCGAGGCTTTGCTCAAGCTCTTCAACGCAAAATGAATGCCAATCGGCCTGCTGTGATTGCGGAAGTGAAAAAAGCCAGTCCGAGCAAAGGTGTGATTTGTGAAAATTTTCGTCCGGTTGAAACAGGGCTTGATTACGAAGCGCATGGAGCAGCATGTCTGTCGGTGTTGACGGACAGGGAATTTTTCATGGGGTCGAACGATACCTTTGTCGCCGTGCGCAAACACGTCAATATTCCGATGCTGCGCAAGGATTTTTTGATTGATGTCTACCAAGTATATGAGGCGCGTGCGATGGGGGCAGACGCCGTGTTGGTGATCATGCGGGCGCTTGGCGATGAAAAAGCGGCGGAGTTGACGGCCTGTGCCGCAACGCTTGGAATGGACGTGCTTGTCGAAACGCACGACGAAGAAGAAATCGAGCGGGCTCTCAAACTTCCCGGAACGCCGATGATCGGCATTAACAACCGCAACCTTCGAACCTTTGAAACGAGCATTGAGCAAACTTTGAAACTGAAGCGACTGATTCCTCAGGATCGATTGTTTGTGACCGAAAGCGGAATTCGTACGCAAGAGGATGTGCAGCGTCTGCGTCATGCCGGTGTGGGCGCATTTTTGGTCGGTGAAGCCTTTATGCGGGAAATTTCGCCCGGGGCCGCACTGCAGGAGCTTTTTGGGGACTCATGATGCATCGATTTGCGACTGACGGTATTGCTGCGTCTTGGAAGGGCGAATTTGATGCCTTCTTTGCATCCGAAGCGGGCAAAGATCTATTGAGTTTCCTTCAGGAGCGACTGAAGGATGGAGCCGTGATTTATCCTCCGGATCCGTATCGGGTGTTTCGACTGACGCAACCCCAAGACGTGCGCGTTGTGATTTTGGGGCAGGATCCGTATCACGGACCGGGACAGGCGATGGGCATGGCTTTTTCTGTGCCCGCGCAGTTAAAGAAGCTTCCTCCGAGTCTCAAAAACATCTTTAAGGAAATCGCCCTTGAAGGAGAGGGAGAACATCCTGCCGTGGGTGACCTGACCGATTGGGTGCGACAGGGCGTGCTTTTGATGAATGCGACGCTCACCGTGGAAGACGGCGCACCGCAGTCTCATGCGGGCAAAGGTTGGGAAACGTTGACGGATCGTTTGATTGATCGCGTGCTAGAGGAGGCTCGTCCCACAGTCTTTATGTTGTGGGGCGCTTCGGCACAGAAAAAGAAGGAACGCATCCAAGCCAGAGCCAAGGCCGAGGTGTTGGTTCTCTCAAGCAACCACCCTTCTCCGTTATCGGCTCGTCGCCCGCCGGTTCCTTTTATCGGATGCGGGCACTTTAAGGCGGCCAACGATTGGTTGCAGGCTCACGGGAGAGAACCGATTGCGTGGGTTTCCCATGCGTTTTCTTTGGTCTAGCGGAAATTTGCTTTTTGCAACGTACGCGCTAAAAAAAGTGCACTTTTCCGGTGCAAAATCGGCGATAATTAGCGGATTCGTGGAAAAGCGGCCGCAGAACGTCTTTTACTGCTCAGCAGAGGCGTTCATGACTCAAACTGGGCGGCAGCGTCTGTGCGTGTTTAAGGATTACAAGGAAACAGCGAATGTCCTTTGATTTTGCTCCGGAAACCGGTTCAACCACTATTTTCAACGCCTGCATCAAGGTGATCGGTGTGGGCGGCGGCGGCGGAAATGCCGTCGAGCACATGATTGATAAAAAAGCTCAGGGCATCACCTTTATCGCTGCCAACACCGACCAACAGGCGCTCAATCGCTCCCGTGCCGATATTGTGATCCCGCTCGGCAAAACCGGTTTGGGTGCCGGTGCCAAGCCGGAAGTGGGTGCGGCGGCCGCTCTTGACGCTTCCGAACAGATCCGCGAATCTCTCGAAGGCACGCATTTGCTGTTCATCACGGCCGGTATGGGCGGCGGAACGGGTACCGGTGCGGCTCCCGTGATCGCCAAGATTGCCAAGGAACTCGCTGTCTCTTATACACATCTGACGCTGCCGACGATCGCATAAGT
>OWJQ01001412.1_pt1 | contig 11600 bp, 7 predicted proteins | sample 1732711 | NCBI WGS metagenome assembly OWJQ01 (sample SAMN05065745, study PRJEB22554) | human gut metagenome | biome: ENVO:2100002; feature: ENVO:00000062; material: ENVO:00002003 | host: Homo sapiens | place: USA | reverse complement strand
ATATACACCCAATATTTGGAATAGCAAAAGATATTCAGAAAGATTTAGATTTACTATGTACTCCAAATAGTGCTTGATTATTAATGATTTGCAATTTTATGATATTTCTTGAATATGTAGGTTCGAGAGCCCCTTACTCCGCAAAAAAGCCGTTGCAAAAAACTTGCAACGGCTTTTTTGCAGACGGAATGGAAGTTTATTACGGCGGTGTAAAATGAATCGGTTGATAATTAGTGGGGCTTCTTTTTTTATATACCCTCCCCTTATTGTTTCTTCGGTATTTTTCTTATATTGTTTCGCAACATAGGGAAGAAAGATTAAAGGTATTCGATATCGCTTCTTGAAATCACCTAATTAATATCTTAACCCCTCCGTCACTGCGTGCCACCTCCCCTATATTTTGCATAGTAAAACACCCCGTAAGGCTACGGGACACGGCAGGGGAGGAGGGGAAATACTTTTAACGAATATCTTAACCCTTCAATATATACTTTTGGGGCGGTGGGAGCTTGAACATCTATTAAACTAAAATGGGCAGGGAGCTGTTCTTTTTGGATAGATGGGGATTTTAATGTCCCGGTTTGTATGGAATGGAAGATATTTGTGTATATTTGATTTTTCGAATATAGGATATGACTCGATGTGAGGAATAGGAATATCGGTTTTGTCTTGTTTCTATTTTTCCCTTGTCGGGTTTTGAGGTAGGAAATCGAATAAAGAAAATTAAATTTTGAAGATATGAGAACATTATTATTGTCTTTTGCAATCGTGGGATTATTGTGCGGTTGTTCGTCCAAGTCGGATTATGGTGAAGCTAGGGGAATTGTATGTGATGCTACCATGAATACGGTTACTATTGTCACCGACGACAATGACACGTTGTCGTTCAGTACGGTCGATACCGATAAAAGCGGGGTCGACGGATTGCTGCTGGGCGATACGGCCGAGATTACTTACCGGGGAAGGTATGAAAAGGGAATGGGGGCTTTGAAAATGGTGTCTTATCCGCAAAGAGCGTTACTCGGTGGCGACCGAGACGAGTATGGTTGCATAGGCTCTGCCGGATATGTGTGGAGTGAGGTGTTGCAGGATTGTATACGGGTGTTCGAGAAGGGTATCCGCACGGAGTCGGTTCGAGGGGATAACCGTTCGGTCTATATCGTCTTTTCTCCCGATTCGTCCCAAGTGGAATTGTTTTTCTCCGACAGGCAACCGAGTGAGATTTTGGAGCGGCGGACGTTGCCTTCGGGCGGTTTTGCTTGGAATGTGGAGGACGACGATACGAAGAATGTGCGTTTCATAAATGGTTTATGGACGATCGAACAGCGGGGTGAGGTCATATATCGGGAAGATAGTGCAGCTGCCGACTCGTCGTTGGGCGATTGGCAGGAGCGGACTTATGAGGGGGTACTGCCGGCAGCCGATACTCCGGGTATACGTTACACTCTGACGGTACGTAATCGCGAGTATAGCGGGGACGGGACATTCGTGCTTGCGATGACTTATTTGGAGGCTGAAAACGGGAAGGACGAGACCGTGACTTATACCGGTAGGCGGTTCACTCAACGCGGTTCGGCCGATGACAAGGATGCCGTGGTGTGGCAACTGGTTGCCGACGATGGTATTGTTTTTAATTTCCTTGTGTCAAAAGAGGGTACAAGTCTTACTTTGTTGAACGATAAATTTGAGAAGCCGCAGAGCGGATTGAATTATACGCTTCGGTTAGTGCAGTGATAAATCGGGCTTCATGCCCGATAAAGACGGAATCCCTTTTTCCCGTTTTTATTCAACCCCTCTCCTCAGAAACAACAGTTTCTGAGGTGTCTCCCCTATATTGCTCCGCAACACAGGGGCGAAGTGTTAATGCCTTTCTATTGAATTGTCTTTGCTTTTTGCCCCTGCTTCGATTTTATGTGCAACACTCCCGTAATGCTACGGGATACGGCAGGGGAGAAGTGTAAAAATCTTTTGATATTATCATTCTTCTGTTTTTTAACCCCTCCGTCACTTCGTGCCACCTCCCCTATCGCACATACGTGCGCAGAGGAGGAGGTTAATGCCTTTCTATTGAATTGTCTTTGCTCCTGCTTCGATTTTAGTGCAACATCTCGTGATGCTGTGGGGTACGGTAGGAGAGGAGTGTAGAAATCTTTTGACACTATCATTCTTCTGTTTTTTAACCCCTCTGCCCTTCGGATATCTGCCCTATCGCACATACGTGCGCAGAGGAGGAGGTTAATGTCTTTCTATTGAATTGTCTTTGCTTTCTATCCTTGCTTCGATTTTATGTGCGACGCCCTGTTGTAATACGGGACACGGCTGGGAGAGGGGGAATATGCTTAATAATAACCAACTAATGTCTCATTGCATGTACAAAAGGGGGCAATGATTTTTTATCATGCTCTCTTTTTTGTTTTATTATATTCTTCTTTAAATATTGTTGAAATATGAAAAGTTCGTTATCTTAGCGACACTTAAACTTGTGTGATGAGGCGATTGAAAATATACGAGGAGAATCCCAGCGCCACGGAGATAGGAAAGGCGGTGGAGGTGTTGCGCGAAGGGGGTATTGTGATTTATCCTACCGATACGATTTATGCGTTGGGTTGCGATGCTTTGAACGTGCGAGCCGTGGAGCGGATTTGTCGGATTAAAGGAATCAATCCTCAAAAAGTCAATCTGTCGATTATTTGTCGGGAATTGAGTTGGGTGAGTGAATATGCCAAACTGAATAATTTGTATTTCAAGCTGTTGAAACGTAATTTGCCGGGGGCTTTCACTTTTATATTGCCTACGAGCTCGTCCCTGCCTAAGATTTATAAAAACCGCAAGACGGTGGGAGTGCGTATTCCCGACCATGCCATTACGTTGGCGTTGGTCGAGGCGTTGGGCAATCCGTTATTGACGACGTCGGTGTCTGTCGACGATGAGGAGCCTGAATATGGGACGGACCCGGAGTTGATAGCTGAACGTTATGAGTCGGTCGCCGATTTGATTATCGACGGAGGCGAGGGCGGTACGATACCGTCGACTACGGTCGATTGTACGGGAGACGAGCCTGTGGTATTGCGCGAAGGTAAGGGCGATTTGCAAGAATAATCTATGTGGATTTATTAATTTGTTGGCTATTAGATGTATAGCTGTTTTTAAATTTTGCTTAAAAGAATATGCAAAGTTTATACAATTTTAATTGAGGAAATTTTTCCATAATATGGAAATAGTTGTAAATTTGCGAAACATAGAGAACAAGAAAGGTATTATCATATATTAATTTTAAAATCAAACAATTATGTCAAAAGTATCGGTTATCGGAGCTGGAAACGTTGGCGCTACTTGTGCAAACGTGTTAGCATTCAGAGAAATTGCAGACGAAGTCGTTTTGCTCGATATTAAAGAAGGTGTATCGGAAGGCAAGGCTATGGATATGATGCAGGCTGCTGTAACGGCAGGTTTCGCATCGCGTATCAAAGGTGTGACCAACAACTATGAGGCTACCGCCAATTCGGATATGGTTGTTATCACCTCGGGTATTCCCCGTAAACCGGGTATGACTCGCGAGGAGTTGATCGGAGTGAATGCCGGCATTGTGAAGTCGGTCGTAGAGAATGTTTTGAAATATTCTCCCAATGCTGTTATCTTGTGTGTAAGTAACCCGATGGATACGATGACTTATTTGATTCATAAAGTATCGGGTCTTCCCAAAAACCGCATTATCGGTATGGGTGGCGCTTTGGACAGCTCTCGTTTCAAATATTATCTGAGTCAAGCGTTGAATGCCAATCTGTCGGAAGTAGAAGGTTTCGTAATCGGTGGTCACGGCGACACGACTATGATTCCTGTTACTCGTTTCGCTACTTACAAGGGTATTCCCGTTACCGAATTCCTGAGCGAAGAGGCTTTGCAAAAAGTCGCTGCCGACACGATGGTGGGTGGCGCTACATTGACCGGATTGCTGGGAACGTCGGCATGGTATGCTCCGGGTGCTGCTGCCGCTTCGGTGGTAGAGGCCGTATTGGGCGACCAGAAACGTATGGTTCCTTGCAGCGCTTTGCTGGAAGGCGAGTACGGGGAGAAAGACCTCTGCATAGGCGTACCTTGTGTATTGGGTAAAAACGGTATTGAAAAAGTGGTTGAGTTGAAATTGAACGCTGCCGAGAAAGAGGCATTTGCCAAGAGTGCTGCTGCCGTTCATAAAACTAATGCTGCTCTTGCCGACGCTTTGAAATAAAATTCGATCTATTTGATATAGAATGCCGCTCGATATGAACGTATATCGGGCGGCATTTTTTTGCATGATTTCGAAAGGGATACTCTTATATCGCTTTACGACACCCCGTAATGCTGCGGGGTACGGCAGAGGAGGAGTGTAGAAATCTTTTGACACTATCATTCTTCTGTTTTTTAATCCCTCCGTCACTTCGTGCCACCTCCCCTATCGCACATACGTGCGCAGAGGAGGAGGTTAATGCCTTTCTATTGAATTGTCTTTGCTCCTGCTTCGATTTTGGTGCAACATCTCGTGATGCTGTGGGGAAGAAGTGTAAAATCTATCTTTCTACCCCAAATGGAGAATACCCCTTAACTCCTTCACCTATACCTTGTGGTATTGTAGGGCATTCACACACTCCTCCTCTGTGTTTTGCAACGCAAAATATAGGGGAGGTGGCACGTAGTGCCGGAGGGGTTAGAAAATACCGGCAGCGGTAGTGATAGGTTTGAGCCTCTTCTCCCTCGGTGTCTCAGTAAGGAAATATAGGCGGAGTGTCCGAAAAAATCTTTTGACAACATCGCTCCACTGTTTTTAACCCCTCTGCTCTTCGGATATCTGCCCTATCGTACATACGTGCGCAGAGGAGGAGGTTAATGCCTTTCTATTGAATTGTCTTTGCTTTTTGCTCCTGCTTCGATTTATGTGCAACACCTCGTGGTGCTGTGGGGGAGAAGTGTAAAATCTATTCTTTCATCTCAAAAGGAGAATGCCCTTTAACTCCCTCATCTATACCCTGCGGTATTGTAGAGCTTTCACACACTCCTCCCCTGTGTTTTGCAACGCAAAATATAGGGGAGGTGGTACGTAGTGCCGGAGGGGTTAGATTTTATTAAGAATCTATTAAACAGTGCTTTCAACCCCTTACCGAAGAGTCTGAAATGTGGTTGTCGGACAAGAAATTCATCGCTAAACTTTATCGCTAATCTCCTTTGATTTCTTGCCGAATCCCTTCAATGCTTTTTATTCAGTTTACTGTATCATCACTTTCTGTACAATGCGTTCGCCCCGGTCGTTCGATAGGGTGACGATATACGCTCCGGGCGATAGGGTAGCGGTGGGAATCGTTACTCCTTCCGCTTCGCTGTCCAAGTAGGCACACCACGCCAATCGGCCGGTCATCTCGGTGAGCTCGGCCAATCGATAGCTTGTGCCCGGCAAGGTCACAATCAGGGCATCGGGGGTATGGGCGATACGCAGAGAGGAAGATTTATTTCCAACGATACCGCTTACACATGGATCGGGCGTAAAATCATGTTCTGCCAACACTTCGTAGGAATATTCTCCATTTACTTTCTGATACAATAGGTAAAACGGAGGTGTTATACATGTCGTATAGTCCATATAGAATTGAGCCAAAGGATATTCACTGATTTCACCCAATCCGACTACCCATGTGTTGCCGTTGTTCCAAGTGATAGCCTTTCGTTTTTGCCCGTCCACGACTATCGAGTCTATACCTATTACTTCAAATCCCGAATAGGGATCGAGTTCTCCATAAGGGTCGTTTTTCCGGTACATGCGGTCGCCACACCGTTTCCGACCCGGTATTGCATTCCAGTCATCGCCATCTTCGGGTCGGTGATAATACGACCCTTCGTCCATGCGCAGGGTGTCGCCTACTTCCAGCGTAAAATCATACAGGAGTTTATCTACATATTTCCCATCTATACTATCGAGCACGTAGACTTTTTGGTTTTCCTCCCGCACCAGTACCAACTTTTGTCGTGAAACGGATTCATCGAAATCGCAACCTTCGTAACGATACAGCCAGTAATAGACGTTATCGTTCATATAAACGCCTTCGGAATTGAAAACATTTGCAGCCAAATGATATCGGGGAAATATCGTTGTCCCGCTTGGGGCTGCATCGTAATAGGTCCAATCGGCTTCTTTGATAAAGGGAATGTAATTGCCGTCTATAAACGGGTCTACTATGGGGAGTCCCCAATAAGTAGATGCCTTAAAAACAAAGTCTCCGTTCACTCGATAGTAATGCATATCATCTCCACAGGGGCAGGTAGGTATGCCATAAAAGGTATGAAAAGGCAGGCTTTCCATATCTCCTAATCCTTCCACCCACGAATAATAGCCTTGAAACGATATGCGTTTCCGAGATTTTCCTCCTATGGTTATCGTGTCTACATTCGAAACGACGACTTCTATTTTCTCCCCATGCCGAGAGAGCGGAGACTCGGCCTCGATTGTCCATGTATCGCCTTTCTCCAAAGTGAAATCATACCACGGCCATTCTTTCTCGCCGTCCATAAAATAGACTTTTTTATTTTCTTCCCGCACAAAAGCTATGAGGGTCTGTTCCGAAGATGCAGAAGAATCTCCGGTGAGGGAATACAGACCTTTGTAAGTCTTCCCGTTCATGTTCGTTTCGCCTTGTATCCTATAATGGGTAAATCCCGAAACACTGCCCCAGTTATAATTATAATAACCAAAGTCACAATCTTTCACGTAAGGGTCATATGCATAGGTGTCGCCACAAGCCCCCTTGTTCCCGTACTCATATTCGCCGGTGACAAGATTTTTCACATAGGACAAATATATCCAGACATTGCAATCTGGAACACATGGCGCTATGGTGAAGGCGGCGACCAGCCAATCATTTTTCAAACCGCCGATCCCTTCTATTACGTCATGAATAAGATATTCTAACCTTTTACGATAGGTCGAACCCACTTGTATTGTATCTACATAACGGACATCTATCTGCATATAATCCAAAGCCGAACGGCTATATAAGATAGACATATCTCCTTTTTCAAGAGAAAAGTCATAGATTAATCGTTCTTCACGGTTATCGCCGGTTATTTCCCGATAGTACACTTTTTTGTCATTTTCCCTTACTACCACGTAGCAGGGGGTATTCTTTTGCAATCCGCAGGTCGTGTACCTATAAAATTTTTTATATGTCGTTCCATCAATTATCGTGTCGCCTTTTATCTGACAGCGGTAGTCGCCCAGATCGCCGGTGTATCCCCATTCCACCCCTTCACGAACCAAAGGGACATATTCATATTTATCATCTAAATTATCATTCGGTCTTTGCCATTCATTTTTACCGGTGGCAGTATTTTTTACGTATTCGAGTTTATTCTTGGTCTTTTCGTCAAACTCCGAAGTGATTTGATAGAACGGATACAAAATGTTATATCCGGTTTCGGTACTTCCGATTCCCTCGATACATTCTCCTCTTTGGTTTTCCAGTTTTATCATTTTCCTGTATTTCCCGTTTACTAAAATAGAATCGAGGCTTTCTACTTTCATGCCGAAATACCCCGGTTCTGTATGCCATGCCTGCATAATGTCGCCTACTTGTTTTACATTAAAATCATAAATGGGAACTTCTTCGGCATCTTTCGAGTACAAGCGATAAACAACCTTATTCTCTTCCCGGGCATAACCGGCAATTTTATAACTATCCGGATAATCACGGCTACTATTCCCCAGTTGCTTATATACTTTACCATTTATAATTTCCTCGCCAATGAACCGATAAATCTCACCATTTTTATACCCCCACTCTATTCCCTCCCGTACCAAAGGGACATACTCGTATTCCTGTGCTTGCAAGACGCTACCGCTCCATACTATCGACACGGCAATCAACAGTAATAGTCTTTTCATATTTCGGTTCCTCCCTATATTATTTAAATTCTACATTTGCCCCAATTTTTGCTTCGAAGCCTTTTTGTATCATTATCTCTCCGCCGGCCTCGATTCGCAACGTGCCACCGCGCTCCACTGTTCCACCGGAGATTGTTACATTTCCTTTACACTCGATTATCAATGTCGCACCGTTCTCTATAATTACCCCTTCGTCTATCCATACATCTCCACCGGATTCCAACGTGAGAGTTCCCGATTTTAAAACAACGTCTCCCTCCGTCCGGTTCGTATCTACCGCTTGGCCGATGTGGACGTTGTTCACGTGTAAATATTGTGAAGAACGTAGCGTGTCGTTTTGCAGGTATAGCGGGGCAATGTATGGTATGGCATTGTGCTTGTAAACCGTCACTACACTGTTGGGAGAGACTTCGTTGATGGTTACGCTTGCTCCCGTCACAGTTTTTATTTCGGGTAATCCGTTTATTCCGGAGGTTATTGCCACTTTACTGCCGTTCAGTCCATTACCGGCTACTGTAATCGAACTGTTCGAACGTGTAACCGAGATATCATCGTATACCGAAGGGATATCGGTCCACATCTCGAATTCGGGACAGCCGATTAAACTGTGGGTCAAACTACACCAACGTGAATATTTGTTATACGCAAAACTTACTTTTGAAAAAGCCTCCGCTACACCTATTTGATTATTACCTTCTTTTATTTGTTCTACGAATTTTTTTTCTAATCTTACAGAGGAACCAATCCAACCGCTTCGAGTATTACCCAAAAAGGCAGGACCTCCATATAAGCCGGCTACCGTAAAGGAACTGCCTATGTTATATGTTACATTATATTGTTCATATATGTCGAATGGTGTCACATCGCAGGCTGTTGAGTAGGCTATGGCCGGATAGTCTTGATTCGTTAAATTATTTAATCCATTGCTTTCTTCAAAAACATGATGACAAGTTACCCCTTGTACTGCAAGAATCCCCCAATAAGGATATTCATGGTTTTTATGAGACTTTGTACCGATACCGCCGGGATTACCGTGTCCATGCCAACTGAAAAAACCGTATCTCTCATTCATTTCCGTTATTACTTCCGAACCGCTCGGAAATGTAGGATTTTCCGTATTATATGAAGGTTTTTCTTCAAAAATAGTATATTGCGGGAAAATCGGGCTAAAATTAGAAGATACAGAATCCGCTTCATGTATACCTTGTAATTCATCACATTGATGATAAAAAGCCTTTTGCAGATAACTGTAATCGCCATTGCCGGGGTTGCGCTCATACCGTATCAGTTTTTCGGTATAGTTTGCAATCTCCTGCCGATTGGTGCATAACAATCTACCCACAAAAATCTCCGGAGCATAGTCCATAGTATACATTTCACTACTTTCAAATTCCCCATACAAAGAATCTCCATCGACATTCCAATTTCCATTAAAATCACTAAAATACAAATCAGAAGGAATAGGCCAATCAACATAAATACTAGAATCTTGATTTTGTGAATCCTTTATTGTTATGCTCCGTCTTCCCGTTCCATATCGAATGGGCAATACGGTATAATCGCCCGCTAACAAGGCGTAGCGGAGAGAGCCGGAGTCGTAGGTATATTTCAGATAGGCTCGCAGTTTACCGGCATCATCGTCGATGTTAGAGACCAAATCGCCCCCTTGAAAATCGGGACACGCTAAGATATCCTCGATACAAACTACTCCTGCCGAGTATCCTTTTTGCCGTTTCCACCCGATGAGGCGATCGAAAGCCGGAGCTAATTCCCGATTTGTCACAACGGTATATTCGAAGTCGGGTAAAGTAGTAACTGTCCGGGACGAGGCTGAACGGGTCGCTGTCGCAGGGGCGAACCCATCGACCTGAGCGGGGTTGACGACTATCCGTTTCGCCTCCTCTCTTCCCCATCGGACGTTATTTCTGCCGGTTGCTCTGCGGGATATCGCCCGAAGGCGCGATGGGTTTTCGGAACCTGCGTTTTTCACCGAATAATCGAGACGAACGGTCACGGAATTACGAAAGAGGATTTCACCATCGGTCGGAGCGTAACTTATCGGCCATACAGCAACGGTGACGATGTGGTTGTCACCGTCGAGAAATCCTTCGTCTACCACTTGTACCGGAACAGCCGGCCAATATCGGTTGTTGCTATATACCGTGCTGTCGGGGGAAACGAACAGTTGCTCGCTTGTATTCCTGTCGGAGGGAATAGGCGGCTGGGTCGGATAAACCAGTAGCGTATACCGAGTCGCAGTTGTGGTCTCTCCCGTAACGGAAACCGTGAAATCGGTAGCATCGCAAGGAACGGAAAATCGCAAATAGTGTACAGGCAGCTCGGGCGTACCGGCTGCGGACTGTGTCCACAAGTCGGGATATCTGAGTCGAAGGTAAGAGTCGCCATTTTCACTAACCGTGTCGGTTGTCAAAAGGTGTTGGTCGAATGTCGCCGTATAGCTGATTTGCGCATTGACTGCCGAGATGGAGAGGGCAAACAACAGGGCGACGACCGTATGCCTCAATCGTGATATTATCGGTTTCATGAGTGTTGCCTCTATTTGGTCAATATCATACGTTTACTGTCTATCTCTTTCCCATCGGCCACGAGGGAGTAGATGTACATTCCTGCCGAGAGCTCCGAGCCTTGCAAGGTTACTTTTCCTTCACCTCGGTCGGCGATTTCCATGCGGCGTATCTGCTCGCCTTGCAGATTGTAGATATATAGATCGGCCTGTTGTGTCTCGTAGGGTAGGGCAAAACGTATGACGGTGGTTGCACTGAACGGATTGGGATTGTTCTGATAGAGGACGGGAACAATAGCACTTTCCGACTCGACTGCGGTATTGCGTCGCTCGGACTTGCGGAGTGCGCCGCCTATGGGCGTTCCGTCCCGCAAGGCTGCCAACTCTTTTTGCAATTCGGCGATGACAGTTTCTTGCGAATCGACTTTTGCCTGTATTTCATTTAAGGCGTTAACAATCAGGGGAATCATGCCTATATAGTCGACATACATGTATCCTGCTGAATCGGTACGCACTAATTCTGGATAAACCTCTTTTACCTCTTGTGCCAAGAATCCGAAATGGGTACGGGCATTTTCTTTTTTGTTTATTTTTATGTTGTTTGTTCCGGCAGGAGTTTCCTTGTTCAACTGATAACTGATTCCCGAGAGTCGGAGTAATCCCGAGAGTGTGTTGTTTAGCGGTTGTATGTTTTTTTTGAAACGACTGTCAGATGGTGAATAAAAATAACCGATAACATCAACATTTAAGAATTGTATCATCGAACCATAATTGGCATTGTCATAGAGAACTACGTCTCCCTCGGAACTTGAAAAACAGAATCCTTCACGGCCATATAAATGGAATAACGATGGATTTTCCGAAGTTATATATCGTCCGATATAAACATCATTTACAGGGTTACTTACCGAATTATAAAATGAAATACGGGTAGGGGCTTTTTCGTTTTTGGGGAAAAGGTTCAAAGTAGAGGAGCCCATAGAATTTGAACCATATCCACCTATTGAAATTTGTCCATCGTTTTGGATTTTCATTTGTCCCATTACACAGAAAGAAAAACTGACTGCTATTACAAAAAAGAGGCGATTTGTTTTCATGATATTTTCGATTAAGTATTAAATTTTAGTTTATTCCAATGAGGTTATTTCGTTTAGAAACGATGTAAATATA
>OWJQ01001404.1_pt1 | contig 11630 bp, 8 predicted proteins | sample 1732711 | NCBI WGS metagenome assembly OWJQ01 (sample SAMN05065745, study PRJEB22554) | human gut metagenome | biome: ENVO:2100002; feature: ENVO:00000062; material: ENVO:00002003 | host: Homo sapiens | place: USA | reverse complement strand
GTGGGCTCGGAGATGTGTATAAGAGACAGATGTGGGACCCATAAAAAAGCGGCTGGCCTTCCGTCCAGCCGCCTCGTATTTTCTGGCAGGAAAAATCTCTCAGCTCCGCTGATTCCCCGAATTGGTGGTGTCCTTCAGCAGCACGTCATGGGCTCCGCCCTCCACAATGGAGACGGAGGACACCAGGGTCAGCTTGGCCTTCTCCCGCAGCTCCGGGATGGTCAGCGCGCCGCAGTTGCACATGGTGGACCGCACCTTGGAAAGGGTGGTGGCCATGCCGTCCGACAGCTTGCCGGCATAGGGCACGTAGGAGTCCACGCCCTCCTCGAAGGAGAGCTTGGCCGCTCCGCCCAGGTCGTACCGCTGCCAGTTCCGGGCCCGGGCGCTGCCCTCGCCCCAGTACTCCTTCATATAGCTGCCGCCGATCAGCACCTTGCTGGTGGGGGACTCGTCGAACCGGGAGAAATACCGCCCCAGCATACAGAAGTCCGCGCCCATGGCCAGGGCCAGGGTGATGTGGTAGTCCTGGACAATGCCGCCGTCGGCACAGATGGGCACGTAGACGCCGGTCTCGGCAAAATACCGGTCCCGCTCTGCCGCCACATCGATGACCGCCGTGGCCTGGCCCCGGCCGATGCCCTTGGTCTCCCGGGTGATGCAGATGGAGCCGCCGCCGATGCCGATCTTCACGAAGTCAGCGCCAGCCTTTGCGAGGAAGCGGAAGCCCTCGGCATCCACGACATTACCTGCGCCCACCTTCACGGTGTCGCCGTAGTGCTCACGGATCCAGCCGATGGTGCGGCTCTGCCACTCGGAGTAGCCCTCAGAGGAGTCGATGCAGAGGACATCCACACCGGCCTCCACCAGAGCAGGCACGCGCTGGGCGTAGTCACGGGTGTTGATGCCGGCACCGACGACGTAGCTCTTGTTCTTGTCCAGCAGCTCGTTAGCATTCTTCTTGTGGGAATCGTAGTCCTTGCGGAAGACGATATACTTCAGATTGCCCTCGGCATCCACCAGAGGCAGGGTGTTGATCTTGTTGTCCCAGATGATGTTGTTGCAGTCATGCAGGGAGGTGTTCTCCGGGGCAGTGACCAGCTTCTCGATGGGGGTCATGAAGGTGGTAACAGGAGCGTCATCGGGGGTGTGATTGACGCGGTAATCGCGGGAGGCCACGATGCCCAGCAGCTTGCCGTTAGGAGTGCCGTCAGCAGTGATGGCGATGGTGGAGTGGCCGGTGCGGGCTTTCAGCTCCAGCACATCGTGCAGGGTGGCAGTGGGGGCCAGGTTGGAGTCGGAAACGACGTAACCGGCCTTGAAGCTCTTGACGCGGCGGACCATAGCGGCCTCGTTCTCGATGCTCTGGGAGCCGTAGATGAAGGAGACGCCGCCCTGACGGGCCAGCGCGATGGCCAGCTTATCGCCGGAGACAGACTGCATGATGGCGCTGATCATGGGGATATTCATTTCCAGCGGGCAGTTCTCCTCGCCCTTGCGGTACTTGACCAGCGGGGTCTTGAGGCTGACAGCTGTGGGGACATTCTCAGCAGAAGAGTAGCCCGGCACCAGCAGGTACTCGCCAAAGGTACGGGAGGGTTCTTCGTAAAAATAAGCCATATTCAAACTCCTTTTCTCTTAACGCATCCGCAGCGGATCATATCAAACAACATCAAAACAATTTCATGTTTTCGACTTAGGAATTGATTGTATATACTTTACCACAAACCCACGCGGAATACAAACCCCTGCCCCGCCAAACTTTATAAATGTCCTTTGCAGAAAAACAGGCAAATTGACCTAAGGTCATACTTTCCCTCGCTGTGGGGCGATTTCTCCGGATTTTTGGACGCAAAAAAGCCCGTCCGAAACCAGACGGGCTCTTTTGCACACGAAGCGGAATATCGCCTGTGCGGTGTCGGCCGACAGCTGTGAAGGAGAACAGCCGGAGGAGGATGGCGGACACCCGATATTCCAAAAAACAAGAAGAAAAAGATTTCATGATCCAGAAGGGTCCTGCCCTTTCTGTAACCATATTGTAACTCTTTTGAAGGACTTTTGCAATAGCTTTTTGTAATTTTTCTGTAATTATTTTTGTAAAGATTCTGTGACAGAGCTTCCGAATTCCAGATAACACTCAAAAGCCGCGTGCTCTTCCCTCCGGCCCAGCACATACCAGCCGTTTCCTGAGGGGGCATAGAACACCTGCACGGTCTGGCCCATCGGCACTTCACGGTGGTACTTGATGGAAGCGAAGGACAGCGGCGCAGCCTCCACGACCTCCTGCGGCAGAGCGTCGCAGGCGATGTCCAGATAGAGGGAGTTGTTGATATGGCCGTTGAGGTCACACATGGAGTAGCTGGCGCGGCGCTCCCCTGCCGCCGTCAGCGGCTGGCTCTTGTGGACGATCTGGGGCAGTTCCTCGGGCAGGTCGTCGTTCTGGAAGTCCGGCATCGTCCAGCCGGGGGTGCGCAGGATGCGCCCTGCCTCAGTGTCCACGATCATCCAGCGGCAGTCCACGAGGGCCAGCTTCTCCCCTGTTTCGCTGGTGATGGTAGTCAGCCGTTTCATCGTGCCTTTCTTGAACGCCTCGCAGGCCGTGGTCAGGTCGATCTTCTCCGCACGGCCGGGCATCCGCCAGACCCTGAGGGCCTGCTTGCCCACGAGGAATGCGCTGTGGCGCTCCCTGAAAAAGGCGTGGTCCATGCCGTAAGCCCGGGCATGGTCTGCCGACACCTGCTCCACATACCGGAACAGAGCGCTGGGCTTCAGGCAGCGGCGGAAGTCGCTGTCGCCGTCCAGCACGGTCATCTGCTCCGTATAGCTTCTGTATTCGCTCATATTCTTTCCCTTTCCTTATAAAAAGGGGCTGTACGCCTCCGCACAGCCCCCTCAGGTTCAATACATATTGCGCGTTTTCCTGCGCACTTTGCGCCAGATATTGAAGCAGGCCAGAGCCAGCATCGCCGCCAGCAGCATCAGGAACAGATACCCGCTGCCGCCCTCGTCGTAGCTCTTCATCTCGCTCCACTTCACGTCCAGCTCGCTGTTGACCTCATCGCTCAGGGCAGTGAACACCTCTTCTTTGGCCGCAATGTCCTCGGAGGGGTATGCGATCTCGCTGTACTTGAGGTCTTCATCCAGAATATCCCACACACAGTGCATGGGGGTGGTGTAGCCGATATACTCGATATTGGCCTTGCCGACGTCCGGTTCACACATGAAGTTGATGAACATCTCTGCAGCTTCCTCGTGCTCACTGGTGGCGGGGATGGCCATGCTGTCCACCGACAGCACCGTTCCCTCCTCAGGGAACACCCAGGCCAGGTCGGGGTTGTCGTCGATCATGGTGATGGCGTCGCCGGAGTAGTAGACGCCGACGGCCGCCTCGCCGCCGATCATCTTATCGAAGATCTCGTCCATGACATAGGCCTGCACCAGAGGCTTCTGGGCTTTCAGCTCGTCCACCACAGCATCCACATCCTCTGTGGTCTGGGGGTTGACGCTGCTGCCGCTCTTGAATGCACCGATGGCGTAGGCGTCGCGGCTGTTGTTGAACATCAGGATGTTGCCTGCATACTTCTCGTCCCACAGGTCTGCCCAGCTGGTGGGGGCCTCGTCTACCATCTTTGTATTGTAGATGATGCCAGTGGTGCAGAGGGTGTAAGGCACGGTGTAGGCATTCTCGGGGTCATAGTCCCCGTTGCGGTACTCCTCGTCAATGTTCTGGAAATTCGGGATGTTGCTGTAGTCCAGCGGCATCAGCATCCCTTCGCTTATCATCTTGGCGACCATATAGTCCGACGGGATGATGACATCGTAGTTGGCCGCGCCGGACTTGAGCTTGGCGTAGAGGGACTCGTTGGAGTCGAAGGTGGTATAGTTGACCTTGATGCCGGTCAGCTTTTCAAAGGCCGCCACCACGTCCACGCTGTCGTCGGAACCGTTGGAGATATACTCGCCCCAGTTGTAGACATTCAGGGTGACGTTCTGGCCCTTGAAGCGGGTCCAGTCGTAGTCATCCGAGACGGAAATGTCCTCCGTGACCTCGATCTGTCCTGCGGCCAGAGCTGACAGCGGCATGGTCAGCGCCAGCACAGCCGTCAGCAGAAGAATGACGAAACGCTTCATTTGACATCTCCTCCTCTCAGTGCGCGCTGGTCGCGGCGGTAACCGCGGCTCTCCATGGCGTTGGAGATGAGGATGATGCTCAGGATGACCACGAACATGATGGTGGACAACGCGTAGATCTCCGGGCTGACCTTCTTGCGGGTCATGGAGTAGATGGCGATGGGCAGCGTCTCCACTGTACCGCAGTTGAAGTAGGAGATCATGAAGTCGTCGATGGAGTAGGTCAGGCTGATGAGGAAGCCCGACAGGATGGCCGGGCTGATCTCGGGCAGGATGACCTTGAAAAATGCCTGCCGGGGGTCACAGCCGAGGTCCAGCGCCGCCTCAAACAGCTTGATGTCCAGCTGTTTGAGCTTGGGTGTGACATTGAAGATGACATACGGCACGTTGAACGCGATATGGGCGATGAGCAGCGTGGGGAAGCCCATGATGTTGTCGGGCAGGAAGTCCAGCTCAGACGCAAAGCGCTGGTATGCCACAAAGAGCATCATCAGGGAGATACCGGTGATGATCTCGGGGTTGACCGTGGTGATATAGGTGATATTCGTCACCAGCAGGCGGCTCTTGCGCCCCATGGAGGCGATGCCCAGAGACGCCGCAGTTCCCAGCACGGTGGCGATGACCGCCGAGAACAGTGCCAGATACAGCGACACCCACAGCGCGTGCAGGATGGACTCGTTGTGGAGCAGGCTGGTGTACCACTTAAAGGTAAAGCCGGTAAAGAGGGCGTAGCCCTTGCTCTGGTTGAAGCTGAACACGACCATGTACGCGATGGGCAGGTACATGAAGCAGAAGAACAGGATGACATAGGCGCGCTGCATCAGACGCAGATGTTTCGTTTTCATCAGGACACACCCTCCATCTCATCCTCGTCGAAGCTGGACGTAAAGCTCATGCAGAGCAGCACGATGACCATCAGCACGAGGCTCATGGCAGAGCCGACATTGAGGTTGTAGCTGTTGCCGAGGAACTGCATCTCGATCAAATCGCCGATAAGCAGGTTGGAACCGCCGCCCAGCATACGGCTGATAACGAAGGTGGACACCGCCGGGACGAACACCATCGTGATGCCGGTGCTGATGCCGGGGATGCTCATGGGGATGAGCACCCGGAACAGAGTCTTGGTGGTGGAAGCGCCCAGGTCCTGCGCCGCCTCCACGATGCTCTGGTCGATTTTGGTCATGCTGGTGTAGAGGGGCAGGATCATATACGGCACATAGTTGTACACCATGCCCAGCACCACAGCGCCAGAGGTATTCAGCATGTTGTAGGGTCCGAGGCCGAAGACGCCCAGAACGGCATTCACAGGGCCGTTGATGCTCAGCAGACCCATCCATGCGTAGGTACGGAGCAGGAAGTTCATCCACATGGGCAGCATCACCAGCATCAGCATGATGTGCTGCTTGTTGACGCGCAGCCGGGAGAGGAAATAGCCCACCGGGAACGCGATGATGAGGCAGATGACGGTGGAGATGAGGGCCAGCAGCAGGCTGCGGGCGAACACCGAGCCATAGCCGCTGACAGTCACCAGATTGTCCAGCGTAAAGCTGCCGGTGGAGTCGGTGAGGGCGTAATACACCACGATGAACAACGGCACCACCGTGAACAGCACCATCCATACAAAGTACGGATAGGCCAGTTTCTTATCGTAAATCTTCATGCGGCCTCACCCCTCCGAACGCGACATGATATGGATCTCGTTGGGGCCGATGCGCATACCGATGGTCTCACCGGGCGTGCAGGCGCGGGTGGAATGGATGAGCCACTCGCGGCCCTCGCACTCCACATGCATCTCGAAGTGGACGCCCTTGAAGATGACGTCATTGACGACGCCCACCAGCTGGCCTTCCACCGGAGAGACCACTTCAATATCTTCGGGGCGGACGACCACCTGTACGCTCTCCTCCCGGGCAAAGCCGCGGTCCACACAGGGGAACTCGACGCCCGAGAAGGAGACGAGGAAATCACGGTGCATCACGCCGTCCACGATGTTGGAGTCACCGATGAAGTCGGCAACAAAGGCGTTCTTGGGCTCGTTGTAGATGTCCTCGGGGGTGCCGATCTGCTGCACCTTGCCGCCGTTCATGACGACGACGGTGTCGGACATGGTCAGGGCCTCTTCCTGGTCGTGGGTGACGTAGATGAAGGTGATGTTCATCTCGCGCTGCAGGCGCTTGAGTTCCAGCTGCATTTCTTTGCGCAGCTTGAGGTCCAGGGCGCCCAGAGGCTCGTCGAGAAGCAGGATCTCCGGCTCATTGACCAGGCTGCGGGCGATGGCCACGCGCTGCTGCTGGCCGCCGGACATCTGACCGATGCTGCGGCGCTCGAAACCCTTCAGGCCCACGACTTCCAGCATATCCCGCACTTTGCGGCGGATGGTCTCTTCGTCCATCTTCTTGAGGCGGAGGCCGAAGGCCACATTCTCAAAGACGTTCAGGTGGGGGAACAGCGCGTATTTCTGGAACACGGTGTTCACCGGACGCTTGTAGGGCGGTACGCCTGTGATGTCCTCTCCTTTCAGCAGCACTTTGCCGGACGTCGGTTCCAGAAAGCCCGCGATGAGGCGGAGGGTGGTGGTTTTGCCGCAGCCGGAGGATCCCAGCAGCGTCACAAACTCTTTGTCATGGATGTCGAGGTTCAGCCCATCCAGGATGCGCTGACCATCAAATTCCACTACGATGTCTCGCAGCGAAACGATCACCGAGTTGTTCATTTTTTTCCTATATCCTCCTTGTAACTCAGATACGAAAAAAGACAGGGGTTTACTCCCCCATCCTCTCGTACCAGGGTGACTCATCCCCGCACAACATCCATGACGACCGTAACATTGCGCAGTTATTCTGCCCTGTCTTGTCTATCTTAAACAATCTTTGTCAAAATGTCAATCACTCTGCTGATGTTTGCCGAAACTTTGACTCCGAGGGGGCTTTTCCCACCCGGGTTTTACATCAATTTTGCATATAGCGTTTCCTTATACAGCATAAAAGCACCTACAGTGCAGAACTGCGGGTGCTTTTGGGATAAATTCTCAGGTGTCGGCTTTCAGCTGCCGGGCCGTCAGGCAGAGAGCCTGCACGGTCTGGCCGTCCACGGTGTAGACAGAGCTGTCGCCCGACACCATCATATAATAGCCGTCGGTGCCGATGGCATACGTCAGGGTGACAGTGCCGTCAGCTGTCGTCACCTCTGCTGTCACCAGCGGGGCGTCAAAGCCGCAGGCGGAAGGGTCGGCGGCAGTGTCCTGCCCGGTGACATAGCTGGCCAGTGCGGCCAGCAGAGCGTCCGTCTTGTCGATGTCCAACGCAGCATCCGGCTCATCTGTGAGCTGCCAGACGGTCTGGTAGGTGGTGCTGTCGGCCTCCGTGGGCTGGGATACGGATTGCAGCTTGATCGTCTCGCCGCTTTGGAGGGTATAGCGCACGTCCTCGATGTCCGAGACTGTGATACCCGCCGGGCTGAACGCCCCAAAGAGCTCCGCCTTCGTCTGCTCCATGCAGCGGAACCTGGCCGCGTCCACGGTATAGACAGCGTCGCCGCCCTCCCGCCGGACGTACACATCCCCGGTGACGGGGTTCTCCGCTCCCACGGTAAGGGTGGTACTCTCCCCCGCCGCCGAAACATTTACGACAAGCTGGGGCGCGTCGAAGCCGTAGTCCTCGCCGGGCTGCGCCTCGAGCTGGCGCCTGGCCTTCATGCCTGCCAGCGCGGTCCGGATGGTGTTGCAGGCCGAATCATCCAGATGGTAGGCCGGGTCCTCGGTCAGTGTCCAGCCGTCGTCAGAGGGCCGGAGCGTCAGCGTATCGCCGCCATACTGGATGGAGACGCTTTCCAGCGTGGCGGTGGTCACATCCAGCAGCGGGATGCTGCCGTCCTCGGCCTCGCTGGCGGCCTGTTCGGCCTTCTGGTTCGCGTGGGTCAGCAGGGCCAGCGCCGCCCCGGCGGCGAGGACGAATACCAGCAAAACGATGAGGGTATGCTGTTTTGCTTTCATGGCGTGCCTCCTTACTTGCGGCGGCGCAGCAGCACCACCACTGCGCCCACGGCCAGCACAGCCGCCGGGAGGATGAGGACGAACAACAGACCCAGCACAGCGGCGGTGTGGCCCGAGATGGTGATGGGCGCAGCTTCCAGTGCCTTGGACTCCACGAGGGTGGTCCCCTCCTGCCCGGCCAGAGAGGCTGCGCAGCCCTGCAGGAAGGTCACGTTGCCGGGAACGGTCTGATAGACGGCCTCGTTGTCCATGTTGCCGCAGTTGACCCAGATGACCTCTGCGCCGGTGCTGTTATTAGAAGCATAGGCTGCCAGTGCAAAGGGGCCGTCGGGGTCGCCGTCTTCCTGCTCGGCGGTGGTCATCTCATAGCCCGCCGCCTTGCTGTAGGAGCTCTCGGTACTGACCAGCAGGGCTTCCGAGGCGATGCCCTCCGTTTCAGTGATGGTGATGCCCTGCGCCATCTGCAGCAGGACGCGGCGGCTGGTGTCGATGCCGTCCAGCGTTCCGCTCTCGGTGTCGGTGGCGTAATCCGGCAGCAGATAGTAGGGGTAACCGTTCAGGTAATGGCCGCTGTCCCCTTCCACCACAAGGCCGGTCGTGCGGGTCAGTCCGAACTCGGCCATCAGGGCGTCAAGATTCGGGGTGGAGTAATAGCTGTCGGTGGTGAGCATCAGATGTCCGCCGTTTTTCAGGTAGGCGCGCAGGGCCGACATCTCATCCACGAGGCCGCCCGCCGATGCAAAGTCCTGCTGCGGGTCATTGATGATGAGCAGGTCGCAGTCATCCGGGATGGTTTCCGTCAGCAGGTCGAGGGGGCTGACGGAGAGGTTCTGGCCTTCCAGCGCGTCGGTCAGGGTATCGGTGAGGCGCTGTTCGCCGTGGTTCGTCGTGTAGTAGGCGTGGAGCTCTTCGCCGCTGGTGATGCGGTAGATGGTAGCGGTGAGCTTATTTTCGCCGCCAAAGGTCACACTGTAGCTGCCGGTGGTGTAGTAATCGGAGTAGTCATAATCGTAGAGGTCGGACGCCGCCAGCACGGCGCTCTTCTCCCCCGAAACGAGGATGAGACTGCCGTTCTCAGCCGACTGCACACCGTACTGGGCGGCGAAGGTCGGGCAGACGGCGGGGTCTTTCGTCTCCCACTTGATGTGGCTGCTCTCGGAGGCGTAGCGGTCCAGCAGCTTTGTGATGATGGCGTCCTCGCTGCCCGTCTCGGCCAGATAGTAGATGGTGACATCCTGCGTCAGGGCGTGGGCGATGTCCTTGGAGCTGTCGCTGAGGGTGTAGAGCCCGGCCTCCGAGAGGTCGAACTCGGTGTACTTCGTCGGAACGGCCCGGACGATGAGGTTGAGCAGGACGGCCAGCACGACCACCAGCACCGTGACCGCCGAGGCATAGATGCCGCTGCGTATCCGCAGACGTTCCAGCGAGCCTGCGCTCTTTTTCTCAAATTTCTTCATAGTCTGCCCCCCTCTCAGTTCCAGCGGCGCTTCTCAATGCCCTGCGCCGTAAAGAAGAGGAAGAGCACCGTCACCGTCAGATAATAAACCAGCGTCGGGATGGAAAAGCTGTTGTTGACGAACTCCTCAAAGGGCGCAAACAGGCAGAGGGCGCTCAAGACAGCACTGAACGCTTCGGTGAGCCATGCGCTGCGCAGCAGGAACAGGGCGCTCAGCCCGGCACAGAGGGCCGCAAAGCAGAAGCAGCCCAGCGTGAAGCTCCGGGTGCGCAGGCCCACCGCAAGGGAGGCTCCCGCCGACAGAGCCGTAAAGACCACCAGTGCCACGGCGCTCCCGGCGTTGAACATACTGCGGAGGCTGGGCATCATATAGGCCAGCAGCAGAGCCGAAAAGCCCATGACTGCCGCGATGATCTGGTTCTCCGTGAGGCCGGAGCAGAACTCGCAGACGGCAATGGCCGCACAGCCCAGCAGAAAATAGCACAGCAGCGCGGCGAAATTTGCCCCGCAGGCCGAGGCCGTGCCGCCCAGCAGCCAGAGCACGACGATCATGATGCCGTCGGCCAGACAGGGCAGCGCGAACACAGTGCAGAGGGCCAGATACTTGCCCACCACGATGCCCCACACGGACACCGGGCTGGTGAGAAGCAGCTGGTCGGTGCGGGCGCGGCGCTCTTCGGCCAGCGAGCGCATGGCCAGCACCGGGAAATAGAGCAGCAGCACGAAGATCGTGCGGTAGAGCGTATAGTAGCCAAAATCCGTCAGGCCGTAACCGAGGTTCAGGGCCAGAAAATAGATGCCGGAAGCCGCCAGCAGAAAGGCCGTGAGCACATAGCCCATCATTCCGTGAAAAAAGCTGCGCAGCTCCCGCTTGTAGATGGCAAGCATCGAATCAGTCCTCCTTTTTATCCGAAGTCTCTTCCGGAGCCGTCAGCTCAAGGAAGAGCTCTTCCAAATCGCGCTCTTCGGCGGTAAGGTCCACGACAGCGGCCAGATGCCCCTGCGACAGGATGAGCGCCTTGTCGCAGACGGCCTTCACTTCACTGAGGATGTGGCTGGACAGGATGACCGTGTGGGTTCGGCCCAGCTCCCGGATGAGGCGGCGCAGCTCGATGACCTGCGCCGGGTCGAGACCCACGGTGGGTTCGTCCAGAATGATGAGCTGCGGACTGCCCAGCAGCGCCTGCGCCACGCCCACCCGCTGGCGGTAGCCCTTCGAGAGGCTGCGGATGAGCCGGGGCAGAACGTCTTCCAGACCGGTACGGCGGGCGGCAGACTGCACCTGTGCCGGGCGGTCTGCTTTCTTGACGCCTTTCAGTTCGGCGGCAAAGTCGAGATATTCGGCCACCGTCATCTCTGGGTAAAGGGGCGGCTGTTCCGGCAGATAGCCCACGCAGGCTTTGGCGGCGTCGGCTTCCTCGGGCAGCGGATGGCCCGCCACCGTCACCTGTCCCTCCGTGGCGGCGAGGTAGCCGGTAAGGATGTTCATGATGGTGGACTTGCCGGCACCGTTCGGCCCCAGCAGGCCGTAGATGACGCCGTCCTCCACCGTGAAAGAGATGTCGTCCACTGCAAGGCGGCTGCCGTATTTCTTAGTGAGGTGGGATACTTCTATCACAAAAAACGCTCCTTCTCTGCGGGTGTCCCCGGGAATATCTGCATCATTTTAGCCCGAAAATGTGTCAGAAATAAGATAAACCTGTGTGCGTTTCCAAATATTGTTTCTTTTGCGCTGGTGCGGCAGTTTTCGCGGCTGGACGCAAAAAAAGCGCCGCTCCCCGCAAAGGGAACGGCGCTCTTGGAAGCCTTGTAATTGTTGCAATTACTTACGGCCGAAACGCTTGTTGAAGCGCTCAACACGTCCGCCGGTGTCGACCAGCTTCTGCTTACCAGTGTAGAAAGGATGGCACTTGGAGCAAACTTCGACGTGGATCTCGGGCTTGGTGGAACGAGTCTTGATGACGTTACCGCATGCGCAGGTGATGGTGCAGTCAACGTAGTTCGGATGGATACCCCTGTCTCTTATACACATCTCCGAGCCCACGAGACACTCGC
>OWJQ01001399.1_pt1 | contig 11651 bp, 9 predicted proteins | sample 1732711 | NCBI WGS metagenome assembly OWJQ01 (sample SAMN05065745, study PRJEB22554) | human gut metagenome | biome: ENVO:2100002; feature: ENVO:00000062; material: ENVO:00002003 | host: Homo sapiens | place: USA | reverse complement strand
TCTACACTTATGCGATCGTCGGCAGCGTCAGATGTGTATAAGAGACAGCTGTATTAGTTCTTGCAGGTAACTCATTTATTCCATTTATAAGATTTATCCAACTTCCGCCAGTATAATTAAGAACCCCGTCCTTAGGTATTCCAGAAACTCTAACTTTATACGTAGGGGAAGGAGAATTAGTATAGCCTAACCAAAATCCCTTATCATAATCAAAAGATTCATCAAGATATATCTTACTAGAGGTACGAACAATGCCCTTAGTACCATAATCTTTCATGGTACTAAAATCTTCCGCATACTTACCGAAGCCACTATTTAACTTATACGCAGCATTAAGTATCTCAAAATCCCCTCCCCTGCCAGGAAGCTTGTTCTTGATGATATTGCGGTCGGGATCAGTGTTGCTCTTGCCGTCAGCTATCCATACACCTGCCAAGGAAGACAATACATCGGGAGAGATGTAGGGACGGTCAGTAGCGGAAGAAGCTCCCGGAACTCCCAACTTAATCGCATTGAAGCGGATAGGATCAAGCCCTATCGCATCAAGCCTAATCGGATTTAATCCTATCGCTCCCATTACTCTTCTGATTCAAAATATTGAGCCTTGACCGGCTGCGTCTCACATTCAATCTTGATGTATTGTCCGGGGATTATTCCGACAATCGGACGGGCGAACTTCTTATCGTAATTTCTGCTCTCTACAACAGAGAAGTTTTCTCCGTCATAGCTTATATACACCCAGAGCTTACCTCCTTTTTCAAATGTGATCTGCAATCCTATTTCTGCCGAATTTACTTGTACAGTATCACTTATATAATTACGTTCGCCTTTAGCAAAGGTTATATCTGTTAATGCCATGATTGTTCCTCCTATTATTATGATTCAAATTTGATATCGTTAATTCTGTTCAGCCATCCGCGTTTGAACTTGTTGTTTGCGGGACGCTTCCGGCAGATATCTTCTATAAAATCGAAGCGGGCAATCTTGATACGATCAAATAACTCGCGTGGATTTTTAGAATTAACTGCCGCTATAGTTTTTGGTCCGACAATTCCGTCCGGCATTACACCAACCAATTCCTGCGGAATCTTGATACCATGAATACCGGAGGCCCATATCCAATCAACTAAAATATCAGCGACCGACTGAGACTTGATCTCGTCTGCCTTCCATCTATCCCAGTACATAGTTTTCAATATCTCTGTCCATTCCTCCTTGGAAAGATTCTTTAGTCTCTCTATAGTCGGTTTAGGATAGCCTTTCTTTTTACAATACGCCTCATAGGTAGCGATTGTTACTCCCATATTTGTTGCTCCTCCTAAGTCATCCGGATCATTAACAAAACCGCCTTCCCACTTTAGAATAAACGGTGCCAATTTCTTCACATCTGCCATATGTGTTTCCTCCTATAAAATTAATGTTAATACTCCCAACGCCAAACCCACGCAATCACAGATGATGTCTTTAATTGAGAACTCTGTTTTCTTGCAATACTTATCGTATATCTCTTTCAGTATGAAGATTGCTATGGTTATAATGATTGCCAACCATAAAGGCGTAAACTTTGATAGCCACATTACCAAGTTCTGGCACACTATAATGTGAGCCATGCCATCTAATCCTATCTTGGATAGAAGCTTGCTGGCTAATGTCTCGAATCTATTTACCCAATTCATCTACTTCCTCCTTTTCTATAATTTCCTTCACATCCTCCTTGTCAACCTTAAACACCTTCTTACCAAATACGCCCAAAGCCCCGATAAGATTGATGTTAATCCCCTTTGGCTTCAGTATATTCCCAACGATTGAGCATCCCTCTATGAAGCATACTAATAAGCAGGAGTACACATCAATAGAATATTCATTATGACTCGCTACGCTAATCATACAGACCATGCAGACGAAAGCAAAGTAAGTGACCATTTTCCCCATGGTCGCACGAATTGCGCGAGAGAATCTTACTTTATCACCCATTAGCATGCTTTTCCTTACTCCGAACAGGAGATCACAGAGAATTACCGCACACGTAACAATCAGCCATGGAATCATATTTTGCAATGATTCGGCAACAAACGCTCCGGCTATTGCGGCGAAACTGCCAGTAGTGGTATGGATTATCGCTTCTTTCATATTAGACAAGTCAGATAAACGGTTAACAACGAAATTATCTCAATCCAGAACATAGGTTTCCTTTTGACAAGAGTCACAATGAAGTTACCCGTCCAGTTCTCACTTATCGAAATAGCCAAATATGCAATAAGTCCCACCCATAAGAAGAGCCAATACCAGGCATTACAACCTACCCATATTTGGGAGAAGATTAAAGACATGGCAGCACCGATACAATGTGATGCCTTCTGACTTCCTTTAAAGTTGGGAGACACACCCAATACAATCATCCCGACAACCGAAAGGAATACAAGAAACTGGCTGTTCTCGGAACTGGCTTCCAATGCAGCAGGAAGAAGCAATGCACCGGAGCCGACCATGCAAAGAGTAAACCAAAACTTATGCGTCAGGGCGTAGTAGGTATCACTAATTGAATAAGGGATTTCTTTACCCTTCTTTATCATCGCGAAGACATACCCGGCGATGAGGATGAATGACATTAATACTAGTAGAATCATAGGTTTATCTGTTTTTTTAAGTTATTGATTTACTTTTGAAAGTGCTTCGTTGACAGCCATTCGATCAATTACACGAGTAAATAGCTGTGTATACTTTTTTAGAGATTCCGCTTGTTCAGGCGATATATCAACTTCTCCTTCTCGGTGTATATCTTGTGCAAGATTAAATTCTCCAAGATCACCTGTATTTTGAAAAATCGCATTTCCAAATGATTTAGATACATCGATGGTACTCTTATTCCCTTCGAGATCCACTAGTTCAATTTTTCTAAAATCTATTTTCATTGTTACAATTATTTAATAAACAGGTTATTAACGTAATATGGTGGGGAAGTCTTAGCAATATCAGCTGTCACAAATATTGCGTACTTCCAAGGTTCAATAGTATAAGTTAGAGAATTAGGCTGATTATATACCACTCTTTTAGGATAATCAGAACTATTAACGACCGTTATTTTTTTGAACGTTGCAGAATCGCAAATACGCAAAACATAATTTCCATTTCCTTCCATAACAATGCAATCTATAGGTTGTCCCGATTGAGGATATCTATCTACATTATTATCTGATCCATGACCATAGATGTGAACATAAAAATTCCAATCATTATTAGCATAAACTTTAATTGTAGTCATTACCCTATGCCCGAATTCCCCTCTGCACCACAAATCAGATGTGTAAAATCTCCATGAGCGACCTTCCACAGAATTATACCCTTGTTGATATAAATCCCCAGAAATCCAAGTCTTTGAAAAATCAATATTAAACGAAGAGGAAACATTATCTCCAGAGCCTTCTGTATTAAAAGAAATCTTGCCTTGTATCTTGCCTGCATTATCAATAGCTTGTAATTCTTTGAAAGTGCCCGTTGCCCCTTTTAATTTTGTCACTTCAAGAGTATCAACGTTAATAAACTCCGTCTTTATCTTCCCGGCTTCTATGAAAGTCTTTCCGCCTACGGTCATTCCCCCACTTTCAGGAAGAGATATTTTTCCGTCAGCAGTTAACTCAACACCTGTCTGATTATGCTTGATAGAGCCTTCAGTCATTAACCAACCCTTTGTCTTCTCCAGATTACCCACAAATATCCCCGAAGTACCGAGCACATCAATAGTTGCGTTCTGCGCCAAAAGGACGTTGGTAGCTACGTTCACAAATTCACTGAATTCTTCCCACTTCGTTGAATCGAAAGAAGAAGTAGATGTATGAGTAATCTTACAGAGTTTGTTCTGGCCGTTATAGATTACAGTATCTATAAATGCATCATTATGATAATACTCAGTATTTGGTGCCCATACTCCACGCGGGCGGAGCATTGCACCGGGTAGGCCTGTATCTCCCTTTTCTCCTTTATCACCTTTAATTTTACTCCACTTATATTTTGAAAATACAGTGCTGTCTGCCTCTGTAAAATCCACATATTGACCGATCCATGCTCCGGGAGTCTCACCGTTGTTAGCTGTGAAGCTACTACCATCGTCAGAATATTTAATATGGAGATAGCTGGTTTGCCCGTTCTCTCCATCTATACCGGGTATACCCTGCTCGCCTCTTTCTCCTTGTGCACCCTTAAATCTGGACCATGTATATGATTCATATGAAGTTGGGGCCGTAGGGCTTGTAGTAACAGCCGTACCGATATAAGTATTGGGAGTATCTGTCATCGGATTACCGTTAGAGTTTGCCGAGTACTTGACATGAAAATATGAAGAAGTACCCGGAATACCCTGTGAACCCGTAGGCCCCCGTTCTCCCTGCGGCCCGGTAGCTCCTTGAGGACCTTGTTCCCCTTGCTCACCCTTTATCTTAGACCATTTGTAATCAGAGAATACATTACTGTCATTTTTCTCAAAGTCGGTATACTGCCCAATCCATTCCCCTGAAGTTTCCCCATTATTGTCTGTAAACGTTTGGCCGTCATTTGAATACTTAATATGCAAGTATGAAGTCTTTCCATCTTCGCCATTAACACCGGGAATCCCTTGTTCACCTGTTGCACCCTGTAATCCTTCAAATCTGGCCCATGTATACTTGGAGGGATCATTACTATCCTCCTTAGTAAAGTCTACATAAGTACCGATGAACACATCTGGCGTTTCTGTCATTTGAGAAGCCGTAGGATTCTGGACGGGAGAATACTTGATATGAAAATATGATGTTAATCCATTTTCTCCATCTTTGCCGGGTATTCCATTCTGTCCGGCTGGCCCTTGCAGGCCTTGTAATCCCTGTGGGCCACGCTCTCCCTGCGGCCCTTGAGGGCCTTCAGGACCGGCTGGTCCTTGTGCTCCCTGTTCTCCTTTGGAAGTATACTTCAACCAGTCCGTAGAAGAATCTGCCGGTTCCTGCGTAGTAGTAGACTCAATACATATCCATGTACTGCCGTTATGAGTCACTTCATCGTAGTACCAATACGTACCAGACTTCCATTCACCCTTGAATGCCGGAACGGGAACCTCAGTCACACCGTCACTGGATATCTGCCTGATAGTTCCGGTCATATAGACTCTATTGAGATATGCGCTATGACCGGACATATCAATGCCAAACAGCTTCAGGTTAGATAAGTCGCCTAACTGCATGGCTATCATGTCCTTCGTTATTTCCCAGTTATTAACACCCTTAAGGAAGCGGATGTAATTCTGTGTAGAGTAACATGACTTTTGGCGCTCAGCGTTAGTGAAATTACCGTATGCGACAAAATGCATCGCCTTACAAGGATTAAAAGTATATCCACTACGGAGGACGTATTTAAAAGAAGCGTTGTCTATCTTTTCTGTAATCCGAAAATACGCAGTCTGGAAACCGGTATCGTTATTGAATACTCCCTTACAGATATCATCAATCTCTACTTGTGATACCTCCCCGGGTTCCAACTTTAAATGAACGGTCTTGTTCGCTACATCTACTGATTCAATGATACCACCGCCAGGAGCATTCCATTCTTCACCGGAGACAATAGACACACGGTTATACCGCAACTCCGGTACTTCCAAGAAATCACGCAGCCGCAAAGACTTTGCGTCAATATGGCCTTCGGGAGTAATCAGCCAGCCTAGGAGGTTTTCGGCATAATCTAGAGAAGATATATTTCCTGCAATTGCTGCATTATTGGCTGTAAGTTCGTCAAATACCTCTAGGATATTGGCAGACACCTCTGTTGCAGTAACATCATCTGTTATAATACCTTCCTTCACTATAATGCCTTTCAAAAATGATATTAATCCTAAAGCTCTGTCATTCTTTGTTTTACTAATAGAATAACTAATTATTTCCTGAAGAACTCTCTTTGCGGAGAATACATTTTTATCAGAAGGAAGAGTATTGTCATTTTCTCCAATCACATACACGCTTGTTCCACCTCCTCCGGATGCAGAGCCTGAATAGGTTTGCCCTTTATATGTGAGTGACTCCAGTTTACTCTCTATCTCACCTATACGCGAATATGGAGCTGTTTCACCGACTGTATAGATCGGGTGGTCGTAAGGAATATCCAGCGGCCATTCAAAACCTATGATACGGGATTGTCGTCCTTCCGGGAAATAAGCCTTATTTATCAGGTTGACTTTAGCCCCAACTTCGTATGTACGAATATTGCCCTCATTGAAGATGAAATCAGCGTTCATCTCGCAATCGTAGGTAGACGGGTCAATCATGGATTTCTTTACGTATTCCTTTGCCTTTTTGAGTAGATTCTGTTCCGCTTCTGGTAACATCTGCTCTGAAATAAACGCTGTATCAAATCCGTAAAGGATATAAGTGTCAGATACAACAGGATAAAGAATATCATCCGGAAGATACCGGCCATAATCATCATTTCGTGTTATCTCGAATGTAGTTCCGCTATTACCGCTCTCTTTTAGAGAGATAACAAAATCAAGGCCGGCTAGTTTACCTGTCTGGAAAATTAAATGGGGTTCTTGACCATTCAACACAAAATCTTTCGTAAAGTTTTTTAGTCCATTGTCCTTAAATGTGTAAATAAGGTACTTGTTTCCTGTCTTATTGCCGTCACTGTCTTCCTCCTCCTTTTCATAACTGGTGATACTGGATACGGAACCGATATATTTAGGATATTCATCCTCTAATATAACAATTTCTTCAATAGCTTCTTCTTCCGGCATTTCGACATTATTCGGATTATCATAACGCGAATCTCCGATATAGATACGTTCGCCTGTTGGACTATACCTATAAGCATCTATATAAGGAACATCTTTTGGTAACATAAGACGCTTTTGAACGACACCGTTCAGAGCAAGTTCTTTATCATCTTTACTGAAATAGTTATCAGGAATTTTACCCTTAATGATATTGTTGATAATATATTGGTTACCCATAGAAGCTGTTACCCCTTCCGGCAGACGTATGACATTGGCGTCCTCACCTGTTAGCAAGTCAGGATTATAAACGGCTGAAAAAGTCCTCCCTGAATTTGCTCCGGACAGGAAAGTTACAGAAGTGTTCGCCGATGCGGACAAACATTCAAGCTTAACATTATTTTCTCCACTCCTTCCAATTGTATATACTACCGTTTTCTCTGGATGATTCAGAGAAAAGCTAAATGTAAACAAAAACTTACAATTATTAGCCTTTTCAGGAAGAAAGAAATCAGTGTCACTAAAACTAATAGTAAAACTTGAAACTGAATCATTGAAAGCTTTCTCCTGAATATCCAGTACTTTCTCCACCTCTCCTACATAATAGACTAATGATAATTTAGCCTTAAAATTTTCAATGTTTGACGTGAATCGGGTGCTAAAGTATAGTAACATTGAATTGAATGAGATATGGTACTCACTAGCAGGCATGGAAGAAGTAAATACATCCGTCATAACCTTATATTCTTCCTGTGCTCCCACCATTTCGCCCTCTTCAAATATATTCATACTGATAGGAGATATTCCAGCATGAGAAACGGAAGGAAAGAACCTTATGTTTAACGGTCTTGAAGTATCGGATATATCTCTCCCATTAACCTTCTTAACATCAAATATCAAATCTTTCCGGTAAGTAGCAGGGATGTTTCGTGTAGAACCGAAAGCGTAGATACGGGTAGCATAAGTTGTCTGACTATCGCTGCGTGTCATATTATTGACATTCACATTCTCTGTGTCCGTCAAGTCACCAGCTTTGAAATCAACAGGGGAACTGTATTCACAACGCCCGAAACAAATCTTATGATTCTCTATCCACCATTCACATCCCCACGCTTCCGCCATTTGTGTGAGCGCATCTATTAGATTTACATTGTCATACGTGACTAATTTAGCGGAATTTTCTACCGTATCATCAATTTCCCAAATGAAGTCCTTATCCCTGAATTTATAGCCAAGATACTTCAAGTTATCAAGAAATATATTCAGGTGAACATCTAAAGTGGCTGTGAGATTCCACCCAGCCTCACGGCCGGTTGTTTCAGGTGTGTAGAAAAATTTCTTGTTCTTCCATTTCCAGTAATAAGCGTCAAGGCGGAGTTCGTAGTCATAGCCTCCGGTAGTGGTATTATAGGTAGGTTTATACAGGTCTACTACTTCAAATATTCCCAACTCATTGTCTATGTAGTCCCCTAACTTGAAATAGATAGGACTGGCAAGGGAAAACTTTAGAGTTACATAATCTTCCTGCATCAAAAGGAAGTGTCTTTTCGAACCCTCATTGATAGGAGTCGAAAAGCGAATGTTGCCGGATATGTCTTTGATGTCTACTAATTCCATAACACACCAAAGTTCGGAGATAAAAATCTCAAAACATAAAATCCGGCAACCCTATAAACCACAATTTGCCTATTGTGGCAATTTTACTCTCTATTACCCGGATTCGGCTCGTTTAGCTTTACTGAGATCTTTGAAAACGTCCTTATTGTATTGATTCCAAAAGAAGCGGACCTAATATAATACAAATGATATACTTCTTCGCCTAACGCTGGGATCTTGACAGTAAATTCCCCCTTTGTTATCTCATTCAGAAATGCTTTATACTTAGCTATGTAATCAGTTGGGGAATTCCCTTGTAGGGTAAAGGTTAGCGTTAGATCCCGTTCATCAATCTTCCGATTGGCTATAATTATTTTCTTCCCGTCCTGTAAACGAGACTTATTCTCTATAATTTCTTTCATTGGAAGCGGAGAGTAGATAGCTTCAATGAACCCGTCTCCCATTCTCACGCCCCACGTCGCAAAAGCGTCTTTATTGTTAATTAATAAGTCAACCATAGATTATAATTTTGATGTATTACGTTTAACTTCTGCAATATCTGTCTCAATATTCTTCAATGACTTGTTCATGCTTGTTGTATCATCATGAATACCTGTCAACTCTTCATAAGACAGCCTTAACAAATCCCGTGTCTCACTAGCAATATCCTTTATCCCTGTAGTATTGGTAATAATAGGCAGCATATCAGCTCTCAATTCAAGAATAGACATCGTTTGAAGCTGGTTCTGATTCTTAATCTCTTCTCCGGCAATTTGCAAAGCAGTGAAACGTCCGTTAAGTTCGTCTATTGAATCCTGAGAAGCAGTTGCAAAGCCTTTCTTCGACGATTCCTGAGAAGTAGCAGAAGTATCCCACCCAAATGTTTTAAACATTTCTTCTCGATCATGCATCATATCTTCTACAATCTGTTGATACTGTTCTTTGAGAAGGTCTGCTTCGTTTTTGGTAATTTTACTATCACTTCTCGCTGTATCGCTCCATTGCTCATAAAGAGCATTTATACGGCCTTGATACTGACTAGCGACTAACCCAGCCATGATTGACTTACGAAGATAATCCTCAAAGTTATCACACATATCTTCAAAAGAAGTATCCATATCGGATAACTGATCAATAAACCCATTGTAGAAGGAATCAAAATCAACCCCTGTCATGGCTTGATTAAGAGCATCCCTCAGTTCATTCGCTTCATCTTTACAGGCTACGATGCTATCCAGGTTTTCACGAATTCTGGCATCAATTAAATTCCATGCTTCCGGCATTTGGGACTGAATGAGGAACAATTCATCTCCTGACAAACTATACAAGTCTGTCATGGAGCTTATTGATTTACCTAATATGTCGCTCATCTGCTCAAAACCACCTATTGCACCAACATTTTTGTTAGAATGCCATTCCGCACTATGAGACTTCCAACTTGCACCGGCACGCCCTGAAGCTGCGGCAATCTTTTGGAGATTGATTACTTTCTTCTCGTAATTATCCATGGCTTGTGTAGCTGCTTGAACAGATGCAAATCCACCGCCGAAAACTATATCTTCCTTGCTTTTGTCAATAATACGATCATAGACCTCATTTATTGCTTCAAGCTGTTCCTTTACTCCTTCATAATAAGCGGTACCGTCCGGCCCCCCAAAGAAACTGGATATAGTTTTAGTTATACCGGCAAGAATCCCCGTAGTTGATGAAATTATACTGAATGGCTTTGTTAAATCAATGCTTTCAAGTCCGCTCATGATTTGCCCTAATCCGGAAAGAGCACCGGAAATAGATTCGGGGACCTCAACACCTAGATTTGTAAGCATATCAACTAAGTTATTACCGGCGTTTACCAACTGTTGCCCTTGTTGTCCTATACTATTAACCGCTTTTGTCAATTTGCCTTGCGATTCAAGACGCCCTTTCTGCGCATCTGACAGATTTCTCTCTGCCTGCTCTTGCGTTAGTAGTTTAGTTACTACCTTTCCGGTTTTATCAGTATATTGTCCGATAATAACTTCTCCACCCTCTTGTACAGTATTCAAATCCTCTTGCGCCTTTATTACGGCTTCAGTAGCGCTTTTATAGCCTTCAATGCCTTGCTTAAGTTCTCCGAAAGGATTTCTTTCTACAATCTTCAAATCAATATTACTAAATGCTTCTTGGAGGGCTTTTAAATCAGTTGGTTTTAAATCTTTTGCCGACTTATCAATAATCTCTTTCAGCTTATCACGCATTTTGGTGAGAGTTTCAGTAGACTGTGTATCCAAGTCCCCGAAGATATCGGCAAAATTGATAGACTTCTTTAGTTCATCAAAGGTTACTTCTTTCAGTTTACTATCCCGCTCTTTTTTTAGGGACTCTTTTTCACCTTTGGTTGTAGCTTCTACTATCTTTTGGTTGTATTCTGCATTTATAGCCACTTTCTTCTGTTGGAAATTGCCATATTCAACAAGATATTCATTCCAGGCCTTCGCCTCCTCCTTATAGGGGGCAATAGATTGTTTTATCAATTCGTTTGATATTAACTCGTTGAACTTAGATGTATCAACCTTTACCGTAGAAGGATCAAATGTCTTTTTCTTGTAATCCTTGCTTTTCTTGGCATTTAATTCCTCTTGGACATCAAACAACTTCTTCTGATATTCGATTTCCGTCCGGATATAATCTTCTCTTTGGCGTTCTAAGTCCTGTATTTCCTTCTTGTTATCCAATTCACGCTGTGCACGGATTTTAGCTTCTCCTTCTGTCATGGTATCAATACGGGACTGTATAGCCTGATTTTCCAAATCCTCTTCTTTACGTCTTCTTTCAAGAGCCTGCTTATCCAAAAGATCGGCTATTTTCTTTTGCTGGTCTAAAATGGAGTTGTAATTTTTGTCCGGATCTTCATACTTTCCACCCAAACCAGCAACTGTTACTAACTTCTCAAGAGCTTTAGACGATTTTTGATAAGAATCTTGTAGATTTTCTTGTTTTGCAATTTCTTTATCAGTTTCTTTTATTCGGTCCTTAATTCCCTCAATTTCTTTAGCTAATCCGGCATAACTTTCCGGTCTGGCTCTCATTTGGGAGAGTTGTTGGACTGTGGCTTCTTTTGCTGCTAATTCTTGTTCTAATCTCTGTTTTGTGATATATGAGATATTTTTAGATACTCCAGCTTGAAATGATTTATACCAATTCCTTGCGATTTGATCGGCTGCTGCTGTTGCTTTGGCATTTGCTATAATTTGGTTTGTCTGTTCTTTTATCGATTTGGAAACTTCACCGTTTTTTATAGATTCATCTGATAGATTTTTCCTGTCTCTTATACACATCTGACGCTGTC
>OWJQ01001390.1_pt1 | contig 11701 bp, 10 predicted proteins | sample 1732711 | NCBI WGS metagenome assembly OWJQ01 (sample SAMN05065745, study PRJEB22554) | human gut metagenome | biome: ENVO:2100002; feature: ENVO:00000062; material: ENVO:00002003 | host: Homo sapiens | place: USA | reverse complement strand
TTATGCGATCGTCGGCAGCGTCAGATGTGTATAAGAGACAGCTCCACAACAGCGGGCGATCACCGACGTTTTTGATTTGCTGGCGTAGCACTTTTTCCAGCTGTTCCGGGTTATTGGTTTTCAGACGCGGGATCGGCAGCAGTAGGCGATCGTCATACTGGCGTTTCAGGCCGTCGATGATAATTTGCTGGGCAGTATCATGATCGTCACATTCAATAAGATGTTCCGCCATTGCCACCTGCAAGGCCACCTGATGACGCGTTTTCCGGCTTTGGTTTTTCCACCAGTTACGCAAACCTTCACTACCGTTATCGGCACGCGCCTGATCCATCAGGCCAATCCATGCCTGTTGTTCCAGCATTGCACGATGTTCTTCATCACCAACATGGGCTTTCGCCATTGATGGGATAATATCCAGCAGCGAACTCCATGCACCTGTGCGGATATACGCCTGTTCCGCCAGACGTAATACTTCCGGATGGCGTGGCGTAACTTCCAGCAGCTTATCCACGCCGTGGCGTGCAGCATGGTTTTCATTACGGGCCAGTTGCAGACGTACACGGGTGATTTCTACCGGAATGGTGTCATTGCCGGCCAGCTCCGCTGCGCGTTCCAGATGTTGGTTGGCGCGTGCTTCATCACCACGTTGTTGCGCGGCTTCGGCAGCCAGTAGATAGTTCACCACCGGTTGTTCAGCGTGATCGGCATTTTTCGCCATCAGCTTTTCAACTTGCTGATAATCGCCTTCCGCCAGTTTCAGCAGCGCCTGTTCGGTCTGCTTACGTGCACGGCGACGCTTACGCCCGACAAACCACCCACGGGTGTGCGCGCCAGTGCGGAAGATCCGCCGCAGTAGCCACTCAATGGCAAACAGCACTACCATCGCCAGAATCAAAATAATCGCCAGGCCAGTGACGCTGGTTTCAATATTGTAGTTGTCGGTCTGGATCAGCACGTAACCCTGATGACCGGCAATCATCGGGCCAACCACTATCCCCGCAATCAGCAAAACAAAGAGCAATAACACTTTTAGCATGGTTATTCTCCTTGCGGCGCGGCTGCCGGAGTATCACCTTGCGGTGCAGGTGCAGGTGCAGGTGCAGGTGCAGGTGCAGGTGCAGGTGCAGGTTTAGCTTCCGTTGTCCCTGCTGCCGGTTGTGCCAGCAGGTTACGCACGCGAGTCTGCATCAGTTTTTCCAGCATCGCCTGGCTTTGCAGGGTTTCCGGAAGATCCATCGAGATATTTTGCTGGCTTAACTGGTCCACCTCGTCGAGGAACGCTTTGGTGGTGGCATCATCAGTATCGTAGTAAGCACGTACCCAGGTGGAGACGTTCTCCAGCGCCTGGCGATAAGTCTCTTGCTGGTGACGCGGTACAGCTTGTGCTGCGACCAGCAGGCGAGAGCGAATATTTTCGCGCAGATAGATATCCTGATTTGGCGCTAACAGCGGTACGGCGGTGTCATCACGACGGCGAATCGTAATGAAGTTGTCCATAAAGTTCTGCCAGCTTTTTTGCAGATTGATACGCCATTCGCTGATGGAACTGGAAAGCTCTTCACCGTCTGAATCCATCGGCGAACCATCGCTGTCATTATCGGCCAGACGCAGATTATCTACCTGATTAGAAAGCTGATTCAGCTTAAGGATGATGCCGTCATAATCCACCTGCGATACCGCAGAAAGGCTGGCGATATCATCAGTAATTGCCCGGCGAACGGTAATCAGACTCGGGTCATTCATATCCGCCAGGCTGGCGTCTGCACTTTTCAGCAACGCTGCAGCGGTCGTGACGTCCTGATCGCTCCACAGCTTCCGTCCGGCGAGTTTCACCAGAAAATCGGCCTGAGCCAGCAGCCAGGTTTTAGCATCGCTGCCGGAAATGGTGGCGACCTTTTGTTGGACTTCATCCAACTGTTTTGCCAGCGTTTCTTGCTGACGATTCGCCTGCTCAAGCTGTACAGCTTGTTGCTTGATAATGCCTTCCAGCTCGGCTTTTTGGCTCTCCTGGGCTTTTTGCAGTGCCGTAAGTTGGTTAGCCAGGGCATCGCTGGTGGCGGTCTGATTGACGGCCTGTTGTTTACCCCAGCCATACAAACCGACGCCCGCCGCCAGAGCAATAGCGATAGCCACCGCGCTGAGAATCAATGCGGTATTGTTCTTACTCTTTTTTTCTGTTGCGACAGGTTGTGACGTGGTGTCCACGGCCTCCCTGGTCTCTTCAACCACGGCGGAGGTTTTTTCTTGTTCCGTCATTATGGCTTCCTGTTATGAGAGTTATTGTAATGCCCGTAAAAGCGCATCGTTGTCAGCGTTATCGGCGACCTTAATGTCTTGCCAGCCCAGTTCCCGGGCGAGTTTCGCCAAACGCTCACTGACGACCAATAGTCGACAGTGTAGTAACCAGTGCTCACGATACCATTGTGGGATCAGCGACCAGAGTTGCTGCAACATTTCACCGCTGGTAACAACGACCGTCGTCACCTCGCGGGATTGCCAGCGCATCGCTTCTTCTGCACCATCGTAATGGATTGCGCATCGTTGATAACATTCACAAAAAGTGACCTCAGCACCGCGCGCCGTCAGGGTATCCCCAATTAGCTCACGACCGCCATTGCCACGTAATATCAGCGCACGTTTGCCCGCAATATTTTGTAATTCAGGTAATTGTAGCAAGACTTCGCTGATTTCCCGATCCTGCGGGTAGAGAATCTTCTGTCCGCTTACGGTATGTAGTGCCAGTGCGGTGGTGCGTCCAATGGCGAAATAATCAGGTAGTCGGGGCCATTTACGATCTTGCTGATGCAGCTGTGATTGGGCAAAAGCAACCGCGTGTTGCGAGAGGGCAAACAACAGATCGCTCTCCCCCAGCGCTGCCAGTTGATCAGCAAGTTGCGGTAATTGTCGACCCGGAGAAAACTCAATCAGCGGAAAATGCCAGGCCACCTGCCCCAGTGTGCGCAGACGGCTCACTAACTCTTCTCCAGCGGGAGACGGGCGGGTGACCAGGATACTCATGCCGGGGCGTCTCCGTTATAGACTTCAGCAAGGATCTCGCGCGCGCCGTAATTCAGTAGCTCTTCTGCCAGCGAAATCCCCATTTGTTCGGCATCTTGCGGCGCACCGCGGCGTTCACCGCGAATAATCTGCGAACCGTCCGGCGCGCCGACCAGCGCACGCAGCCAGATTTCGCCATCAATAAGCTCGGCGTAGCTACCAATTGGCACCTGACATCCGCCTTCGAGACGGGTATTCATGGCGCGTTCTGCGGTAACGCGCAGTGCAGTTTCGTGGTGATTCAGCGCGGCAAGCAGCTCGCGAGTGCGTGAATCATCAAGGCGGCATTCAATACCCACCGCACCTTGTCCTACCGCCGGAAGAGAAATCTCGGGTGGCAACGCGGCGCGAATACGTGACTCCAGACCTAAACGTTTTAGTCCGGCTACGGCAAGAATGATGGCATCGTATTCGCCGTTATCCAGTTTGCTCAGGCGAGTGCCGACGTTGCCGCGCAGGGAGCGGATAATCAGATCCGGGCGGCGTTCAGCCAGTTGGCACTGGCGACGTAAACTGGACGTCCCGACGATACTGCCTGCCGGTAACGCATCCAGACTGTCATAGTTATTGGACACAAAGGCATCGCGAGGATCTTCACGCTCACAAATAGTGACCAGTCCCAGACCTTGCGGGAATTCAACCGGCACATCTTTCATTGAATGTACGGCGATATCGGCGCGATTTTCGAGGAGCGCGACTTCCAGCTCTTTTACAAATAAGCCTTTTCCGCCTACTTTCGCCAGCGGCGTATCAAGAATCACATCGCCGCGCGTCACCATCGGTACCAGTTCAACGACCAGGCCCGGATGGCTCGCCATCAACTTGTCTTTGACATAGTGTGCCTGCCAGAGTGCAAGTGGGCTTTGGCGTGTGGCAATTCTTAAAACATTGTCTAACATGCTTGTTACCGTCATTATCATCCGTGGTCCATCCTAACATCCTTGCCAGAGCGATGTCAGTGTTGTGGTGAAACGTAGACGCCTGCGCAAACCGTAAAATGAGGTCTGGCAGTGGATCCTGACAGGCGTTTCACGCCGTCGTAATAAGGAATTTACAGAGAATAAACGGTGCTACACTTGTATGTAGCGCATCTTTCTTTACGGTCAATCAGCAAGGTGTTAAATTGATCACGTTTTAGACCATTTTTTCGTCGTGAAACTAAAAAAACCAGGCGCGAAAAGTGGTAACGGTTACCTTTGACATACGAAATATCCCGAATGCCGCGTGTTACCGTTGATGTTGGCGGAATCACAGTCATGACGGGTAGCAAATCAGGCGATACGTCTTGTACCTCTATATTGAGACTCTGAAACAGAGACTGGATGCCATAAATCAATTGCGTGTGGATCGCGCGCTTGCTGCTATGGGGCCTGCATTCCAACAGGTCTACAGTCTACTGCCGACATTGTTGCACTATCACCATCCGCTAATGCCGGGTTACCTTGATGGTAACGTTCCCAAAGGCATTTGCCTTTACACGCCTGATGAAACTCAACGCCACTACCTGAACGAGCTTGAACTGTATCGTGGAATGTCAGTACAGGATCCACCGAAAGGTGAGCTTCCAATTACTGGTGTATACACCATGGGCAGCACCTCGTCCGTAGGGCAAAGTTGTTCCTCTGACCTGGATATCTGGGTCTGTCATCAATCCTGGCTTGATAGCGAAGAGCGCCAGTTACTACAACGTAAATGCAGCCTGCTGGAAAGCTGGGCCGCCTCGCTGGGTGTGGAAGTCAGCTTCTTCCTGATTGATGAAAACCGCTTCCGTCATAATGAAAGCGGCAGCCTGGGGGGCGAAGATTGTGGCTCCACCCAGCATATACTGCTGCTTGACGAATTTTATCGTACTGCCGTGCGTCTCGCCGGTAAGCGTATTCTGTGGAATATGGTGCCGTGCGACGAAGAAGAGCATTACGACGACTATGTGATGACGCTTTACGCGCAGGGCGTGCTGACGCCAAATGAATGGCTGGATCTCGGTGGCTTAAGCTCGCTTTCTGCTGAAGAGTACTTTGGTGCCAGCCTTTGGCAGCTCTACAAGAGTATCGATTCCCCATACAAAGCGGTGCTGAAAACACTGCTGCTGGAAGCCTATTCCTGGGAATACCCGAACCCACGTCTGCTGGCGAAAGATATCAAACAGCGTTTGCACGACGGCGAGATTGTATCGTTTGGCCTCGATCCATACTGCATGATGCTGGAGCGTGTTACTGAATACCTGACGGCGATTGAAGATTTCACCCGTCTGGATTTAGTACGTCGCTGCTTCTATTTAAAAGTGTGCGAAAAACTCAGCCGTGAACGCGCCTGTGTAGGCTGGCGTCGCGCAGTGTTGAGCCAGTTAGTGAGCGAGTGGGGTTGGGACGAAGCTCGTCTGGCAATGCTCGATAACCGTGCTAACTGGAAGATTGATCAGGTGCGTGAGGCGCACAACGAGCTGCTCGACGCGATGATGCAGAGCTACCGTAATCTGATCCGCTTTGCGCGTCGCAATAACCTTAGCGTCTCCGCCAGTCCGCAGGATATCGGCGTGCTGACGCGTAAGCTGTATGCCGCGTTTGAAGCATTACCAGGTAAAGTGACGCTGGTAAACCCGCAGATTTCACCCGATCTCTCGGAACCGAATCTGACCTTTATTTATGTGCCGCCGGGCCGTGCTAACCGTTCAGGTTGGTATCTGTATAACCGCGCGCCAAATATTGAGTCGATCATCAGCCATCAGCCGCTGGAATATAACCGTTACCTGAACAAACTGGTGGCGTGGGCATGGTTTAACGGCCTGCTGACCTCGCGCACCCGTTTGTATATTAAAGGTAACGGCATTGTCGATTTGCCTAAGTTGCAGGAGATGGTCGCCGACGTGTCGCACCATTTCCCGCTGCGCTTACCTGCACCGACACCGAAGGCGCTCTACAGCCCGTGTGAGATCCGCCATCTGGCGATTATCGTTAACCTGGAATATGACCCGACAGCTGCGTTCCGCAATCAGGTTGTGCATTTTGATTTCCGTAAGCTGGATGTCTTCAGCTTTGGCGAGAATCAAAATTGCCTGGTAGGTAGCGTGGACCTGCTGTACCGCAACTCGTGGAACGAAGTGCGTACGCTGCACTTCAACGGCGAGCAGTCGATGATCGAAGCCCTGAAAACTATTCTCGGCAAAATGCATCAGGACGCCGCACCGCCAGATAGCGTGGAAGTCTTCTGCTACAGCCAGCATCTGCGCGGCTTAATCCGTACTCGCGTGCAGCAACTGGTTTCTGAGTGCATTGAACTGCGTCTTTCCAGCACCCGTCAGGAAACCGGGCGCTTCAAGGCGCTGCGCGTTTCTGGTCAAACCTGGGGGTTGTTCTTCGAACGCCTGAATGTATCGGTACAAAAACTGGAAAACGCCATCGAGTTTTATGGCGCTATTTCGCATAACAAACTGCACGGCCTGTCAGTGCAGGTTGAAACCAATCACGTCAAATTACCGGCGGTGGTGGACGGCTTTGCCAGCGAAGGGATCATCCAGTTCTTCTTCGAAGAAACGCAAGACGAGAATGGCTTTAATATCTACATTCTCGACGAAAGCAACCGGGTTGAGGTGTATCACCACTGCGAAGGCAGCAAAGAGGAACTGGTGCGTGACGTCAGTCGCTTCTACTCGTCATCGCACGACCGCTTCACCTACGGCTCAAGCTTCATCAACTTCAACCTGCCGCAGTTCTATCAGATTGTGAAGGTTGATGGTCGCGAACAGGTGATTCCGTTCCGAACCAAATCTATCGGCAACATGCCGCCCGCCAATCAGGATCACGATACGCCGCTATTACAGCAGTATTTTTCGTGATGAGCGTGCCGGAAAGCGAGGCTTATCCGGCATGCAATCTTAGCGGAAACTGACTGTTTCACCCGCTTGCTGTGTCGCCGCCTGTTCCAGCAAATCCCAGAAGGTTTCGCCGCTGCGATCACAAATCCACTCATCGCCTTTCAGGTCAAAATGGTAGCCGCCCTGTTTGGTTGCCAGCCATACCTGGTGCAGCGGTTCCTGGCGGTTGATAATGATTTTGCTCCCGTTTTCAAAGGTAATGGTCAGCACGCCGCCGTTGATTTCGCAGTCGATATCGCTGTCGCCATCCCAGTCGTCCAGGCGTTCTTCAATGGTCAGCCAGAGTTGATCAGCCAGGCGATGAAATTCACTGTCGTTCATTGTTGTATCCTGTTTTTAAGTGATGGCGGCAGTATAGCGGCATGGGGTCAGGGCTTCAAAGTTTGCACCTCTGCGGCTGCGTTCCGGCACGATTCATCCGTCACCGGAATAATGATGTCTCTGTGTAGCGAAAGATTTGTCTCTTCATTAGGGCGCAGTTACACCACGTCTTTCCCTGTTTCTGGTAAACATTATGATCAGGTTTACCGAGCGAGCATCCTCACGCTGACGGAACTAAAAAAGACAACAAACAAACCACATTGCGATAGTGCATAAAGCCATCCTGGCGCGAGGTGCCGATCACGAAACTACCAGCAAAACATAAATCCCCACGAGTAAGCGTTATACTCGCAGCATTTCCTCACTTTTCAGACTTCATAAAGAGTCGCTAAACGCTTGCTTTTACGTCTTCTCCTGCGATGATAGAAAGCAGAAAGCGATGAACTTTACAGGCAATCCATAATGAAAAACGTGTTTAAGGCACTCACTGTATTACTTACTCTCTTCAGCCTGACGGGCTGCGGTCTGAAAGGTCCGCTCTATTTCCCGCCTGCAGATAAAAACGCACCGCCGCCGACCAAACCGGTAGAGACGCAAACGCAATCCACGGTGCCGGATAAAAACGATCGCGCCACTGGCGATGGTCCATCCCAGGTGAATTACTAAAAGTCAGTTTCTGTACCCGCGTGATTGGAGTAAATGATGCAGTTCTCGAAAATGCATGGCCTTGGCAACGATTTTATGGTCGTCGACGCGGTAACGCAGAATGTCTTTTTTTCACCGGAGCTGATTCGTCGCCTGGCGGATCGGCACCTGGGGGTAGGGTTTGACCAATTGCTGGTGGTTGAGCCGCCGTATGATCCTGAACTGGATTTTCACTATCGCATTTTCAATGCTGATGGCAGTGAAGTGGCGCAGTGCGGCAACGGTGCGCGCTGCTTTGCCCGTTTTGTGCGTCTGAAAGGGCTGACCAATAAGCGCGATATCCGCGTCAGCACCGCCAACGGGCGGATGGTTCTGACCGTCACCGATGATGATCTGGTCCGCGTAAATATGGGCGAACCCAACTTCGAACCTTCCGCCGTGCCGTTTCGCGCTAACAAAGCGGAAAAGACCTATATTATGCGCGCCGCCGAGCAGACAATCTTATGTGGCGTGGTGTCGATGGGAAATCCGCATTGCGTGATTCAGGTCGATGATGTCGATACCGCGGCGGTAGAAACGCTTGGCCCTGTTCTGGAAAGCCACGAGCGTTTTCCGGAGCGCGCCAATATCGGTTTTATGCAAGTGGTTAAGCGCGAGCATATTCGTTTACGCGTTTATGAGCGTGGGGCAGGAGAAACCCAGGCCTGCGGCAGCGGCGCGTGTGCGGCGGTTGCAGTAGGGATTCAGCAAGGTTTGCTGGCCGAAGAAGTACGCGTGGAACTCCCCGGCGGTCGTCTTGATATCGCCTGGAAAGGTCCGGGTCACCCGTTATATATGACTGGCCCGGCGGTACATGTCTACGACGGATTTATTCATCTATGAAGCAACCAGGGGAAGAACTGCAGGAAACACTCACGGAGCTTGATGACCGGGCGGTTGTCGATTATCTGATTAAAAATCCTGAGTTTTTTATCCGTAATGCGCGCGCAGTAGAAGCGATACGTGTGCCGCATCCGGTACGCGGCACCGTTTCGTTGGTCGAGTGGCACATGGCCCGCGCACGTAATCATATTCATGTTCTGGAAGAGAACATGGCGTTGTTGATGGAACAGGCTATTGCCAACGAAGGCCTGTTTTATCGTCTACTCTACCTGCAGCGCAGTCTCACCGCCGCCAGCAGTCTCGACGATATGCTGATGCGCTTTCACCGCTGGGCGCGCGATCTCGGCCTGGCAGGTGCGAGTCTGCGCCTGTTTCCGGATCGCTGGCGCTTAGGTGCGCCGTCGAACCACACTCATCTGGCATTAAGCCGTCAGTCTTTCGAACCGCTGCGTATTCAGCGTCTGGGGCAGGAACAGCACTATCTGGGGCCGCTTAACGGACCGGAGCTTCTGGTGGTGCTACCGGAAGCGAAAGCGGTGGGATCGGTGGCGATGTCGATGCTGGGAAGCGATGCTGATTTGGGTGTCGTGCTGTTTACCAGTCGCGATGCCAGTCACTATCAACAAGGGCAAGGAACGCAGTTACTTCATGAAATTGCGCTGATGTTGCCGGAGCTTCTGGAGCGTTGGATTGAACGCGTATGACCGATTTACACACCGATGTAGAACGCTACCTACGTTATCTGAGCGTGGAGCGTCAGCTTAGCCCGATAACCCTGCTTAACTACCAGCGTCAGCTTGAGGCGATCATCAATTTTGCCAGCGAAAACGGCCTGCAAAGCTGGCAGCAATGTGATGTGACGATGGTGCGCAATTTTGCTGTACGCAGTCGCCGTAAAGGGCTGGGAGCAGCAAGTCTGGCGTTACGGCTTTCTGCGCTACGTAGCTTTTTTGACTGGCTGGTCAGCCAGAACGAACTCAAAGCTAACCCGGCGAAAGGTGTTTCGGCACCGAAAGCGCCGCGTCATCTGCCGAAAAACATCGACGTCGATGATATGAATCGGCTGCTGGATATTGATATCAACGATCCCCTCGCCGTGCGCGATCGGGCAATGCTGGAAGTGATGTACGGCGCGGGTCTGCGTCTTTCTGAGCTGGTGGGGCTGGATATTAAACACCTCGACCTGGAGTCTGGTGAAGTGTGGGTTATGGGGAAAGGCAGCAAAGAGCGCCGCCTGCCGATTGGTCGCAACGCTGTGGCGTGGATTGAGCACTGGCTTGATTTGCGCGACCTGTTTGGTAGCGAAGACGACGCGCTTTTTCTGTCGAAACTGGGCAAGCGTATCTCCGCGCGTAATGTGCAGAAACGCTTTGCCGAATGGGGCATAAAACAAGGGCTGAATAATCACGTTCACCCGCATAAATTACGTCACTCGTTCGCTACGCATATGCTGGAGTCGAGCGGCGATCTTCGTGGTGTGCAGGAGCTGCTGGGTCATGCCAACCTCTCCACCACGCAAATCTATACTCATCTTGATTTTCAACACCTTGCCTCGGTGTACGATGCGGCGCATCCACGCGCCAAACGGGGGAAATAATGCGTTTTTACCGGCCTTTGGGGCGCATCTCGGCGCTCACCTTTGACCTGGATGATACCCTTTACGATAACCGTCCGGTGATTTTGCGCACCGAGCGAGAGGCGCTTACCTTTGTGCAAAATTATCATCCGGCGCTGCGCAGCTTCCAGAATGAAGATCTGCAACGCCTGCGCCAGGCGGTACGGGAAGCGGAACCCGAGATTTATCACGACGTGACGCGCTGGCGTTTTCGTTCGATTGAACAAGCCATGCTCGACGCCGGGCTGAGTGCCGAAGAAGCCAGTGCAGGCGCACACGCAGCAATGATCAACTTTGCCAAATGGCGCAGCCGGATCGACGTTCCGCAGCAAACCCACGACACCTTAAAACAGCTGGCGAAGAAATGGCCGCTGGTGGCGATCACCAACGGTAACGCCCAGCCGGAGCTGTTTGGTTTGGGGGATTATTTTGAGTTTGTGCTGCGCGCTGGCCCGCACGGGCGCTCAAAACCGTTCAGCGATATGTACTTTTTGGCTGCGGAAAAACTCAACGTGCCGATCGGCGAGATCTTACATGTTGGGGACGATCTCACCACTGACGTGGGTGGGGCAATTCGCAGCGGAATGCAGGCTTGTTGGATCAGACCGGAAAATGGCGATCTGATGCAAACCTGGGACAGCCGTTTACTCCCGCATCTGGAAATTTCCCGGTTGGCATCTCTGACCTCGCTGATATAATCAGCAAATCTGTATATATACCCAGCTTTTTGGCGGAGGGCGTTGCGCTTCTCCGCCCAACCTATTTTTACGCGGCGGTGCCAATGGACGTTTCTTACCTGCTCGACAGCCTTAATGACAAACAGCGCGAAGCGGTGGCCGCGCCACGCAGCAACCTTCTGGTGCTGGCGGGCGCGGGCAGTGGTAAGACGCGCGTACTGGTGCATCGTATCGCCTGGCTGATGAGCGTGGAAAACTGCTCGCCATATTCGATTATGGCGGTAACGTTTACCAACAAAGCGGCGGCGGAGATGCGTCATCGTATCGGGCAGCTGATGGGCACCAGCCAGGGCGGCATGTGGGTCGGTACCTTCCACGGGCTGGCGCACCGTCTGCTGCGTGCGCACCATATGGACGCCAATCTGCCGCAGGATTTTCAGATCCTCGACAGCGAGGACCAGCTACGCCTGCTCAAACGCCTAATCAAGGCGATGAACCTCGACGAGAAGCAGTGGCCGCCGCGCCAGGCAATGTGGTACATCAACAGCCAGAAAGATGAAGGCCTGCGTCCACATCATATTCAAAGCTACGGTAATCCGGTGGCTGTCTCTTATACACATCTGACGCTGCCGA
>OWJQ01001381.1_pt1 | contig 11782 bp, 3 predicted proteins | sample 1732711 | NCBI WGS metagenome assembly OWJQ01 (sample SAMN05065745, study PRJEB22554) | human gut metagenome | biome: ENVO:2100002; feature: ENVO:00000062; material: ENVO:00002003 | host: Homo sapiens | place: USA | reverse complement strand
ACGAGATTAGCGAGTGTCTCGTGGGCTCGGAGATGTGTATAAGAGACAGGTACACTAATGAAAGAGTATCGCCTTATGTTAAATTGACATGAAGAGATCTTGAGTTACCGAATAAACATTAATATAATGAGGTGAATGCGGTGGACAAATATGAATATAAGCAACTGTCAGAGCGAATGATAGAGCTTATGCAAAATGAAGAATACGGGGAAGCAAAGGAGATTGCTGACTCCATTGACTGGAGAAGGGTTCGCAATGCCATGATGCTTGCGAATGTAAGTGATATTTATGAAAAGACCGGTGAATATCAGAAAAGCTATGATATTTTGCAGATTGCTTATCATCGGGCAGAAGGAAGCCGGAAGGTATTGTATCGTCTGAGTTCTCTTGCACTGAAGACGGGGAATGTAGATGAAGCAATAGATTTTTATGATGAGTTTGTGCAGTTAGCACCAAAAGATCCGAACAGACATATTCTGAGATACCAGATCTTACGGGCACAGCGGGCTCCGTTAGAGCAGCAGATTGAAGCACTGGAAGAGTTTAAGAAGGCAGAATATATTGAAGAATGGGCGTTTGAACTTGCAAAGCTTTATCAGGAAGCAGGTATGACGGCAGAATGTCTGGAAGAATGTGATGATCTGATCCTGTGGTTCAGTGAAGGCAAATATGTATATAAAGCAATGGAATTGAAGATGCAGTATAAGCCACTGACACCTTCGCAGCAGGAAAAGTATAATCGCAGATTTGAAAAAAATGGCGGTGAGACGGAAGAGATTCCGGATCTTGAGACGTATGTTGCAGAAAATGAAAAGCCGGAAGATCATTTGGATGAAGCAGCAACGGAGCATTCAGAGGCTGTTTCAGAAGAGCCGGTTGAGGATATTCCTGAGAGTATTGGACAGCAGGATACAGGAAAAGAAGAAAGTTCAGAGAAACCAGTCCGTAAGCCGGAAAAGAAAAAGATCGGTGATACAATGCGGCTGGATGAGGCATTGGAGCAGTTACTGCATCGCAAGCCGGAAGTATCTGCGGCAGAGGATGAAGAGCCGGATATTTCTGATCTTGAGAGTGCGATCGGTGATATTGAGTCGGTCGTGGATCTTGATATGGTAAATCAGATTTCACAGGAAAAGCATACAGGTGATGTGCCAATCGGAATGAAGGAACTTATTCCTGGAGAAGTATCAGAAGAAGCGGCAGATAAGACAGAGCGGATCCCTGTAGAAATCACAACAGATATTACGGAAGATGACGCAGAAGAGCTGGATCTTGAAGATCTGGTGGCAGAAGAGCTGCCGGAAGAAGTTGAAGAGGCAGAGCCGGTTGAAGAAGAGGCGGAAGAAGTCGAAGAAGCAGAGCCGGTTGAAGAAGAGGCGGAAGAAGTCGAAGAGGCAGAGCCGATTGAAGAAACACAGACAGGGACAATAGAAGAAGAACTGCAAAAAATTGCTGATGCAGAACCGGCTGAACCGGAAGAAGAGATCTTCGATATGGAAGAAGCGGAAGACTTCCTGGAGGATTCACCTGCTGAGGATTGGGAAGATGATACAGAATCCTTTGAAGAAGCGGATGCAGAGGAGCTGAGTTTTGAAGAGATTTTATCTGACTGGGATTCGGAAGAAGCAGAGGCGTTGCTTGAGGATGCCGAGGAAGAAGTATATGATGAGTCGGTAGAAGAGACGTACGAGGAAGAACCGGACGAAGAGCCGAATGAAGAACCGGACGAAGACGAAGCAGAAGATATATTAGAAGGTGCCGAGGCAGAGCCGATTGAAGAATCAGCAGAAGATGTCGTTGAGGCGGATGCTGAGGAAATATACGAAGAAGAGCCGGAAGACGAGGTTACGGAAGATACTCCAATCCTGTCTCCTGATATTCAGCGGATGATTGATGAAATTGAAGGCGTAGTTCCGGCAGAGGAGTCTTTGCCAGAAGAAAAAGAGATAGAAAAAGCACCGGAAGAACCGCATGAAAATATGGGAGAAGTGACAGAATCTCTCCGTTTAGATGATCTGCCGGAGGAAGACGAAGATTTATTTGAAGATGAAGACTTCTTAGAGTCAGAGGATGAAGAGGATGAGTACGAGTCCTATGAAGACGACGATTCAGAAGAAGATGAGTATGAATCTTACGAAGATGGCGATTCAGAAGAAGATGAGTATGAATCTTACGAAGACGACGATTCAGAAGAAGATGAGTATGAATCTTACGAAGACGACGATTCAGAAGATGAATATGCATCCTATGATGAAGATGAGTATGAAGATGAAATTTATGATGACGAATATGAAGATGACGATGAAGCTTATTATGAAGAATCGGATGATGATGAGTTAGCAGATGATGAGGAATTCTACTATGAAGACGAAGAAGAACCGGACGAGGAAGATGCACCTGATTTTGAAGATGAATTCAAGGTAGATCCGAAGCACAGTGAAGAGCCGGATGATCGGGAGATTCCGGACGAAGATGATGGAATTGATATCATGTCGGCTACGACACCGTTGAGCAGAAAGGAAACTGCAAAGCTGATCGCTACAGGTAAGACTTCTCCGTTGCCACTGGATGAAATTTCAGATGCATTATCCATGGATACAGGATTTGTAGTACATGGAAGATATGATCTGGAAACTCAGAGCGGAATCGGTACAAGAGCCGGCCTGACAGAAGAACAGAAGAAATTATTCTCTTATTTTGTTCCTGTGCGTGGCATGAGCGAACAGTTAGTAGATGTTCTGGAGCAGGATAAGAACTGTACAAACCGGAAGGGAACGTCGAAGACAGGAAATCTCCTGATTATTGGAGATAAAGGAAATGGCAAGACTGTTCTTGCAGTAGATGTAGTTAAAGCAATTCAGAAGCAGAGAGAGATCCGTCAGGGTAAGGTAGCAATCGTGACAGGAGAGTCCCTGAATAAGAAAAAGATCGGAGATATTTTCGATAAATTATACGGTGGTGCTTTGATCATTGAAAAAGCAGGAAAGATGAATGAAAAGACAGTCGCCAAGCTGAACAGGGCAATGGAGCGTGATACAGGAGAACTTCTGATCGTGCTTGAGGAACAGAGAAAGCCGTTAGATCGTCTGCTTTCCTCCAACCGTGAGTTCAGGAGAAAGTTTACTTCCCGTCTGGAAGTGCCGATCTTCATTAATGATGAGCTTGTAACATTTGGTCAGACTTATGCCCAGGAGAATGGTTACAAGATTGATGAAATGGGTATTCTTGCTCTTTACAGTTGCATTGATTCTCTTCAGAGAGAAGATCATTCAGTAACTGTTGCGGAAGTAAAAGAAGTAATGGATAAGGCAATCGCACATTCACAGAAAGCTTCAGCCAAGAAGCTGGTGAAGAGAGTATTCGGAAGAAATACAGATTCGTCGGACAGAATTATTCTTTCCGAACGAGATTTCAACATTTAACGACAAAATTTAGTCAGAATTAATAGACAGTCTTGGGAAAGGCTGTCTATTTTTGTGCAAAAATATGTTTTCTCTTTCTTTTTTCAGGTACATCAAGTATAATGATGCTATGATGTTGGGAGCAAAATCCCAAGCAATGAAAGAATTCGAGCAGTGAGGTGGATTTATGGTTACAAAGAAGAAGGCAGTGAAAAAACTGCAGCCTTATGAGATAGGAGAACTGGATCACTACCTTTTCGGGCAGGGGAATCATTATGAGATTTATAAGAAGCTTGGTGCACATGAAGTGACAGCAGGTAAAAAGGGTGTTTATTTCGCAGTATGGGCTCCACATGCAAAGAGTGTTTCAGTGATCGGAGAGTTTAATGGATGGGATGCTGCAGCGGACAGGATGGAGCGGCAGGAGCCATTAGGAATCTATACAGTTTTTGTACCGGAAGCGAAAGACGGACAGATGTACAAATACTGTATTGAGACACAGAGCGGAGAGCTGATCTATAAGGCAGATCCATTTGCCAATTATGCAGAACTTCGGCCGGGAACTGCTTCCAGGATTACGGACATTTCTCATTTAAAATGGACGGATGACCGTTGGATGGAAAGCAGAAAAAAATGGGATAATAAAGAAAATCCGTTATCCATCTATGAAGTGCATATGGGTTCCTGGATGAGGCATCCGGGAAGGGAAGATGAGGGATTTTATACTTATCGTGAATTTGCAGAAGCGATTACAAAATATGTAAAAAAGATGGGGTATACGCATGTAGAACTGATGGGAATCGCGGAGCATCCATTTGATGGCTCATGGGGATATCAGGTAACTGGTTATTTTGCACCGACTTCCAGATATGGAACACCGGAAGATTTTGCTTATATGATCAATTATCTGCACCGGAATAGGATTGGTGTGATTCTTGACTGGGTTCCGGCACATTTCCCGAAGGATGCTCACGGACTGGCTGATTTTGACGGAACACCGACTTTTGAGTATGCAGATCCGAGAAAGGGAGAGCATCCTGACTGGGGAACGAAGATCTTTGATTATGAAAAGCCGCAGGTACGGAATTTCCTGATTGCAAATGCATTGTTCTGGATCGAGCATTTCCATGTGGACGGACTGCGTGTCGATGCAGTGGCATCCATGCTTTATCTTGATTATGGAAAGCAGGACGGACAGTGGGTCCCAAACAAGTATGGTGGAAATCAGAATCTTGAGGCGATTGAGTTTTTTAAGCATCTTAATTCTGTTGTACTTGGAAGAAATCCGGGGACGATGATGATCGCAGAAGAATCCACTGCATGGCCAAAGGTTACAGGAAACCCGGAGGATGACGGACTGGGATTCAGCCTGAAGTGGAATATGGGATGGATGCATGATTTTACAGAGTATATGAAGCTGGATCCGTATTTCAGGAAAAATGCACATCATATGATGACATTTTCCATGGAGTATGCATATTCGGAGAACTATATCCTTGTTCTTTCGCATGATGAAGTCGTTCATCTGAAATGCTCCATGCTGAATAAGATGCCGGGAGAAGGCTTTGACAAATATGCCAATCTCAAGGCAGCATATGCATTTATGACAGGACATCCGGGAAAGAAGCTTCTTTTTATGGGACAGGAGTTTGCACAACTGCGTGAGTGGAGCGAGGAGAGAGAACTGGACTGGTTCCTTCTTTCAGAAGAACCACATCAGCAGATCCAGAACTGGTACAGAGATCTTCTGCATTTATATAAGAAGCATCCTGCACTGTATGAGCTGGATAATGATCCGGCCGGATTTGAATGGATCAATAAAGATGATATTTTCAGAAGTATCTTCAGTTTTGTCAGACATTCAAAGGGAAAGAAAAAGAATCTTTTATTTGTGTGCAACTTTACTCCGGTAGCAAGAGAAGATTACCGGGTTGGAGTGCCGACGAAGAGGCAGTGTAAGCTGGTACTGAACAGCGACGAGAAAGAGTATGGAGGTTCTGGAGAAAAGAGAACCGAGATCTATAAGCCGGTGAAGAAAGAGTGCGACGGTCAGAAATATTCTTTTGCATATCCGCTCCCTGCTTATGGCGTTGCTGTATTTGAATATTAAAAGAATAGTTTCAAGATGGAGAAAACCACCGGATTTTAAAGAGAAGTATCTGAAAATCCGGTGATTTTTAGTTCCATATTAGACAAAAATAAGGAAGAATAGTAACGGTAATGACAAGGAAAAAAAATCTTGTAATGTTATAATAGATTTGTATACTTGCGTGATTTTATTTGATAGTTAAATAAAATTAAATTTTGCAAGGGAGGAAAAAGCATGAAAGGAAGAAGAGTCCAAAAGGTACTTGCAGCAGTGCTGGCGGTGGCAATGGTTCTGCCGATGACTGCAATACCGGCAAAGGCTGAGGAAGCGGAAGAAGTTACATATAAGCTTTATCCGAATCCTCAGGAAATGACGTATCAGGATGGAAGCTACATCCTGAAAAAGAATGTCAATGTCATTTATGATGAGGATATTGACGATGCAACAAAAGCACGACTTGAAGAGACTGCAGAACTGAAAGGTCTGAATGTGACAGAATCAGATGCAGAAAAGAGTGGTGCAACGAACATTTATGTAGGAGTTTACGGATCGGACGGAACAGTAGATGATCAGATCGTAGATGAATATGCTGTAGATACTTCATTATTTGATCATACCGATTCCTATTTCCTGAAAAGTGACAACAATACGATTGCTGTATTGGGAAAAGATACAGATGCAAGTTTTTATGGACTGACGACACTGTATCATGTACTTGCACAGACAGAGAGCCTGTCGATCAGAAATTTTACGATTGAAGATTATGCAGATGTTGTAAGCCGTGGATTTATTGAAGGATATTATGGAAATCCATGGTCTACAGAGGATCGTGTGAATCTGATGACATGGGGGGGATACTATAAGTTAAATGCTTATTTCTATGCACCAAAGGATGATCCGAAACACAGAGCAAACTGGGATGAACTCTATACAGATGAAGAGTTAGAGAGTAAGATCAGACCACTTGCAGAAGCTGGAAATGCTTCCAAGTGCAGATTTGTGTATGCCCTGCATCCATTTCCGAGTGGAAATAACTTCCGCTTTGATACAGATGCACACTATAATGAAGATCTTGCAAAATTGAAAGCAAAGTTTAAGCAGGTAATTGATGCAGGAGTACGTCAGATTGCGATTCTTGCGGATGACTTTGTAAATCCGGGAGCAGCAAATGAAGTAAGACTTCTGAACGATATGAGTACCTGGCTGGCAGAGGTGAAGCAGGAATACCCTGATATGAAGATGACACTTCCGTTCGTTCCGTATGATTATATGGGAAATGGAAGTTCCAGTGAACTTCAGACCCTGAAGAGTGTACCGGAAAATGTACAGATCGTTATGACCGGTGGACGTGTCTGGGGTGAGGTTACAAATAATTTTACTACTACATTTACAAATAATGTAGGAAGAGGTCCTTTCATGTGGATCAACTGGCCTTGTTCAGATAACTCACATAAGCATCTGATCATGGGTGGTAACAGCACATTCCTTCATGGTGGTGTTGATGCGTCTAAGATTCAGGGAATCATGCTGAACCCGATGCAGCAGTCAGAGCCAAGTAAAGTAGCTATTTTTGCAAATGCATCCTATGCATGGAATATCTGGGATACAGATGCCGATGCAGATCAGACATGGGAAGACGCATTTTCATTTGTAGATCATAATTCGGCAGTAGAGACAGAAGCAAGTGATGCACTCAGAGAGTTGTCCAAGCATATGATCAATCAGAATATGGACAGCCGTGTAACTGAGCTTCAGGAGTCAGTAGAACTGAAGGAAAAACTCAACGCATTTAAAGATAAACTGGAAACGGAAACGGTCACAGAAGCAGATGTGGATGATCTGATCCAGGAATTCCAGACACTTCAGGATGCAGCAGCATTGTATAAAGAATCAGGTAATGAGGCAATCAGAAATCAGATTGTTTACTGGCTGGATTGTTGGAAAGATACAACAGATGCAGCGATTGCATACCTGAATGGAGTAAAGAGTTCTCTGAACGGAGATGTATCCGCAGTTGTGGAATACAATACAGAAGGAGAAACGGCATTCGCACAGTCCAAGACGCATGATTTCCTGTATGTAAATTATCAGGAAGTCGCAGAAGTCGGAGTACAGCATATTGTTCCGTTTATTAAAAAACTGGCTGAATATGTATCAGGCAAAGCAGAACTTGCCCTGAATCCGGACAAAGTGATCCGTAAATACATCACAAGCCGTACAGACACACCGACAGGCTCTGCGGATAACTTATTTGACGGAGATGACAGCACAAGTGCGATTTATAAGACACCGAATAAGATTACAACAGGTACCTATATCGGAGTAAGTTACAGTAAGGCAATCAAGATCAATGATATCCGGTTCCTTCTTGGAGCAGGAAAAGATCATATGGATCAGGCAAAGCTGCAGTACACAACCGATGGAAAGACCTGGAAAGATCTGGAGCTTACAGGCATGAACAATAGTTTTGCAGGTGTCAGAAACCAGAACCAGGAAGTAAGTGTTGCAAAAGAAAATCTTCCGAAAGATTTTGAAGCAATGGGTATCCGCCTGATCGCAACAGCAGACAATGCAGCAGATGCATGGCTGCAGGTTAATGAGATCACGATCAACAAAGATGAGAATACAGATGACGGCGACGACAGCGAACTCAGTTATACATTAATGAAGCCGGATCGCTGGAGTGTTTACCAGGGATCAGAATCACTCCTTCGTGACGGAAATGACAGTACATTTATCTGGTTTAATACAGGTACTGGTGATGCTGTAAATGTAGATGATTTCCTTGGATACAATCTTGGAAAGGTTGCAACATTGGAAAGTGTACATATCGCAGTAGGATCACCGTCCAATGGTGATAAGTTTGTAAAATATGCAGTTGAGACATCTGTAAATGGAACGAGCTGGACAGCCGTTCCGGGATATGAATCCCATACAGGAACAACTTCAGGAACTGATGTACTGGATATTGAATTAAACGGACTTTCTGCACAGTATATCCGTATCCGCAATCTGGAATATCGACAGACTTGGGCGAGATTCTCAGAATTTACGGTAACAGAAAGAGAAAATAATACAGGAACAAAAGATAACGTATTTACAAATATCGAGAACTGTGATGTTCTTGGAACATCAGCAGAAGGAAATGTATCACTGAATGCAGCATCCTTAAGCGTAGGAGCCAGAAAGTATATCGGAATCGATCTTGGACATATCAAGGCGGTGACAGGAATTACCAGTCCGACAGGAACTTCACTGGAGTTACAGACTTCTATGAATGGGGTAGAGTGGACAGAGGTAACAGATCCGTCCAAGGCAGCCGATGCACGTTATATCAGACTTTATAATGATACAGATGCAGCAGTGGATGTAAGCTGGGATGCTTTCACAGTAACGTATGAATTTATTGGTGAAAAGACAGTAACCAGTGATTTTGCACAGAACGATGCAAGCCGTGATATGCGTGGAAGTGGAAACGTCAATAATGTTTTTGACGGAGACCTTACAACATATGGAACGATCACAGGTGTGCAGGATAGCGGAAAGAAGATCGTGTTTGACCTTGGACAGACGATCGACTTCAAGTCCATCCGTTACTATGTAAAAGAGACAAGCCTTGATTTCCTGCGTTATGCAAAATTTGAAGTAGCAAATGATCCTGATGCAGCAAACTGGACAACAGTGCTGACTGTAGGAAATAATTCTTTCGAGAATACAGCCAATACAGATACAGCAAAAGATTATGCAGCTCTGACACATGACAGTGAGAATCCTGGAAATATGTATGCAGAGCAGACAGGGCTGAATGTAAGCGGACGTTACTTAAGAGTTGTACCGCTTAAGACATACAGTTACAGATGGGTTGATTTCTATGAGATCCAGATCAATGGTGGAGCCTATATCTCTACAGAGTCAAATCGAGATATCGTATCGACCGTGATCGAAGAAAAAGGAAAAGTACCTTCCAATGTATTTGAAGAAGATTACCGTACGGTATACAAGCCGTCAGAAGCAAATGGATCATTTACTTATCGCATTTCTGATCTGGAGGCAAAGAGAACGATCCGTATGATCCAGAATGGAGCAGCATCTGATGCAGTTGTAACTGCAAGAATTGCAAATGAAGATGGAAGTAATATCCAGAGAGTTACACTTGGTAAACTGAGCCAGGCAATCAATGAATTTGCTGTAGTTTCAGATAAAAGAATTTTGGATGTAACAGTAACCTGGGGTGAAAATATTCCGGAAATTTCAATGATCAAGACAAGCAGTAAGGCAGCAGCTACAGTTGACAAGACAAAGCTGGAGGAGGCGATTGCGGCAACAGGAAGCAGTGATGCAGCAAACTGGACAACAGATTCTAAAGCAGCAGTAGATAAAGCGAAAGCAGTTGCTGAAGAACTGAAAACGAATGAGTATGCTACACAGGATACAGTTGATACAGCAGCAGGTGCATTGAAGACTGCATGCAGTAAGGCAAAAGTAAAAGCAAATGCTACAGTTCTTGAGGCACTTCGCAGGGCAGTTGCAGAGAAGAAGAGCCAGAAAGACGGAGAGGTTGAAGTTTATACAGCCAAGACATTTACAGCATATGAAACTGTACTCAATAAGATTGTGGCAGCACTGGAAGATACAGATAATCTTTCCCAGGATACAGCAGAAAAGCTGAAGACTCAGATTGAAGAAAAAGAAGCAGCTCTTGAGTATTCAAAAGTAGAAAGAGAACTTGCTGAACTGGAGCTTCAGGCAGGAGTTGAGTATAATGCAGATGATTATACGACAGCATCTGCCAAAGCATATACCGATGCAAAGAAAGCTCTGAGTGATCTGATCGAAGCAGATAATACTACAAGAGTTAATCCGACAGAGATCGCAGCAAAGAAAGCAGCTTATACAGACAGTATTACAGCATTAGTTGATGTGAGAAGTCTGAAGAGCGTGATCGCAGAATGCAATGAACGGCATGAGGGAAATGAAAAGAAGTATACAGCAGCAAGCTGGAAGAATTACAGTGATGCACTGGATGCAGCAAATGCTGTTCTTGCAAATGGAACAACAGAAAGTGTACAGGAAGCAGAGACAGCTCTGCGGGCAGCAGAAGGAGCACTTGTACTGAAAGATACATCCGCAGTACAGACAGTCATTGATGAGATGAAGAAAGTCAATGCGGAAAATTACACAAGCGACAGCTATGCAGTCCTGAAAGCAGCTATCGCACAGGCTGAAAGCCAGATTGATGATGAGACAAAGGCAGATGCCAATATCCGTGCTATGCAGGATGCGAAAGCAAATCTTATCAGCATCGTGGAACTGAATGCAGCATTAAGTGATGCAGCAAAATATGAAGCAGCTAATTATACAACAGATTCCTATACAGTTCTGGCAGCAACTGTAAATGCGGATAACATGAATGCATTGAAGACATCCGGTACAGCAGAACAGATTGCAGAAGCAGTACAGTCTATCCGCAATGCAATCGATGGTCTTGTATTAAGAGCAACAGATATGGATGCTTACAGAGATAAGATTCAGTTCAAGTCTGAAGCAGGAGATTACACAGAAGAGACTTATACAGAGTATAAGGAAGCTTACGATGCACTGATGGCACTGGACAGCAGTACAGGAAATGTATCAGCAGATGAGTTCCAGGCAGCAAAAGCAAGATTTGAAAATGCACAGGCAGCACTGAAAATGATCAAGGCAGATTACACGAAAGTGGATGAAGCACTTGCAAAAGTACCGGCTGATCTGAGTATTTATACAGATGCAACTGTGAAGACACTGAAAGATGCGATCGCCAAGGTCGACAGAAATCAGCCATTGTCCAAGCAGGCAGAAGTAGATGCTTATGCAGATGCGATTCATGATGCAATCAACAACCTGGTTGTAAAATCCAAGTCTGATGATGGAAAGGATAACCAGAACGGTAATTCCAACAATGGTCAGAATAATGGAAATACAGCAGGTAATGGAAATGGATCGGGCAAAGGAAATGGCACATCCGCTAACGGAGCAGTCAAGACCGGAGATACTGCACCGATCGCAGGAGCATTTGCACTGATGATACTGGCAGCAGGGGCGGTTGTAACCGTGCTGAAAAGAAAAAGATACTAAGATGCAGCGTTAAAAATGCAAAGCAGGGTGTCCATACAAAAGGACACCTGAAATGAGATAATAAGAATCAGATGAGGAACTCTTATCTGGTTCTTATTTTTGTTACACAAATTTGAAAGATACCACGATATGCGAATGTTGGGTAGGATTGTGGGAGCACGTAGTGCGTAACAATCCG
>OWJQ01001375.1_pt1 | contig 11816 bp, 6 predicted proteins | sample 1732711 | NCBI WGS metagenome assembly OWJQ01 (sample SAMN05065745, study PRJEB22554) | human gut metagenome | biome: ENVO:2100002; feature: ENVO:00000062; material: ENVO:00002003 | host: Homo sapiens | place: USA | reverse complement strand
ACCGAGATCTACACTTATGCGTTCGTCGGCAGCGTCAGATGTGTATAAGAGACAGTCGGACGGATGGGTCTGCCATACCGTGAGCGGAATGTGCATATCATCAGCGTTGCAATCGATGCGCCGCAGGATGTTATCAATGCACTTTCCGGGAAAATCGGCAGACTTGATGGAATCACGGCAAAGACGGTGTATTCGAATGTTGGCATGGCATAAGCTGGCGTGGATATGAATTGAAAATATACACATTGGGCAAAATCAAAAGAAATATATGTCGGATGCCCAATCTCACTAGCAGAAAGACCATTATGATCGGACAGGGATAAATTTATGTTACAAAACCAGAGAACACCAGACAAAAACAAACAGAAAAACTATGGCATGTCAGCGCAGAATTTTAAAAATCTGCCAGAGACAATAGAAAAGACAGCAGATATCACAAAAGAACAGCTTGCATTTCTTCTTGCCACAGAGGACGATGCGATGATACAGGATTTAAAGCAGCGTGCGCGGAACACAGGTGACCGCATCTATGGAAAAAATGTCTACATCCGCGGACTGATTGAGTTCACAAATTACTGCAAAAATGACTGCCTTTACTGTGGAATCCGCAGAAGTAACTGCCACGCAGACCGCTACCGGCTGACGGAAGAAGAGATTCTTTCCTCCTGTAAAAACGGATATGAGCTGGGATTCCGCACCTTTGTACTGCAGGGTGGGGAGGATGGATTTTATACCGATGAAAAGATCTGTCAGATCGTTTCAAAGATAAAGGCAGAATATCCCGACTGTGCGGTGACACTTTCTATCGGAGAAAAATCAAGAGAGAGCTATCAGGCATATTTTGATGCGGGGGCAGACCGGTATCTGCTGCGCCACGAGACGGCAGATGAGGCACATTATGAGAAACTGCACCCGGTAGAGATGTCCTATCAGAACCGGATGCGCTGTCTTAGAGATTTAAAAGAAATCGGATATCAGACCGGATGCGGATTTATGGTAGGTTCGCCTTATCAGACCGTAGATACCCTGTGGGAAGATCTGCAGTTTATCCGTAGATTGAAACCGCAGATGGTCGGTATTGGTCCGTTTATCCCGCAGAAAGATACGCCGTTTGGTACTGAGACAGCGGGCACTATGGAGATGACACTGCGGCTGCTTTCCATTATCAGACTGATCCATCCGCATGTACTTCTCCCGGCGACCACAGCGCTTGGAACGATTCATCCCAAGGGCAGGGAGCTTGGAATTTTAGCGGGAGCAAATGTCGTCATGCCGAATTTATCCCCGGTTGCCGTGCGGGAGAAATATAAATTATATGATAATAAGATCTGCACCGGTGACGAGGCAGCAGAGTGCCGCTTCTGCATGCAGAAACGAATGGAAAGCATTGGCTATCAGGTAGCCGTAAACAGGGGCGATTTTCAGCCATAATAGAATCCACAAATAAAAATACACTAACTGGAAAGCAAGCGGGCGCAAACTGACCGGAAAGAAAGGAAGAATGTATGTATAGCGCAAAATCATTAAAAGCAGAAGAGTTTATTTCAGATGAGGAGATCAGAGAGACACTTGCCTATGCAGATGCCAACAAGGACAATGTGGCACTGATCGATGAGATCATCGAGAAGGCAAAATTAAGAAAGGGCTTAAATCATAGGGAGGCATCTGTCCTCTTAGCATGTGAGATTCCTGAAAAAATCCAGGAAGTTTATGCACTTGCAGAGCAGATCAAAAAAGATTTTTACGGAAACCGTATCGTATTGTTTGCACCGCTTTATTTGTCAAACTACTGCGTGAACGGCTGTGTATACTGTCCGTATCATCTGAAAAACAAACACATTGCAAGAAAGAAACTGACGCAGGAAGACATCGTAAAAGAAGTTACTGCATTGCAGGATATGGGACATAAACGTCTTGCCATTGAGGCGGGCGAAGATCCGGTCAACAACCCGATCGAATATATCTTAGAGTGCATCAAGACCATCTACAGCATCAAACATAAAAACGGTGCGATCCGCCGTGTCAATGTCAATATTGCTGCAACGACCGTGGAAAATTACCGCAAATTAAAAGAAGCTGGAATCGGAACTTATATCCTGTTTCAGGAGACTTACCATAAAGAAAGCTATGAAAAGCTGCATCCGACCGGACCGAAACACGATTACGCATATCACACAGAGGCGATGGACCGTGCAATGGAGGGCGGAATTGATGATGTAGGACTTGGCGTATTGTTTGGACTTGACCTTTACCGTTATGAGTTTGCAGGACTTTTGATGCACGCAGAACACTTAGAGGCAGTACATGGAGTCGGACCGCATACTATCAGTGTACCGCGAATCAAGCATGCAGATGACATTGATCCGTCTGCATTTGACAATGGCATCTCTGACGACACATTTGCAAAGATCTGTGCTCTGATCCGTGTTTCCGTGCCATATACCGGAATGATCATCTCAACAAGAGAGAGCCAGGAAGTGAGAAACAAAGTCCTTCCGCTTGGCGTTTCCCAGATCAGCGGTGCATCAAAAACAAGCGTCGGCGGCTACGCAGAGCCGGAAAAAGAAGGAGAAGTGACCAGTGAGCAGTTTGATGTCAGCGACCAGAGAACCTTAGATGAAGTTGTGAACTGGCTGATCAAACTGGGGTATATCCCAAGTTTCTGTACTGCATGTTACCGCGAGGGAAGAACCGGTGACCGTTTTATGGCACTTTGTAAAAACATGCAGATCTTAAACTGCTGTCACCCGAATGCGCTGATGACATTAAAAGAATATCTGGAAGATTATGCAAGCGAAGAGACAAAACGTCTTGGTATGGAGCTGATCGACAGAGAACTTGAAAAAATTCCGAATCCGAAAGTAAAACAGACTGCATACGAGCACATCCACGATATCGCAGAGGGAAAACGTGATTTCAGATTTTAAGAGAAGAAAAACGGGATGCATATCTTAAATGGACAAACAGAAAGCAGAGCGGGAAAATCCGTGCTGCCGGGTAGATTGTCCGAAAGGAGTACTATGGCAGGAACACTAAATGATACACCAGGCAGCAACCGTCTGCATATTGGTGTGTTCGGGAAAACAAACAGCGGAAAATCTTCTTTTATCAACGCCTTCACACATCAGGAAGTCTCCATTGTTGCAGATGTTGCCGGAACGACGACGGACCCGGTCTATAAGCCGATGGAGATCAGTCCGCTTGGTCCATGTGTGATTATTGACACAGCGGGATTTGATGATGAGACTGAGCTTGGGGAACGCCGTGTGGAGAAAACGAAACTGGCAGCGGAAAAGGCGGATATCGCTGTGATCGTGGTATCTGGCGCGGATGCCTGCAGAGAGGATGCTTCAGAAACGAAAGATGCAAAAGAAAAATTACAACTGTCGTCCGAGAAAAATCAGGAGAACTTACCGGATCTCACAGAAGAATTAAAGTGGTATCAGTTTCTGAAAGAAAAAAATACGCCTGTTTTGTTCCTCGTCGGGAAAGCAGATATTGATCCGCATACGGACGAACTTGCTTCTTATATCAAAGAAAAAACAGGAAAACAGGCGCTCACAGTCAGTGCCAAAACGGGGGCAGGGATCGACGCAGTCAGGGAAGAACTCGCCCGCCTTGTGCCGGAAAATTACGGAGATAGGCTGATCACGGGAGATCTCGTCACAGAAGAAGATTTCGTCTTACTGGTCATGCCGCAGGATATCCAGGCGCCGAAAGGACGTTTGATCCTGCCGCAGGTGCAGACATTACGGGAACTCTTGGATAAAAAGTGCCTGGTCATGAGTGTGACAACAGATAAACTATTGCCGGCACTTGCAGCCTTAAAAGAACCGCCGAAACTGATCATCACAGACTCACAGGTATTCGGCTATGTGTATGAGCACAAGCCGAAAGAGAGCATGCTGACCTCATTTTCTGTTTTGTTTGCAGCGTATAAAGGAGATCTTCCTTACTATGTGGAAGGTGCAAAAATGTTAGATTCCCTGACAAATGAATCGCATGTTCTGATCGCAGAATGCTGCAGCCATGCGCCACTGCAGGAAGATATCGGAAGAGTCAAAATCCCGCGCATGTTAAAAAAGCGCGCAGGAGAGGGCATTACCGTAGACATCATGAGTGGAACGGATTTTCCACAGGATTTATCCGGCTATGATCTGATCATTCAGTGCGGTGCATGCATGTTTAACCGCAAATATGTGATGTCGCGGATCGACCGTGCCAAAAAACAGCAGGTTCCGATGACAAATTATGGGGTGACGATCGCACATCTGACCGGAATACTTGATAAAATTTCAATGTAGATAGTTTGTCAGACAGATATATAATAAGAAGATACGATAAGAGAGTGTAAGCCCGCAGAGAACCGGTGATGGTTTCCTGCGAGTTTGTTCAGACTAAAGCAGATACGTTTTCTTACCGATAATAGCTTATATAACTAGAAGTAGTTATGAAAAGAGAAAATAAGAACTTTTACATGTGGGAATGAGGAGCAAAATGAACGATTTTAATTATTATGCACCGACAAAAGTTGTTTTCGGAAAAGGTGCGGAACAAAAAGTTGGAAACCTGATAAAAGAACAGAACTGTAAAAAGGTTCTCATCCATTATGGAAGCGGCAGTGCCAGACGCTCCGGTCTGTTAGACAGGATCGAGGCGATCTTTGATAAAGAGGGGATCACTTACGTCGAATTGGGCGGTGTTGTTCCAAACCCGAGACTTTCTCTGGTGTATGAAGGAATCGCACTCTGTAAAAAAGAAAATGTCGATTTCATCCTTGCCGTCGGCGGCGGAAGTGTCATTGATTCCGCAAAGGCGATCGGATATGGTGTTGCAAATGAAGGAGACGTGTGGGATTTCTTTGATTTTAAACGGAAACCGACTGCATGTCTGCCGATCGGTGTAGTGCTTACGATCGCGGCGGCGGGAAGTGAGATGAGCGGTTCCTGCGTAATAACAAAGGAAGATGGCGGTATGAAGAGAGGATGCACGACCGATTACAGCCGATTAAAGTTTGCTGTTTTAGATCCGGAGCTTACGATGACGCTTCCACCGTATCAGACAGCATGCGGATGCACGGATATCCTGATGCATACGATGGAACGCTATTTCAACCACGGTGAAAACATGGAACTGACGGATGGAATCAGTGAAGCACTGATGCGCACGGTGATCAGAAATGCAAAAATCCTTGTAAAAGAGCCGGAAAATTATGATGCGCGCGCGGAAGTCATGTGGGCGGGAAGTCTTTCCCATAATGGACTGACCGGCTGCGGAACGGATGGTGGTGACTGGGCAACGCACAAATTAGAACACGAGCTTGGTGGAATGTTTGATGTGGCACATGGAGCAGGGCTTGCCGCAATCTGGGGAAGCTGGGCACGCTATGTCTGCGGGGAGCGTATTGAACGATTTGTGCAGTTTGCAGAGCACGTTATGGGTGTGGAGCCGCAGGAGACAGAACAGAAGACGGCAGAGGCAGGCATTGCTGCAATGGAGGATTTTTACCGGGAAATCCATATGCCGACATCATTAACGGAACTTGGCATTGCGCCGACAGAAGAACAGATAAAAGAACTGGCAGAAAAGTGTAATGCGGCAGTCAGAGGCAATCTTGGAAAAGTAAAGCATCTGGATGTGGAAGATATGATCGCAATCTATACGGCAGCAAAATAATATTTTTATAGAAATTCAGGTATAAACACGATAAAAAACAGCATGAGAAAACCCCTGCAAAACTCGTATCTACAGGTTTTGCAGGGGCTTGTATTCTGTAAAAATTATTTTGCAAGAAGCATCATGATCTGATTGCTGCGCTGTACAAATTTTGCCATAGCGTCAACAGACAGCGGCTGGTTGGAAAGCATTGCAAGATCGTAAAGCTGTTCACAGAACATCGGAACATGCTCGGAATCTTTGTGCTCAAAGATATATTTTACAAGTTCATTGTTTGCGTTTAAGGTCAGGGTCTGATCCGCAGCAAACATGTTCGGATCCATGCCGTTCATTGCATACATCTTCATCATATCCTGCATACGTCTGCCTTCCTCAGAAAGGGTGATGACAGATGCGATATCAGCGTTTTTCAGTTTTTCAACTTTGACAGTCAGTTTATCGTTGTTTAAAGCTTTTTTAAACACATCAGTCAGGGTATCTGTCTCAGCCTTTAAGTCCTCAGCGGAAGTCTCGTCCTTTAAGGATTCTGTGACATCTGCATCAATACGCATGAATTTATAATGCTCATTGCGCTGCTCAAGCTGTGAGATGAAGGAAGTATCAATGTTGTGGTCTAAGATGACAGCGTCCATGTTCTGCTCTTTGAACATCTTAATGTACTGACCCTGCTGAAGTTTGTCAGTTACATAGTAGATTACCTTGCGCTCATCTTTTTTCTCAGTATTCTCATCTGCTGCATCGGTGCTTTCCTTTTTGATCGGATTGCCGTCAGCATCTAATACCTCAGCTTCATCTTTGTTTTCGTCTTTCTTTTCTTCCTCTTTGACTAAGAGTTCCGGAAGAGTGAGATATTTGTCATCCAGATTCTTGAACAGGATGTAATCGTTCATCTTGTCACAGAATTTGGTATCTTTCAGACAGCCGAATTTGATGAACGGGTTGATGTCGTCCCAGTATTTCTCGTAATTTTCTTTATCCGTCTTGCACATACCGATCAGCTTGTCAGCTACTTTCTTGGTGATGTACTCGGAGATCTTCTTTACAAAACCATCGTTCTGCAGTGCACTTCTGGATACGTTAAGCGGCAGATCCGGGCAGTCGATCACACCTTTTAAGAGCATTAAGAATTCAGGAATGACTTCCTTGATGTTATCGGCGATAAATACTTGGTTGTTGTAAAGTTTGATGGTTCCCTCGATGGAATCATACTCGGTATTGATCTTCGGGAAGTACAGGATACCTTTTAAATTAAACGGATAGTCCATATTTAAGTGGATCCAGAACAACGGTTCTTTGTAGTCTAAGAATACTTTGCGGTAAAATGCTTTGTATTCTTCGTCGGTGCATTCGTTCGGACTCTTTGCCCAGAGAGGGTTGGTATCGTTTAATGAAACCGGACGCTTTACGATCTTTAATTTATCTTTTGCAGGAGAAACTTCAACGACTTCTTTTTCGCCGTTTTCGTTTTCTTTCTCCTCTGTTTTTGCCTCCTCATGGATCGTCTCAACGACAGTGTCTGTGTCTAATTTATCAGCGGCGTCGATCGTCTCATATTCTGTCTCAGCGTTTGCCTTCTCAAGGAAGATCGGAGTCGGCATGAAAGAGCAGTACTTTTCGATGACTTCTCTTGCACGGTACTCGTTGGAAAATTCAACGGAATCCTCGTTTAAGAAAAGGGTGATTTCTGTACCGACGCCTTCTTTGGTGCCATCAGCCATATCAAATTCAGTACCGCCGTCGCAGGACCAGTGAACAGCCGTTGCGCCGTCTTTGTAGGATAATGTATCGATCGTTACCTGATCAGCTACCATGAATGCGGAATAGAAGCCAAGTCCGAAGTGACCGATGATCTGATCGTCGTTTGCTTTGTCTTTGTATTTTTCAATGAAATCTGTTGCGCCGGAAAATGCGATCTGGTTGATGTATTCCTCAACCTCGTCTGCGGTCATACCAAGACCATTATCGATAAATTTTAAAGTCTTTTCCTCCGGATTTACAACAACGTGGATCTCCGGTTTGTAGTCAGACGGTAATGTATATTCGCCCATCATTTCGAGTTTTTTTAATTTTGTGATCGCATCACATCCGTTACTGATCAGCTCACGGAAGAAGATGTCGTGATCGGAATATAACCATTTTTTGATAATCGGGAACAGATTATCGCTGTTAATTGAAAGATTTCCATGTTTCTCTGCCATATTCAAACACTCCTTTATAATCGTAATAAAATGCAGTGGGCAGATCCGCCTCGCTGCTGCCTGAATCTAATATTATAACCGCAAATTTCAAAAGTCAATAGAAAATCAGCACTCTTTTTTAATGAGTGCTAACAAAAGAAACGGAAATGCCTTAAAACAGGGAAAAACCAGTATTTCTAAAAAAAATATAAATTAAGCAGATAAATAGGATTTTCATTTTGCAGGATTTGTTTTATCATGATAACAGTGAAATTTATTAAGCAGATGAAAAAACTGTTTTTATGAAAATCAGGACAGGGATGGAGAGTTTTATGAAGCAGGACAATAATATTCCGGAAATTGATTTTGTGATCACATGGGTGGATGGAAATGATCCGGACTGGCAGAAACAGAAAATGGAGTACAGTATGCAGCCGGATCTGTCGCAGAAACAGGATGACAGAAAAGAGAGATACAGAGACTGGGATCTGCTGAGGTACTGGTTTCGTGGTGTGGAGCGTTTTGCACCATGGGTGCGCAGGATACACTTTGTTACATGGGGGCATCTGCCATCCTGGTTAAATAAAGAACATCCGAAGTTAAATATTGTAAATCATAAAGATTTTATTCCAGAAAAATATCTGCCGACATTTAATTCACATGCCATTGAGTGGAATATGCACAGAATCCCAGGTCTGGCAGAGAATTTTGTATATTTTAATGATGATATGTTTCTGATAAAAAAGGTCAGACCGGAACAGTATTTTAAAAATGATCTTCCGGTGGATATGCTGGCTCTTCAGCCTGATGTGGCAAATACAAAAGATCAGGTCATGCCATATATTTACCTGAATAATACCATGCTTCTGGCAAAATATTTTGACAAACGTGAAAATATGAAAAAACAGCCGGGAGCATATTTCCATCCCGGTTATCCGTTTATGTATTTTATTTATAATATGTTAGAACTGGCGTTCCCGTTGTTTACAGGATTTTACACGGTTCATGGGCCGTCTCCTTTTAAAAAGAGTACTTTTGTGAAAATGTGGGAATTAGAGCCGGAGTTGTTAAACGAGGTGTGCAGCCATAAATTCCGTCAGAAAGAGGATGTCAGCCAGTATGTGCTCAGGGAGTATCAGAAACTGACTGGCGGTTTTGTTCCCGGCAATGTAAGAAGACTCTGCCGGTATTATGATGTCTCAAATGATAACAGCAGGATTGTGGCTGATATAGGTCATCAGAAGAGTGGAAGCGTCTGTTTGAATGACAGCAATCAGGAGATTGATTTTGAGTGGGCAAAAGAAGAACTTCATATGGGTTTTGCGCAGATCTTGAAGGAAAAATCTGCATTTGAAAAGTAAGAGGTGAAAAAAGTGATCGTATTAAAAGCAGATAGCGAATTAAAAATGACATTTGAACGGCTGATAAAGACCATGCATGCAAATGTAAACTGGACAGGTCTTTTTGTGGCACTTGATAATTATCTCATTTTACAGGGGGAAGTGCGCTCCCTGTTTTTTCATTTTGACAGTAGAAAAGTGGCGGAAAATATTGTAGATCTGCCGATCAAAGAAGATGAGATCAAAGATACCGATGAGGCAGCAGTACGGGATGTGATCAATATGATCCTGTATGCATTTGGAAAATGGGGAACGATCCAGGGACTTCGTGTGGAAAAAAATACGGAGCAGCTGAATACTCTTTTCGAGCATGTGCTTGCAGGAATCTATATTGAACCGGAATATACCACGCAGTATTTTCGTTTTTATCATGCAGGAAAGCGTATTACCTATGAAGATGTGATACAGGCGGCACTTGAGGCAAAAGAAGCAGTGCAGAAGGAAGAGGAAGCAGACGAGGAACAGGGACTCTGGCATAAAGTTGAATGGAAGATGGCGCATACTGTTTTTGAGAGAACAGAACTTTCACTGTCAGAAAGAGCAAAAGGCAGGATTGGCAATAACTTTTATAAAGTTGGTTACCGCTGCCCAAAATGCAAAGGAAATCTGCATATGATCATGTATCCGAAAGGAAAAGAGTTTCGAATCGAGACGCCTGAGGGAGTAGTCCTTTTGGCAAAAGCATGTACCTGTGCAGCGTGTCACAGATTTTATACGCCGCGCCCATGGAAACTTCTTGGAGACGGCGATATTTATCTGATGGATTTTGAGGAGGATAAAAAGGCATACGAAGATTATCTTGAGCTGATGGGGCGTAACGGCGAGCATGAGGCAAACAGCCGTTATAATGAGTATGAGGACGGCAGAAAGCCGGCGGGTGTCGAGGACGAGCAGCAGCCACTTGAGGAACTGTGCGAGGATCTGCCGGAATATTCAGATGCAGACTTTGAGGAATTATTAAATAAGATAGAAGAGGGATTTTTCCCGGAAAGCAGTATTGCAGCCTGCGAACCTGCCATACAGGAGGAAAAAAAGCGTCGTAAAAAGTTAAAGAGTACGCCTGCATTAAATCAGGACGAAGTCACAGATGATGAAGAAGAGCAGGATGAGAGCAAGAACCGGCACGCAGAAAAACAGCATGGAAATGAAAGCGCGGGTGAAAGTGGATGGAAGCGGAATGAGAACGAAAGGCTGTATGCAGATGCACGTCAGGATGAAACCGAACGACGCCATGTGAAAGGTTCCCGATATGAGAGTGACAGCAGGCAGCCGCACGAAGCTGGGCAGATTGGTGGGGAATCGTCCGATGAAAAATATGCACAGGTAAATAATGCGGAGGCACAGAAAGCCCGTGAAACTTATCAGGCTAAATTTGGAGTCGCAGACCGTATGTCAGAGCGCCAGCTTTCTGAATTAAAACACCAGCTCATGCATGAAACAAGAATTTCGCCCGAAGAGCGGAAACAATACCTGGATGTGTTAGAGGAAAAAGAACAGGACAGAAAGCTTGCCGCGTTAAATAAAAAGGCAGAGAGCTGCGCAGATAAAAATTATGCCGTGATGCGCCGTGTCTATGACGAGATTGCAGAGGAAAAGCTGCCGCAGGAGAAAAAACAGAATCTGCTTTTAAATCTGAAACAGAAAATGCAGACACAGGCAGAGCGGGAAGTCGCAGAGCTAGTTGGGAAAATGCCGCCTAATATGGACAGGGCACGTTACCATGCACTTCGGGAGAAATTAAAAGAATACGAAGGAGTAGATTTAACCCCATATCAGGAACGGTTAGAATCGCAGAAAAATCTTGCCGAACAGCAGGAAATAAAAAATATGATCCGCCAGTCGAGAAAAATCACAAGGGAGGATCTGACAGAGCTTAAGGAGCGTCTGAAAGAAAAGGAGTTTGAGCCGGGGCTGGTTTTGCCGTATTTTGAGCAGATCGAGAATAAAATCCGTCAGATGGATGAAAATGAGATCGCAGAAATTACCGGTGATCCGGCACACATGTCCTTTGATGAGGGAATGGATGCGTATCAGAAGATTGCAGAAGGACCATATTTACCGGATTTAAAGGATAATGCATTAGAACTTTTAAGCAGGCGTCTTTCCAAGATCAAGACGGATGAGTGTGAACAGCTTGTAAATAAGCTGAAAAATGAACTGGAAGAGGCGGGAATCACAGAAAGCCAGAAACATTATTTTTACCCGGCGAGAAAAGTGCTGTTAAAGCAGGCAGCGCCGCAGGAAACAGAGGTTATCGATTATGCCATGGCATCCTATGCCGCAGGAAACGGTCTGTTTGAATATCCGATTTTTGTGGTGGACACATCGAGAAACAACAGTGGAAAAGAGGGGATTATCCTGACACCGGAACATCTATATTACAGCACACTGATGACATCTTACCGTATTGATGTTCCGTCCATAGATGAGATCACTGCATCCACAGGACTTTTAAACCGTGGTGTGTATGTGACAGAGAAAAATGGGAAAAAGACGAAAATTCCATATGCGGTAGAAAATAAGCAGCTCACGGCATATGCCGGGGTATTGAATGAATTTATTC
>OWJQ01001345.1_pt1 | contig 11978 bp, 10 predicted proteins | sample 1732711 | NCBI WGS metagenome assembly OWJQ01 (sample SAMN05065745, study PRJEB22554) | human gut metagenome | biome: ENVO:2100002; feature: ENVO:00000062; material: ENVO:00002003 | host: Homo sapiens | place: USA | reverse complement strand
CGAGATTAGCGAGTGTCTCGTGGGCTCGGAGATGTGTATAAGAGACAGAAAGAAAATGTACTAATCACCGACATACCAAAGTCATCCAACATGCCTACATCGCCTGTCCATGAACGACCGATAATAGTAGAATCCACTACATCTTGATCGTCTTCACAAGAAGACAAGCCTATACATAGGACAGACAGCAAGAACAACTGCACCAAAAACTTCATAACCTTCATTTATTTATATAATTTGCATCTGTCAACATCACAACTTTTCCTTCTATCTTACCGGAAAGATAATGGTCACGCACCCATACATTCTCAAAGTATTTCACTTTACCATCTGCAAAAGTCAACTTCAAAGTCTCTTTGCTATCATCTGTCCAACGCCAATTAAACTCCCGATCATAAGTCACTTTACCGTCCGTAGTGTAAGTTGTGGATACTTCCTGCCCCTTGTTATCTTTCTTATAAAATCTTAGTTGATACGCACCAGTCACAACACCATCACTTTCGTAATCTTCAACCCATGTTCTTTCACACAATTTGTCGTCACTATTCTGCATAGTATAATACACATCATCCCCACAAGACGCCAGTCCAATCGTAAATACACACAACAGCAATATCTTCACATAATTCAAAGTCTTCATAAGTTATCGAGTTTAGTTAATACTTGTGGACAAACATACACAAAAAAAATGAAACACTTAATACTTAGCCTGGAATTTCTTGTAGAAGACAAGGAATAAAATAAATCCCATCAGTGCAAACGGTACGCCTGCCAATGCGGGATAACGGTATCCTCCACTCAAGGCAAGACCTCCGATATAGGCTCCGATAGCATTCCCCAAATTGAAAGCCATCTGCACACAAGCGCCTCCCAACATTTCTCCTCCAGGGGCCACACGAATCATCAACACCTGCTCCGGACTGGAGACGGCAAACAAACCTGCCGTACAGAGTGTCATCAATATCGCCGAACACCACGGATGGGGCGAAAGTAAAAATGTCAATAATAAAATAACACATATCATCCCTTGCACCACCGTACCGACCTTCCCCGGAGTGTACCGGTCGGACATGCGCCCACTGACCAGATTACCGACAACCATTCCGAATCCTGCCAGTACCATCAGTGCCGTAATGCTGTCCGCACTAAAACCGGAAACCTCAGTCAGCAACGGGGTGATGTAGCTATACCAGCAGAATACGCCACCGTTACCCAAAGCCGTAGCTCCCAATATGAGCCACGGCGCCGGCTTCTTCAAAAAACGGAACTGTCCTTTAAATCCCGTATCTTTCAGTCCTTCGACCTGCGGTACCCAACGCCAAATATAGTACAATGTTATCAATCCCCAGGCACCTACCAGCAGAAACGTGGCACGCCAAGACAGTGTATGGCTCAACGAAGTCCCCAACGGCACCCCAAACAGATTGGCCACAGTCATTCCCGCTATCATAATTGAAACCGCCTCCGAGCTTTTCCCCTTATCAGCCAATTTTCCCGCAACAATGGAAGCCACCCCAAAATAAGCGCCATGAGGAAGCCCGGAAACAAAACGTCCCAACAGCAAGACCCAATAATTGGGTGCCATAGACGCACAAATATTACCCACAATCATTAATGCCATCAAGACCAGCAGAATCTGCTTCAACGGGCGTTTACGGGCCAGGAGCAGCATGGGCGCACCAAAACAAACACCCAACGCATACGCAGAAATGAAATGACCGGCCACGGGAATGCTGATTCCCAAATCAGTAGCCACATAGGGCAAAATACCCATCATCGTAAATTCGGCAATCCCTAGCCCCAATGTGCCGAACGCCAATGCAATAAGACTCTTCTTCATACCTTAAAAAACAACCTATATTTTTTACCGGGCGCAAAGATAATGACATTGCATTCTCCAAATAAAAAGGATACCGAATTATTTTCAGTATCCTTCTTCATTTTTTATCTTATATCAATTGTATACCCACCATTAAAGACTTCTCCCGGCGCCAAGTGCTGCATCCAGTCCTTATCCTTATATTCATCCTTATAATGAGCACGGTCACAACGCCCGTACCACGGCTCGATGCAGACAAACGGAGCATTCTTGGCCGGAGGCGACCACAACCCCACCACCGGAGTGTCGAAATACAGACTGAGATAGGGTTTCTTCTCCTTATTATATAATGTAACTTCTTTCACTTGACTGTTTTCCAGAATCAGGGCATCTTTATCAAAGGAGTGGATGTCCAAAGGCAGCAGGCCATCTGTCAACTCAAGCAAATATTCCTTATCCGGAGCGGCACATCCTTTCTCGGAGATAAGGATATAGTGCAAACCTTCCGTCTTATCAAAGCCGAAATATCCACGGTCCGTTGTCTCCGTATCATAGTCCGGGTAATAGAAAGCCGGATGGGCTCCTATCTGGAAGTGCATTTCGCATGTTCCGGTATTGATGACTTTCCAAAGCACCTCAATCTTCTTTTCCTCTATCCGATAGCCTATCTCAAGGCAAAACGGGAAAGGATATTTCTTGCGTGTTTCCTCACTGTCAACCAGTCGATAGCGTACCTCATCTTCCTGTTCAAATATCAATTCAAAATCCATATCGCGGGCAAAACCGTGTTGCGTCAATGCATAGGAAACACCTTCGTGGCGGTATTCATTCTCCCAAACGCTGCCTACAATGGGAAAAAGCACCGGAGAATGCCGTTTCCAGAAAGCAGGGTCTGCCTGCCAAAGATATTCTTTTCCATCACGCAAGATACTGCATAACTCGGCCCCATGCGGGGAGACTTTAATTGTCAGTTCTGAATTAGAAAGTGTTTTCATATCATATATCATTTTGTTATTTTCTCATATAGTGTGGCATCTCTCCGGGTATTTCCATCGAAATCTCCACCAAACCACCGACCACTCCGTCCTGCTTCCATGCTGTCTGATAAATCATTTTCTTAACGCCGTTCTTCTCAATGGTGTAGGCATTCACTCCCCCGTTTCCAGCAGTTCGCGTATCTTGGCTTGCGATTGCGGGTTGTGGCAATCAAAGAGATTCTTGCCTATCAAGTCACCGTGTTTGGCAAACGTACGGCATGCTTTCTCGTTCATATATAGGATGATTCCCTTTGTGTCGCATACAGTTACGGCACAGTTCATTTCATTGACCCATTCGTACATAATTCTTTATTTTTAATTGGCTATTTTCTATGCACTTGAAATACATTTACAGAAAACTCTTCAAAGTCAAATGTCCTTTCCTCTATCGAATTATTATTGCATTAATCCTCCTTCTATGAAGAAAACGACTTCATTCAATCGTTCTTTATTCGATTCTTCATCTTTAAAAATAGCTGGAGTGAAGATTATCCTATCTTGAATCAGATTATCTACCAAATCCCACATGACTTCATGGTACAGCATCACCATTGCCACTTTTTCATTGTCAATACCATATTGGCTTGCTAAGGAGCCACAATTATTCTTTAGTTCCGCACTGATAGAGTTTACCAATTTTTCAGTTATTTGATGAAAGCGGTCTTGCCGTTTCTTTATAATAGGAAATAATACATCTCCATTATCATCTACCAGCCCATAAGGTTTTAACTGAGAAACGAGTTTGGCATCTGTTACTTTTCCAAATTGTGCTATTTCATCAGCACAATGGTCCATAATGTCGTTGTCAGGAGCAATGCCGCTATTGATGTAAGTCAAAATCAAATTCTGTTCCCCGAAACCATTCGTACCGCATGCAAAGCCATTTCTTGATTCGTATAATACCCAGTAACAGCCACTCCAGCTTGTATAATTGTCAACATCCTCAAACAAGACTAACTTTGTCCACATTTTTCCATCCAGAAGGTATGAAAAAACAAGTGAGAGTACATTGTTCTTGAATCCCATTTCACTGATAGTTTGTGCCAATGATATAAAGTCTGCCTTTGTTTTGACATACATGGATTCAGCAATCTCCTTACTTAAGCTTCTTAGAGAATTGGTCTGTTCTTTGTCGAGAATGGGTATAGTAGTTTCCCATTTCTCTTTTGTTTTACTGACAAGTCCACCTACTTCCAATAACAATAATTGGCTATCAGAGCATTTAATACCCATTTCACGAAGTTCGGCTTGAGTACGTGGAGTCCGTAAATTGTATAGTATTTCCCAATTATTATCTGGCGTTACATAGTCTTCGGGCTGATGTCCGTTCACTGCAACAAACTGGGTTGCTTCCCATTCGCTATAAGGTCTTATCGATATTTGTGCTTTAATCATTGTGGTAACGGACAATAAGGTAAACAACAATAATAAGTCCGGATAATGTTTCATATATCGCTTAATTTTAGTTTTGTTCATCATTCATGCACTTCTCTTATGTAACAAAGATAACGTTTTTTTCAATTCCTCTCTCAAACCTATAACAAAAAACTTCCCGACTACCAATAAAAAACTTCCTAACTACTAATAGTAAAGTTTGCAAGTATAGAGATAAAGAATTACCTTCGCCCTTGGTTTGTCTATCCCAAGCCTTGGGATAGAAATCCCCAACCTTGGCATACACATCCGCAACCTTGGGACAAACTCTGTAAGCCCCAATAAACAAACGAACCTCATAACAACGCTACCATCATGGCAGAATACAACATGCAGGAACTGAACCTGCCGGGAGAAGACGGCAAACGCATCCTCTACCCACGAATGAAACTATACGGGCAGGTGAACTTGGAAACCATCACCGAAAAGATAGCATACGCCTCATCCTTCACACGAGGAGACATCATCGGACTGATGCAAGCCATCACCGACGAAATAGCCTACCAAATGGGGCAAGGTTACTCCGTGAAGATTGACAACTTAGGAGTATTCACCCCTGCCCTCGGTCTGCGGCAAGACCGTGAACGGGAGACGGGCGAAGAAGGAGACATCAAGCGAAACGCCGTCAGCATCTGCCTGAAGGACATACATTTCAAGGTGGACAAGGAACTACTGTACCGTACCGCTCGCCATTGCCACCTGAAACGTTCCACCGACAAATTCCAACGCTCCTCACAAGTGTTTTCTCCGCAGGAACGGCTGGAACGGGCAAAAAAATACCTGGAAAAGAACAGCTTCATGACCCAAGCCGACTATTGCCAACTGACCGGCTTATTGAAGTCTGCCGCCTCCCGCGAGTTGCGCGAATGGATAGCCAATCCCGAATCGGGCATCGACTACAAAGGACGAGGAACACACAAGATTTATATTCTAAGGAAACCATAACCCACATCCATTGAAGTAACAAAAACAATGAAAATACTACATACCAGCGACTGGCATCTGGGACACACCCTCTACAACTACGACCGCACCGCCGAGCAGCAATCCTTCCTACGGCAACTCACCCGCATAGTAACCGAAGAGCAGCCCGACGCCATGGTGGTAAGCGGAGATATCTACCACTACTCCTCTCCCGCTGCCGCCACGCAGAAGATGTACACCGACGCCATGCTGAACATCCATCAAGCCTGCCCCGGAATGGCCATCGTAGTCACCGCCGGAAACCACGACAGCAGCTCCAAATTGGAGATAGACAGCAACCTCTGGCAGCACTTCGGCTTGAACGTTGTGGGAAACATCGAACGTACAGCCGAGGAAGTGAATCTGGACAAGCACATCATCGAGATAAACAATGAAAAAAAGGCAATAGGCTACGTCATTGCCGTGCCCCACGTCTATCCGCAAAACTTCCCCCTGCTGGACACTGAAACACCGCGCGACCAACGGCAGGCACGCTTCTTCCAGGCACTGCTGGACGAAGTGAAGAAACGGAATACGGCACAGCTTCCCGTCGTCCTCATGGCCCATCTCTCTATTGAAGGCAGCGACCGTAGCGGGCACGATGAGAGTATCGGCGGAATAGAGTATGTTCCCCTCAGCGCTATGGGAGAAGGGTACGACTACCTGGCACTCGGACACATCCATTGCCCTCAGGACATCAAAGGCAGTCATCACCACGCACGCTATTGCGGCACTCCCCTCTCCGTCAGCTTCGACGAAACCTATCCGCACTCCGTCTCCATCATCGAGTTGGAGAAAGGGGCAGAGCCACAAATCAGTACAAGGGAAATTGAAAATCCGATTCCGCTCGTCACACTTCCCCATGACCCGACACCTTTCGAGGACGCCTTGAAACTGCTGGAAGAATATCCGGAAGAGAAACCTGCATACCTCCGTCTGAACGTGCTGACAAACGGCTACCTGCCACCCGACTGCAACGAAAAAGCCTCGAACGCCGCCAAAGGCAAGGCATGCAAATATTGCTACATCAAGACTACCCGAAAGCGGCAGGCCGACACTGACGAGAGCAAGCATATCTCCATCCAAGAGATGCAGGAAATGTCTCCCCTGGAAATAGCCAGACTCTACTACCGCGAAACCGAAGGAGAAGAGATGGACCCAGAACTTTGCCAGCTGATGGAGACTGTCATGCAAAAAGTGAAAAGCAAGAACAACTCCTAATCATTTGTCCGAACCATGAAACTCCAGAAACTGACCATAAAGAACCTTGCCTCCATAGAAGATGCCGTCATCGACTTTGAGAACGGACCGCTAAGCGAGGAATCCCTTTTCCTTATCTGCGGCGAAACGGGTGCAGGGAAGACAACCATTCTCGACGCCATCTGCCTGGCACTCTACAACGAAACGCCCCGCATGGACCATGCCGAGAACGAAAAATACAAAGACCTGAGCCAGACTTTCTCTGCCAAAAAGGAAGATGTTGCCATCAACGACAGCCGGCAACTGATGCGCCGTAACACCAGTGAAGCATGGACGGAGCTGGAGTTTACCGGCTCAAACGAAATACCCTACACCGCCCGATGGTACGTGGCGCGGGCACACCGCAAGATTTCAGGAGCCGTGCAGGATGTGCGCTGGACACTGGAAAACAATAAAAGCGGCATACAGCTCAACAAAAAGAATGAGATAAAGACGGAAATACAAGCTGCAGTGGGGTTGACCTTCGAACAATTCTGCCGCACCACCATGCTGGCACAAGGCGACTTCACCAAGTTCCTGCAAAGCAAGGAAAGCGAAAAATCGGATATTCTGGAAAAGCTGACCGGTACAAGTATCTACTCCGAAATAGGTGCCGAAATATATGCCGCCACCAAGGAAAGACGGACGGAATACGAAAACCAGAACCGGAAGCTGGAAGGCATCCACATCCTGGCAGAAGAAGAAGTCGCCACAATCAAGGAAGCCATAGCCACGCAAAATGCCGGAGTCAAGGAAGCCAATGAGCAGAAAACCATCGCCCTCGCAAAAAGGGACTGGCTGAAGAAATACTCCGAACTCCTCCTCACCCGTGAACAGCAAAAGAAGATGTGGGAAGGGAAGCAAGCGCAACTGCAATCGGACGAATTCAAACAGAAAGAACTGCTGATTAAGGAATGGAACGCCACCGCCGATGCCCGCAACTGGCTCTCTACCTTGAAACAGCAGCAACAGCAACAACAACAGAACTATGCACAAGCCGGAATGTTAAGAGCATCCTTTACCCGGCTGGACGGAGGAAGCAAGTGGCTATGCGGTTTCCTGAAAGAGCAAGAAGACAAGCTGCATCGTGCCGAGAAGTACTTGCAAAAGCATTCGCCCTTACTGCCCATGTTCGAGCAAAGCCAATCCATCATTACCGGCCTAAAATCCGCACTCGATGCCCAAACACGCATCGACACCTACAACGCGCACCTTGAAAGACTTGCCGCGCAACAACCCGTAAAAGTCAAGGAGCGTACCGACAAGGAAGCTGCCCTCACCCGGAAAGAACAAGAGAACCATACATTGCAAAACGAAATAAACCTCCGGAACAAGCAGCTTGAAACCATGGACCGCCCTGCCCTGCAAGACAAGAAAAACAAACTCGATGCCGGACGGGAGAACCTGCTGCAAGCCTTGAGCGCCTTGTCTTTACTGGCTGAAACGGAAAGGACACTGAACGAGGCAAAGGAAAACGAAAAGGCTTTGAACGCCAAAGTGGAGGCGTGCCAAAAGCAATACGTCCTCCTGCAAACGGCATTCGACAGCAAGAAAACAAGTTATGATGACATCCGCACCCTCTACGACAAGCAAAAGGAAGCCGTAGAAGAGTGGGCAAAGGAAGCACGTTCCCGGCTTGCCGTCGGGGATACTTGCCCCGTGTGCGGACAAGAAATAAAATTGCTTTGCAAAGATGAAGATTTCCAGTCTGTCCTTGCTCCCATACGCACCTCCCTGGAAACAAAAGAGAAAGAATACAAGGAAGCCGAGCAGGCATTGAACAACAACCGGACAGAATCCAAGACCTACGGAACGCTGGCAGAGAATGCCCGTCAGTCCACAGCAAGAGCGCTCCGGAGCTACAACCTTGCCCACGCTGACGCACAAGCCCAATGCGCCCGATGCAACGGCATCGGCCTCTCTACAACCACCGGCGAAACCCTGAAGAAGCTACTGGAAGAGAACAAGCTGGAAGCAGACAAACTGAACGAAAAGCTCACGGAAGTTCAAATGCTCAGCACACAAATCATAGCTCTGCAACGGCAAAAGGACGAATGCCAGAAACATGTGGACGCTGCACGCCAAGCCTTCAACTCTGCCGACAGAGTGCTGAATGAGCTGAAAAACAGCATCGTCAATTACGAGTCGCTCACCGCCAACGAAAAAGAGAACATACGTGCCACCATGGACCACGTCACTCCCCACATCCTCTGGGAAGGATGGAACACGGAATGGGAGAACTCCCCCCTCTCCTTCATTGACCGCCTAACGCAAGCTACGCGCAACTACCAGCTGGCGCAGGAAAAACAAAGAGAACTGAAATCCACCATTGCCCTTATCTACAAAGAGCTGGAAGGGATAAACATCAACAAGGAAAGCATCGATGCCGCATTCCCCGACTGGCGCAACGCACCTGCAGCAACACAGGAAATAGAAATCAAGGACCTGGGGATTGCCTGGAATAATCTGAATACACAAGCAAGCGGACTGAAACAAAGCATATCCTCCACCGCAGAACAAATGGCAAGGCTGCAAAAGGATTTAACCGGGTTCTATGCCGCCAACCCCACTCTCGACGAGGAGCGTATCACCGTCCTATCCGCTTGGTCCGGCTCCCGGATAGAAGCATTGCGTGCCTCATTGCAGACACTTAAAGAGGAAGAAGTAGCTGCATCGACCGCCTTTCATCTGGCCACCGGACAAGTGGAAGAGCACATCGGCCGGAAGCCCGAAATAGAAGAAAACGAAAACCTCGAAACCCTGGATGCACTCATCGCGAATCTCGAAGAAAAGATAACCGCCGGCAACCAATCCATCGGCCAGCAGAAGTTACGCCTGGAAGAAAACACCCGCAACATCGACCGGATAAAGGAAGAAAAGGAACGTGCCGACCGGCTGCGCGAAGAGTATCTGAAGTGGGACCGCCTCTGCCGCCACTTCGGTGACGAACGGGGAAAGAACTTCCGCAACATAGCCCAGAGCTTCGTCTTGAAAGAACTGCTGGCAGGCGCCAATTTCTATCTGCAACGCTTGACCGACCGCTACGAACTGGAGTGCCAGGCCGGTTCGCTCACCATCCTGCTGCGCGACTTCCATCAAGGAGGCTCGGCACGTCCGGCATGCACCTTATCGGGCGGCGAAAGCTTCCTGGTATCTCTGTCGCTTGCCCTCGGGCTTTCTTCCCTCAGCCGCCAAAGCCTCTCGGTAGACACACTGTTCATCGACGAAGGTTTCGGCACACTGAGCAGCGACTACCTGAACACCGTGATGGACACATTGGAAAAACTGCACCGGATGGGTGGCAAGAAGGTAGGCATCATCAGCCACGTGGAAGGACTGAAAGAGCGTATAAAGACCCAGATACAAGTACGGAGAATAGACAGTTCAAGAAGCGAAATAGAAGTAGTGAATACCCTCTAAGCCGGTATCGGGATAAAGAAAACGAATGTTTTTTCGGCTCTTGATAGTACAAGCACCTGCATTATTGTGTATTTTTGCAGTCTCATAAAAAAAGAAAAGACAATGAAAAAGTTCATGAAAGGAGTCCGGTTTACTCCTAAAAACTATTCCGACGAAGTAGAAGCCAAAATTCAACATTATAAGAAAGAAGGATATAAACTGCCGATGCGAAGCGCACTCCGTACCGAGGAGCAGTTGGCCGGTATCCGTGCAAGCGCCAAAATCAACACAGCCCTGCTGAATTATCTCTCCGAGAACATTCGCGAAGGCATGTCCACAGCCGAAATTGACCACATGGTGTATTGCTTCACCACAGACCACGACGCCATCCCCGCCCCCTTCATGTACGAAGGCTTCCCCAAAAGTGTGTGCACCAGCATCAACGATGTAGTGTGCCACGGCATTCCCAGCACCAGGGAATTCTTGAAAAGCGGTGACATTGTAAATGTCGATGTATCCACCATTTACAAAGGTTACTTTGCCGACGCATCACGCATGTTCATGATTGGCGAAGTCAGCCCCGACATACAGAGGCTGGTGCAAGTCACCAAAGAATGCCGTGACATAGGCATACAGACCGCACAGCCCTGGGCACGCCTCGGTGACGTAGGCGCCGCCATCCAGGAACATGCAGAAAAGAACGGATACAGCGTGGTACGCGACCTCTGCGGACATGGCTGCGGCGTCAAGTTCCACGAAGAACCGGATGTGGAACACTTCGGCAAACGTGGTACGGGCATGCTGATAGTGCCGGGCATGACGTTCACCATCGAACCGATGATTAACATGGGAAGCTACGAAGTCTTTATCGACGAAGCCGACGGATGGACCGTCTGCACAGACGACGGACTGCCTTCTGCCCAATGGGAAAGCCAAATCCTGATTACTGAAGACGGAAACGAAATATTGACACAATAAGGCGGACACTTCAAAACATCTATGGAAATATTATTACTGATTATAGGGATAATCATTGGAACCGTAGTCGGCTATCTGGCGGCAGACCGCAAGTCTGCCGCATTGAAGGCCGAAATCAGCGGGACAAAGAAGGAAATAGAATTATTGAAGTTGCAGAAGGAAGAAGCCGAAGCGTTGCACAAGCGCATGAACACCGAGTTCGAGAATCTCTCCAACCGTATCTTCCAGAGCAAAGCCGAAGACTTTACCAAGCTGAATGCCGAACACCTGGGCAATCTGCTCCGTCCGCTGGGTGATAACCTGAAGGACTTCCGCCAAAAGGTGGAACAAGTATACAGCACCGAAGCCAAAGAACGTTTCTCGCTGGGTGAACGCATCAAGGAACTGGTGGAGCTGAACAACCGCCTCAGCGAAGATGCCAACAACCTGACTCGTGCCTTGAAAGGAGACTCCAAGATGCAAGGCAACTGGGGCGAAATGATTCTGGAACGTCTGTTGCAAGCCTCCGGACTGATTGAAGGCGAACACTACTTCCGCCAGGAGTTTCTAAAAGACGAACGGGGCGAAGCCATCATCAACGAGGAAAGCGGGCAGAAGATGCAGCCCGACATCATCGTGAAATACCCCGACGAACGGGAAATGATTATCGACTCCAAAGTGTCGCTGACTGCCTATGCTGCCTACACCTCTGCCGAAAGCAAGGAGGAGCAGGCACACTTCCTGAAAGCACACCTGCAATCTGTCCGCTCCCACATCGACGAGCTCAGCCATAAAGACTACTCGCATTATGACGCCCAATCGCCGGATTTCGTCATGATGTTCATCCCCACCGAAGGTGCCTACCTCCTCGCCATCCAAAGCGATACCCACCTCTGGGAATATGCCTACAACAAAAAGGTGGTACTGATGAGCCCCACCAACCTGATTAGCGCCCTGCGCCTCTCGCTCGACCTTTGGAAGAAGGAGAACCAGGTAAAGAATGTGCAGGCCATCATCAAGCGCGGCACCATCTTATATGAAAAGATTGCAGGCTTTACCGACACCTTCCTCGGTATCGGCGACCGACTGGCCAGCCTGCAAAGGGATTACGACAAAGCCTTCAACCAGCT
>OWJQ01001334.1_pt1 | contig 12105 bp, 9 predicted proteins | sample 1732711 | NCBI WGS metagenome assembly OWJQ01 (sample SAMN05065745, study PRJEB22554) | human gut metagenome | biome: ENVO:2100002; feature: ENVO:00000062; material: ENVO:00002003 | host: Homo sapiens | place: USA | reverse complement strand
GCTCCTGGTGTGCCGGGGTGCCGGTGGGGGAGGGAAGCCTGCTCCCGCATGCGGAGAGGAGCAGAATGAGCGCCAGCACAGCTGGCAGAACTTTTTTTGCCATACCAAATTCCTCCATTGTCCTTATGCAGCTATGATACGCTTTTGGGGAGGCTCCGTCAAGATTTAATACTCCCGTAACGATTTTTGCATGCTTTTGTAACATGAAACGGGTATTCTACTCCTTGCAAGAGACAGAGTCTTTTTCATTGTATCCTCTTCTTTCCTATGAGGGCGGCCGGGTGTTGGAAGCAGACACCCGGCCTGCTCTTTTCTGAGGAAAAAAGTTACTGCAAGGGAGGGCGGAGGCTGCTTCGTTTGGGCAAAAGACCGGTGGACGCTTCGTGCGGCCGAGACGCAAAAAGAAGGACATCTTACAGATGTCCTTCTTTTTTGGAAGGGGCGGTTAAAATTGATATTTCCCCTTAACGAAACCGCCGCACAGCGGCGTGAGCTTGCTCTGACTTATAAAAAAATCGGAGCAAGCGATACAAAGCTTGCTCCGATGTGGAGCAGGGTACGGGAGTCGAACCCGCCTTCTCGGCTTGGGAAGCCGATGCACTACCGATGTACTAACCCTGCAATTCAGTCGACTAAAAAAGTATAGCATATCTTTCCCGGTTTGGCAAGAGAATTTTACAGAGGAGAGGCAAAAATTAAGGGTTGCATTCTCGGCATAGTTCGATATAATTATCTCGGTGATTTTTTCTTTCTTCTAACTGAAAATTTGAAAATCTGCTTGCAATAGAACGAAAATCATGATATCATTTCCTAAACCAGAAGTTTGATTGTTGAATTGGAAAGGCTGGAATGACGTGATGAGTAAGAAGCAGGCGCTGACGGAGTTTCACCGGGGCTCTATTCTAGCGGCCGCCGAGCGGCTATTTGCCGAGAAGGGTACCGAAAAGACGACGATGGATGACATCGCGCGGGAGGCGGAGTACAGCAAGGCCACCCTCTATGTGTACTTTCAGAGCAAGGAGGAGATCATCAATGCCATTCTCCTCAGCGGTATGGTTCTGTTGAAAAAGAAGATTCACGAGGCCATTGAGAGCCACAGCGACTGGTATCAGGCCTACGACGCGGTATGCCGCTCCATCGTCCGGTTCTACGATGAAAATCCCACCGCTTATGATGCCGCTACGGGCACGATGCCTCTGGTGCAGGAGGCGGACGAGACTCAGAAGGGAGTTGCGGATATCCTGCGCGTGAGCGGTGAGATCGACGAGGAGCTGGCGGCCTTCCTGGTACGCGGTGCGGCGGAGGGCGCGGTGCGCTCTCAGCTTCCCCCTATGGAGACGGTTCTGCTGTTCTGGTCCGCCCTGTCCGGCATGGTGCATACCGCCGATATCCGGGAGGGATATATTCAGAAGACCATCGGTCTGTCCCGGGAGGAGTTTCTCCAGCACGGCACCCGCCTGCTGCTGGCCTCTATCACCAAGGTCAACGCATAATCAAAAAAGCGCCCCGGCTGCGGCCGGGGCGCTTTTTTGGATTTATTCGGCGGTGAGCACCGGGTGCTCTCCGTCGGCGGAGGCATGGATGCTCTGGATGGGATGGAGGTAGCTGTCGATGAGCTTGGTGGCGATGTCGTCCTCCAGATCCTTCTGAATCTGGCGGCGCAGATTGCGGGCGCCGTAGGTCATGGAGTAGGACTTCTTCACCAGGTAGTCCAGCAGCGCGTCGTCCCAGGTGAAGGTGATGCCCTTCTCCTTCAGCGCGTCCTGGAGCTCACGGAGCATAATGGCGGCAATGGCCTTGAAGTTGTCCTCGGTGAGCTTGTTGAAGTAGACGATCTCGTCCACGCGGTTGATGAACTCGGGCCGCAGGAAGGACTCCAGGGCCTTCATGGTCCGCTCCCTGCCCTGCTGGTCGGCGGTGCGGCCGAAGCCTACGGAGCCGGCGGAAGTGCGTGCGTCGCTGCCTGCGTTGGAGGTCATGACAATAACCGTGTTTTCGAAGTTCACGTTTCGGCCCTGGGCATCGGTGATGTGGCCGTCATCCAGAATCTGAAGCAGAATGTTGAGCACGTCGGGGTGGGCCTTCTCAATCTCGTCAAACAGAATGACGCAGTAGGGCTTGCGGCGCACCTTCTCGGTGAGCTGGCCCGCCTCGTCGTAGCCCACATAGCCTGGGGGAGAGCCGATGATGCGGCTGACGGCGAACTTCTCCATGAACTCGCTCATGTCCAGTCGGATGAGGGATTCGGGGGAGTGGAACATGTCCATGGCCAGCCGCTTGACCAGCTCGGTCTTGCCCACGCCGGTGGAGCCCACAAAGATGAAGGACACGGGCTTGCGCTTGGAGGCGATGCCCACCCGGCCACGGCGGACAGCGGCGGCCACGGCGTGAACCGCCTCGTCCTGACCGATGAGGTGCTCCTTCAGCCGGTCTTCCAGCTTGGCCAGGCGCTCATACTCGGCCTCCTGGATCTGGCTGGCGGGGATCTTGGTCCAAAGCTCGATCACACGGGCCAGATGCTCTACCGTCAGAGGGGGGGCGCTCTGGGCCTCCAGCTTGTTCAGCTCGTCCTGAAGCTGGATCTCCCGGCTCTTGATGGAGGCCAGCCGCTCATAGTCACGGCTGCTGCCCTCGTCGGAGAGGAGCTTCTCCCGCTCTCCGGCCAGGTTGTCCAGCTCCCGACGGAAGTTGGACTGCCGCTGCTCGTTGGCCGCCAGGGCTTCGGTGGTGGCGGGGTTACCCATGAGGGAGTCGTGCTCGGCGGTCAGCTTGTTCAGCTCCCGGCGGATCTCGGCCTGCCGCTGCTCATTGTTCTTGAGGGTGGTCTGCCGCTTATAGTCCCGGTCGTTGGCCTCCACCATCAGGTTTTCCCGCTCTTTTTCCAGGGCATCCAGCTCCTTTTTCACCTCCACCTCCCGGGCCAAGGTCTTGTTGTGGAGGTTGACGTCGGAGCAGGCCTCGTCAATGAGGTCGATGGCCTTGTCGGGCAGGAAACGGTCGGTGATGTACCGCTCGCTCATGGTCACGGCCAGGCGGCACATCTCGGGGGAGATGGAGACAAAGTGGTACTTCTCGTAGTAAGGGGCGATACCCTGAATGATCCTGATGGAGTCGTCGATGGAGGGCTCCTCCACCATGACAGGCTGGAAACGCCGCTCCAGGGCGGAGTCCTTCTCAATGTACTTGCGGTACTCGGTGAGAGTGGTGGCGCCAATGACCTGAATCTCGCCCCGGCTCAGGGCGGGCTTGAGAATGTTGGCGGCGTTCATGGAGCCCTCGGCGTCGCCGGTGCCCACGATGTTGTGCACCTCGTCGATGACCAGGATGATGTTGCCCAGCTTCTTGATCTCCTCGATGAGGCCCTTCATGCGGCTCTCAAATTGGCCGCGGAACTGGGTGCCCGCCACCAGGGCGGTGAGATCCAGCAGGTAGACCTCCTTGTCCAGCAGCTTGTAGGGTACGTCCCGCTGGTAGATCTTCTGGGCCAGCCCCTCCGCAATGGCGGTCTTGCCCACGCCGGGCTCGCCGATCAGACAGGGGTTGTTTTTCTGGCGGCGGTTGAGGATCTGGATGGTGCGCTGGATCTCCTCGTCCCGGCCGATGATGCGGTCCAGCTTGCCGTCAGCGGCCTTCTGAGTCAGGGAGATGCAGTAATTCTCCAAAAACTTGCGCTTGGGCTGCTTTTCGCCCTTCTTGTCCTTGTCTCCGCGCTCGGCGCGGGGCTGCTCCCGCTCAGGGGGCTGGGCCTGGGGGCTTTGAGCCGAGCCAAAGAGCTTGTTGAGGAAGGGGAAGGTGGCGGTTTTGCCCTCGTCCTCCTCGTCTTCGTCGGCCTCCTCCGCGGACATCAGGCCCTCCATGCCCTCGGCGCCGCCGAAGGCGGACATCATCTCATTGGTCAGGCCCTCCAGATCCTCGTCACTGATGCCCATCTTCTGCATCATATCTTCCACGGGCTTGATGCCCATTTCCTTCGCGCACTTGAGGCAGAGGCCCTCGCTTTTGGTGGTCCCGCCCTCCATCTTCTGGATAAAGATCACGGCCACATTTTTATGGCATCTGGAACAAAGTGTGGGTTGCATTTGTATTCAGCTCCTTTGGAGGGGAGAATAGTCCCCTCAGAGAAATGATTCTAATTCGAAATTATGAACTGCGTATGAATCACGCCTGTTTTCTTTTCTTTAAAGCCTTCCGGTACTGGAAGATATAACTGCACAGGGCGGCCAGAGTGAGGGCCAGGGCAAAGGAGATCAGTCCAGTGGCCCAGGGGCGTGGGATGGCAGGGAAGAGCACCAGCGCGGCGCAGACCACGAAAAAGACGCCGGTGGAGGTCTTGCCCAGCCAGTTGGAGGAGATCACATCACCCAGTTTCTGGTACATGAGATAGCCGCCGATGGCCATGGTCAGCTCTTTTAGGAAAAAGACGACGACCGCCCACAGAGGGATGATGCCGTCGGCGGTGATGCAGATAATGACCGTAAAGGTCATCAGCTTGTCCGCCAGAGGGTCCAGAATCCGCCCCAGCTTGGTGATCTGGTTGAAGTGCCGGGCGATCCAGCCGTCAGCTACATCGGTGAGGAAGGCGGTTAAATAGATCAGCACCGCCCAGCGATGAGCGTCTGGAGCGGGCTGAAAGAAGACGACGGCAAAGACCGGCACCAGTACTAGCCGGAGGAGGGAGAGAAGGTTTGGGATGGACATAGGAACTTCACCTGATTTTCTTTGGTTTAGGGCGGGATTACAGGCCGCTGAGCAGGGAGAGGGGATTGGTAGTCATGAAGAATTTCAGCAGGTGGGTTTGGTTTACCAGGGACTCAGGCAGTACGTGCCCGAAGAATTGCAGCAGCCAGGCCGCCACAAACAGAAGGACGCAGGCCTGTACCAGACCAAACAGGGCGCCGCAGGTTTTGTTCAGGAAGTGGAGGCCGGGCAGCCGCGCCACCAGATCCAGGGCATGGCTGATCAGCTTCCAGGCGATGAGAATGAGGGCGAAACCCAGCAGAAAGAGGATCAGGTAGGCGGCGGACTGGGCGATGGCAGCCGCAACTGCGGCGGCCGCACTCGCGGCCACGGAGGTCATTCCGTTCTCCACGGCCTTGTCCACGGTGTTGATCAGGGTTTCATAAAAGCCCATCTCCCGCAGAGCGTTCAGTACCCCGTCCAGAGGCACGTCGTCGGGGGACAGGGCAGCGGAGCCCTCCTCCGCCACTTGCTGCTGGATGGAGGCGTTGAGCTGTTCCTCGATGGCCGAGGCGAATTTGGGCTCTAAGGCATCCGCCACCATGGGGGAGAGGGTGCGGGCGGCGAAGCTGGCGCCCACAAAAGCCACCAGCACAGCCAGCAGACCGCACAGGGACAGGATGAACCCCCGGTGGGCGCCCACCAGGGCGAAGAGCAGCAGCACGGCCAGAATCAGGCCGTCAGCAATCAGATAAGCCATAGGGTTTTCCTCCGAATTTATTGAGGGACATAGAGGCGGGCGGTAGTGCTGTCAATGAGCATGGCGCTGCCGTCGGAGCGCTGTAAAACCTTCTGTGCGTTCTGTGTGCCGTTCAGGGTGTTATAGAGCTCCAGATCCTGGCTGTAGATATCCAGCCGGTCGGCGGTGAGTACGCCGACATACCGCCCGGCGGCGGAGAGAGAGAGTACCTGCTCCTCTACGGGGAGGGCAGCCACCAGCTCGCCTGAGGCGTTTATGGTGAGCAGCTCCGCCGTACTGCCCGCCCGGTATTTCCCCAGCAGGAGGGAGGCGGTGCCGTCCCCGTCCAGGGAAAAGGCCTTTAGGTAGCGCCCCCCGTAGTCGTAGGAGCCGGAGAGCACGCCGTCCCCGGAGACAATATAGAGCCCGGACTCACCCAGGGCCCAAATGCCGCTGCTGGTCCAGCGCAGATCCAGAATCGCGTTGTTGCCCACCGGGCAGGTCCAGTCCGGCTCCGTTTCCTCCTCCGTGCGGTCCAGGCGATAGAGGTCCACCCGGCTCTCAAAATTACCGTCCGTAAGGCCGATGGTGAGCAGAGCCACCGATTTGTTGTCCGGGGCAACGGCGGCGTCCATCACAAAACGGTTGGACAGGCTGAAGCGCACCAGAGGACTGTAGCTGTTGTCGTAGACCGTCACTGAGCCCTTGTGCCCGCTCTCCTGGCTGGTGACGGCCAGCCAGCCGTTCTGGTTCACATCGGCGGACAGGAGGGCCTGGCCGTCCTCTTGGGTGAGGGAAAAGACCTCCTCCCGACCGGAGTAGACAAAGAGCTCCCGGCCGCCGGCATCATAGACCAGAGCGGTGCCGCCTGCGGTGCTGACCACAGGATTTGTCATGGAAACGGCCTGATCCACAAAGGCCTGACCGCTGCCCGAATACAGCCGGATGGTGTTGGGGGAGCAGACCAGAAGATCTCCGTCCACGACGGCAAAGGCGTTGGAGGAGTCCCCAACAAAATGAAAGGACTCCGCCTGTCCGCTGTCGTTGCGCGCCAAGGTGCGGTAGGAGAACCAGCGCTTGATGAAGTCAAAATTCAGCTTGTCATAGTTGGCCACCAGGGCGACCGCGCCCACCATCAGGGCCAGTGTCACCAGAAAGGCCAGGAACCGGACAAAACGGTTGGGGCGCTTTTTGGGTTTGGGGGCGGCGTTGGGACGGCTGCCGTTGATATCTTCCATTCTATGCTCCTTCATGGATTTCATGCGGCAGAGGCATAAGCGGCACAGATAAAAGGGGCGCTTGTGCAGGCCCTGCAATAGAATTATTTTTTCGTTCCCAAATAGACTGACGTTATGGCGCAGAGGATGGCGGCGCCGATGGCGAACCACAGTGCAGCAGGCATAGAAATACCTCCAGAGTTCACATAAGGGCAGGAGAGTGAGCTATAGGACGTCCTCCTGATACCACAGTTTGGTCATATAGAGCCCCCCGGCGGGTACAGTAGGCCCGGCGGCGGTGCGGTTGCGGCCTTCCAGAATGGCGGGCACGTCATCGGGGGAGAATTTGCCGTCGGCGGCGTAGACACAAGTGCCCACCATGGCGCGCACCATGTTGTAGAGAAAGCCGTCGGCGCACACCCGGCACTCGATCAGTTCTCCGCTGCGGGAGATATTAAAATAGTGAACCGTGCGCACGGTGGTGCGGGTTTCGGTGCCGACGCTCCGAACAGCCGCGAAGTCGTGGGTACCCACAAAGTGGGAGGCCGCACGCTGCATCACAGTCTCGTCCAGGTGTTTGGGATAGAACCAGGCGCGGTTGACGTAAAATGCGTTCCGTATGTGGGAATTGTAGATGCGGTAAGTGTACTCCTTTTTCAGGCAGGAGCCGATGGCGTTGAAGCCGTCGGGCACCTCGGTAGCCTTTACCACCACGATGTCATCGGGCAGCCGGGTGTTCACCGCCAGGGGAATCCGGTCGCAGGGGATACAGGAGGAGGTGCGGAAATTGGCGATATAGGTCTCCGCGTGCACGCCGGCGTCGGTGCGGCCCGCGCCGGTACATTTGACCGGGTGGCCCACCACCGAGGCCAGGGAGTGTTCCAGCGTCTCCGCCACGGTGACGGCGTTCTTTTGAACCTGCCAGCCGTGATAGGCCGTCCCCACATACATCAGTTTTAAGGCAATGTTTCGCATGACGGCCTCTCACGTCTCCAGTCTTTCGTTCTACTTCGGTTCCTCTCCGCCGGCCCAGCCGGCGGAGCCTACGCTACAAACGTGCCGCCGGCACGTTTGCTTTACGCTGCGGTGCCAGCCGTGATAGGCCGTCCCCACATACATCAAGCGTAGCGCAATATTTCTCATAAAGCTTTAAAATCCCATTATTTTTTTCTTAAAGTCCAAAGTGCCGCAGCACGCCGATGCCCACACACAGAAGCACCGCGAAGACCAGGGCGGCGATGTCGATGCCCTTCAGCTTGAGCTGGCGCAGACGGGTGCGGCCCTCTCCGCCGTGGTAGCAGCGGCACTCCATGGCAATGGCAAGCTCGTCGGCCCGGCGGAAGGCAGAAATGAACAGGGGTACCAGCAGGGGCACCAGGGCTTTGGCCTTCTGGAGCAGGTTGCCGGTATCGAAGTCGGCGCCGCGGGCCTTCTGAGCGGACATGATCTTATCCGTCTCCTCGATGAGGGTGGGGATGAAGCGCAAGGCGATGGACATCATCATGGACAGCTCATGCACCGGCACATGGAGGGGTTTCAGCGGCCCCATCAGCTTTTCCAGACCGTCGGTGAGCAGGATGGGGGAGGTGGTATAGGTCAGCAGGAAGGTGCAGGTGATGAGCATGGCGATGCGTAGCACCATAAACACCGCCGCCCAGATGCCCTCCGGATAGATGGTAAAGATCCAGAAGGAGACCAGCGGCGCTCCCTCGCCCCGGGTGTAGAACAGGTTGAGCAGGCCGGTGATAATGACGATGATCAAAATAGGCTTCATCCCCCGTAGGATGCTCTTGATGCCCACCTTGGACACGGCGATCAGCACCGCCAGCAGGACGAAGAGAACCGCATAGCCCACCACATGCTTGGCCAGAAACAGAGCCACGATATAGGCCACGGTAAAGAGCAGCTTGGTGCGGGGGTCCAGCCGGTGAAGCAGGGTGTTGCCTGGGAAGTACTGGCCCAGGGTAATGTCCTTCAATGCCACTTACACCGCCCCCCTTTCGCCGGAAGCAGACTGCTTCTGCTGACCGGCACGGGCCAGCTTGGCCAGGACGGCGTCTCTGGCCTGCTCCGTGGTGTAGACCGACGGGTCGATGTCCACGCCCATGGCCCGCAGGCGGTGGAACACCCGGGTCATGGCGGGCACGCCCAAGCCCATGGCCTCCAGCTCGTCCCCGTGGGCAAAGACCTCCCGGGGCGCGCCGGAGAAGGGAATCCGGCCGTCGTTGATCACCACCAGCCGGTCCACCGTCCGGGCCACCTCCTCCATGGAGTGGGAAACGATGATGATAGTGGCGTTTTTGGCCGTGTGATAGTCGTGGATGTTGCCCAGAATAGACGCCACGCCAACTGGGTCCAGGCCGGCGGTGGGCTCGTCCAGTATGAGCACGGAGGGCTCCATGGCAATAACGCCGGCGATGGCGACCCGGCGCTTTTGTCCGCCGGACAGCTCAAAGGGGGATTTTTCCAGCATGTCCTCCCGCAACCCAACAAACTGGGCGGCCTCGCGCACCCGGCGGTCGACCTCCCTCTCGTCCAGCCCCATGTTTTTGGGGCCAAAGGCGATATCCTTATAGATGGTCTCCTCAAAGAGCTGGTACTCCGGGTACTGAAACACCAGTCCCACCTGGAAGCGGGTCTGGCGGGTGCGCTCCTTGCTCTCCCAGATATCCCGGCCCTCGAAGAGGACGCGGCCGGAGGTGGGCTTGAGCAGCCCGTTGAGGTGCTGGATGAGGGTGGATTTGCCCGAGCCGGTGTGGCCGATGATGCCCAGGTACTCCCCGCGGTAGGCGGTAAAGTCCACGTCCACCAGGGCCCCGTGTTCAAAGGGGGTACCGGCGGAATAGATGTGGCTCAGGCGCTCCGTCTGAATGATCGGTTCCAATGGCTTCATTCCTTTATCATTTGGTGCATGCCCGCAGGTCACGCCCGTGTTTGCAGCAGATCAAAGAGCGCCTGGGCACATTCCTCGTCGCTCAGTGCGTCCAGAGGAACGTCCACCCCCGCCTGCCGGAGCTGCCACAGCAGCTCGGTGGTCTCGGGGACAGTGAGGCCCACGGCCTTTAACTCCTCCACCCGCTGAAAGACCTCCCGGGGGGTGCCGTCGGCCACCACCCGGCCCTTGGCCATGACCACCAGCCGGTCGGCCTGGGCGGCCTCGTCCATATGGTGGGTGATGAGCACTACCGTCACGCCGGAGGAGCGGTTGAGCTCACGGATGGTCTTCATGACCTCCGCCCGACCGATGGGGTCCAGCATGGCGGTGGGCTCGTCCAGCACAATGCAGCGGGGCGCCATAGCGATGACACCGGCAATGGCCACCCGCTGTTTCTGTCCGCCGGAGAGCAGGTGGGGGGCGTGCTCCCGGTACTCGTACATGCCCACTGCCTTGAGGGCGTCGTCCACCCTCCGGCGGATCTCCGCCGGGGGCACCCCCAGATTCTCAGGGGCGAAGGCCACGTCCTCCTCCACCACGTTGGCGACGATCTGGTTGTCCGGGTTCTGGAATACCATGCCCACGGTGCGGCGGATGTCCAGCAGTTTATCCTCGTCGGCGGTGTCGATGCCGTCCACGTAGACTTTGCCGCCGGAGGGCAGCAGGATGGCGTTCAGGTGCTTGGCCAGGGTGGACTTGCCGGAGCCGTTGTGCCCCAGCACAGCCACGAAGGAGCCCTCCTCGATGTCCAGGCTTACCCCGTCCAGCACAAAGGGGTTGACCGCCCCCTCCTCCGCATAGGCGAAGCGGAGCCCCTCTGTTTGAATGATTGCATGGTTCATATAGCACATCACTCCTTATTCGGCGGTCCAGCGGCCCGTGGCCCCGCAGGGGAGGGCCAGGCCGGTGGCAGTTACGGGCAGGCCCAGCTCCTGGCTCTCGGTGCGGCCGCCGTACCGGCGGGCTACCAGAGTCTCCAGCAGGTAGGTCAGTACCGAGGGGGCTAGCCCCGTAGTATAGGAGTTAATGAGGAAAAACAGGGGTTCGTCCGAGAGCACCCCGGCTACCAGCTCCACAAAAGGGAAGAGGTTCTCCTCCAGCTTCCAGACCTCGCCGGAGGGGCCCCGGCCGTAGGAGGGGGGGTCCATGATGACTGCATCGTACCGGCGGCCCCGGCGGATCTCCCGCTCCACGAACTTGGCGCAGTCGTCCACGATCCAGCGGATGGGCGCGTCAGACAGGCCGGAGGAGGCCGCGTTCTCCCGCGCCCAGCTCACCATGCCCTTGGCCGCGTCCACGTGGCACACGGCGGCTCCCGCCGCTGCGCAGGCCACCGAGGCCGCGCCGGTGTAGGCAAAGAGGTTGAGCACCCGGATGGGCCGCCCGGCGGAACGGATGCGCTCCATGGCGAAGTCCCAGTTGGCCGCCTGCTCTGGAAAGACGCCGGTATGCTTGAAGTTCATGGGCTTGATGTTGAGAGTCAGCCCCTTGTAGCCCAATGTCCAGCGCTGGGGCAGTTCCTTCTTGACCCACTGGCCCCCTCCGGTGGAGGAGCGCTGGTACCGGGCGTCGTGCCTCCGCCATCCGGGATGCCGCCCCTCCGGACGCCAGATGGCCTGAGGATCGGGCCGCACCAACAGATACTTGCCCCAGCGCTCCAGCCGCTCGCCGCCGCCGCAGTCCAGCAGTTCATAGTCCTTCCAGTCAGTTGAAATCCACATAATACGATCTTCCCACCATAGTTTTTGTCATAATCATCCTATTATATCATTCCCTACTAGACCAGTCAACGAAAAGAAGCGCAAACAATAGAGGCGCGGGGTGAAAAATCTGAATCAACCCGCGCCCCTATGCGGTGGCTCCTGTAAACGGCTCAGGCGCCTCTGTAAGACGGGTTAATCCACGCACCCCGTGAGGGGGGCGACAGACATACTCCATGTGGCCGCGGTCCAGCCGCTGATTTCAACCCACGCACCCCGTGAGGGGTGCGACTTATACCGGGGATGCTTGGTGATGTCGTATTTCTCACTATTTCAATCCCCGCACCCCGTGAGGGGTGCGACAGGTAGCCGAAGCTGTTGGCCCCCGTCTCAATGCCATTTCAATCCACGCACCCCGCGAGGGGTGCGACTCGCCCCGCACGCCGGGGGAGGCGCAGCTATCCTCATTTCAATCCACGCACCCCGCGAGGGGTGCGACGATAGCAGCCATCAGCTCGGGGTTGTCGACATCATTTCAATCCACGCACCCCGCGAGGGGTGCGACCGACTTCCGCTTGGCCTCTGACCGGGCCGTCTATATTTCAATCCACGCACCCCGCGAGGGGTGCGACATCCTGACCGCCTTCTACCGTCAACGGGAGGCGGTGATTTCAATCCACGCACCCCGCGAGGGGTGCGACTCCCCTGCATCGTGGAGCGGGACGAGGCATCACAGATTTCAATCCACGCACCCCGCGAGGGGTGCGACGATCGACGACGAGGACGTGGCCCTGGAGCTGGAGCTGTCTCTTATACACCTCTCCGCGCCCACGAGAC
>OWJQ01001314.1_pt1 | contig 12303 bp, 10 predicted proteins | sample 1732711 | NCBI WGS metagenome assembly OWJQ01 (sample SAMN05065745, study PRJEB22554) | human gut metagenome | biome: ENVO:2100002; feature: ENVO:00000062; material: ENVO:00002003 | host: Homo sapiens | place: USA | reverse complement strand
TCTTCAATGGCGGGCCACATCCTTCGGGACAGCTTTAAGCCGGTGGATTACAAAGAGGGCGAGCGCTCAAATCTTGTTCTATCAGAGTTTCATCACATCGTCGATGCGGCTTTTTTTATATACTTTTCTATGATATTTTATTTCTCCGGTACAGGTAATTCTAAGTGGATTGCAAATCAGCTTTCCAAAGAGCAAAAAGAAGAGTTGGTTTTTATTCCCGATGCGCTAAAGAATGAAGCATTGGAGTTTAGTTTGCAGGCAGGTGAAAAGATCGGTTTTGTATTTCCTATCTATTCGTGGGCTCCTCCTGAAATCGTACTTAATTTTATTCGGCAACTCTCTTTAAAGGGGTATAAAAGACAATATTTGTTTTTTGTTTGTTCCTGTGGGGATGATACCGGGCTTACGCAGCAGGTGCTGGAGAAGGCTTTGAGTCATAAAGGCTGGAAGTGTCATGCAGGCTTTTCTGTGACTATGCCCAATAATTATGTATTGCTTCCCGGTTTTGACGTAGATAAGAAAGAATTGGAGGAGAAAAAACTGGCAGATGCTATTCCGACTCTCAATCAAATAAATGCTTCAATAAGTAGGAGAGAGGAGTTGTTTCTTTGTCATGAAGGGAGTATTCCTTTTATTAAGACGAGGATTATCAATCCTTTATTTAATCGCTTTCAGATGTCTCCCGGGAATTTTTATACTACGGATGCTTGTATTGGATGTAAGCGTTGTGAGAAGAGTTGTCCGGTAGGGAATATTATGATGATGGGCAGAAAGCCTGTTTGGGGGATGGATTGCACCTCATGCCTGGCATGTTATCATGTTTGTCCGCAGCATGCGGTGCAATATGGGAAAAGAACGAAAGATAAAGGGCAGTATTTCAATCCTAATTAATCTACTCGCCAATTAATCTACTCGTCTTTGATTTTAATGCAGCAATTGGATAAGTCTTCAATGATAGCCAGGCTTTCTACTCTGACGCTTTGCTCCTCAAGTTTTTTACGCCCATTTTGAAAGGCTTTTTCAATAATGAATCCCATTCCTACCAAGTTTGCTCCGGATTGCTTGATGAGGTCGATAATGCCTAATGCGGCATTGCCATACGCGAGGAAGTCATCCACGAAAAGAACATTGTCATTTGGAGTGAGGAAATCGGCACTGATAACGACTTCATAATCACGATCTTTAGTGAATGAGTGCACAGTGGTGCTTAGTGCATTCTGGATGGTTTTAGGAGACTTCTTCTTTGCAAATACAACTGGTAAATCCATCAGGTAGCCTGTCATGATAGCAGGGGCGATGCCGCTGGCTTCGATTGTCATAATCTTATTTACGTTTGTGGCTGCAAAACGGCGGACAAACTCAACTCCGATTGATTTCATCAGGACAGGGTCCATTTGATGATTAATAAAACCGTCTACTTTCAGGATACCTCCTTCGTAGCACTTTCCGTCTTGCAGAATTCTTTTTTTAAGTAATTGCATGCTGTATGATATTAATTAAATAATGTGCTAATATTCCATTCCGCATGGTGAACAGCGGTTGGTATATTAGCACATGGAAATTTAAATCGTTACTTGTTGTCTCTTAAGTCTTTTACTCGGACGGCTTTTCCTTCGCTTTGCGGGAGAGAGCCTTTTTTTACCAGTTTAACTTTGGGAGTCACCAATATTTCATCCTTTAATTGGCGGGTTATATCCTTGCGGATCTTCTCCAGTTCAATATAATTGTCAGTGGAAAGGTCGCTTAATTCTACTTCGACGATCATCTCGTCTTGGTTGTTGACTGTTTCCAGTGTAATCAGGTAATTGCTGCCTAATTCGGGAAATTGTACGAGTATCTTTTCTACTTGCATCGGGAAGATATTTACTCCCTTGATAATGAACATATCATCACTGCGTCCCTTGATACGATCAATACGGATGTGCGTGCGGCCGCAGGGGCATTTTCCCGGAAGAATACGGGTTAAGTCACGGGTGCGATAGCGGATTAACGGCATCATCTCCCGGTCGAGAGTCGTAAGTACTAATTCTCCGATTTCTCCTTCCTGAACGGGTTCTCCTGTTTCCGGATCGATAATTTCTACCAGATAACAGTCTTCCCAGAAGTGCATTCCGTTTTGTTCCTGACATTCGAAAGCAACACCGGGACCGTTCATTTCTGTCATACCGAAGCTGTTGTATGCTTTTACGCCCAGCATCTTTTCTATTTTCCGGCGTTGTTCGTCGGTGTGAGGTTCAGCACCGATAACCAGCGTTTTCAGTGTGGTTCCTTTGGGATCAAGGCCTTCTTCCTGAAAGACTTCGGCAAGGCGGATGGCATAGCTGGGGATAGCATGTAAAGCGGTAGTCTTAAAGTCGTTGATGAATTTAATCTGTCGTTTACTGTTTCCGGCTGCGGCAGGGACTGTCAGACAGCCCAGGCGTTCTGCACCGTATTGGAAGCCTAATCCTCCTGTAAACATACCGTATCCGGAGCTGTTTTGGAAGACGTCGGTCTTGCGTATTCCTACTGCGTACAAGCAACGGGCTACCAGGTTGGCCCAGGAGTCGAGATCGTGCTGTGAATGAACAATAACTGTCGGGTTTCCGGTAGTACCACTAGAAGAGTGAATACGTACACCATCATTGCTCATATCACCTGCTACCAGCCCGAAAGGATAGTGGGCACGCATATCGGCTTTGGTAGTAAAGGGCAATTTGCGGATATCGTCTAATGATTGTATGCTATCTGCAGTGATGCCATGTTTGCTGAAAACTTCTTTGTAATATGGGGAGTTTGCAGCTATATTGATTGTTTTCTTAAGCCGTCGAAGTTGTAATTCCTGCAACTTCTCCCGGCTCATGGTTTCTAGTTCTTCTTCCCAGTATTGTGTATTCATGATAATGCCTGTTATTACATTAGCTTTTCTGCAATTTCCTTGCCGGCAGCCAATGCTTTAAGATTCATTTCTACAATTGCTTCTCCCTTGCGCAGGAAGATTTCACGGATGCTGTCTTGTACTTTTCCGTAGTCGATGCCAAGGAATGGAATGGTTGCTCCCAGTAAGACTATGTTGGCAACGCGGGCGGAGCCTACTTCTTTGGCTACTTTGTCTACGTTCAACACAATTTTGTGAGGCAGCTTATTGATTTCTGCCATTACTTTGTCTGCTTCCGGATAATTGGGGATATTGACAAACGGAGTTTCGTTAGTCACTAACCAACCGTTAGGGCTAAGATAGGGGAGGTAGCGCAATCCTTCCATGGGTTCCAATGAAATGATAAGGTCGCATTTACCTGATGGGATCAAGTCTGAAGCAATCGGCTGGTCGCTGATACGGAGGTTGGATTGAACATCTCCTCCGCGTTGGCTCATTCCGTGCACTTCTGCTTGTTTCATATATAATCCTTCTTTCAAGGCAGCTTTGCCGATTACTGTAGCAATAGACAGAATTCCCTGTCCACCAACTCCTGATAATATAATGTCTTTCTTCATGGCTTACTTACTTCTTTTTTTGCGTGCTAATGTCTGGATACACTCTCTACGTGGAATAATGACAGATACACCACGGTATTCGATCTCTTCGCGAATGATTTGCTTCATCTCCTCATAGTTTTTCTTCAACGGAGTAACGACGCGGATATGAGCCGGATCTACTCCGATACCTGCACAGATCGCTTCGATACGTCCGGTTCCGGCAGAGTCCTGTCCACCTGTCATGGCGGTAGTTTCATTGTCGGAGATGACGATGGTTACACTGGCATTCTCGTTCACACAATCTAATAGTCCGGTCATTCCGGAATGGGTGAATGTGGAGTCTCCGATGACAGCTACAGCCGGGAAAAGACCTCCGTCAGCCGCACCTTTCGCCATCGTGATGGAGGCGCCCATGTCTACGCATGAGTTGATTGCATTGAAAGGAGCATTCGCGCCTAGCGTGTAACAGCCGATGTCGCTGAATACTTTATGAGATGGGTATTCTTCTTTCAGAACTTCGGTTAGTGTGATATACATATCGCGGTGTCCGCAACCTTCGCAAAGTGCGGGAGGGCGCATTTCTACGACAGAAGGAATACCGAATTCTGATTTATTTTCTTTACCTACGGCGCGGGCTACAGAGTCAGGATTTAGTTCTCCATCCTGTGACAGGGTACCGTCCAAGCGTCCTTTTACTTTAACGCCGATGCCCAGATAACCTTTCAATTGTTTTTCTACAAATGGTTGTCCGTCTTCCAGAACGAGGATTTCGTCACAGGATTCAATCAATTGATGTAATTGCTTTTTAGGCAATGGATACTGGCCGATTTTAAGTACCGGATATTCGCAACCTTCAGGATAGTTTTCCATCAGATAGTTGTAGCCGATGCCACAAGCGATAATTCCTAACTTTTTGTTAGGACCGTCTGTGTATTTATTATAAGGTGATTCTTCTGAAGCTTTGATAAATTCGTCTTGGCGGGCAAGCAATACTTTGTAGCGTTTGCGGGCATTTCCCGGCAACAAGATGAACTGACGCGGATCTTCGCTGAAAGAGATGCTGTTCTGCGGCTTTTGCTCTTTGCGTTCTACTCCTGAACGGGAGTGTGCCAGGCGGGTTACCATACGCATCAAGATCGGTTCGCCTAGCTTTTCAGAGAATTCGAAGCCACTGTATACCATATCATACGCTTCCTGCTGATTGCTTGGTTCGTACATCGGTATCAGTGAGAAATCTCCGTAGAAACGGCTGTCCTGTTCGTTCTGCGAGGAGTGCATACTGGGATCGTCTGCAGCTATCACAATCAATCCGCCTTTCACGCCTGTGATGGCAGAGTTGACGAAACAGTCGGCAGCTACATTCATACCTACGTGCTTCATACAAACTAATGCCCGTTTACCTACGAAAGACATACCCAACGCAGCTTCCATCGCTGTTTTTTCATTGGCACACCAACGGTTGTGTATATTCTGTTCGGTCGTTATAGGGGCCATTTGAATATATTCCGTAATTTCAGTTGAAGGAGTACCCGGGTAGGCATAAACGCCTGAAAGTCCGGCATCCAGTGCAGCTTGTGCAATGGCTTCATCGCCAAGTAAGAGTTGCTTGCTCATATCTATTTCTTTTATTTAGTGTTGATCACAGTTTGTTAATCTATCGGGCAAAGATAGGCTTTTCCGTTCGTTTTATCACAAATTTACTTGAAAATCTTTCTTTCATTCAGGGCTTTCCAGTATTTTCTTGCATTTGCCATGTGGTCGGCGTAATTGGAGGCAAAGTTGTGAGTACCGGAAAAATCTTCTTTGGCACACATGTAGATATAGTTATGTTTGGTATAGTTTAATACGCTATCTATTCCCTTTTTAGAGGGAATACGGATGGGCCCCGGAGGTAATCCGGTATTTATATAGGTATTGTAGGGAGAATTGACTTTTAAATGCTCGTTAGTAATTCGGCGCAGACCAAAATCCTGCAGGGCAAATTTGATGGTGGGATCTGCTTGTAAGGGCATATCTTGATGTAACCGGTTGATATACAATCCGGCTACTATTGGCTTTTCTTCGTTGTTGTTGGTTTCTTCTTCAACGATGGAAGCAAGTGTGCTGACTTCTTCCGGTGTCATGCCAATGGCGGTAGCTTGTGCCAAGCGATCTTTATTCCAGAAGCGTTTGTGCTCGTCCTTCATTCGTTTGAAGAATTCGTCTACGCTCATGTCCCAATATACCTGATAGGTTTCCGGTATGAAAAGGCTGGGGAGTGTTATGTTGGTATATCCCATTTGCGCTTGGAAAGTAGAGTCGAACAGTTGGCTCGCAATTTCGGCAGAGTCTATCATGAGTTGCTTGCCGATGCTTCGCGCCAATCGGTCTAATGTCCGGACGCTTCCGATAGTAAGGTTCATAGGTTCCTGATAACCTCTGGAAAAACGGCTATATACATGATAGACGTTGTCATTGGGGCGAATGGCATAACGACCGGTATGGATATTCTGATTGAAATCCTTGTATTTTGCCATCCACTGGAATCCGGTGAACTTATTGACATGCCCGAATTCTTTTATTTTATGGTAGATAGAATCGGCAGTATCATCCCGGTCTACATAAATATATACGGTTTTAGATGGGTGAAATTGGGGGGCAAACAGATAATAATAAAAGGTGCCTCCGGCAACTGTACAAAGGAGGAATGCTCCGATTAGAATTGATAGTAGAATATTTCTCTTTTTTTTCTTCATCTTTTGAGGTGTATTTAAAAAGTTCGTCAAAGATAAAAAGAATTTGGATAGGAGTGTTCTCTTTTTAGGATGAATCATAAGAAGACTATATCAAAAGTATGTTTTCTTTCGATGCGGTAATGAATCCATTCTTTCACGTTGCGTTTGCCTTGCTTGATTTGTTCAGTTGCTTATTGTGCTGCTTGGCATTCATTGTAATTATCTTTTTGTTTCCAGCGTAGTTCCATTATTCCAATATATTGTGGGACTATTTTCTCGCAATATATGGGAATGTTTTCTCATAAAATAAGAGAATACTTTCCCACAATATGTGGGAATAAGACAATCTCTTGACGTTACAATGTGAAACCTTGAGAGTAATACAACAACTCCCTTTTATTGAAGTGCAAGTCTGTTTGTAACTAGAATGCCATTGGCACAGGGAAATGAATTCATTTCAGAGAAACGAGTTTTGCTACTTAATTAGGCCACAGGGAGTAATTAATATCTGCTTCTATTTTGTTTTCTATCTCATCGGGCAGAGGTGCGAAGAAATCCATGTTAGTCAGGCTCTCGATGCTATCTATTGTTACCGTATAGGATGATAGAGGTTCTACTGCTTGCTCATTATTGAATAAGAAACCGATAGCTCGCATCGGCTTGACAAAAGGAGAAAGGACTACTTTAAAAAACTTTTGAGGTACTACAACTTTATTCTTTCCGATTGTTTTGGGATGTTTTTCAATAATAGGGCCACATATAATAATGATGGCGCTGTCTGCTATAGCCCAATCCCGGATCTTTTTTTCCAGATTTTTCCATCCTCTTCTGTTTAGTTGTGGATGTTGCGGACACATATTGCTGAAATAAAATGATTCTTTCATGGCTTCAGGACTCCATTTCATATCTGCGGCGGGAGCCATGTGTCCTTTGTCATATCCTGAACGGGTATAGTCGGCATTTGTGGCAATCGGACCTGTCACTAGTGGATCGGCAATAAAACGATTACCTCTTTTTTCTTTTCCTTTGGTTTCTTCCCTGGTTAATTCGTAAGAAACCCAGTTGGGAATTTTTAAATCTTTGTTGTATGATACCGTATATCCGCTATGCCGGATGATTTGTTCTTGCCGGGGAACTAGTAATATAGGTGTCTCCAGATCTTTACTGGGTGGAACTTGAAAGGAAGTATCAGGTTGCGGTTCGTTATTTTTCTGGATATTAATCTGCTGGCAATACAAATAAACACCAAAAAGAATAGGAATGAACACGATAATGGCGATGATACATCCTAATCTGTTATTAGAATGTGATTTCTTTTTGAATAGTTTTCTGTTTTTACCTTTTTTATTTCGATTCATTGATTGGCTGGTGATGACAGGTTTGTTTTATTCTTCTTTTCTCATGCTGAATTCGCAACCGCAATATTGTTGGTTGTAAAAGTTGTATTCTTTAATGATGGCAATACGTCGTTCGCTAAGTCCCCCTTTCCGCCAATTCTGTTCCCAGTACGTAACATCCGGGTAAGAGGCGGTAGCATATTGTCCGGCTTCATTGATCTGCTCCAGGCTTTTCCAACGACTGGAGGCAAGTGTCGTGGTAATTACAGAGAAACCATGTTCGTGTGCGTAACGGGCTGTCTCCAATAAACGCAGTTTAAAACAACGCAGGCAACGTCCTCCTCTTTCAGGTTCCTGCTCCATTCCTATTATGTGACATCGCCAGTTGTCATGATCGTAATCCGCATCTATGATCTCCAATCCCAATGATTGGGCATAGCGCGTACATTCTTCTTTTCTTATCATATACTCTTCCTGCGGATAAATATTAGGATTGCAATAATAAATGACGGGGGTGATATGATGTTGCATCATACATTCAATAATGGCTGATGAACAAGGAGCACAACAAGTATGAAGCAAGACTTTATCGGCTCCTCCCGGAACTTCGAGTTGGAATTTCTTTTTCATGCTGTAAAGTTAGTACATATTTACGATACGAGTCAATGGTTTATGTTTTATTCAGAATAGTTTTTTTAGTATCTTTGTCCACTCAAGTTTATAACAGAACAATAATGAATGGATTAAATTGCGGGCAGGAAGAGCAATATGCAGGCCCGGAGAAGAAAAAGAGTACCTCGAAAATTGTAAAGAGAACTTTAGTTGTGGCTGCATTAGCTTTGGCGGTATATGTTGTATATTCCGTAGTTTATTTATTTGTTTCACCTGATCGTAATATTCAGCAAATCTATCTGGTTCCCGAAGATGCTGCGTTTATCATTCAATCATCGGCCCCGATTGAAGATTGGGAAAAGTTTAGTGGAAGTGAAACATGGCAATGTCTGAAGAAAGCGAAATCTTTCGAGGAAGTAACGGAGAGTGTAGAGAAGCTCGATTCGGTAGTCAAAAGCAATAAAGTGTTGTTGTCGCTTGTTGGTGAGCGGGATATGCTTATTTCGCTTCACAAGACTCGTGCCACAAAGTGGGATTTTCTGCTGATTCTGGATATGCAGAAAACATCGAAAATGGATTTATTGAAAGATCAGGTGGAAACCGTATTAGTCATGAGTGGCTTTACTGTCACCAACCGGATACATAACGGCATTAATATCCTTGAAATGCGTGATTCCGAAACAAGGGATATTTTCTATATTGCTTTTGTGGATAATCATTTGGTAGGATCTTATACGTCCGGGCTTGTCGAATCGGCTATTGATTTGCGTAATAAACCCAAAATCGGACTCGACCAGTCTTTTATTGAAACGGAGAAGTTGGTTTCCGGCAAGGGGCTTGTCAGAGTCTTTATTAATTATGCGCGCGTACCTCAATTCATGTCTATTTATCTGGGGGCAAGAAACGAATACATTGATCTGTTTAGCAATTCTATGAATTTTGCCGGACTTTACCTAAATACGGATAAGGAGCGGATGGAAGTGAAAGGGTATACGTTGAGAAAAGATTCTGCCGATCCTTATGTCACTGCTTTATTGAATTCGGGAAAACATAAAATGAAAGCGCATGAGATTCTGTCCGGGCGGACGGCTCTTTATACCAATATAGGTTTCAACAACCCGGTAACTTTTGTAAAAGAGCTGGAGAATGCAATGTCGGTTCATAATAAACAATTGTATGATTCTTATCAAAGTTCCCGGAAAAAGATTGAAGGGCTATTCGGGATATCTTTGGAAGAAAACTTTTTGAGTTGGATGTCGGGGGAATTTGCTATTACGCAATCCGAACCGGGGTTGTTGGGACATGACCCAGAACTAATTCTGGCTATCAGAGCTAAAAGTATAAAAGATGCCCGTAAGAACATGGAATTAATAGAAAAGAAGATTAAGCGGCGCAGTCCGGTTAAGATAAAGACGGTCAATTATAAAGATTTCGAGATTAATTACGTCGAAATGAAAGGCTTTTTCCGCCTGTTCTTTGGAAAACTATTTGATAAATTTGAAAAGCCATATTATACTTATGTCGATGATTATGTAGTTTTTAGTAATAAGGCTGCGTCTTTGCTCTCTTTTGTGGAAGATTACGAGCAGAAGAATTTATTGAAAAATAATCCGGGATTTGAAAATGCGCTTTCCTATTTAAAGTTGAGTTCTACCATTTTCTTATATACGGATGTGCACAAGTTTTATTCCCAACTGAAACCTATGATGAATCCTGCCACATGGAATGAAATACAATCCAATAAAGATATTCTGTATTCGTTTCCTTACTGGACTATGCAGGTTATAGGAGATGGACGGTCAGCTTCTTTGCAATATGTGATGGATTACAGTCCATATCAACCGGAGGAGGTTGTTGCCATTGCTGCCGATGAAGATGATGAGGAAATGAACGAAGATGCTGAAACTGAAAAAGAACAGATGAGCGAATTGAAGCGTTTCTATGTCGAAAAGTTTGAAGGAAACGTTTTGAGGGAGTTTTATCCGGAGGGAGCGTTGAAGAGTGAAGCGGAAGTAAAAGATGGGAAACGTCATGGTCGTTACCGTGAATATTATGAAGATGGTACATTGAAACTTCGTGGAAAGTATGCAAATAATAAACCGAAAGGTACATGGAAGTACTATACCGAGGACGGAAAATTTGAGCACAAAGAAAAGTTTTAGATTACGTCAACAAAAGTTGATTTAAAAATTAAGCTCAAAAAATAATCGGATTCTTTTTGTTTTCTCAAATAAAGCTGTAATTTTGCACGCCGTAAACGAGAGACAAACGCCGCTATAGCTCAGTTGGTAGAGCAACGCATTCGTAACGCGTAGGTCGCCAGTTCAAGTCTGGCTAGCGGCTCTCAAATAAAACGCTGATTATTAGTTTTTTAATCAGCGTTTCTCTTTTCTAAAAATTCAATTCCGAATAAAAAAAACATAAATCTGCGTATATATTTGCACAAAATTGTATAGTAGAATTGTGTTTTGATTATTCGACTATGGCAACAATCAGATTAACAATTTTAAGTTCTATTAAGGAACATGATGGCAGGCTTCCCATCTTAGTCTGCATCTCCCAAAAGAAAGAACGCGCCTACATCAAAACAGAGTTTCTGTTAGATGATATTGCAGAATTCGATAACGGTAAAGTCGCTTACCGGAAGGATGCGAACGTCATGAATAAAAGGCTTGAATTTGTGTTTTCACAATACAAAGAGAAATTTAATTCTATTGAATGTATAGACTATTTTTCTGCAATTCAGATAAAGCGGATTATAATGTCCAAGGAACGCCCTTCACATATTTCGTTTCTGGAGTTCTGGAAACAGCGCATAAATGAAATTAGGGAAGAGGGGAGGGAAAGCTATGCAAAAATGAATGAGGAGACTGTACGGGTGTTTACTAATGCGGAAGGAGATGTACCTATTCCTGCAATTAATACTTTATTGGTAGAGCATTTTAAAAGGTGGATGATAAAGAAAGGCTATGCTAATGGAAACATCGGATTGCGATTAACCCATCTGAAAGCCCGGATAAACGAGCTGATAAAAACAGGTGTTCTGAAAACGGATATGCACCCATTTGCGTACACGAAAATACCAACAGCAGACCCTAAAGAATGCGATCTTTCAATAGAAGAATTTCAGAAAATACAAAGAACGGAAGTTGAAGGAAAACGATTGAATTTAGGTAGGGATATGTTTTTACTATCTTTCTATTTGTGCGGTATCAATCTGAAAGATTTATTATCAGTCGATTTGTCGATGGATATACTTTCTTTTGAAAGAATCAAGACTGTTCATGCTAAGACTGGAAAATCAGTCATAACGATACCTATACATAGCGAAGCGAAAGCAATTATCAGTAAGTACATAAATAAAAAAGGATTTTTGGATTTAGGGTATTCTTATACCTATTCTAATTTGCAGAAATATATCAATCTTTGCATGAGGGAACTAAAAGAGCACTTAGGAATCAAACAGACATTGTGCTTTTATTCTGCCCGCAAAACTTTCGCCCAGTTCGCTTCCGAACTTGGCATACCAGATGGGGTGATAGATTACTGCCTTGGACACTCTGACAAAAGCAAGGGCGTAATCAGGTTCTATACAAAAGTCAAGCAGAGACAAGCGGAGATAGCCATAAATAGAGTAATTGACTACGTGAATGACCCGGAAAAATATAAGGACTATATAGAGATGAGAGCAGATATCATGATGATGAAGGGATAGGAAATTTCCCAAAAGCACAATAAGTTTCCAGATATGAAGCAGAAATTTCCAGAAAGGTCAATTTACCTCAAATGGCTAGCTACGGCAATACCGATGGCAGGTAATTTAAGAGGTAGCTTATTCGGCTACCTCTTTTTTAACTGGTACCAAAGGAGAACAATTTTCTCGGTTTACAACTATATCACGCATATTAGGCTTATTATTAAAATTGCGAGATATATTTTTTATCAAATCAATATAATTATCTGTCCCATCTTTGTACTGTCGATAAAAGACTTTAATTGATAGGCAATTGTCATGCTCAAATAAAGTATTTAATAATGTCCGATCAGAGTTTCCACATGAATGCCCCATTATAAAGACCTGATATGGCCCTAATGCTATAAACTCCAAAAGACTTCTATAATTTTTGGTTTTATGGCTGTCTCTTATACACATCTGACGCTGCCGACGATCGCATAAGTGTAGA
>OWJQ01001309.1_pt1 | contig 12334 bp, 12 predicted proteins | sample 1732711 | NCBI WGS metagenome assembly OWJQ01 (sample SAMN05065745, study PRJEB22554) | human gut metagenome | biome: ENVO:2100002; feature: ENVO:00000062; material: ENVO:00002003 | host: Homo sapiens | place: USA | reverse complement strand
GCCATGCGGACGTAGTGAAACTCACCCACGCGGACATCCATACGGACGATAACGGGGAGCGCTGGATTATCGACAGGCGTCAGAAAACAGGTACGCAGTTCCGTGTCAAACTGCTTCCCGTTGCCGAAATGCTTTACGAGCGTTATAAGGATATGCATCTCTCAGGCGACCGGGTCTTTCCGCTCAAAGGCACTTATAATACGCTGAACATGTCCTTGCGGCATGTTGCCAGACACGCCGGTCTGTCGTTCAACCCGACGATTCATATGGCGCGTCATACCTTTGCCACGACGGTCACGCTTACGCAAGGCGTGCCTCTGGAAACGGTCAGCAAGATGCTGGGGCACAAACGGATCACCACGACCCAAATCTACGCTAAAATCACCAATGACAAGATCGGACAGGATATGAAGGCATTGAGCGAGAAACTCAGCAGCGTCTTCAAGGTCGCGCAGTAATCCGGCGCAATCCCGGAATATCATATATATCTAATATCTCCGTCACTTGTTTCCGCCGGCAGGGAATTAAACGCCGGAGATAAAAATCCGCAAGGCCATGCGAATCGTCCGAGGACGAGCCTTGCGGATTTTTATCCCCGGTGTTTTGCTGGTCGCATGTAGATTTGCAGCGTGATGTAATCACAGGTAATTTCGATATGGAGTCGCAGTGAACCGGGGCTTGTCGTAAGCTTTGAGGCTTGGCGGTAGATTTGGACTGCGACTCCATTAACCAGAGAGAATGGCTGTTTAGAATTGTAGGTTTGAAGACCTGGTACATGTGATAGCATACGACTCTCACAAAACTAACAAGTTATGCACTATTTGTATTATGTGGGTCTGGATGTGTCGAAAGAGACTTTCGATGCGTCTTTGGTCGCCTTCGAGGATGCAAACGAGATGGCTCACCGCAAATTCGCCAACTCCCGAAAAGGGATCTGCTCGTGTCTGCACTGGGTTGAGAAGCGGCATGGTATTCGGCTCGACGATGTGATTTTCTGCGCCGAGGATATGGGGAGCTACATATCCGAGATGGCGGTTTGTGCTTCCGACAGGACGCTGAATTTCAATTTTTCACTGATCTCGCCGTTGGTAATCAAGTATTCGATGGGTATTGCCCGTGGCAAAACAGACAGAGTGGATGCCCGGCGTATCGCCGAGTATGCGATCACTCACTATCGGAAGATAGCCCTTTATCTGCCGGCAGAGAAGGAACTGTGTCAGTTGCGCACATGGCTGATCTTAAGGGCTCATCTGGCAAAACAACGTGTAGCGAAACTGGTGTTGCTCGAAAAATTAGACTACAAAGAGAAATTCGCGGATGTATCTATTCAACGTTCCATGCTCCAGGAGGAGATCGCGTATGCAGAAACTCATATGAAAACCATCGAACGGGAAATGAAGGAACTGATAGCCGCCGACAGCAACATTTGCCGGAACTACAAGCTGCTGACCAGCATCAAAGGTGTAGGGCCGATCACGGCCATTGTGATGCTCTGTTCGACGCTTAATTTCACCAAAATCACAGACCACCGCAAGTTTGCCTGCTATTGCGGGCTGGCTCCGTTCGAACATAGCTCCGGCACAAGCGTTCGCGGGGGATGCCACACATCGAGCATGGCGAATCGAGACATTAAAGTACAACTGAACCGCAGTGCACTGATTGCCATCAGGTGTGATCCGCAACTAAAGGCATATTACGAACGCAAAGTGGCTGAAGGTAAACATAAATTCAGCGTCCTGAATGCTGTGAGGGCCAAAATCGCCGCCAGATGCTTTGCCGTCGTAAGGCGTGGAACACCATATGTAGCGTTGCAGATATAATCCGGCATACATATCTGCCATTCGATAAGATTTTGAGATCATTCAAAATCTCAAAATCTTATTGTCGGAACAGTCCGTCTAATTGGGAGCCGAACCTACTCATAATTAATGTATTGTCATTTCCGTACTCCGCAAATTAACGATTCTGACTATGGGATGCAAGGCTATACAAGCGCTTCGCGGCCTTGCATCCCATAGCCAGAATCATTTTGCTAAACGCTACGACAAAAAATGACAATTTCCGGGCATGAAACTTTTTGCAGCTTTTATTTGGTTTTATCTTAGAATTCTACCGTCGGAAAAGGCGGCTTTCTGCGGCCCGGACGCTACCCTGCGGACTGCCCCTCCAATAGCCATAATCCACGACACGCACGTCATATACCCCAATAGGCATAACAACCGCTCCCGACGTTTCGTTCAGCTGTCCGTTATAATTCGCATTGTCTGTTCAAAACGGTCGTCTGTTGTTCTTCTTCTCGTGGAGATAATTCAGCTCACCGCTGTAAATGTCCATGACAAATCGCAGCATATTGTCGACCAAGGCCGTAAGCCTTGTACTCTCATTCCCTAACAGGTGGAGTATTTCCGATACTTTGTGCTTGGTTCGGGCGCTGACATAGATTGCCGAGCGGTTACGGCAATCCACCGGCGCGAAGAACGTGCGTTCGAAATCCGGCAGCGCGATCTTTTTACGCCAGAATCCGGCCGACTCCTTTCCAGTAGTCGTTTGGATGTCGACGTCTGTTTTCTCAGCAGTCGGTGCCGATGCTCCGGATACCGTTTCCGATGTGTTTCCCTCGGGAGTGTCCGTATCTTCCTCTTCCGGTTCGGGAATCCTGCGGACGACTTTCGAATCCAAAGGGGCTTGTCCGGCGATCATCTGACGCATCAGCTCCTCATCGACTTCGATACGGGGATGTTTAGAAGGATTGGGTGCAGGGTTGTCTTTTTCCTTTAATGAATCCATGGTGCAACGTTTTTGAGATTGAATGTTCGGTTTGCAGTCGTAAAGCGTGTATGCCCGGTTTTGTGTTTTAAACCATTCAAAATACCGTTTTCCGTTTAATGTGGTTTATATCGGGATAATGAACAGAATAAGAAAACCGACCTTTCATGCTGCAATATACAACCGGGTGAAATGCTTCGGTTCCGATGTCCGCTCCAGACCGCTCCAGTCCGCACCGAGGGTTTGTTTTGGCGCCCGCAGGGTTGTAATATTGCACCGGGAAAGACCCGTCCTCGGAGGCCGTAGCGGAGGCTTTTCAAAACTTCAGTCAGAGATTCTCCGACGCGGATTTTTGTTGTCGCCAGACAACAGCGAGCTGTACCTTTGTCCGACAAATTGGCATTTGTCCGACAAAGGTCCTTGCTCTGCGAGGCCGGGCGTTCTCCCCAGTCGAACGCCTTTTGAACCGATATTATGGATACTAACAGAAAACTGACAGACAAGACCGGAAAGAAGCCCCGAACGCTGAGCTATAAATACTCTTTCCGCCTCAATGAAGAGCAGAACATCCGCTTCAACGAACTGCTCTGCAAAGCCGGATCGGAGCATAACCGCAGCCGTTTTATCGTCAAAAGAATCTTCGCCGAGGAGTTCGTTGTCGTCAGACGCGATCCTTCGAAGGTGCAGTTCGTCGCCCGTTTGAATGACTTTTATTCCCAATTTCAGAAACTCGCAAATAACTATAATCAGATTGTAAAAGCTGTCAATTCGCACTTTTCCAACGTCACGATTCCGCATCAGATCGCCGCACTGGAACAACGGACTCGCGAGTTGAAGACCCTTAGTATCGAGATTCTGAACCTCGCAAAACAAGCTAAGGAATGGTTGCGAATATAAGGTCGGGGGCAACACCCGGCGGGACTCTGTACTACAACAAGGAGAAAGTAGACCGGGATGAAGCTGAAATCCTCTATTGGCAAAAGATGCTGGAGCCGTTCGACAAACACAGGCGAATGGATGTCGACGCCTGCATGGAGAGTTTCCTGCCGTACCTCGAAGCCAACCGACGGATGACCAATACGGTCTTCCATGTTTTGCCGAACCCCTCACCGGAGGACAAACTGACAGACGGACAGCTCCGGGAAATCGCCTGCGAGTACATGGAGCGCATGAGTGCCCTGACCGATGACGGCTATGGTGTCGGAACGCCGTTCAAGTCGAGTCGTATCGGAAAGGATATCGGCTATAAGGCCTTCAAAGTATTACGGGATGTCGAAAGACAAACTGAAAGAACCGGGAGCGCTCGACCAACGGCGACAAACAGTCAAAGATGCCATGAGCCCGCATAACACGCGGGAAGAGTTCCGGCGGCTGCTCAAAACGGAAAACATCGACGCAATCTTCCGCATCAATCCGATTGGCAGAATCTACGGCGTGACGTTTATCGACCACAATGCAGGTATCGTCGCCAACGGATCGGTACTGGGAAAGGAGTTTTCAGCCAATGTCTTCAACGACTTGTATCCGGCACCGAAAGAGGAATGTCAGGTTGCAGAACAGCGATATCCGGAACGAAAACTCGACCCGCAAAGTCATACGACCAATCCCCTGACCGAAGCTGCCGACACCCTATTGGATTTGGCTGATACGAAGGCGTATGAGGAACAGCAAAGGATAATACAGAGGCGAAAAAACGAAAACCGCATCAATAACATATTGTTTATCGTATAAATCCTTGAAATTAAAACAGGTATGTCGGTTTGAAACATATTCGATCGAAGATGTCTGACTTACGCGTTATCCGGTTCATGCCGTATTCTTTTTTTTTGGGAGGGGGGGGGAGACGAAGGGTGTCGACGCCCGAACAAGTAATGTAATACTATAGAAAGAAGCAATACCAAGAGCATGCCGAGGAACATGTCGTCATATCCCCGGTATTTCACGAGTAATCCTGCTAAAATCCTCCCAATGCAATCCCGAAATCGAAAGCCACGAAAAACGTAGAGCTTGCGGCACCTCGTCTTTCGACAAGCATGGCCATGGTCTGCAGGGCAGACTGCACAGCTCCGAAACTGTATCCCAGCAGTGCTGCCACAACAACAGGTAGCACGGTATGTTGTGCGCGAATACCAGCAGAAGTATCCCGGTGATAATAGCTGCATTTCCTGTGTACACCAGTCGCGCCTCACCGGACTTACCACCACACGTCCCAGCTACGGCAATGCCGATGAAATAAATACCTTCGCTGGGCAGACAGTGGAGTACGGCATAGATCGCGACATATACCTCGACTACTCCGTATGCCATCATGAAGAAGAGTTGTGTAACAGCGGCCGGCACGGACATCGGTTCGAACAATTCGCCGAGCTTTAACGGCGTGTCGACTGTGGCGATGCCTGCCGAGATGAAATACCCCATCGGGACGAACGCCACTCCTGCCAGTCCGCATATAAGGACGAGGCGACGGCCTTGAGTGTCGACGAGCCATCCTACGAAGGGTCTCGACAGGATGGGCGCGATGCTGAACAACGCTGTTGCCAAATCTATGGTACGGCATCTCCGCCCAGAGAGGAGATAAAAAAGGGGAACGTGGGCAGCAGCGCATGAAAGTTAACGAAAATGAGGAAATTAACCAGGCATGTCTTGATGAAAGAGCCGATCCATAGTTTGGGAAAGTCTTCCGTTCTGTTCATATTGCTATTAACAAAAAAGGGTCAAATCAGGTCTCTAAAAATACAGCTCTGATTAATTAAGATTTCGATCTTTTGCACAGAGACAAAATATTCAGAGTGGATTATTTTACGGAGTTTTTCCGTATTAAGGACTATGAAACAGAGCAATCAGGATGCAGCCAAGGTGCCTTCTATAGTCTGGCAACTAAAATTGGCCTTATTATGTACGATTTTCGCCCTGTGAGGAATGAGGTCTGCGTATATTTGAAATATCATTTGGAACTTGCCGTATCTGGTATTTTTGAACGTCGAGAGGGTTCCAATGACACCAACCTTAAATTTCAACCTCAAATTATGGAGAAACTGCGACTCTTAACACTTTTATTTTTGACGGTGGTTATCGCGGCCTGTCAAAAAGATCCCACGCAGAATGGATCATCTGATCCGGATGTGGTCTCATTCCAGGGATCGGTTTCATTCAAGACTGTGGACCCGGCTGAAAAAGGGCTTGATCTGATCTGGAATGCCGATGTAGACCGGATCGGGCTGTTTGCAGCCGACGGCGAGACCGTCGAGCATGCCAATATTTATTATGCGGCCTTTTCATCGGCGGCAAATACGCAGTTCGTCTGTCCTTCGCAGGACCGGCGAATCGTGTGGAGCGCCGGTGCTGCCTCACGCGATTTCTACGCCTATTATCCTTATCGTACGACATACGATGATTTGACGGCTGTTCCGGTGGCGATTGCTGCGAAACAGAAAGGAGCGCCGGGCGCTACGAAGCATCTGAAAAAACTGGTCAATTTATATGCCGTGAGCAAGGGTGTGAAAGATCCTGTCGAAACCGTATCCTTGCCATTCGAAAGCGTTGCTGCGGTCATCGAACTCCGACTTGCCGCCGACCGGACATTATCGGATGTCAAGAACATAACGTTGCGCAGTATCGACGGCGGGATATTGGCTTTCGAAACGGGGTCGCTGAATCTGCGGAACGGGGCGGTAACACCCGGAGAGCAGACGGCAGCCGAGATAAACTATGAAATCGAAGGACAAGCGACGATTTCACGCACGCCGACGAGCTTTTTCCTGGCTGTGAATCCCGTAGAAGCTGGAAAAACGCTGGAAGTGCTGGTCGATTACGGAGAAAAGCATCTGTCGCTGGGATCGGTGACCGTTCCCGAAACCGGAATTCCTGCCGGACGGTTGACCATATTCTCATTGGGTTACGAATTTCCACAGCGCATCGCGGAGGACTTGAGCGCTAACGGTACGGCGAACACTTATCTGATAACCAAACCCGGTACGACCTATAAGTTCCGTGCAACGACCAAGGGCAACGGGGTGCCGCGCACCTACTCGTACTCGGTAGACGGCCATCCGGTAACCAAATCCTACTCCGAGACTGATCTGGCTATCAAGCCTATGGCGGCAAAACTCGTGTGGTACAATTCGCCGAAAACGGCCGACGGCTGGGTACGCGAAAGCCCCGTGACTATCGAATCCGTAGAGTATGACGACTGGGAAGGTAACGTCTACTTCACTACCCCGGCCGAGTTCGTTCCCGGCAATGCCCTGATTGCAGCTTATGATGCCGGCGGCGAAGTCCTTTGGAGCTGGAATATCTGGGCTGTCGAGAATTACGATTGCGACGCCGAAGCGCGACAGGTCGGCCGTTATATGATGATGGACCGTAATCTGGGCGCCATGGCGGGACGCGAGGCGATGAACTCCTCGGATAAACGCGTTGCGGCTTGGGCTTTAGGCAACTATTATCAGTGGGGGCGCAAGGACCCGTTCCCGGCAGCTGCGGAGTACGACGACACGGGATTCGGCAGCGAGATGTACTGGGGACTTCCAACTTATACGCCTATTGAAGAATTGCAGCAGGATTATTCCTCCGAGAGTTGGGGCGCTCGGAACATGATGTTCGGCAAGATCGGGGCAAATAACGCCTATGCCGTGGGTGACAAGGCTGTTGACGACGCCGTTGCCCTGTCTGTGAAATATCCCTACCGTTGGATGGCCAAAGAGGTCAGCGGCGTTCAGGCCGACAACTGGCACACCCCCTCCTATTCGTGGTTCAATAATACAGGTTCGGCTGAGAATCAGACCGGATGGTTCTGGTTGTGGGGAAGCGAATACGTCGGCGACAATCTGAAGAGCATTTACGACCCGTGTCCCGCGGGCTGGAAAGTGGCGCCGCCCGAAGCCCTCGATTTCGCCCTCGGCAACGTTGCGGAACTCGATGAAAAACCGTTCGGGCGTTACTCCCGTGCATACGATCTCTATTTCCCCTATACCGGACAGCGGCAGTCAGCCTTCAACGGCAGCCATATCCGTTCGCTCACCAACAAGATGCTCGTGCTGACCAGTTCCAGCGCCAGCGGCAACTATTACCCGGTCCAGGGTGGCCTGGGCGGATATTCGTCCTACAACTCGTATACGGGAGCCGGCTACCAGCTGCGCTGCGTTCGCGAGCAGACGACGGCAATGCCCAAAGGGCGTCTGGAGGGTCCGCGAGCCGTACTGATCGGCAACTCCATTACGGAAGTATGGCAGGGACGTACCGACAACAAGACCTTCTTTTCCGACAACGACTACCTGCCCAAGGGCATCAGCGGTCAGACCTCGCTCCAGATCAGCGCGCGTTTTTACAACGACGTAATTGTCAACGATCCGGCGTGCGTGGTTATCGCCTGCGGGGTCAACGACCTGGCTGAAAACGACGGCCAGCCCTGCTCGATAGAACGAGTTTTCGCAGACATCCGGCTGATGGCCGAAACAGGCGCTGCAAGAGGTTTCAAGGTAGTCATTGGCTCGACGCCCCCGGCCAACCGGATCTGGTGGCAGAGCGAGGAATGGAATGCCGCTCATGCCGATCTTGGACAGCGCGTTGTCGAGTTAAACAGGCTGCTGAAACAGTATGCCGAAGAGAGGGGCTTCGTTTATGCCGACTACCATTCTGCGCTCAAAGACGATCAGAACGGACTGAAACTCGAATACTCCTGGACACCGGACGACCGTGTGCATCCCAGTGCGGCAGGTTATGCCGTAATGGAGAAAATCCTTAAGAAAGCCGTCGACAAAGCACTCTTCGATCCAAATGCAACTGACGGCGACGGACAGATTGATGACCTCGACAAATGGGAAGGCTGGGAGTAACCTTAAAATATTTAGAACACGATGAAACGAAACTATATAATTCTGTTGGCCGCCTTGCTGACGGTCGCATGCGCCGGAAACGGCGACACCATGTCGCCGACACCGCAGGAGGGCGAGATCCTTTTCTCGGGATCAACTGTCGGTCCCAAAGTCCGGACCTCCTATGAGGATACGGAAACAGCGCTCCGGGTGAACTGGGTCAAAAACGATCTGATCGGCCTTTTCGCCGAGTCCGGCGGCAAGAACCTGGGAGCCAATTTCGCCTACAAGGCGGCTGTGTCGGGAGCGACGAGCGATTTTACAGCTGCTTCCCGGCTCAATGTGATCCGCTGGGCTGATGAAACGTCCGATCACGATTTCTATGCCTACTATCCCTATACGGACAGAGCCGCAGTCGATGTAACGGCCATCCCGGTGTCGGTGCCCGCTGTGCAGACTCGTTCGGAAAGCGATCCGTTGGCGACTTTGGCAGCCCATGATTTTCTCTATGCCGTTACGTGCGGGATCAAAAAGGGCGACAACGCCGTCAACCTGCAATTCAAACATCTTTTTTCAGCACTCGAAATCCGGCTGACGACCGACCTGCGGGCGAAACTCGAGGGCGTGATTTTCCGTTGCGTCTCGAACGAAAATGCCGCCGTGTCGATGGAAAACGCCACGGTCGATCTGCGCACAGGTGAAGTGAACGTCTCCGAAGCTGTGGTTTCCAATGCCGTGCGACTCGACTGTTCAGGCAATACGTCCGACACCGAGGCACTGGTGCTGCATTTGGTCGTAACACCCGGACATGCCGGTGAAACATTCGAAGCCGTCGCTCTCGTCAATGGCAAAGAGTACATCTTCGCCACCGTGAAGGCTCCGGCCGACGGCGGTATTCCGACGGGCAAAACGGTGGTCGTCGAAGGAGAGGCTACGCTCGACCCCGAGGATGCGCTTCCCGTCATTGATCTGAGTGCCGAGGGCACGGCCAATACCTATTATGCCGATGCGGCCAATACATTCTACCGCTTCCGTGCCGACGTGAAGGGCAACGGCAAGGCGCTGACCTGCGGCGGCCTCTCCTACACGGAGGAGGACCTCCGGATCGAGCCGAAAGCAGCCCTCGTACTGTGGTACAGTTGTTTGCAGACGAGCTATTTGCCATGGATACAGGCGTCGCCCGTGGTGCTCAGCAGCGTGAAATTCAAGAAAGATGGCTATATTTATTTCGATACGCCCGAAACTTTCGTCAACGGCAATGTGGTGATCGTGGCGATCGACAAGGAGCTCGGCTATGATCAGATCGAAGCCGATGCGGACAAGCGCATTACGAACGCCGAGGTGCTCTGGAGCTGGAATATCGTTTTCTCGGAGGGGTATGACCCCGACGCTGCGGAGAACTGGATCGTGAAAGGCGGCTATACATGGATGAATCGAGATCTGGGAGCTTTGATTGATCCCGAACAAGCGTATATCGGCGGTCAGCTGAACAATGTCGCTTTGGCCTCGACCACGGGCAATTGTTACCAATGGGGACGCAAAGACCCGTTCCCTGGCTTGCCGGACTATACGAGTGTACAAGTCAGTTATATGACCGGATTATGGTTCGCTCCTGCCTATACGCCAATTCCCGCGCTGGACAGAGGTACTTTTGAAGCATGGGGCCGAGAGGCGCATCACCAGATTATCGGCAATACGAAGGCGACGGTCGCCATCGACATCAACACGGCGCTCGGAACGGGTTATGTGTCGCAGGATGCATTCGACCTGGGCCGGGCCAACCCCCACCTCTGGCTTTACAAGAATGAAAATTACCTGACCGATAAGGCCGGATTGGCTGCATGGGGCAATCCATCGAAGGACGCGCACGGTGTGAAGACGATTTACGACCCGTGTCCCCCGGGATGGAAAGTGATGAGCAGCCAGGCCTGGATAGCGCTGACAGACAATGAAACACCCGATGCCGTAGTGGCTACGACGATGCGCGGAATCCTGCTGGACAATAAGTGGTATTTTCCGCTGACCGGAGGTGCGCAGCATGTGCGCAACTCGGATGGGGGATCCAATGGCTATACCGGAAGTTGCGGTGTGGAAGTTTGTACGGCTTATTACATGGATGGCCCTGATTATTCCCCCTGGGGGCGGGTCGGAGCTTTCAAGGCTGCTCCGAACTACAAAGAAGGAGACAGTGTCACCTGTCAGTCTCAGAATACCTATTCCGACCGAGGGGCGTCGGTTCGCTGCATCCGGATTGACGAGTAGCAGACCTGCAACGGAAAAAGCAGCGGCATCGGAAGATGCCGCTGCTTTCGTATGGATGCCGACCGCCGTTTACAACAGAAATCCGACCGAAAAGAGAAACGTGTCGTTGAGCGGATTGAATCTATCGCCGCCCAAGCGCCATGCGGCGTCGCACCGCACGGGGCCTGCAATGAATCCGCAACCCAACGAAGCGTAATTGCCTGTTCCTTTGTTCTTATGACCGAAGTGGTATCCGCCACGCACGACACCGTGCCGAAAAAAGGTATATTCTGCCCCTGCAGCCAGACCGGTGATCCCTCCCCGGAACTGGTGGCTCAAATCGAGGGCGACGCAGAGCATGTGGTTCGAGCGAAAAGGCAGATGGAGCGAACCTCCGAGCGACCCGCGTATCGGCAGGCCACAGCGCTCTCCGTCGGAGGCTTTCACATCGGGGCCGATGTCGGCCAGCCGCAGCCCGACGATCCAGCGGGCACCCTCCACAGCGCGGAGCGTCCCGCGATAGGCCGCACCGATATCGAACGAGACGCCTTGCATCGGTTTCTCCCCGAATCCCTGATCGGAACGGACGTAACGGACCGTCAGCGAAAACGCTAGATTCCGGCCGATCCGACGGCCGTAGCCGACCTCCGCCGAAAGGTCTTGCGGACGGGCTGTTCCGGCGGGAAATCCCTGTTCGTCGGTCAACCCGACCGAAGGTCCGCGGAAATAACGCACTCCGGCCAACAGGGAGTTCCGCGAGTCGGGAGTATAAAATCCCCCCACGCCGTAAAGCACATTGGCGCTGTCGAAAGCCGTATTCCAAGGTCCGGAGAACAGAGTGCCTCCGGCATGTCGTTCGCCGATGAGACTTAACGCGGCATTGGCGTAAACGGCCAACGGATTGTCCGTAACTGCTGTCGCGGCCCCTGCCATACCGGCTGTACGGGCATTGGTTTCCAGGCCGAGGAACGGCATGATCCCGGCATCAGAGGTCTGGGCTTGCGCCGCATAACCGCCTGTCGCGAAAAGAAATGTCGCGGAAAAGTATCTGATTGATTGACAGATAGACATGGTGTTTGCGGTTATCGTTTGATGATATGGCTGTTGAGTTTGCGGCCGCGGCACTCGACCGTGCAGCTGTAAGTCCCGGGAGAAAGCCCGGATACGTCGATGCGCCCCGTGTTACCGTTGTCGCTGGCGCGGATCGAAACCTGCGTAGCGAGCACCTGCTGCCCCGCCGCATTGTGGAACCGGATGGGAAAATCGCCCTCGGCGTCCGGAATGCGTACGTTGAGTACATCACGGCATGGGTTGGGGAAAAGCTCCATCGCAACGCCCGTACCGTCGACGATCACCTGGAATTCCGAAGTCGCCGCGGCGCCGTCGAGGTCTCTTGCCGTTACGGTCAGCGTCGTGCAGCCCGCGGCGCAGGGCCGTACGAGCAGTTCCGAATTCTGTACGCGGCCTGTCTCTTATACACATCTCCGAGCCCACGAGACACTCGCTAATCTCGT
>OWJQ01001294.1_pt1 | contig 12426 bp, 9 predicted proteins | sample 1732711 | NCBI WGS metagenome assembly OWJQ01 (sample SAMN05065745, study PRJEB22554) | human gut metagenome | biome: ENVO:2100002; feature: ENVO:00000062; material: ENVO:00002003 | host: Homo sapiens | place: USA | reverse complement strand
GCCATAGCGTTTCAGCAGGGCCTGAAATTCCGGCTCGTCCTGGAGGAAAGCCAGTTCGGGCTCCCGCTGGAGCTCCAGCAGCAGGCCGGGCAACAGAACGGACCCGACGGCCACCTGCGTGCCGGGTAGAAGGTGGGGATAGAGCCCCCCGCCGTCCCAGGAGCGGTTGAGCGCCTCCAGCATATCCCGCAGGGCAGACAGGGCGGCCGTCTTGTCCCCCTCTGCCGCGGCCTGTAGGAGCCGTCCGGAGGAGGCGACACCGGGAATGAGGGCATAACGCTCCACCGTCTCCTCAATGAGGGCGGCCAGCCGGGCCCCGTCCTCCAGCCGCTCCGCCTGGAGGGCCAGCTCCTGAAGGCTTACCAATGACTCGTAGACCTCCGTCGCGGCATTGAGCAGCCGCCGCTCCCACAGCTCCGCGGCCTCCTCCCCACGGCCTGTCCGGCGGAGCAGCCCCGCCTGCAAAGCGTCCCGGTGGGGCCAGCGGTCGGACAGGGCGGAGAGCAGCTCCTCCGCCGCGGCGTACTCCTCCCGCCTCATGTGTCTGCCGATGAGCAGGTGGAGGGCCTGGTCCCGGATGTCCGGCTCCTCGCTGTCGGCCAGAGCGCGGTACAGAGGCTCCAGACGGCGCTCGTAGGGCTCCGGCTCGGCCACGCCCAGGGTGAAGAACAGGCCGTTCAGCGTCATGGCCAGAGAGATGGTCAGGCGGTCGCACCCGGGCCACCGGTGGAGCAGCTCCTCCGCCCGCAGAAAGGCCGCATCGATGCCCCCGCTCTGGGCCAGGGTGTAAAGCTCCTCTGTAAACGCGGCGATCTCTGCACCGGTCAGCTCCTCCCGGAAGGAGAGCAGAGTGTTCAGATCGGTGTCCAGCAGGCGGGCCAGCGGGGCCAGCAGGGCGAGATCGGGGCAGCATGCGCCCCGCTCCCACTTGTTTACCGCCGGGCCGCTTACTCCCAGGGCCTGGGCCACCTGCTCCTGGGTCAGCCCCTTTGCCCGCCGCAGGCGGCGGATCGTTCCATTTAAGTTCATACAGACGCCTCCTTGCTGCGCGAGAGCGGGCGGGCCGCCCCTGCGGTTCTATCCTAGCAGACGGCGGAGCGGAGGGCAAGGGCTCGGTGCTCAGGTTTTGGCCGGGAAAAGAAAACCGGAGGTTAAACCGTGCGGGGCCGCCTCATGAGAGGCGGACCCGCACGGCGTTTCAGAATGGAAATTAATATGGAAAGGGAAAAAACGCAAAATCAGAGCTTGACCACCCAGCCGAAGGGATCGGGCCGGGTACCCCACTGGATGCCGGTGAGGGTGTCATACAGGCGCTGGGCCAGGGGGCCGATCTTGCCGCCGTTGACCACCACGTGCTGGTCCTCCCAGCCCATCTCGCCGATGGGGGAGATGACGGCGGCGGTGCCAGTGCCCCAGGCCTCTTTCAGCGTGCCGTCGGCCCCGGCGTCAAAGAGCTCCTGGGCGGTGATCAGCCGCTCCTCCACCTTCAGCCCCCAGGACTTCAGCAGCTCCAGGCAGGACTTGCGGGTGATGCCGGGCAGAACCGAGCCGGTGAGCTCCGGGGTGAGCACGGTATCGCCCACCTGGAACATGACGTTCATGGAGCCCACTTCCTCAATATACTTCCGGTGAACGCCGTCTAGCCAGAGCACCTGGGCGTAGCCGTTCTGCTCCGCCCGCTCCCCGGCGCGGATGGAGGCGGCGTAGTTGCCGCCGCACTTGGTGTAGCCGGTGCCGCCCTTGACGGCGCGGACGTCCTCGTTCTCCACATAGATCTTCACCGGGTTGATTCCCTCGGCGTAGTATGCGCCCACCGGGCAGGTGATGATGCAGAACAGGTAGTCGTGGGCGGCGTGCACGCCCAGGGAGGGAGTGGTGGCGATGATGAAGGGACGGATATACAGGGAGGTGCCCGGCTTGGAGGGCACCCAGCCGGCCTCCAGGCGCACGAGCTGCTCAATGGCGGCCAAGGCGTCCTCCTCCGGCAGGGGGGGGATGCACATGCGCTCACAGGAGGAGTTGATGCGCCGGACGTTCTCCATGGGGCGGAAGAGCTGCACCCCGCCGTCGGGGCCGCGGTAGGCCTTCAGGCCCTCAAAGACCTCCTGGGCATAGTGGAGCACCATGGCGGAGGGCTCCAGGGCGAGGGGGCCGTAGGGCACGATGCGCCCGTCGTGCCAGCCCTGGCCGGCGGTGTAATCCATGATAAACATATGGTCGGTAAAGGTCTTGCCGAAGACCAGCGTGTCGGGATCGGGCTTCGGCTTGAGCACCGCGGCGCGCTGCACGGGATATTCCTTCATGGGAATGCCTCCTCGATCGTTCATTTGTTTTCCAAAAGTATGGCAGTACAGGGGAAAAAAGAATGTAAAGCATGATACAATACCCGGAATATTCTATCACAAGGCAAGAACCAGGGCAAGCGGGCTTGTTTTTGGGGCGGCCCTTTGATATAATAATATCTCTTATTATGTGTGTTCTGCACCGTACGACCTGCTTGGGAGGTGTCTCAATGCGGAAAAATAAGCTGACCCATCTGCTGGAGCCCAGCCTGCGGCTCTACTTTGTGTTCCTGCTCCTCTTCGCCGCGGTGTCGGCCCTGTTCAGCGTGGCGGTGGCGGTGATCGAGGCGGCGGTGGTGGCGGTGCTCTACCTCTACTTCCGGCGCAGCAACGCCCAGAGGCAGAAGGAGATCATCAAATACATCGAGAGCGTCACCTGCAACATGGATACGGCTACCAAGGATACCATGGTCAACGCCCCGCTGCCCATGGTGATCTTCCGGCCGGAGAACGACGAGGTCATCTGGTCCAACGACCGCTTTCTCCAGCTCACCGGCGAGCGGGAGCACCTGTTCGACACCAAAATCACCGCGGCGGTGCCTGACTTCTCCTCCCGCTGGCTCATGGAGGGGAAAACCGAGTGCCCCACCGAGGTGCGCCTCGGGGAGCGTCGCTTCCTGGTCTTCGGCCACCTGGTCCGCACCGAGGATCAGGGCGGGCGGGGCTACCTGGCCACCACCTACTGGGTGGACGTCACCGACTTCGCCCAGGTGCGGGACATCTACTATTCCACCCGGCCGGTGGTGGGGATTCTCACCGTGGACAACTATGAGGAGCTGATGAAGGGGGCCACCGATTCCGCCCGCTCCGCCATGCGCAGCGGCATCGACGAACGGCTGGCCCAGTGGGTGGCCCCGGCCCAGGGGCTGTTCTGCCGGTACGAGCGGGACCGCTACCTCTTTGTCTTTGAGGAGCGGTTTCTGGCCCAGTTTCAGGAGGGCAAGTTCTCCATCCTGGAGACGGTGCGGGAGGTGGTCAGCCCCTCGGGCATCCAGGCCACCCTGTCCATCGGCGTCGGCAAGGACGCCGAGACGTTGGCCGAGCTGTTCCAGTACGCGGCCCTGTCGGTGGAGATGGCCCTGAGCCGGGGCGGCGACCAGGTGGTGGTCAAGAACAAGTTCAACTTCGAGTTCTACGGCGGCCGCACCAAGGAGCTGGAGAAGCGCACCAAGGTTAAGAGCCGGGTCATGGCCAACGCCCTGGGCGAGCTGATGGCCGACGCCTCCCGGGTGTTTGTCATGGGCCACAAGTACCCCGACATGGACTGCATCGGCGCCGCCGCCGGCGTGTGCGCCATGGCCCGGAAGAAGGGCGCGCCGGTGCACATCATCAAGGAGGCCGGGCAGAACCCGGCCAGCGAGATGTCCGAGCGGCTGGGGGGGCTGGGCGAGTACAAGGATGTGTTCCTCTCCCAGCAGGATGCCATCCTGCTGGCCGACGCCAACTGCCTGCTGGTGGTGGTGGACACCAACCGGCCCGAGCAGGTGGTGAGCCAGGATCTGCTGGAGGCAGTGCACAAGGTGGCGGTGATCGACCACCACCGCCGGGCCTCCTCCTATATTGCCGACGCGGCCCTCAATTTCCACGAGCCCTACGCCTCCTCCGCCAGCGAGCTGGTCACCGAGCTGCTCCAGTACCTGCTGGAGCCCGCCGACCTGCTCAAGACCGAGGCGGAGGCCCTGCTGGCCGGGATGGTACTGGACACCAAGCAGTTTACCATGCGTACCGGCAGCCGCACCTTTGAGGCCGCCGCCTTTCTCCGCCGCTCGGGTGCGGACACCGGCGACGTCAAGAAGCTGTTCCAGAACGACCTGGAGGGCACCATCGCCAAGTACGACATTATTCAGAACGCCAAAATGTACCATGAGGGCATTGCCGTAGCCAAGGTGGACCACACCGTGGGCCGCATTACCGCCGCCCAGGCCGCCGACGAGCTGCTCAACATCTCGGGCATCGACACCTCCTTCGTCCTCTTCCCCGACCAGGAGGGGCGGGTGATCCTCTCCGCCCGCAGCATGGGGGACGTGAACGTACAGGTGGTGCTGGAGAAGCTGGGCGGCGGCGGCAACGCCGCCACCGCCGGCGCCCAGGTGCCGGGCAAAGGCGTGGACGAGGTCAACGATATGCTCCTCCAGGCCATTGACGCATATCTCGAGGAGGAGTGAGAACTGTGAAACGACCGCTGGTGCTGTTGGCGGCCGGCCTGGCGCTGGTTCTGGGTGCCTGCACCGCCCCGGCGGCAGAGGCCCCCACGCCCCCGGCGGAGGTCACTCCGGCCTCGACGGAGGCCCCAGCTCCGGCGGAGCCCCCCATCCCGGACTGGATGGCGGACCAGCCGGCGCCCGCTTTCCTGGACGCGGAGCAGCAGGCGCTCTTCCTGCGGGCGTACAGCGCCGCCAGCTTCCTCATGGGCTGCTCCACCAGCGGCGTGGACAGCTATCCCCTGGACGGCGGCGATCCGCCGGAGCTGGGGGACTATGAGACGGTCACCCTGGACAGCGGCTGGACCTATCTGGTGGCCCAGGGGCGGTACGCCCGGTGGGAGGACTTCCAGGCCATGCTGGACGGCATCTTCACCCCGGCGTACCAGGAGGAGCTGCTGTGGACGGAGAATATGGACGGGGAGCGATTCCCCATCTTCACCGCCGATGGGGAGGGCCGGACGTGCTTCCTGGATCTGGAGCGGGGCAGCAGCCTGGAGTATGGCTGGGCCGATGTGCCGGACACCTATGAGCTGGTGAGCCAGAGCGAGGACGCTGTGGAGTTTTACTTGGTGGGGCATTACGCCGATCTGACCGTGCAGCCGGATGAGACGGGCGCCCGCCCGCTCAGCACAGAGCGCTGGCCCATTCGTATGGAGCGCACCGCTGGCGGCTGGCGGGTGTCGGAATTTCACGTGCCCTATTGAATAAGTTTTGAGATTTGGAAAGGAAGTTATCCCGATGAAAGTGATTTTGCAGCAGGACGTGAAGGGCCAGGGCAAGAAGGGCCAGATGATCGAGGCAAGCGACGGCTACGCCCGCAATTTTCTCCTGCCCCGGAAGCTGGCGGTGCCCGCCACGGCGGAGAACGTCAATACCATGAAGATGCAGGAGAAGGCCAAAAAGGCCCAGGAGGCCGCCGAGAAGGCGGAGGCAGAGGCCACCGCCGCCAAGCTCAAGGAGCTGACCGTGAAGGTAGTGGCCAAGGGCGGCAACGGCGGGCGGCTGTTCGGCGCAGTGACCAGCAAGGAGATCGCCGACGCCCTCCAGGCCCAGCACGGCATCGCCATCCCCAAGACCAAGATCGTCCAGGAGGAGCCCATCAAGGCCTTCGGCGGCTATGAGCTGAAGGTCAAGCTGGGGTACGAGGTCACCGGCACCCTCAAGGTGGTCGTGGCCGAGGCCTGAACCGGGAACGGGAGGGCACAGAGGCCGTCCCTGTATACGCTCAGCCGGTCTGCCCTGGGTAGGGGCGGCCTTTATGGCCGCCCGCGGGCGCTCACAGGGGTCGCCCCTGCGGCGTTTGTGTTTTATCCCGCCCGCATTTTACGCTCCCGGAGGTGAGGAACATGCCAAGTGAAGAGGAGCTTTTGACCCGGCAGATGCCCCACAGCACCGAGGCCGAACAGTCCGTGCTCGGCTCCATGCTCATTGACGCCCGCTGCGTGCCCGAGGTGATCGAGGCCCTCCGGCCGGAGGACTTCTATCTGCGCACCAACCGGGAGATCTATGAGACCATCTACTCCATGTTCAACTTCTCCCTCACCATCGACCCGGTGACGGTGCTGGAGCACATGAAGCAGAACGGGGTGTACGACGAGAACACCTCCCGCAATTACGTCCTCCAGCTCATGGAGATCACCCCCACGGCGGCCAACGTGAAGGAGTACGTGGCCATCGTCAAGGACAAGGCCCTGCTGCGGCGCATCGCCGAGACGGCGGGAGAGCTGACTGCCATGGTGCAGGAGGGCACCGGCACCGCCCAGGAGGTGCTGGAGGCGGCGGAGCAGCGCATCTACGCCATCCGCCAGGGCCGGTCCGCCCAGGGCCTGGCCCACATCTCCAGCGTCATCCTCAATGTGTACGAGCGGCTCAACGAGCTGGCCGCCAGCGACTCCGCCGTACCCGGCCTGTCCACCGGCCTGCCCGACGTGGATATGGCCATCTCGGGCCTGAACAAGTCCGATCTGATCCTCCTGGCCGCCCGCCCCGGCATGGGCAAAACCTCCTTCGCCCTGAACATGCTCCTCCACGCGGGCAAGTTCTCCGGCAAAACGGTGGTCTTCTTCTCCCTGGAGATGAGCCGGGAGCAGCTAGCCATGCGCCTCATCTCCGGCGAGAGCTTTGTGGACAACAAAAAGCTGGTCACCGGCAAGCTGGGGGAGGAGGACTGGACCAAGATCGCCGCCGCCTCGGCGGCCCTCAACCAGACGCAGATTTTAATCGACGACAACCCCTCCCTCTCCGTGGCCGATATGAACGCCAAGTGCCGCCGGGTGGATAATCTGGGGCTGGTGGTCATAGACTACCTCCAGCTCATGACCTCCGCCGGCGGGCCCACCCGCAGCGGCGACAACCGCCAGCAGATCGTCTCCGACATCTCCCGCGCCCTGAAGATCATGGCCAAGGAGCTGAACGTGCCGGTGGTGTGCCTGTCCCAGCTCTCCCGCGGCCCGGAGAGCCGCTCCGACAAGCGGCCCATGCTCTCCGACCTGCGTGAGTCGGGCGCCATCGAACAGGACGCCGACATCGTCATGTTCCTCTACCGGGACGACTACTACAACGACAGCGACGAGAACCACAATCTGGCCGAGTGCATCATCGCCAAGAACCGCCACGGCGAGACCCGCACCGTGGAGCTCCAGTGGCTGCCCGAGTACACCACCTTCTCGTCCATCGACCGGAGGCACAGCGAATATTGACGCGGAATGGGGCGATGTAGGCATCGCCCCCTACGTAGGGGCGGATGCCCACATCCGCCCGCCGCAAAGGAGGCTTTATGCTGGAAACCATCAAAGCCCTGACAACCGAATACGACATGCTCCCCCGGGGGGGCACGGTGCTGTGCGCCGTGTCCGGCGGTGCGGATTCCATGTGCCTGCTTCACCTGCTCCACACCTGGGCCGGAGAGGGGGGCTTCCGGGTGGCGGCCGCCCACTACAACCACAACCTGCGCGGGGCCGAATCCGACCGGGACGCCGCCTTTGTGGCGGAGTGGTGCGCCGGGCAGGACATCCCCTGCGTCATTGGCGCGGGCGACGTGGCCCATGAGGCCAGGGCCCGGGGCCTGGGGGTGGAGGAGACCGCCCGCCAGATGCGCTATGAATTCCTGCGGGGGGCGGCGGACGCCATGGGCTGTGGACGCATCGCCACCGCCCACAGCGCCGACGACAACCTGGAGACCCTGCTGCTCCACCTGGTGCGGGGGGCGGGGCTCCACGGCCTGGCGGGTATCCCGCCCCGGCGGGGAGTGGTGGTGCGCCCCCTGCTCACCACCTCCCGGGCGGAGATTGTGGCCTACCTGGAGGCCAACGGCGTGGCCCACGTGGAGGACAGCAGCAACACCGACGAGGGCTACGCCCGCAACCGCATCCGCCGCCAGGTGGTGCCGGTGCTGCGTCAGCTCAATCCCCGCCTCACTGAGAGCGCGGCGGAGACCATGGGCTACCTGCGCACCGACAACGACTATCTGAACGCCCAGGCCGCCGCGGCCTGTCAGAACGCCCGGTGGGCGGAGGACGACCTGGTGATCGAGGCCAGGCACATCGCCCAGCTCCCGGCGGCTATCGCCCCCCGGGCGGTGCGCCGCCTGCTGGAGATGATGGGGGACGGCAGCACCAACTGCTCCGCCGCCCACCTCAAGGCGGTGGTGGAGCTGGCCCGGGGAGACGACCCCTCCGCCGTGGTGTTCCTGCCCGGCGGACGGCTGGCTCAGCGGGTATACAGGGAGCTGCTGCTCACCACCCAGTCCGACCCCCTGCCCCCCTTTCTGCCCACGCCTCTGGCCCTGGACGGTGAGACCGAGGTGGAGGGCACGCCCTGGCGGGTGCGCTGCCGCCCGGTACGCTGCCCGGACGAGAGCGAGCGGAAGCCCGGGGCCCTGTATCTGGCCCAGGGGGCGCTGGAGGGTCCCCTGGTGCTCCGCCCCCGGCAGACGGGAGACGCGGTTACCCTGCCCGGGCGGGGTGGAACCAAGACGCTGAAAAAGCTGTTTATTGACGAAAAGGTGCCCCGCCGGGAGCGGGAGCGGATTCCGGTTCTGGCCGACGGCCGGGGCGTGGCCGCGGTGGCGGGCTTCGGGCCTGAGCAGAGCCGGACGGCCGTCCCCGGACAGGCGGCCTATGAGCTGTTATTCTGGAAGAAAGAGTGAGGGAGAGGTATGGAACACATGCTGGACAAGGACGTGGAGCGGGTGCTCTTTTCCGAGGAGGAGCTGCACCGGCGGGTGGCGGAGATCGCCGCCGAGATCGACCGGGACTACGCAGGGAGGGAGCCCCTGCTGGTCAGCGTATTGCGGGGCTCCTTCGTGTTTATGGCGGATCTGGTACGCCAGATCCACCTGCCCTGCACCGTGGACTTCATGGCGGTGTCCTCCTATGGGGCGGGCACGGCCAGCTCCGGGCAGGTCAGGATCATCAAGGATCTCAGCGAGCACATCGAGGGCCGCGACGTGATCGTGGTGGAGGACATTCTGGACAGCGGCAACACCCTGAGCTATCTGCTCCAGCTCCTTCAGGCCCGCAGCCCCGCCTCCGTGCGGCTGTGCACCCTGCTGGATAAGCCCTCCCGCCGCACCAAGGAGGTGGAGCTGCACTACTCCGGCTTCACCATCCCCGACTACTTTGTGGTGGGCTACGGGCTGGACTATGCGGAAAAATACCGCAACCTGCCCTACATAGGCATTCTTAAGCCCTGTGTGTACGGAGGAGAGGAATAACGGGCGCCTGAGGCGCCCAATCTGCCCGGAAAGGACGTGTCCGCAGTTTGAAACGAAACGGAAGCCTGCGCGATGTGGGCTTTTACCTGCTCATCGCCGTGGTTCTGCTGATGACCATCTTCGCCCTCCGGGGCGGGATGGGGAATCAGGAGAAGGTCACCTATGCCCAGGTGCGCCAGCTGCTGGAGCAGCAGATGGTGAGCCGGGTCTCCCTGGAGGACAATACCGTGACCCTGTACCTGAAGGAGCCCCAGGGCGGCCAGAGTGTGCTCACTTATCAGATCGGCAACCCGGACTGGTTCTACCAGGACTTTAACGACCTCATTGTGGAACAGAAGCGGCAGGGGATCATCACCGACTACGACTATCCCCAGGGCTGGGTGCCTCCCTACTGGATGAGCTTTATCCCGTGGATCGTCATCCTGGTGGTGTTCGGCCTGCTGTGGTACTTCATGTTCCTGCGCCAGGCCGGGGCCGGCGGGGGCGGAGGAGGCGGCGGCGGTGTGGACCGCACCGCCCGCTTCGGCCGCGCCCGCACCCGCACCGGCGCCGACGAGCAGAAGAAGGTCACCTTTGAGGACGTGGCCGGCGCAGAGGAGGAGAAGGGGGAACTCCAGGAGATTGTGGAGTTCCTCCGGGACCCCAAGCGGTTCCTGGAGCTGGGGGCCCGCATCCCCAAGGGCGTGCTGCTGGTGGGCCCGCCGGGCACCGGCAAGACCCTGCTGGCCAAGGCCGTGGCCGGCGAGGCGGGGGTTCACTTCCTCTCCATCTCCGGCTCCGACTTTGTGGAGCTCTACGTGGGCGTGGGTGCCTCCCGCGTCCGCGACCTGTTTGACCAGGCCAAGAAGAACGCCCCCGCCATCGTCTTTATCGACGAGATCGACGCCGTGGGCCGCCAGCGCGGCGCCGGCCTGGGCGGCGGCCACGACGAGCGGGAGCAGACCCTCAACCAGCTCCTGGTGGAGATGGACGGCTTCGGCAACAATGAGGGCGTGGTGGTCATGGCGGCCACCAACCGGCAGGACATCCTGGACCCCGCCCTCCTGCGCCCCGGCCGCTTCGACCGGCAGGTATACGTGGGACACCCCGACATCAAGGGCCGGGAGGCCATCCTGAAGGTCCATGCCCGCAACAAGCCCCTGGGGGACGACGTGTCTCTGGCGGAGCTGGCCAAGGGCACCGGCGGCTTCACCGGCGCCGATCTGGAGAACCTGATGAACGAGGCCGCCCTCCTGGCCGCCCGCAGACACCACCGCTTCATCAGCATGGCCGAGCTCAACGAGGCGGTGATCAAGGTGATCGCCGGGCCGGAGAAGAAGAGCCGGGTGGTCATCGAGCGGGAGCGGAAGCTCACCGCCTACCACGAGGCGGGCCACGCCATTGTCATCCACGACCTGCCCACCCAGGACCCGGTGCATGAGATCACCATTATCCCCCGGGGCATGGCCGGCGGCATGACCATCTCCCTGCCCCAGGAGGACGTGACCTTCCAGACCAGGCAGCAGCTCACCGAGCGCATCGCCGTCTGCCTGGGCGGCCGGGCCGCCGAGCAGTTGGCTTTGGGGGACATCTCCACCGGCGCAGGCAACGACCTGCAAAAGGCCAGCGCCATCGCCCGCAACATGGTCACCCGCTACGGCATGAGCGAGAAGGTGGGCAATGTGGTCTTCGACTCCGGCCACGACGAGGTATTCATCGGCCGCTCCATGGCCCAGACCAAGAACTACTCCGAGGAGGTGGCTGCCCTCATCGATGAGGAGGTGAAGGCCCTGGTGGACGGGGCCTACGCCCGCTGCGGGGAGATCCTCACCCATCGCCGGAGGGAGCTGGACATCGTGGCGGAGTATTTGCTCCGGTACGAGAACATGGACGCCAAGACCTTCGAGCAGGTCTTTACCGACCCGGCGGCGCTCCAGCCCCCGGCGGCCTATCAGGCTGTGGAGGCCGAGGCGGAGCAGGACGCCCGCGAGGAGGAGGAGCATGGCGCAGATTGAGTGCGTGCTGGGCGACATCACCCGGATTGAGGTCGATGCCATTGTCAACGCCGCCAACCGTACCCTGCTGGGGGGCGGCGGTGTGGACGGAGCCATCCACCGGGCGGCCGGCCCGGAGCTGTTGGCCGAGTGCCGTACCCTCCACGGCTGTGAGACCGGGCAGGCTAAGATTACAAAGGGTTATAAATTGCCCGCAAAATACGTGATTCACACCCCCGGCCCCATCTGGAAGGGGGGCGGCCACGGAGAGGCGGAGCTCCTGGCCTCCTGCTACCGGAGCAGCCTGACCCTGGCCGTGGAGCACGGCTGCCGGACGGTGGCCTTTCCCGCCATCTCCGCCGGGGTGTACGGCTACCCGCTGGCGGAGGCGGCCGCCATCGCGGTGAATACAGTGCGTGATTTTGCGGCGCAGGATAACACATTGGAGACCGTCACCTTTGTCTGCTTTCTGCCCGAGGTCAAGGCGGCCTTCGACCAGGCCCTCCGCGAACCATAAACCAGCCCCCCGGCGCCGGCCGGGGGGCTTTTTGTCCGGCCGACCGGGCAGATCCCGCGGGGGCGGAGGCAAAACGTAAGAAAACCGTAAAAGACGGCGGAGCAAAACCCTGCTATAATAGAGATAAATTTGTGGAAAGGAGGGGGAAGCATGCCCGTAGAGACTCCGGTACGCCGCCGGCGGCGGGTGAGGCACCGGCCCCGGCTGATTCCGTGTCTGCTGGCCCTGGTGGCGGTGCTGCTGGTCATCAAGTGGATCGACCCCTTCGCCCCCGGGGAGCGCCCCCTGCCGGAGACGCCGGACTGGATCACGGTGGAGCTGCTCCCCCTCAACGAGTTTTCCCGGCCCGGCACGCCTCTGGAGGAGGTCAACGGCATCGTCATCCACTACGTGGGCAACCCGGGCACCACGGCGGCGCAGAACCACAGCTTTTTCACCAACCTGGCCCAGACGGGGGAGACCTACGCCTCCAGCCACTTCCTGGTGGGGCTGGACGGAGAGGTGCTCCAGAACGTCCCGCTCAACGAGGTGGCCTACTGTTCCAACCAGCGCAACGACGACACGATCTCCATCGAGTGCTGCCACCCGGACGACAGCGGGGAATTCACCTCTGCCACCTATGAGTCCTGTCTCTTATACACATCTGACGCTGCCGACGATCGCATAAGTGTAGATC
>OWJQ01001282.1_pt1 | contig 12474 bp, 8 predicted proteins | sample 1732711 | NCBI WGS metagenome assembly OWJQ01 (sample SAMN05065745, study PRJEB22554) | human gut metagenome | biome: ENVO:2100002; feature: ENVO:00000062; material: ENVO:00002003 | host: Homo sapiens | place: USA | reverse complement strand
CATCCAGCCGAGGCATCAAATCCTGGGCGATACCGTGACCACGCTGTTGCAAACCAGAGTAGCTGGTGACGCGCCAGTTATCGCCGGGCAATCGTTGTAACGTCTTCGCATTCAGCTCTGCTGTAGAAACATCATTAACCTGCCAGGGTTGGTTATCACCAATTTGTGCCGTTTGCCAGGCAATATCATCATCGCACAATGCTTCAATACAGGTGCGAAGCCCTGCCGCATCTTGCGGTTCCCCTTTTTGCAGCAAACGCCCGAGCGCACTTTGGTGGACGTCGGTGTCACCTTTTTTATCGCCACGACGGCGCACCAGCGGTGCAACGCCGAGACTGCAATGCCAAACCGAACGCGTCAGCGCCACGTAAAGCAAACGCAGATCGTCCGCCAGCCGTTCGGCCTCCGCGAGGTCGACGCTTTCTGGCGCAGCATTAAGATCCAGAACTGCCTCAAACGAGTGGCGATCGTGATAAAACGCCTGATCCTGGACGCGGAAATTGGTAATAAATGGCAACCAGACCAGCGGATATTCCAGCCCTTTTGATTTATGGATCGTGACAATCTGCACCAGATGTTTATCACTTTCGAGACGCATTTGTTGGCTGGAGGCATTACTGTCTGGCTCGAGGATATGTTGCGATAACCAGCGTACCAGCGCATGTTCACTTTCCAGCTGCGTTCCGGCTTCTTGTAGCAGTTCGCTGATATGCAAGATATCGGTAAGACGCCGCTCACCGCCTGCCGTTGCCAGCAAGTTTTCTGCAATCTTACGCGCCGACATCAGCGCCCGCAGCATCGGCATAACGCCACGTTTGCGCCAGATTTGCCGATAACCATCGAACTCTTCGACTACCGCATCCCACGCATGTTCGTCATTGTTCAGCGTTTCGATATCCAGCGCGTTCAGCCCCATCATTGACGTTGCCAGCGCACTACGCAGGGTGTTCTCACGTTCGGGCGTCATCACCGCCTGCAACAACCAAAGCATTTCCTGCGCTTCCAGAGTTTCAAAAACACTGTCGCGGTTCGAAAGGTAAACGGAAGGGATTTCCAGCAACGTTAAGGCATCGCGCACCTGGGCGGCCTCCTGGCGGCTGCGCACCAGCACACTGATGTCCGAAGCACGCACCGGACGCGCGTCGTCGCCGTTCATCAGCAACGCTTCGCCCCTCTGTCCGGCTTGTAGCCAGTCGCGGATTTGCGCAGCACATACCTGCGCCATGGTACTTTGATAGTCGCCAACGCCACAGCTTTCGCCTTCCATCAGCCACATTTTCATCGCAGGCTGCGTTTCACCTTTAAAGACAAAACGTAACGCCTGATTTTTCCCGGCTGATTTCACTGGAATAAACGGTATTTCGCGAAACATGAACGCGTCATCAGTCTGGCTGAAAAGCTTATTCACGCTGTTCACCATTCCTGGTGCGGAACGCCAGTTGGTGTCTAAAGTGTAGTGGGCGTGAACTTCGCTACGCGCCTTCATATAAGTGAAGATATCCGCACCCCGGAATGCATATATGGCCTGCTTCGGGTCGCCAATTAGCAACAATGCGGTTTCCGGCTGATGGTGCCAGATACGGCGAAAAATTCGGTACTGCTGGGGGTCGGTATCCTGAAATTCATCGATCATGGCCACCGGGAATCGCGTACGGATCGCCGCTGCCAACACCTCGCCGCTTTCGCTACGCAGCGCGGAATCGAGCCGACTTAACATGTCATCAAAACCCAATTCGCCACGGCGGCGTTTTTCACGCGCTACTGTTTCGCGGATCTCAGCCAATGCGCGGGTGATCACCAGATCGCGGATCGACAATGGTTCTGCAAGCAGTTGATCGATCGCCTCAAACAGTGGATGTCGCGGGGTTTCCCCCCCGGCCTTCGTGCGATCTTCTAAGAAACGCTGAGAGAATTTTTCCAGCGACTCCGGTAACTGATAACTGTTGGTCTCTTCTTCTGCCCAGGCGCTGATCTTCTCGATCCATTTAGCCTGATTGCTACGGTTAAACTTGCGTCGATCAATACCAGAAGATTCGATCAGCGCATCCAGTTCACCCACTGCGTCGCGCCACTGCTGTTTTACCGTATCAATACGCGCCACAATTTGCGCGTGGCGGGAAGCCAGCGTTTCATCATCGGGCGGCGGTGCTTTGATAACCGGTGCTTCGCCTTGCAGATAACGATTAATATCGCGCAGCAACGCCTGCGGCCCTTTCCAGGTTTCAAAGACGACCTGGGCTATTTCACGCGGCAGCGGGTAGCAGTGGCGACGCCAGAAATCGGCGCAGGCCTGGTAGCGTAGCAGAGACTCATCTTCAATCAGCTGCTGCTCAAACAGCATGCCGGATTCAAAGGCATTCAGGTTGAGCATGCGCTGGCAAAAACCGTGAATAGTAAAGACTGCCGCTTCATCCATCTGCCGTTCGGCTAACAACAACCACTGCGCGGCTTGCGCTTTATCGTCGATCTCTTCCAGCAGGCGTTCGTACAGTGGATTGTCGGTGGTTTCACGCAGACAGGCGATGCGCAACTCGTGGATATTGCTACGGATACGACCGCGCAATTCTGCCGTGGCAGCCTCGGTAAAGGTGACCACCAGCAGTTCTTCAACGGTCAGCGGGCGGGGAAAGGCGGCAGAACCGCCTAGTCCAAGTAACAGGCGCAAATAGAGCGCCGCAATCGTAAAGGTTTTGCCTGTGCCGGCAGAGGCTTCAATCAGGCGCTCGCCCTGTAAGGGCAAGCGCAAAGGATCTAGTGTCTCGGCGACATCACTCATTCTTTTCACTCATCAGGGGCATTGTTTGCTGCAACGCGCTGACGTTCTCCCACACTTTCCAGCCTTCAGGGTGTACATATTCGGCTTTCCCGTTCTGGCTGCCGGAAATCTGCGACAGAATAGCCATGCCTTGCGGCTCGACCACCGCCTGATGGAAGAAATCAGCAAGTTTTTGCGGCGTCAGCAGTTTTATCTGGGCCACGATTTTATCACGCGAATCGAAGCGCATATTGCCGCGATCGAAATCTTTACTTAACTTCGATGCTTCTTCGCCGAGCGTTTGCGGTGCCTGCAGCATCTGGGTAATTACCGCCTGCTGGATTTGCGCAAACTCTTCTGGCTTCATCGTCCGCAATTTTGCCTCTGCGGTTGGGAAAAACGCCTTGTAACGCTCCCACAAGAATGAAGGCTGTTTATCATTGCTTTGCAAAAGGAAGCCCATGCCCCACTGACGCCCCACGCTCATTGGAAACGCAAACACGGCATAGCCCAACTGTTCTTCGGTACGCAACTGATTGTAGAACCACGGCTGTACGATCTGCCCCAACAGAGAGCTATAGGCTGAGCTGGTGTATTCATCGTAGCCAGTCGGTACAAATACCGCTGCCAGTGCGGAGTCGGTACTGTTACCGGCTTTTTCAAAGATGACGGATTGTTTTTTATCGACCACTACATCTTTGTTTCGACACCACTCTGAACCATCAGCGCCCAACTGTTTTTGCACATCGCGTGCCAGCGTTGTTGCCTGGGCCTCGGTCATGTTGCCGATAACCATAAACTCTGGTCGAGCCCCTGATTTTAAGGCGTCGCGATAGGCCAGCACCTCTTTCAACGTAATGGAGGGCAAAATTTTACGCCGTTCATCTCGCGAGAAGTACGGCACTTGCGAGAGCATCTGCGCGGGCATAATCGCCTGCTCAAACGCTTTACCCTTTTCTGCGGAATCCATCATCTGGTTATACCAGGACTTCGCCTGCTCAAGCTGATCTTCCGTGGCGGTATAGCTAAAGTAGCCCTCCAGCAGAGCCTGGAACAGCTGCGGCAGGCGCTGGGTGTAACCATTGGCATTAACCATAAGGCCGTTGTTAGCGTTGGTGGAAAAACTTATGCCACCAACCGACGCCTGGTTGCTTAACTGATCAAGCGCCAGCCCTGCGAGATAATCATTGAGCGCAAACATCACCTGATTGCGGGCGCTGTCCATGGCTTTCGGATTACGCAAAATCAGGCTGACATCAGCTTTGGGCTCGCTGGCAAAATAACGGCTTGGCGCATAGACCACACGCAGATTCGACTCATCAACAATAAGCTCTGGATGGTCATATTTCTTGTCTGACTTAATCAGCGAGAAATCGTCAGGAATATAAGGGTTAAGCTCTGGCAAAGAGAGCGCAATGTCGGCGGCTTTTTTCTGCCAGTCGGCGAAAGTTTGTGCGCTGATTTTATCGACCTGATACGGCGCATCGACAAAGTAAGCCGTTTTGTTGTGCGGCTCTTTCGGGCTGATATACCAGATACGCGCATTCTGCGGCGTCATCATCGCCAGACGTTCCTTTACTGCTTTAGCATCGTACCGATCGGCAATATTGACTGCATCCAGCGTATGCTCAACAGGAACGCGAATCATGGTATCTGCCAGCCATTCGACGTAATCCATATCACGGGTGATTGACGGATAACGGAAGTCGATATCCAGCACATTCGCCAGTTCATCGAAGTATTGTTTATCGATCCCTTTTTCACGTAACAGATTGAGGTAGCTAAAAATGGCCGCCACAACCTGATCGCGATTCGCCAGACCTTTATCGGTTAAAGAAGCAGAGATCGCTAATACGCCGCTGTTGCCGTTGACGATAGGATCGGAGTTGGCGCTAATGCCCTCAACTAATCCCTGCTTTTGCAGCCAGTCGGAAAGTGTACCTGGGCTGCGATTACCAATCAGATAGGTAATCAATTCATCGGTTTTGCTACGGAATTTCGCCGAGTTGTTATCAATACGAAACTCTACGCGCAACACTTTACGCGGCAGCGCCGGGACGTAATGAATGATAATGCCCTTTTGCGCGTCGGTGACTACCGGCACGGTGATTTCCGGTTTTTTGCTCTCTTTGTTCGGCACGCGACCAAAGGTGTCCGCCGCCATTTTTGCCAACTCCGGCAGCGGTTTATTGCTGTAAATAACCGCCTTCATCAGATTGGCGGAATAGTACTTCTCGTGGAAATCTTTCAGCGCCTGCTGCACCGGATTACCAGGTTTGTCGCTTAAAGTTTCGAGGTTACCACCAGAAAACTTTGAACCGGGGTGTGCCGGGTTAATGGTTTCTGCGCTGACCTGCGCCATGCGCATCCCGTCACGCGTACGCGCCATGGTTAATTCGGCATTCACTGCATTACGTTCACGTTCGGCGTATTTCTTGTCGAGCAAGGGTTCTGCAATAGCGTCCGCCAGGCGGTCTACCGCACCGGGCAAGGCGTCGTTCTCAACTTCCAGATAGAAAGCCGTGCGATACGGTGCCGTGCTGGCATTGTGACTGCCGCCGTGCATTTTGAGATATTCGGCCAGACTGTCAGCCTGCGGGTACTTTTTCGACCCCATCAGACTCATATGTTCAAGGTAATGTGCCAGCCCCTGGTACGCCTCGGGATCTTCCAGCGACCCAACGGGAACCACCAGCGCCGAGAGCGATTTAACCGCCTGCGGATCAGAAACCAGCAAGACCACCATACCGTTATCCAGACGTATAGCCTGATACTGGCGGTTATCTTTATCACTTTTACGGATGGTTTCCTGAATCGGCTGCCATCCCGTTTCTGCCTGACTTAAGGGTGCCCAAAGGGCAACAAACAACAATAATGCTTTGAACCAGGTGCTGCGGGGCATTCACGGACCTCATAATCAACTTTATTTTCTGACCAGATTCAACAGGTTAACGCAAATCATCTGCCAGAATTTAATCTTGTGCTGCACGAGTCAGCCTATGTCTATATATCCATCAGTCCGTGACTGGTGCGCATCATAATGTAAGCGAATGAATTGCGCAATTTTTATACAGCACTCATGACTGATTAAAGCGAAACAGCGGTAACAGGAAACGTTGCGACTGTTCAACGATGGCCTCCATTGTCTCTGGTGTTAATTGCCGCCAGAGCCGTTGATACCAGATATCATCACCTTCGCCACGCACCATCATGTTGCCTTCGTAAGCCTGAAGGAATTTCGTACGGGCTTTTTGCAACGTGGAATCGTCATCCAGCATGGCATCGTTTTGCGCGTCATAACAGGTTTTTAGCCACGCGCCGCCACTTTCAGGTAACACCAGCAATGGCGCGGACATTCCTTCACGATACCCCTCAATCAGTTGTGAGAGGTAATGCAAAGCCTGTTCGGCTGCAAGCGGCGGAAAACGCCACTCGCCGTCTTTGCGTAGAAAAAGGCGACTTTCACCATTACCACCGCTGGCACAGTAGACAAGGTGTTCCAGCCAAAGTTGCATTCCCTGCGCCACACTTAATAAAGAGGGACGCCAGCGCAACAGGCCATCCGGCTGCACCTGCGGCAACCAGCCAGTTATCTGCACACCGTTGCAGGCGAGATCAATTTCCATACTCTGCCCCGGCTGGCGACAGGCAATGACTCTGTCGGCAAGCTGCTGCATCTCCTGGCACTGTGTTTCCCAGAAAATTTCACCAAAAGCGCCATACGGTAAATCCCCTGCCGCCCGGAAGCGGCGGAACAAGCGTTCGGCATCATCCTGCTCAACCAGTGCATTCAATAACTGCTGATTGATTTGATAACGGCTAAGTCCTTCCAGAATAAATGGCTCGGTGTCTGGGATTTCGCTGTCTTCAGTACGGAAGTTCACCTGCAAACGCATCTGGAAGAACGCCCGCACCGGATGTGCCCAGAATCGTTGTAGCGTTTCCAGCGGCACGGTTTCCGGTAAGGTAAACGGCAGCGGCTGAACAAATTCAGAATGTGCTTTACCAGCCTGGCTGGCCGCAGGTAGCCATTCACGAGCATAGCTTTGTCGTTCGCCTGGCTGGTAGTTTTGTGGATCAAACGGCATCCGGGTATGGAGGCAAGTAAGATGCGCTTTTACCCTTGCCTCGCTTTCATCACAGTTGAGCGCCTCATCGCCCGGTAGATAATGACTTTGTCCGATGTAGTCGATCAGTTCCTGCACCAGTACCGACGGGAAACGTTCACTGTTATCCTGAATGGAACGCCCGATATAGCTGATATAGAGTTTTTGCTGCGCGGAAATTAACGCTTCCAGGAACAGGTAGCGGTCGTCATCGCGACGGCTACGGTCGCCACGCTTCGGTTTCTGGCTCATCAGGTCAAAGCCCAATGGCGCAAGCTGGCGTGGATAATCGCCGTCGTTCATGCCCAGCAGGCAAACCACTTTGAATGGGATGGAACGCATTGGCATCAGAGTACAAATGTTAACCGGTCCGGCGAGAAAACGCTGGCTGATACGTTCCTGATCCAGGCGCTGTGCCAGTTCATCACGCAATAGTGACAGCGGCACCGCGTCGCCATACTGCGCACCTAAACCTTCGGCGATAATCGCCTGCCATTGTTGTTCGATCAGCGTCATCGCCGCTTCGGTTTCCGCATCCGGCAGGAAGAAGGCGTTGAGCATATCGCGACAAACCGGCAACCACTCTTCTAGCGGACGCTCCTGTGCCAGCCCGCGACGCCAGATGTTTAGCTGCATTAGCAGTGAAGCCAGATGCCCCACCAGTTCTGCAATTAAGCCGCTCGATTCATCATAAGGTAGAACCGATTGCCACTCGCCCTGCGCGCTCTCCATCGCGTAGCCCAGCAACATACGCGTCAGGCCAAATCGCCAGGTGTGTTGTCCGGTGGCGGGGAGTTCCAGCTCGCGAACGTTGTCGTCATCTATCCCCCAACGAATGCCGGATTCGTTGACCCACTGGCGTAAATAACGCAGCCCTTCTTCGGTGATGTCAAACCGCGCCGCCAGCACCGGCACATCCAGCAGCGCCAGCACATCCTCTGACACAAAGCGACTGTCAGGCAGTGATAACAGGCTGATAAACGCTTCCAGTACCGGATGTGACTGCCGCGCCCGACGGTCGGAAATGGCGTAAGGCAGGTAACGATCCGCAGGTGCGCTACCAAACACAGCCTGAATAAACGGACTGTAGCTGTCGATGTCAGCCACCATCACGATGATGTCGCGCGGAGTAAGTGTCGGGTCTTCCTCCAGCATCGCCAGCAAGCGATCGTGTAAAACTTCAACTTCACGCTGCGGGCTATGGCAAACGTGGAATGTGATACTGCTATCCAGTGGATCAAGCGGGCGTTTGTTATCGCTACGGGAAAACTCTTCGATGTTCACACCCGCAACGGCGCGGTTTTCCAGTTCCAGAATGTCAGACTGAATGTTATGCAGCAGGTTATCTGGCGTGACATCGACAAAGGCGTCCAGCTCCTGGCTGCTCTCCAGGTCAGAAAGGAGATAAATGTAGTCGCGCCCAAGCTTACCCCATGAAGCCAGCAGCGGGTTGCCGACATCCTGTTCACCATCGCTGTTAAAGAGCTGCCCGGCATTTTCGCTGTCGCGAAATAGCGGTAATTCGCGATCTTCAAAACTGTGTCGGCGCTGGCGAGTCAGCAGTTTCGCCAGATAAGCAGGATCTTTAATGTCGCCCCAGTAATAACGGCAGGGGTTGGTAAACAGGAGATGGATTTCAATATGTTTACCCAGCGCCTGTAGCGCCTGGAGATAAACAGGCGGTAACGCGGAAATACCGCATATAAAGACGCGCGAAGGTAGCCCCGGCGGGCAGGTCGTCGCGGACTCCAGCGTTTCGATAAAGCGCTGATAGAGATTGGCGCGGTGCCAGCGCGGTTGCCCGAGTTCGTCGGTATATTCCACCAACGCCTTCCACAACGGCGCTTGCCAGGCCTGTGCTTCTCCCAGCCCTTCAACCAAATGTCCTGTTTCCCACTGTGCCAGCCAGTCCGGACGATAGACCAGATACTGGTCAAACAGGTCCGCCGCTTTTGAAGAAAGCTGGAACAGTTTTCGCTTGTCGCTATCGTCAGTCAGATAATGCCGCAACAGGGTAAAGTCTTCGCGCTCCAGCAATTGCGGCAGCAGAGTCATCAGTTTCCAGCTCATGCTCTGTTTGTTAAAGGCGCTCTCTTTGGGGATTTCCGGTAACACCCGGACGAACATATCCCAGATAAAGCTCGCTGGCAGCGGAAAATCAATGTTTGCCGCAATACCAAACTTTTGCGACAGGGTCATTTGCAGCCACTGCGCCATACCGGTACTTTGCACCAGAATCATCTCTGGTTCGAAAGGATCGTCCAGCCGTTCGCGTTCGACAATAAACTCCATCAACGCTTCCAGCACGTCCAGACGATTGGAATGGTAGACCCTTAACATAGCGGCTCCTGACTACTGACGATTCGGGCAATGCAGGCGGGTCATCTCGCCTTCTCTGCCCCCGGGTGAAACTAGCGTAACGCTGATGCTGACACATCCCGCCTGCGATGTCTGCATTCGGTTGACCTGCCAGTTGGCAGGTGGCGAAATCGCGCGCAGTTGCGTTTGCTGCCAGCCATGCCGCCAGAGCTGTTGGTACTGATTTCTGCTGGCAAGACTGTTCATTAATGTTCGCTGGATACCCGATAACGCAGTGACAATCATCACCATCAGCACCATCGCAACCATTACCTCCGGCAGGCTAAAGCCTTGTTGATTCTTCAGGGAAGCTGACATAATGCCCCCTCTTTCAGCGGACAAAAATCGCTCCAGCCGCGTGGCGAAAAAACAATTTTTCCATCAATGACTTCGCCTGTTCGCCACAACGAAACGCCTTCATAACCGGCAATCAATAAGGCTTCATTATCTGCCAGTAAACGCAAACAAACCTGGGCATCGGTTCCAGCGTACTGCGAGCACTGAACTGCTGGCTGCGTCTGCCAGGAGTGCATTTTTCCCCACTCCAGCGCCGACTGAACGATGGCCTGGCGGCGCAATGACTGACTTTCCATGCTCACGCGAGAGGCAAAACTGCGATCCTGCTGACTCATTCCTTGCAATAGCAAGCTACCCAAAACCAGCAGCATCAGGACCAGAGCCAGTGACGAAACACCTTTTTCGCGGTTCACAGGTTGAATCCTGTCACGCTATAGCTGGCATCCACCACGGTTTGCGGTTCAGACTTACTGGCAGCACGCATATTAACCGTCAACACCGGCGAGAAGCCGCTGACATCCTGACGTACGACCTGAAAAGTGTCGATAATGATGACATCCGGATTAGTGACTTTATCCCAGCCCTTACCTTCACAGGATGTCGCACCGCGTAGCGTTTCCAGCACATGCTCCTTCAGACGAAATCCAATCTGGTCGGACTCTTTTACCGGTTCGCGATCCCAGATACCGTTACTGTTCGCATCCCACTGCACAATGATACAGTCACCCTGTCCGACAATTTCCAGCCCTTCGCCGGTACAGCTGCCATGACAATAACCCGCCCTCTGGAGATGCTTCGCGACGGTAAATACCCGCAGCCAGATTTCATCTTCCAGCGCCAGCTTACGGGTGCCCGTTAAACTTTCACGCTGTAACGCAGGCAGAAAGCGTGCCGCTCCCAGCAACAATACGCTACTGATCGCCATAGCAATCAACACTTCCAGCAGAGAAAAACCTTGCTCTTTTACAGGCATCCTTCTGTTTCTCCTTGCTGACAAAGCCGGAGTCTTCCCCACGGCGAAACCACCAGCCACCACTCGCCCGTTGAGTTTTTGAAGCGAATATGCCCGGCCCATGCGGTATTGCGCAGGCCAAAGAAAGCAAGCGAAGGTGTCAGGTCGCTCATTTCGACTTCGGGCCAGCGTGGCACAAAGACCAATGGTGAACTGCCATGACAGGTATTCGCCCCAGCAACGGAACTCACCAGGCACCATAACGTCCCCTCCCTGATAACACTGATACTGTGGTCGCGGTTATGCCAGTTGGCATCTTCACGTAAATAGAGCAAATAGTCCCGCGCCTGGCTGGCGGTTTGCCAAAGCCGTTGCGACTGCTGCCAATATTGCCAGCCATAGAGCCCACTTGCGCTTAGCATGACCAGAATCAGCATCGCGACCAGCGTTTCAATCAGCGTATAACCACGTTGTGTTTTCATGCCGGCAGTATGGAGCGAGGAGAAAAAAAGACGAGGGCCAGTTTCTATTTCTTCGGCGCATCTTCCGGACTATTTACGCCGTTGCAGGACGTTGCAAAATTTCGGGAAGGCGTCTCGAAGAATTTAACGGAGAGTAAAAAAAACCGACGCACACTGGCGTCGGCTCTGGCAGGATGTTTCGTAATTAGATAGCCACCGGCGCTTTAATGCCCGGATGCGGATCGTAGCCTTCAATCTCAAAATCTTCGAAACGGTAGTCGAAGATGGATTCGGGTTTACGTTTGATAATCAACTTCGGCAGCGGACGCGGTTCGCGGCTTAATTGCAGATGAGTTTGATCCATATGATTGCTGTACAGGTGCGTATCGCCACCGGTCCAGACAAAATCACCCACTTCCAGATCGCACTGCTGCGCCATCATATGCACCAGTAACGCGTAGCTGGCAATGTTAAACGGCAGGCCGAGGAAAACGTCACAGGAGCGCTGATAAAGCTGGCAAGAGAGTTTGCCGTCTGCCACATAGAACTGGAAGAACGCATGGCACGGTGCCAGCGCCATTTTATCCAGTTCGCCTACGTTCCACGCTGAAACAATAATGCGGCGCGAATCCGGGTCGTTTTTCAGCTGGTTCAGTACCGTAGTGATCTGGTCAATATGACGACCATCCGGCGTTGGCCAGGCGCGCCACTGTTTACCATACACTGGCCCGAGGTCGCCGTTTTCATCGGCCCATTCGTCCCAGATGGTGACATTGTTTTCGTGTAGATAAGCAATGTTAGTGTCGCCCTGCAGAAACCACAGCAGTTCATGGATGATGGAACGCAGGTGGCAACGTTTAGTTGTCACCAGCGGGAATCCATCCTGCAGGTTAAAACGCATCTGATGACCAAAAATGGAAAGCGTTCCGGTTCCGGTACGGTCGTTTTTCTGTGTGCCTTCGTCGAGCACTTTTTGCATCAGTTCTAAATACTGTTTCATGGTTCCTCAGGAAACGTGTTGCTGTGGGCTGCGACGATATGCCCAGACCATCATGATCACACCCGCGACAATCATCGGGATGGAAAGAATTTGCCCCATGCTGATGTACTGCACCCAGGCACCGGTAAACTGCGCGTCGGGCTGGCGGAAAAACTCAACAATGATGCGAAACGCGCCGTAACCAATCAGGAACAAACCTGAGACAGCTCCCATTGGGCGCGGTTTACGAATATACAGGTTGAGGATAATAAACAGCACCACACCTTCCAGCAGCAGCTCGTAAAGCTGTGATGGGTGGCGCGGCAGCACACCGTAAGTATCGAAAATGGATTGCCACTGCGGGTTGGTTTGCAGCAGCAAAATATCTTCTGTACGGGAGCCAGGGAACAGCATGGCAAACGGGAAGTTCGGGTCAACGCGGCCCCACAATTCACCGTTAATAAAGTTGCCCAGACGCCCGGCACCAAGACCAAACGGAATGAGTGGTGCGATAAAATCCTGTCTCTTATACACATCTCCGAGCCCACGAGACACTCGCTAATCTC